>OFGC01000009.1_pt1 | contig 217279 bp, 180 predicted proteins | sample 1521691 | NCBI WGS metagenome assembly OFGC01 (sample SAMEA3504121, study PRJEB24116) | mouse gut metagenome | biome: mouse gut; feature: mouse-associated habitat; material: faeces | place: Denmark | collected 2011
CTTATAACTAAAAGTAATAACCAATTAGTGTAGTGTAACTTTAGTGATTACTGCCTTAAATAATTATATTGCTGATACGGAAACTGCAAAGCATTTACAATGACCGTGATACGGTGGTAATTTGTCCCATTCCACATGAAATCCGACTTCATCGTCACAAATGTTACAAGGATAGGAGCTGCCACGCATGACAAAGAACCCTACGGCTCCACTGGCTTTAGCCTGTAATTCCCAATGCTTCATCCAACCCTCTGCCACAGCATACTCCGTCAAATCTGACAGTGCAGTCCAAGAGCTTACAGTACGTCCTACTCCAAAAGACTCCTGAACACCGAGTCTTGAAATAACCGGATAACCCTTTGAAATAGCTCTCTGTACATGCTCATTAAGCAACGGCGTTTTTACCGACTGCCTGATAGATGAAAGTAGTTTGTCTTTGGAAAGGTTCAGTAGTAGTCCGGCGGCAATGGCCGTTTCAACCTCCTTTGAAAACCGGTCAACATATTCTCTTGCGCGTTGCGTGAAGGTTTTGCTGTATGATTCTCGCGTTATATATGTTATGATTGCATCCTTATTATCCTCATGTGTCGCTACTGCCAAAGTATAAGTATAGTCTTCAATTATTTCAAGAAGGGATAAAATAATGGCATCCACCTCCTCCTGCAACTGTCTGTTTGCTGAAAAACGGAATAGTTCAGGGCTGATTTTGTACCGGTATGAAATATCTATAATTTGCTTTGCCGCCTCGATCATTACAATTTGAAGATTGGTACGCATGGATAGCTCCGCATCCAGACGTTGACGGAGGTATTCTTTGGCCTCTTCAATTTCCTTATCAGTCGGTACCCTCATTTTTATGTTCCTCCTTAATACTTTCCTTTATGCTATTCATGTTTCTTTCTTCTTCCAGTATTTTGGCATCATCTTCCAGTGATACTGGTTTCTGCAAGCCTCGTAGCCGTTCGGTAAGATCAGAGTAGCTTTTAAAAAACTCTTCCATAAACTTAACATCGGGGGTTGCGTTACTAATAAGGAAACAGACTTTGATCCATGTTTCCAAATATTCGCGAAGTTCCTTATTGTTGGCTAACTCCCGAATCCGGGAGAACATTCCGTTGTCATCCCGAAAACGCATACTCCAAAAACCTGACACTGCCTTAATGCTGATCCAGTCATGTTCACTACCATTATCCCTCGTAACAATAAAGTTACCTACCTGAATACCATTTGTTTTTTTGCTCATAATCCTATTTTTAATTTACGTTCAAATCTATCTCCAAGATTAAAAAAGTATTCCTTACCGTAAGAGTTTATACGTTCTTCATCCGATGATACTTTATTCATTTCATAAATCAAGCAACTATACCTATCATCATCAGGAAGAAGCCCTTTGCACTCTTCTCTGATATAAATATGATGCTTCCCATTTACCCAATAAAATTCAGAGAGAAATCCACCAAGAAGCATTTCAATCATTTTTTGGTGCCTGACAGACAATTCTCCTTGCACTGCTATATCCATTACAATGCTCTTACCTTCTATTGTCTTCAATTCACATGAATAGTTCAAGGCCCGAAGAATAGACATCAGCTCAACACTTAACTCTATGTGATTCATATTTTTCATACTTTTACTATTTCAAATTCATCTGCATGTTCCTTGCCAATCCAATCCCGTTTCTGATTTTCAGTTGCGCTTTCGTAGATTCTTCCTCGCTTAGACAAATGCCTTTTCCTAAAAATACCTTCTTCTCCAAGTTTGTCATAATCTCTTCTTGAAGGGGATAATCCCTTTGCCCTGCAAAAGAACAATCCCGTTTCCTTGTGTCTAAATTTTACTGCCATGCTTATTCCTCCCATGGATTTTCGTCTTCTTCCTCAACGTAAATCCGTTTTAATTTGTCTGATACTTCTTCAAGCTCACGCTTCATTTGATTTACATGAAATCCAGCTGGCATAGGGATTTCCAATGCTCCCCGTAGGTTATCTATTTTTTCAATAACCTCTGCAAATTCATCCGGTGCGATCATACTATTTGGTTCTTATTTTTAATTGTTTGATAATCTTCTCCACAGCGTCCAAGTCAAAAACAGTTGTTCTCTTCTCCATGTGGTACGTCCCCTCCAGTTTCTTCTCCCGGAACAAACGCTGGACTTGATAAATGCTCAATGACAAGCAGGCCGCAAGCCCTTCATGGGTATAAGCGTATCGTTTGCCATCTTGATAAACCGGTTTAGCGATCCTTTGCTTATAGTTACCCCGTAGGTCTTCCCGTTTCTCATAATAGAGTTTTTCCGTCAAGGCTGTTCCATACAAACCATACACCTGACCATTCGGGGTTCTTTTTTTACGATAACCGGCTTCCGAAAGAATACGTCCGAATACTGTCACATTCTCTTCTTTGGCATTATTGTCCCTACACCATTTGCAATATTTCCGGTACAGAATGGCCGAAGACATCCATTTGGGTTCAATATCGGCAATTTCCTCATAGCGGCACAGATAGTTCATTTGATACATGAACTTCATTACGGTACTACTTTCCGACTGATATTCATCCATGACATTTTCAAGCTCCTTACTGTCTGTCAACTTATAACCATTGGCGATAAAACGGTCACGGCCTTCCAATATCCAATTGAATATAGCCGGGTATTCGGCTTCCAAATCCCGTGACAGTTCTTTTTTCTGCCGGGCTTTGGGTATCTCCACTTCAAAGGGAATAATGCAAATACGCCGCCTCATTCCATAGCTCCAGTCTTTCAAATACGGCATTTGGTTGGCATTTGCCATAAGCAGGGGAATATTGTAAGCAGTGAAGTTATCGCCATAGATAGGCCGGGCTTCGGTAGGTTCACCACTGATAAGGCTCTTCAACGTGTCACTATCCTTACCAAACTCTAACGCTTGTATTTCAGAACAGTAGTTCAACCGCTTGCCATTAATGAAAGCGATATTTTTTTTTCTCTCATTTCCAGTAATCAATGCACCTATGCCGAAATTGCTGACATTCTCCCGGCCAAGTATGCCCATGATCGTTTCAAAGACTACACTTTTGCCATTGGAGCCGGAGCCACGAAGAACAAGCATAGTTTCCATTTTCGCCACACGCCGGTCAACAAAAATACTTCCAAGAAACTCCTGCAAAACTTTTTGCATGTTTTTGTCCGGCAAAACTTCATCCAGGAACATTCTCCAAAGAAAGACATGCTCTTCCGGCTTGTAGTCATAGGGAACGCATGTAGTCTGTACCCAACGGCGGTTGAAAGAATGTGCACGGCGAGCATTCATATCAAACACACAGTTATTGAACACCACAATGGCATTATCAGGCTTCAAGGCTTTTCCTGCCACCACACGCTTACAGACTTTCAGTACACCCTCCACACGGGAATAATCACCATTGGGCATTTTGCATTTACGCATCAAGTCATATATCAGGTTGCCAAAATCATCCCATGCCATCTCTTCATATATCCGGCCACTGAAATAGTAAGGAGTACCATTGAACTTACAAATCGAAGATCGTATAATGGCTGCACGCATCAAGTCCTGCACAGCGTCAACACGCGCTGCACTTTTGGACTCTTGTAAGGCGGCATCCAGTTTCTCGCCTTTCATAAGCCCGAAGACCTCATTTAACAACTTCCTATACTTTCCCGACTCCATTTCAGTCTTTAAATTTACCAGTCCTTACCTGATTGATACAGTCAGCAACCCATCCAACAAGATACGAGAATGTTTCCTGATTAGCTAATTCCACTTTTGCACCTATATAATCAAATATGTTCATCGCTATATGTGAACTTTCATGAGCGATATTTGCTATAGTAATGGCATTCTTACTTTCAAATCGGACAAGAATACCACCCAAATTTCGCAGTTTATCACGAACACAGTCCACAATGGCATCAGCAGTATCATCCCATTCACTTACACCTTCAAATCTATCTGAAAATGTATCTGTACTGACTGCAACCCACAACTTGCGTGGATATATCACCGGATCAAACTCATGTATTTTCATAAAATATCATTATATATTCAAAAACAAGTGTTTTTGATAGTTTTATGCCTATTTTCAGGCCGTTTTACGCCACAAATATAGTCTATTTTCTACATAATTATCATATAAATACTATTATTTTCTACTTAAAATATAGAATAAACACGCGCTTTTGAAGGCTTTTTTATCATATTTTGTATTCATAGCACCATTCAATATAAGTAATCATAAAATATTGGCAAACAAAGGATAACGACTCTATTTCAATAGGAAATACAGATGGAGCATTCTCTCTGATATGTATGGTTTATGTAGGGTTTTAAAGGCAACTATACATATATAACATATTGAAATACAAATCAATGGAAAAATAGTGCATAGTATGTATAGTTTTTTATGCAAACCATATTATATATATTTTTTTCCCATACGCAATTTACATATAAACTATACATACTATACATTAAATTTCCATTGACCTAATAATGAATGATTTACACATGTATAGTTATGAAGTAAACTATACATATACTATACATTTTCAGAAGTAAAACTATACATCGGACATTCACTTTTGTAATTTATCATTGGAAAAGCCTTAAAAACATCCATTATTGGCTCCAAAAAAGAAAAAAAAATAAAAATCTTGACCGGGATTGAAACATGCTTGGTGTCTTGGGTAGCCGGGGGGGGCCCTCCCTGCTTTCATTATCCAGTTGACCAGCAAAGAAGGAGAAAAGCCGCGCTTTGCCTTGATTCTCTTTATATTATACCTATAATATTAAATATAATCCGGCTTTTCCGCTTCTTCTGCTTTCCGCTTTGCTCGATCAGCTATAAAAAGGCTGCATCTATAACACTGCAAAGGCAGATAATAATGTACTGTTTCCTCTTCTTCTGTATTTTCGTCCTTCTTCATTTGCTGAAGATCGGCAATTTTCATTAATACATCCGCACGATCTTTCCCCCTCAAATAAGGCAAGGTTTGTTCGAGACCTGATAAAACCGCGTCTTTATCCCGGTATTGTACAACATTCCCGGCTTTTTCTTCCTCTTCTGCTTCTGTGTTTTTCTTTTTCTTCTTGCTTTTGGTGCTATCATTGTCAGGAAGGAAGGCCGCGCGGTTATCTTCAAAAGACCGTATCAATTTATTAATGCCGGGTTTATCCTTTGCAAGCTGGGCGGCTCCGCGTTGCGCCGTTTCTATTTTGGTGGATCGTGGTCTAAATATAGTTGCGTACGCTTCGCCACGACTGGCACCGGATGCGACAAGCATACAAAAGAAAACATCATCCGGGGTTAATTGATAAATTTGCTGTAAATCTGTTACGCGCTTACTGTACACCATATAAAACGATATAAAAGAGTTCATTATATTGGCGTCTCGCGCTCTGTAACTTGCTACAAAGTTAAACAAAGGCTACAAATAAAGCAAATAAGCATATTTAAAGCCTGTATATTACAAATATTTCATTACTTCTTAAATGCTTTACATTTATATTTATACAACTATATAATATATTGATTATTAGTTACTTATACAAATATTAATAAATGCAAAAACAGTTCGTTTTCTTAAAAATGAAAATACATTTTGTTTTGTATTACAAATATTATTCGTATCTTTGTAATACAGAAAAGGAGATAAAAGATCGGATCACCTACCACAAATTCCGCTTTTACTTCTTCTTGGTTGAATGTTTAATTTAAAATATAAGATCATGGAAGTATTACTAAACTTACAAAACAAAAATGTAACGTTAAACGCCGTACATGTAGCCCCGGAGGGCACAAACTGTTGCAACCGTTTGAAGGTTCATTTTGATGTATTTCAAGAAACAGCGAAAAAGGCCGCTATTATAAGACTATCAACGGCAAATAGTTTTGAACTGATTCACTATCAGGATAAACATATAGCGTTGTTAATTCCTTTTGATCGTATTCAAAAGATTTCATACTAATAAAAAACCGGGTCGAGTTTGGCGACTCTTCCCGGCCTCCCTTTAAACTTTGCGTTTATCGGATCACCTACCACAGTGACAACGCAAAGTTAAGGGAAAAACAAAGACAAACCAAGTTTCACCCTTTAAATTTTGCGTTATGAATACAAATTTGCTGATTATCTACATTCGCAATTCTCGCGATATTTACGCGCTTACTGAATGGCTGCAAAATGCACTTTTGAAAAAAGTAAACCGCGGCTTAACTCCTTCCGTTGAATATCTTGCAAACTGTTCCACTATGAAAAAGATCGTCCGGATGGCGGCTAAAATGCTTTCCGATCAGGATCATAAGACCGCAACCAAGCAAGAAAAAGAACAAGCGGCAAGAGAACACGCGGCCTATATTATCGGATGCGTGGAATATCTTTCTAAATTCTAATAATAACTATTTTTCCGGGGCTGTCATGGCTCCGGGTTACTTCTTACTTTTCATTATTCACCCTTTAAAACTTTGTATTATGACTACTACAAATAGACTTTGTTACACAGTATCAAAAAGATATATTCAAGCCGGGACAACCTTTGAAATCAATGTTAAAATATTACTGGCTGATGATTGCAAAAATAATATATGCGATTGGAGTATAACGGCGGATATTTACGAACAACGCAAAAACGGGCGTTTCGTTTGGTGTGCTGGTGGTTGCTGTCATGAAGAAATACTAAAGCGTTTCCCACAGTTTAAAATGTTCGTTGAACTTCATTTGTCTAATCATTACGGCGCGCCAATGTACCCAGTTGAAAACGGGTTTTATCATATTACGAACAGCAGCAAAGAAACTGCAATTAACTATTTGCGTATTACGGAAACGGAATATAATTTACTTTATCAGGCAGAAGATAAACAATACTTTAAATACCTTCTTTATACGCTCGGTATCGTTGAACGCTGGAAAAGAGAATCTAACGAGGCTTTAAAAAAGCTGGAAGAGTTAACCGGGCAAACATGGGAAAACCCATATAAGCCGGAAAATGAACGTTTTACTTTGAAATTAACGGATGAAGAACGTACAACTATAACTAACAGAATAAACGATGGTTATTATCGTCCTGAAGCTGTACAAGCGCGAAAAGACGAAGAAAAGCGCAAAGCATACGAGAAAAAACGCGCTGAAATAATTAACGATTGCAAAAAGAAACAACAAAAGGCCGAAAATGAAAAGCGGGTTATGTTGGCCGTTCTTGATGCCGGGTTATCAGTTAATAATGTGATATATTACGATCATAGTAACGAGCTTGTTTTTAATTGGAAAGACTACGAAACAAAAGTAACGGAGAACGATTTTAATAAATTCGTTTCCAGTGTTAACCGTTCTTTGTTGCCTGCTGGCATAACTTTTAAAATGAAATAGCCTTATGAAAGTACGTAGAATAACAAAAGAAGAAGGAAAACGGGTGAATATATCCCGTTTCCCGAACTTTCATAAATCCGGCAGTATTAGAGGAATGAAAAAACAGTATTACGGCGTTGCCGCGCTGCTGGTGCGTTGTGGAAGCTATATATATAACGTAACATCAGAACCAAACATTTATTATAATGCTAAATAGTTAGAATATGTTTTGTTTAATGCTGCTTTTATTCGGTGCCGTGGTGTTCATCTCCGGCACCGATCCCAAGAAATTAAAAGACTTCATAAATAAAAATGATCAATCAGACAAATTTTAAATTTATGGAGAAAAAGATATTATATCATATTGGATTATACGGATTTAGAAAACTTATAGTTTATGTAATAAAGGATAACGGGGATAATACATCTATTGTTAGCCTTAACAAAGACGGTTCATTTCCTAAACACGTTTGGAAATGTAATTTGCATAACATAAACGAATAATACAAATATTCCACCGCGCCGGACGGTTTTCCGGCATTCCTTTAAACTTTTATATTATGACTACTTATATAATAGAATCCCCAAACGGAGAAACGCACAAATTAGAAGTATTCCGTACCGCAACCGGATTTAGTGTTTATGTTGATGGCTCAAATATATGTGAGAGTATAACGGAGGAAGATTTTTTGCAAGAGCTTGAAAACCCTACTTTCTAACATGGTGGGCGTAATTATTTGGCTAATAGTAGTTTTATTAATCTGCTTTAGCGTGTTTGGCGGTCTTTGGCTGCTTCCTATTTACTTGCTTTTTTGCCTTGCTTTAGGCTTTTACTTTGGTGTAAAATATCTAACTATTTAATGTTATGAATGAAAAAGAATTTAACGGCCTCATTTTGGCCGAATTGGTTAAAATAGCAAACGACGTTTTTACAAATGAAATAGAAATAGCTCCCGGTACCTATACCGCCGCGGAGCTTGCAAAACTGAAAGATGCCAACGGGAACGAGATAAATATAAAATATCTTTGCGTTGATGCCAAACTAAATATAACGGATTTTAGGACTGTACAAATAAACAGCTTTAAATGTTCCTTTCCAGTGGATCAGGTTTTTAATCTTGTTTGGCAATTTGAAAAGCTGATAGGCACCAAACAAGCCAATAAAACAAGGTTTACCAAAATAGAAGAGCGTGAAAATATTGTTTGCTCCTTTGATATGTGGATTACAAAGGAACATCTAAATATCACTAAATTAGTAACAAAAGATTCTCTAAGACCAGCATTTAATTATATTTATCTTGATCCTTACAAATCGGCTTTAGTTGCTTCTGACGGGCGTACATTAAAAGAATATCCCGTAATTATTGAAACATCCGGGCTTTTGCCTGACGGTCTGAAATTATTTATCAATCCCAAACATTTAAAAGAAATGGTTGGCCGGTGCTCTGTTTGTGTTTGCAGTCAGGAAGGCGGCAATATTACAGAAATAACCAACGATAAGAAACAAACCTTTATTTGTGATTTTGCCGGATATTTCCCTAATTACCGGCTTGTATATCCCAATCTTTCAAAAGACGGATTTATAAAGATTCAGAAAAGCGAATTAAAAGCGGTTGCCGGTTTTGTAAAAGAAATAGCCAAACGGAACAAAAAAAGCGGTTTCTCACTCCGTACTATTGCCAGAGAGAACAAAGTTTATTTATCTTATAATGACGCAGACAGTAACGGACACAAAGAACTTTGTGTAACATTGGAAAAAGCCGCTTTAATTGATATAAAGTTAGGTTTCTTTGCATCAAACGTTATCCCTTTGCTTTCCGGCTGGACTGGTGGCGTATGGCTGGTGGCACCTGATCGGGCGGCGGTCTTCGATGATAAGGCGGCGCGTATCGGTGTGGTTATGCCTGCCTTTATAAATGATTCTATTTGCCCGAACTTAAAATGTAATATAAAGGCTTTGGATCGTGCCAAAGTTCCTACTATCCCAGAAAAAGAATCGGTAAGAGAGCCGGAGAAACATTTACCGGCCTTATATGTGGATGTACAAACAAAAACACCGGCTTTTGTCTTTGCTTTGGTAGCTCTGATAGATTTTATTTCCCGTTGGTTTTATCAGGATCAAATAAACAAAGCATTACAGAGGCTAACAATGCTAACCGAACTATCCGGCATTTCTTTGTCTGAACTATTAACCGAACCAGTAAACGAAGAAACAAACGCGAACGAACCCGAACCAATAACAGAGAATGAACCAGTACGCGCATACACACCCGAACTATTGTATATTGATCAGCCTTTGGTTTTCCCGGTGCCTATCTTCATACATAAACATGAACGAACTATCAGCCCAACCGTTGTGCCCGAACTATTGAATCGTCAATGTATAACATTGCTGTTTGTTTCCATGATGTTGCCCGAACTATTACGGCGATATGTTTGGGGAGCAATCCGACCAAAGGCAAATGCAGATGAACTATTTTGGGGCGATTTCAGACGTTTTCACACCAAAGGTAATCATCGAATCAGAGACGGAACAAAAGAGGCAAACAAGCCTAAATTACAGCCATTTCAAACGAATTATTACATACATCAAGAATCATTATGGAAAAGAATAAACAAGCCAAAAGAAGTTATCGCCGAAACAAACCGGTTACGAAAAGTAAGGTCTATGCTATTAGACTGGATATTGATTTGGTTGATTTTGTCAGAGAGCAACCGAACATGAGTAAATTTATTAATGAACTGATCCGAAAGGAGAAGGAAAATACCCAAAAGTATGAATGAAAAATCAAAAGCTTTTGAACTGATAGAATTTGTTTGGAACAATGAAAAGACTGATTCTTATTTACGAGTCAACATAGCCATGTATGAAGCAGTAAAGTTGGCTATAATATCTCAAATGAAATTCAATAAAGAGGATTTTCAGAATATATTTTCAAAATTCAGCGGTGGTTACTGGTTTGGAGTCAACGCCAACGGTAAGGGCTATGGTGAAAATTTCTATCGGAAAGCTGTTACTTCGGGAAATATTTCAGCCTGCCAAAGCTATGAAGCATTCTGCAATATTAAACCCTTCATAGACTCCAAAGGCAGAAGGTTATGCAAAGGGGCAATGTACCGGGATAATGAGAAACGTTATAGGGTGACGGGATTTGATTTCAGCACTAAAAAAGTTTATTTAGTAGGTTATGCCATAAGTGATTGGGAAGAAAAAGGCAAAAAGACTCTTTTCAACTTTACCAACAACGAATGGAACGAATTTAGAAAACAAATAAAGCAATTTTAGCATAATTATGAATCAAAAAGCAAAAGATTATATCAGACGTAACACTTTGGATTTGGAAAGTGACAACCGGATGGATTCTACCGGCTATGTGCAATATGCCATATCAGAAGCAAAAGCCTATGCAGCAATAGCGATAGCCGAAGAAGGAATGAGACAAAAAGCCATTGAAGCATTCAAATTTGCCGTTGATGGTTATTTTATAATTGGCGGTACCGATTATTCAGCCAGTAGATTAAATGAATTTATTAAAAAACTTGACTCTTAATATTTATTGAACCAAATATTTAATTGATATGAAAGCTATTATAATATATTCAGGCAAAGGCGGCGTAGGCAAAACCACAACAACCGCAAATATAGCAAGATTACTTGCAAAACAAGGGAATAAGGTGTTTATCATTGATGCAGATATAAATACCCCGTCAATGAACACCGAATTTGAAGGCGATCATCCGCATGAAATGATTTGGGTACACTCTTCTGGAAATATGTTTTCCAAGTTTATTTACTTGGAAAAATCAATGGTAAGGCAATATCTTGAACTGGCTAAAAAGAAAATACACTCTATCAACCCGGATTATGTTCTTATTGACACGCCTCCAAGTGTTACAAACGTGCATATAGAACTTCTTAGTAGGGTAAAAGTAAGTTATGTGCTGTTTGTCACCCAACCCACGAAATTAAGCAACCAAGATGTATTGCGTACAATGGACTTCTTTCATGAAAGATGTGGGAAGGTTAATTGTGGTATTGTGGAGAATATGTGCTATGGTACAGAACATAATGAATACCCGATAAGACTTGTTGCACAAATACCCATGCAGGACAACATGAATACCGAAAACCTGCTAACCAATGCCTATAATGAGTTTCAAAAGATAGTTGATGAAATCGTACAGAGTGATATTGTTGTTCTTGAAGAATATTCCACCGAAAACGGATATGATGAAAACTTTGATGTTACGGATATACACATTACCGGCTCACGAAAACATTACTTTACTCATGAACTTAAATATGATAATGGTGTAGAAAAAACTCTTACTCTACCTGCTATGAAATTTCTGTCTGTAAGAACATGGGATAAAATAAGAGATTATATCCGGTTCCATGATGATTTGGGACATCTTTGGGACGAGAGAATGAGAAGATGTGATACAGAAAGGGTGGGCAGAGTAGTAAATCATTTCCAAAATGACGATAACGCCTATTTTATGGTTATAAATGCGCCAAACACGGAAGTTCATCTCATTACTGGAGAAATCGGAATCTGTTCTTTATTGACTGGGCAGAGAGGGCATTTTGAACTACCAAGAGTCAGTTATCAAACGAGTAAAGGAAACGTGGTGCTGTTCCCTGATGAAATCATGCCAGTAGATATAAACTTGCTACAACAAGAAATAAACGAAGGCTATATAATGTTAAGTGACGGGAGATACTTACCACCGAAAGAAGCGGTACAACAATGTTACAACGCTTTCGGCATAAGGGTTGGCTTAGGTGATAATTGGGAAGATATTTATGATGGTTGGAATAAAGAAATGAAATAAAAATGAAAGACTTACGTATAGCATTCTTGGCAAAATACCCCAAATATGAAATTATACTCAACATGTATAGTCGGGCAAATGATTGCCCGGCAACATGGGAGAATCTTTCAAAAGTCCGATTGCAGACTTTTGTTGATTATATGGAAGAACGGCTGGCACCAAACTCTGTTCGCCAATATGCCGCCAAATTAAAAGCTGTATTGAACTTGTATAATGAAGAGGTTGAGCTACCTAAAGACTATAATAAAATCCTTTCAGTAAAAAATGTGAGAAGCACTAATGTTTGGCTTACTGATGAAGAACTTGAACGAATTATCACCTATGCTCCCAAGAATACCAACGAACAATTGGTACGCACACAATTTTTAATAGGCGCCTTTACCGGTTGCCGTCATAGTGACTATACACGGTTGAACAACCGTAATATAGTGGGTGGAATGATCTCTTATGTCAGCCTAAAAACTAAAACTCATGCCACGGTGCCATTGAAGCCAATCGTGAAAGAGCTACTAACAAATTTACCTAAAGAAGAAGTTAGTGATCCGACATTCAACAATAATATCCGTAATATTTGCCGGAAAGCCGGAATCACAGAGGCGGTTAAAGTATTCAAGGCCGGAAAGGAAGTGGAAGGTGAAAAATGGGAATTTGTTTCAAGCCACACGGCACGCCGGAGTTTTGCAACCAATTTGTATTTACGCGGTGCCGATTTATACTCAATAAGCCAAATGATGGGACATGCAAGCGTGGAAATGACTCAAAATTATCTTTGCTGTGGTCTCCGTGAACAATCGGCACAAGTTATGGAGTATTTTAAATGAAACAAGCCACGCTAAATATCGGTAGAACTATTTTAGCGTGGCTTTCTTATACTATGACAAAATCCGTTCCAGCATCTCAAAGTCTTTTTCCACTTCGGCATTCAGAACTTTAGCATATTGTTGTGTGGTGCGTACATTTGTATGACCGAGCATTTTACTCACATTTTCCATTTTAACCCCATTGTTCAGGCACATTGTCGCAAATGTGTGCCTGCTCATGTGAACGGTCAAATTTCTATCAAGCCCTGCATAATCAGCAACTATTTTAAGCCGCAAATTGTATTGTTGATTACTGATAATCGGAAGCACATAATCATATTTTTTCAATATTTCCATTGCAGGAGACAGTAATACGATAAAATAGTTTTCTTCTGTCTTTAAACGAATATCCAATATAACATACTTATTGCCGCGTTTTTGTACGTCACGTTTGAAATTGAATTTAGCAAGATCAGCATAGGATATTCCAGTATATGCCTGAAAAATAAAAAGGTCACGGACTCTACAGATCGTTTCCGAGTATATTTGAGCATCTTTCACTTTCTTCAATTCTTCGGCAGTCAAATATTTCCTGATGGCATGTTTGCCACGGGAAAAACGCTCACCCTTATACGGATCATTTTTTAGCAAATCAAACTTTATGGCCTCGTGGATATAACGTTTGTTACGTTTATGATAGTTATATATTGTCGGCTGTGAATAGCCCTTAGCATGTAACCAATCATCATACAATGTGATATTGGCTTTTGTGAGATCAGAAAAATATATTATTCTGTCAAATTCACGTAATGAGGCCGCAAATGTCCGATGGGAAGCTTTGGTACTTTCCGTTATATCTCCACGCTCTTCAATTCTTCTTTCTACAAAGTCAACAAAACTTTCTGATTTATTGGTATATCTCAAAAATCTATCCAGCTTATCAAAATCAAAAACTTCCTTTTTGCTGATAAGTTCATTAATCCAATTTTGGATAACCCGGAGTTGTTCATCAAGACACTGGTTCAATTGAATCATTTCAACCGAATTGATTATCTTCTTTCGATCATTCCATTGGTCGGAATAGACTTTAACGCCGGTTCCGATCCATTTTCTCTTACCTTCGCTCAAAACTTCAATTTGAACGAGTCCCTTGTGTGTCTTTGTCGCAACCTTTTTACGGTCAAAGACGAATCTCATTGTCGGATATTTCATATTCTTTTGAGTTTTGGTATCTACTGATTATCGCTACAATTTAAAAATGGTATCAAAGGCGGTATCATTATAGGTGAAAATATCGGTAAAAATCGGGAAATACTGGTAAGTTTCCGGTAAATATGCACCCAATTTTTATATATTCTCCATCTACTTCCAATGCCTTAATTGTCTGATACACAACAAAAAAGGGAGTAACTAATGTTACTCCCTTTCGCGGTGCGTACGGGACTCGAACCCGTGACCCCATGCGTGACAGGCATGTATTCTAACCAACTGAACTAACGCACCATAATTTCATTTCTTTAATTGCTTTCTCTCTCGATTGCGGTTGCAAAGGTAGGCATTTCTTTGAAACCTGCAATAGCTACGATGAAATTTTTTTGCTTGATTTTATCACTTTTTCTTTTATATCCTCATTTTGAGAACATTGGAATATGAAAAAAAATAAGTTCTTGCAGAGCTTTTTGCGAAAGGGGATTGGGATGGTTTTGTAATGAAAACGAAGCTTTCTGTTGCTTGATTTAAACTTCTTGCTCGAAAACTTCGTTATTTTACAATAAATCGTTATTTTTGCAAACTCAAATCGAGAAAATTGTAATTTGAAAACGATAAAAACGATAATTTAGGATGATGAAAACGGCCAAACTGTTACTTCACTGTCCCGACAAACCGGGAATTCTGGCAGAAGTGACAGACTTTATAACGGTAAACAAGGGAAATATTATCTATCTGGACCAATATGTCGATCACGTGGAGAATATCTTTTTCATGCGTATCGAGTGGGAATTGAAGAACTTCCTGATACCGCAAGAGAAAATTGAAGATTATTTTGCTACGTTGTACGCACAGAAATATGAAATGTTTTTCCGTCTCTATTTCTCGGATACGAAACCACGCATGGCAATATTTGTATCTAAGATGTCGCATTGCTTGTTCGATTTGCTGGCACGCTATACAGCAGGAGAGTGGAATGTCGAGATTCCTCTTATTATAAGCAACCATCCCGACTTGCAACATGTAGCCGAACGTTTCGGAATACCTTTCTATCTGTTCCCTATTACAAAGGAGACTAAAGAAGAACAGGAGAAAAAAGAAATGGAATTGCTGGCAAAGCATAAGGTGAACTTCATTGTACTGGCGCGTTATATGCAGGTGATTTCAGAGCGGATGATTGATGCCTATCCCAATCGGATTATCAATATTCATCACTCTTTCCTTCCTGCATTTGTGGGAGCAAAACCTTATCATGCAGCATTTGAGCGTGGTGTGAAGATCATTGGTGCTACCAGTCATTATGTAACAACAGAACTGGATGCAGGACCGATTATTGAACAAGATGTAGTTCGTATCACTCATAAAGATACTGTAGAAGATCTTGTTAATAAGGGGAAGGACTTGGAAAAGATCGTTCTCTCGCGTGCCGTGCAGAAGCATATTGAGCGCAAGGTACTGGCATATAAGAATAAAACAGTGATATTTAGTTAAGGTATATTCATGAAAGTAGCGATTATCAAATATAATGCGGGCAATATTTATTCGGTGGATTATGCGCTGAAGCGTTTGGGCGTGGAAGCTGTGGTAACGGCGGATAAAGATGAATTGCGTGCGGCGGACAAAGTGATCTTTCCAGGTGTGGGTGAGGCGGAAACCACCATGAAGTTTCTGCGTGCCAGTGGCATGGATGCATTGATTAAGGAACTTAGACAGCCTCTTTTAGGGATATGTCTGGGTATGCAAGTGATGTGTCGACATTCTGAAGAGGGAGGAGATGTAGATTGTCTGGGTATTTTTGATACGGAAGTGAAGCGTTTCGTTCCACAGAAGCATGAGGATAAAGTGCCTCACATGGGTTGGAATACGCTCACAGAGACGAACAGTGGCTTATTCAAAGGCTTTACAAAAGAAGAGTTTGTCTATTTTGTGCATAGTTTCTATGTTCCCGTCAATGAATATACGGCTGCTGTGACGGACTATATACAACCGTTTAGCGCTGCCTTGCATAAGGATAATTATTACGCTACCCAGTTCCATCCGGAGAAAAGTGGAGGTGTGGGAGAGCGTATCCTGCGCAATTTTTTAGAATTATAATTAAGTAGATGCATATATGATAGAGCTTATTCCTGCAATAGATATTATCGACGGAAAGTGTGTGCGCCTTTCGCAAGGTGACTATGACAGTAAAAAGGTGTATAACGAAAATCCGGTAGAAGTGGCCAAAGAAATGGAGGCACACGGTATTCGCCGGCTTCATGTGGTAGATCTGGACGGAGCGGCTTCTCATCATGTAGTCAATTATAATGTTTTGAATAGAATCACTTCACAGACTTCCCTGATAGTTGATTTCGGTGGTGGCGTGAAAAGTGATGAAGACTTGAAAATTGCTTTCGAGAATGGGGCACAAATGGTTACAGGTGGCAGTATTGCGGTGAAAAATCCTGAACTATTCTGTCATTGGCTGGAAGTTTACGGCAGTGGGAAGATAATTCTTGGTGCGGACGTGAAAGACCGGAAGATAGCTGTGAATGGCTGGAAGGACGAAAGTGCCTGTGAATTATTTCCCTTTCTGAAAGAATATGTAGAGAAAGGCATTCAGAAAGTAATTTGCACGGATATTAGTTGTGACGGTATGTTGCAGGGGCCTTCTATTGAACTGTATAAGGCAATGCTGGAAGAACATCCTGATCTTTACCTGATAGCAAGTGGCGGTGTCAGCAGTATGGAAGATATACGTGCATTGGAGGCGGCTGGAGTACCGGCTGTAATTTTTGGTAAGGCTCTGTATGAAGGGCGTATTACTTTGAAGGAAATTGAAAGAATGATGCAGGATTATTGACGAATCATTCTCATGAATATAAATCGTTAAAACAAAACAGAAGTGTTAGCGAAAAGAATTATTCCCTGTCTTGATATCAAAGACGGACAAACAGTGAAAGGAACCAATTTCGTCAACCTGCGTCAAGCGGGCGATCCGGTGGAACTGGCGCGTGCGTATAGTGAGCAAGGTGCTGATGAATTGGTTTTTCTGGATATAACAGCCAGTTTTGAAGGTCGCAAGACATTTGCAGAGTTGGTAAAACGCATTGCTGCCAATATCAGTATTCCGTTTACGGTAGGTGGCGGTATCAACGAATTGAGTGATGTAGATCGTCTGCTGAATGCCGGTGCAGATAAAATTTCTATCAATTCTTCTGCAATTCGCCGTCCCGAACTGATTGATGAAATAGCTAAAAACTTCGGTTCGCAGGTATGCGTGCTGGCGGTAGATGCCAAACAAACTGAAAAAGGCTGGTGGTGCTATCTGAATGGAGGCCGTGTAGAAACAGATAAGGAACTGTTTACCTGGACCAAAGAAGCCCAGGAACGTGGTGCCGGAGAAATACTTTTCACCAGCATGAATCATGATGGCGTAAAGACCGGATACGCCAATGAAGCACTTGCTGAAATGTCTGACAATCTCTCTATTCCGGTAATTGCATCGGGCGGAGCAGGAGCAAAAGAGCATTTTCGTGATGTGTTTTTGCAAGGAAAAGCAGATGCAGCGTTGGCAGCCAGTGTTTTTCATTTCGGAGAAATTAAAATTCCCGATTTAAAATCGTATCTTTGCGCCCAGGGAATACCAATGCGGGTGATGTAAAAGTGATAGAGTGGCAAAGTGATAAGGCGATAAAGATGACAGAATATTACCGCATCATGCTGCATAGCAATTAATAATTTATAGCTTATAATTAATAATTACCTAAATGGATTTTGATAAAATGAACGGACTTGTTCCAGCAATCATACAAGACGCAGACACCGCTAAGGTGTTAATGTTGGGCTTCATGAATAAAGAAGCTTACGACAAAACGGTAGAAACCGGTAAAGTGACTTTTTTCAGCCGCACCAAGAACCGTCTTTGGACGAAAGGTGAGGAGAGTGGTAATTTTCTGAATGTCGTTTCTATCAAGGAAGACTGTGATCAGGATACATTGCTGATTCAGGTACATCCTGTGGGACCAGTTTGCCATACAGGCACGGATACATGCTGGGGTGAGAAGAATGAACAGCCTGTAATGTTCTTGAAGCATCTTCAGGATTTTATTACTAAGCGCCATGAAGAGATGCCGGAAGGTTCTTACACAACCAGTCTGTTTGAGTCTGGTGTGAATAAAATGGCGCAGAAAGTGGGTGAAGAAGCTGTGGAAACAGTGATCGAAGCTTGCAACGGAACTGATGAACGGTTGATCTATGAAGGAGCCGATTTGATATACCACCTCATCGTGCTGCTAACATCCAAAGGATACAGTCTGGAAGATTTGGCACGCGAATTGCAGGAACGTCATAGCGCTTCGTGGAAGAAACACTAATTAATTAATAGTTAAAAAATAATAATTAAACGGGAATGGCTGAACCGCTAATACGATATAAAGATGTGGAAGTACACCAACAGGACTTGTGCGTGCTGAATGAGGTAAACCTCGAGCTGCAGAAGGGAGAGTTTGTGTACCTGATCGGTAAGGTAGGTTCGGGTAAGACCAGTTTGCTAAAGACACTCTACGGAGAACTGGATATCACTGCCGGCGAAGCAATGGTACTGGGGTATGATATGAGTCGCATTAAGCGCAAGCATATTCCACAGTTGCGTCGTAAGTTGGGCATCGTGTTTCAGGATTTCCAACTGTTGACGGACCGCACGGTGAACGATAATCTTGCTTTTGTATTGAAGGCTACGGGCTGGAAAAACAAATCGGAAATAAAAGATCGTATCGCTGAAGTGCTGATGCAGGTAGGAATGGGTAATAAAGGGTACAAGTTCCCTAGTGAACTTTCGGGAGGCGAACAGCAACGCATCGTTATTGCCCGTGCTATGCTCAATTCTCCGGAGATTATCTTGGCGGATGAACCAACCGGTAATCTGGATGCGGAAACGGGACGTGCTATTGTAGGACTGTTACATAACATCAGTCGCACGGGTGGCTCACTGGTATTGATGACTACGCACAACCTTCATTTGCTTCACGAGTTTCCGGGACAGGTATATCGCTGTGCAGGTCATCAGATAACAGATGTAACGTCTGAGTATTCGGGTATGATGCCGCTGTAGAAGAAACAAATAACAATATATAATCATTTAATACAGGAACGAAAATGAAAGTTTTAAAGTTTGGAGGTACTTCCGTAGGTTCTGCACCGCGGATAAAGGAAGTAGCCAAATTGATCACTGATGGTGAACAGAAGATAGTTGTACTCTCGGCTATGTCGGGCACAACTAATACATTGGTGGAAATTTCGGACTATCTGTACAAGAAAAATCCGGAGGGTGCCAACGAAATCATTAACAAGCTGGAGGCTAAATATAAACAGCATGTGAATGAGTTGTATTCCACTCCCGAGTATAAACAGAAAGGCCAGGAACTGATTAAATCTCATTTTGACTACATCCGTTCTTATACCAAAGACCTTTTCACACTATTTGAGGAGAAGGTGGTTCTGGCACAGGGAGAACTGATCTCTACTGCCATGATGAACTATTACCTGCAAGAGTGTGGAGTGAAGTCCATTTTGCTTCCGGCTTTGGAATATATGCGCACCGATAAGAATGCAGAGCCCGATCCTGTATATATTAAGGAGAAACTTCAGATGCAGTTGGAATTGCATCCCGGTGCTGAGATTTACATCACACAAGGATACATTTGCCGCAATGCTTACGGAGAAATAGACAATCTGCAACGTGGTGGAAGCGACTATACCGCTTCTCTGATCGGTGCAGCTATCAATGCTTCCGAAATCCAGATATGGACCGATATCGACGGTATGCACAATAATGACCCGCGTATTGTTGACAAGACTGCTCCTGTACGTCATCTTCATTTTGAAGAAGCTGCTGAGCTGGCTTATTTTGGTGCGAAGATTCTTCATCCCACTTGTATACAGCCTGCCAAGTATGCCAATATACCGGTGCGTCTGCTGAATACGATGGATCCGACTGCTCCCGGTACTATGATTTCCAATGATACTGAGAAGGGTAAAATCAAGGCAGTTGCAGCAAAAGATAACATTACAGCTATCAAGATTAAATCCAGTCGTATGTTGCTTGCCCACGGTTTCTTGCGCAAGGTCTTCGAAATCTTCGAGAGCTATCAGACTTCTATCGATATGATTTGTACTTCTGAGGTAGGAGTATCTGTATCTATTGATAATACGAAGCACCTCAACGAGATTCTGGACGACCTGAAGAAGTACGGAACCGTTACAGTAGATAAGGATATGTGTATCGTTTGCGTGGTAGGTGATTTGGAATGGGAGAATGTCGGTTTCGAAGCGAAGGCACTGGATGCCATGCGCGACATACCGGTACGAATGATTTCGTTCGGTGGTAGTAACTACAACATTTCTTTCCTCATTCGTGAGTGCGATAAGAATCAAGCATTGCAGTCGCTTAGTGATGCACTGTTCAACGAAGAATAAGAGAAATAAGAAAGTACAGATATAAAATGATATGGAGCGCAAACTACACAAATTGCACAACTCGCTGATAAAGGGCCTTGTGTAATTCGCGTAATTTGCGTTCTTTTCTTTATAAACAAAGTTTTGAAGTATGAAAGGAACATTTCCCATAGATAAATTCCGTGAGCTGCGTACCCCTTTTTATTATTATGATACGAAGGTGTTGCGCGACACTCTTTCCTGTGTGCGTGCAGAAGCTGCTAAATATGGCAATTTTGAGGTACATTATGCTGTGAAAGCAAATGCTAATCCGAAGGTACTTACCATTATCCGTGAGAACGGACTGGGTGCCGATTGTGTGAGTGGAGGAGAAGTACGTGCTGCTGTTAAGGCAGGTTTTCCTACAAATAAGATTGTTTTTGCCGGAGTGGGCAAGTCTGATTGGGAAATAAATCTGAGTCTGGACTATAATATTTTCTGTTTTAATGTAGAGTCTATTCCTGAGCTGGAGATTATCAATGAACTGGCTGCAGCTAAAGGTAAAGTGGCTAATGTCGCTTTCCGTATCAATCCGAATGTAGGAGCTCATACTCATGCCAATATCACTACCGGACTAGCGGAAAACAAGTTTGGCATTAGTATGCAAGACATGGATCATGTGATAGAAGTGGCTTTGGAGATGAAGAATGTGAAGTTTATCGGATTGCATTTTCACATTGGTTCGCAGATATTAGATATGGGTGATTTCGTTGCCCTGTGCAATCGTGTAAATGAATTGCAAGACAAGCTGGAAGCACATCGCATCCGCATCGAGCATATCAATGTAGGTGGTGGACTGGGTATTGATTATAAGCATCCCAACCGTCAGGCAATACCTGATTTCAAAGATTATTTCTCTACTTATGCCGAACATCTGAAACTGCGCTCTTATCAAACACTTCATTTTGAATTGGGACGTGCCATAACGGGGCAGTGCGGTTCACTTATCTCACAGGTGCTTTATGTAAAACAGGGAGCAAATAAGAAATTTGCCATCCTTGATGCTGGTATGACGGATTTGATTCGTCCTGCATTGTATCAGGCTTATCATAAGATAGAGAATATTACTTCCGAGGATGCAGTTGAGGCGTATGATGTGGTAGGTCCTATCTGTGAATCGTCGGATGTTTTCGGGAAAGCGATAGATTTGAATAAGGTGAAGCGTGGAGATCTGATTGCATTACGTTCTGCAGGTGCTTATGGTGAGATAATGGCTTCGAGCTATAACTGTCGTGAGTTGCCACAGGGGTACACTTCGGACGAACTGGTGTGAAAGAATTGAATATATTGTAGGAAGCGTGTAAGACTATCATTTAAATCTTGCACGCTTTTTGTCATTTTGTATTTAATTTATTTGTATTTGAAATATGGAAATTGTCTTTTTTATTTTCAATATCTATATTTGTATGATGTGATTGGAAATGGAAAAGCAATGGAGGAGTTATACGCCGGACATATATATACTAGCTTCAAATGTACTTCTGATTTTATTTATTTAAAAAATGTTATCAAATGAACAAATGTTGTGTATCATTGTTACTTTTGTAATGATTTCAATTTAATTAAAAAATACGATTATGATTACTGAAAAATTACAGAATGCAATTAACGAGCAGATTACGGCTGAAATGTGGTCGGCTAACATGTATTTGGCTATGTCTTTCTATATGGAAAAAGAAGGATTTTGTGGTATGGCACATTGGTTGAAGAAACAGTGGGCAGAAGAGAACGAACATGCCTGTGCATTGGCTGATTACGTAATCAAACGTGGCGGTAAAGCCAAAGTTGATAAGCTGGATGTAGTTCCTAATGATTTTGGTACTCCGCTGGAAGTATTTGAACAGGTTTACAAACACGAATGTCGTGTATCCGAAATGATTGACAAGTTGGTAGATGTAGCTGCTGCTGAAAAAGATAAAGCAACGCAGGACTTCCTGTGGGGATTTGTGCGTGAACAAGTAGAAGAAGAAGCAACTGCTGCAGGCATTGTTGATATGATTAAGAAAGCCGGTGCAACGGGTATCTTCTTTGTAGACGTAAAATTGGGCGAACGTTAATAATCTTTTGATATAGAATTGCTAAGTCAAAAAAAGAGCTGCTTGATTTTTTAAGCAGCTCTTTTATTTTTGCTGTTTCAGTATTTTAATCTACCTTTGTTACTCTTTTTAACACGTACTGTGAATTACTATGCGTATGGGCAAAATAAATTTTAAATTCCTCCTTTGGATAATGTTGAGTTGCCATGTCTTGAGCGCTTGTTCGGAGATGGAAAAACGGAAAGTGCTGGTGGTGCACTCTTATGAGAAAACTTATGCTGCTTATCCTGATTTTAATAAAATGATTGCCGAAACTTTCCGGAAGAGAGGGATTGATGTCGAACTCCGTACAGTGTATTTAGATTGCGAGGCTTATCGGGATAACTTAGAATCTTTGTATCTGCACTCTCTGTTGGATGAAGTTTCCGAAAACTGGGAACCGGAAATTATATTGGTTAATGATGACCAGGCAACTTATTCACTGCTGAAGTGCGGACATCCGCTGGCGAAGCAACTCCCCGTTGTTTTTGGTGGAGTGAATTACCCTAACTGGCCTCTTATAAAGCAATATCCCAACGTGACCGGATTTCGTGATAAAATAGATTTTATGGCGAATATCAAGGTTGCGAAAGAGATATTCGGGAAGGGGATGCATCTCTTCACTATTATAGACTCCACTTATCTGGATAAACAAATAAGGAAGGATGCTTGGGAACAGTTGAAAGACGAGAAGGTGGAAGGTTTCATGAACTCAAAAGAATTCAATTCCTGGGAATGGAAGGAGTTTGTAAAAGACAAGAGTTATACGTATTTTGCCGGGCTTACTGTCCGGCTTCAGAAGGATCGTTCGGATGCCGGACTACTTTGGAGTTTGAGCCAATACACAAGAGATAGGTGTTATCTTCAATTGAAAAGGGACTTTACGACTGTCAATATCGGAAATATCTGTTCCAGTCCCAGCCTGACAGCCATTAATGAAGGTTTTGGTTATGGCGAGAAACTGTTGGGGGGATATATGACGACGATCCCAATACAGGTAGGGGAAATGGTGGATGCGGCGGTCAGGATTTTGCATGGTGAGAAGCCTTTGGATATGCCCATCGCAAACAGTGCTAAAGAGTATGTGGTAGATTGGGAGGTGATGGAGCAGAGGGGGCTTTCGAAGGCGGATATTCCAGAGAAGTATTCTATTATCCATATTCCGTTCAGTGAGGCATATCCTTGGCTGTGGGGAGGAATTATTTTCTCAATTACAGTTCTATTGATTACGCTGTTTGTCTTGTTGTTTTTCCTTTATCGTCGGGAGCAGGGGAGGAAAAAGAAAGCTCTCAATGCGCTGGAGGATGAAAAAGAAACGTTGGCGCTGGCTATTGAGGGGAGTGATACGTACGCGTGGAAGTTGGAGAATGATTATTTTATATTCGAGAGTGATTTCTGGAAGTCGCAGGGAATGATGTCGAAGGTACTTACGTTTGATAGACTCATTAAGTTTATTCATCCGGAATGCCGGGATGAGGTGGAGGAAAACTGGAGGAAGATATCCTTAATCCGTAAGGTGGCGGTGCAGGTGCGTTGCGACTTTAACGGAAAAGGATATCAATGGTGGGAATTCCGGTATAAGACCATTGCATTGCCGGATGGCGGCTATAAGGCTGCCGGACTGTTGCTGAATATACAGGACATTAAAGATCATGAACATGAACTGGAAGAGGCGCGTCTGCTGGCGGAAAAAGCTGAGCTGAAACAGTCGTTCCTGGCGAATATGAGCCACGAGATACGCACTCCGCTGAATGCGATTGTCGGCTTTTCCAATATATTGGCAGTGGATGAAGAACTGGAGCCGGATGAGCGCTGTGAGTATATCAAGACGATCAACAAGAATAGTGATTTGCTGCTGATGCTGATAAATGATATCTTGGAACTTTCACGGTTTGAGTCGGGCTATATGTCCTTTGAATTTGCTCCATGCGGAGTGGAGGAATTGGTGGATGAAATCTATCAGACCCATCAGATGTTAATACCGGAACAGTTGGAATTTATTAAGGATAAGGATACAGTGCCGGTAAGGATAAATGTGGATAAAGGACGGTTGGCGCAAGTGGTCACTAATTTCCTGAATAACGCTTCTAAATTTACAGCTTCAGGGTATATCAAGCTGGGATATCGTTATTTACCTGAGACTTCGGAAGTGGAAATTTATGTGGAAGATACAGGCTGTGGCATTCCTCGCGCCGAGCAGAAGATGATTTTTAATCGGTTCTACAAGCAGAATGAATTTTCGCAAGGAACGGGCTTGGGGCTTTCTATCTGCCAGGTTATTATAGAGAAATTGCAGGGGAGGATTGAACTGCACTCGGAACAGGGGAAAGGGAGCAGATTTGCGGTGATACTAAAAGCTACAAGCTACGAGTGACTTGTAGCTCGTAACTCGTAGCCTGTAACTTAGCGCACTTTAGTGCGCTAATACTCCAAGTTCTTTTCCTACCTTAATAAATGCCTCGATACATTTATCTAGATGTTCTTTCTCGTGTCCTGCCGAAATCTGTACGCGGATACGGGCTTGCTCTTTTGGTACTACGGGATAGTAGAACCCGGTTACGTAGATACCCTCTTCCTGCATGCGTGCGGCATATATCTGAGACAATTTGGCGTCATACAACATCACGGCGCAAATGGCGCTTTGAGTGGGTTTGATGTCGAAACCGGCAGCAGTCATCTTATCGCGGAAATAGCTCACATTGTTTACTAACTTGTCATGTAGCGCATTACTTTCTTTCAGCATCTTGAATACTTCGATACTTGCACCTATCACAGCCGGAGCTACTGAATTAGAGAACAGATACGGACGGCTGCGCTGACGTAACAGGTCAATGATTTCTTTCGGTCCGGTCGTGAATCCGCCCATAGCACCGCCGAAGGCTTTACCTAATGTTCCAGTATAGATATCTACGCGTCCGTAAGTCTGATACAGTTCGCTTACACCATGTCCCGTAGGACCTACTACGCCTGCAGAGTGCGATTCGTCTACCATCACTAGTGCATCGTATTTCTCAGCCAGATCGCAAATTTTGTCCATTGGGGCGACATTGCCGTCCATAGAAAATACACCGTCGGTGACTATGATGCGGAAACGCTGTGTCTGGGCTTCCTGTAGGCATTTTTCCAGTTCGCTCATATCGGCATTAGCGTAGCGGTAGCGTTTGGCTTTGCATAGGCGGACACCGTCGATGATGGAGGCATGGTTCAGAGAATCGGAGATGATGGCGTCTTCTTCCGTAAATAGCGGCTCGAATACACCACCGTTAGCATCAAAACAAGCAGCATATAGTATGGTGTCTTCCGTCTTGAAATAGTCAGAGATAGCAGCTTCCAGTTCTTTGTGAATGTCTTGTGTTCCGCAGATGAAGCGTACGGAAGACATGCCGTAGCCACGGTGATCCATCATCTTTTGGGCAGCGGCAATTAGTCGCGGATGGTTGGACAAACCCAAGTAGTTGTTGGCGCAGAAATTCAGCACTTCCTTCCCTTTTACGGTGATGGCGGCTTGTTGCGCACTCTCGATCAGGCGTTCTTCTTTATAGAGTCCGGCCTCTTTAATTTCAGCAAGTGTATTGCTGAGGTGTTCTTTCATTTTCCCGTACATAGCTTTATAAATTAAAAGTTTGTCATCTTAATACTAAACGATACAAAGGACACGATTTTTCTTCAAATAAACAATAGCAAAATGATAGAATAATGAAAAAAAAGTATGTATATTTGCGCGTCTCTAAGTATGGAGTACCTTATAAATAAGTCGTATGAAGAATATTTTGGTAATTGGAGCAACCGGACAGATCGGTTCGGAACTCACATTGGAATTGCGTAAACGTTATGGGGATGACCATGTTATCGCTGGATACATTCCGAGTGCTATGCCTAAAGGGGAATTAAAGGCATCAGGTCCTTCAGCTATTGCCGACGTGACCGACCGTCAGTCTATTGAAGTGGTGGCACGCCAATTCAAGATTGATACGATTTATAATCTGGCAGCTTTGCTTTCAGTTGTTGCTGAAAGCCGTCCGGCCATGGCCTGGAAAATCGGTATCGATGGATTATGGAATGTGCTGGAAGTAGCGCGCGAGTATGGTTGTGCAGTCTTTACCCCGAGTTCTATCGGTTCGTTCGGAGAAGCTACACCTCATGTGAAGACGCCGCAAGATACGATTCAGCGTCCCCGTACCATGTATGGTGTAACCAAAGTAACTACCGAATTATTGAGTGATTATTATTATACTAAATATGGTGTAGATACCCGTGCGGTTCGTTTTCCGGGTATTATCTCCAATGTGACCCCTCCGGGTGGAGGTACTACCGACTATGCAGTCGATATATTTTACTCCGCAGTGAAAGGTGAAAGATTTGTATGTCCTTTGAGACCTGGTACTTATATGGATATGATGTATATGCCTGATGCGCTGAATGCAGCTATTTCATTGATGGAGGCTGCTCCGGCACGTCTGAAGCATCGGAATGCTTTCAATATCGCTGCTATGAGCTTTGATCCGGAAGAGATCTGCCAGGCTATCAAGAAGCATGTGCCCGACTTTGAAATGGTATATGAAATTGATCCATTGAAACAATCTATTGCCGACAGTTGGCCTGATAGTCTGGATGATACCTGTGCTCGTGAAGAGTGGGATTGGAAACCGCAGTATGATTTAGAGTCCATGACAGTGGACATGCTTGAAAAGTTAAGAGCTAAACTAAATAAGTGACCTGATGAGGTCTCGGTAAAGAATGAGAAAAATAGGATTGGGGTTCTTTCTTCTCGTTTTCTTGATGTCATGTGGCAACAAGAAAACGAAGATGGACCCTTTTGCGACAATCACCAATTTGGTGGATTCAGCTTCACATAAGGCTGATACTGTGCCGGAGGTTGAAGAGGATAACGACCCTAAGCCCATAGAAGCGGATGAATCATTTGATGATTTTATCTATAGTTATGCTTCGGATGACGCCCTGCAACGGCAGCGGACCAAATTTCCATTGCCTTTTTACAACGTCGATACATCTTCGAAAATAGAGAAGGAGGACTGGGAGCATGATTATTTGTTTACCCAGCAGAGTTATTATACATTGCTCTTTGATGATGAAGATGATCTGGAATTGGTGGGAGATACTGCACTTACTTCTGTACAGGTGGAATGGATTTTTCTAGAAAACCGTATGGTGAAGAAATACTATTTTGAACGTACTAAGGGGGTATGGATGTTGGAAGCTATCAATCTTCGCCAGATAGAGCAGGGGGAAAATGAAGACTTCGTTGCGTTTTACTCTCGCTTTGTAACTGACAGCATTTATCAGAGTCGACATATCCGGGAACCTTTGAAGTATATCACAATAGATCCGGATGATGAGTTTTCTATTCTGGAGACTACGCTTGATTTGAACCAGTGGTATGCTTTCCGCCCTGTATTGCCTGTGGATAAACTATCCAATATCAATTATGGACAGAAGAATAGTGATAACTCAAATACGAAAATCCTGAAAGTGAACGGGATTGGAAATGGATATACCAATATCTTCTATTTCCGCAGACATCGCGGAGAGTGGGAGTTACATAAATATGAGGATACGAGCATTTAAGATTTGTAAATGAGAAAAATACCCAATACATTCGGACTTGATGTGGAAGCTGCCGTGTTTCTGGAATACGGTTCGGTAGAAGAATTGGAGAAGTTGATTGCTGACGGGCGTATCACTTCTCCTTATCTGCATATTGGCGGAGGGAGTAATCTGCTGTTTACTGGAAATTATGAAGGAGTGATATTGCATTCGCGCATTGGTGGCGTTGAAGTAATGGCTGAAAATGAAGAAAAGGTTTTGGTGCGTGTAGGTGCCAGTGTGGTATGGGATGATTTCGTGGCCTATTGCACGGAACGTGGTTGGTACGGGACTGAGAACCTGTCTCTTATACCTGGTGAGGTAGGAGCGGCAGCTGTACAGAATATTGGTGCCTATGGTGTAGAGGTGAAAGGCCTGATTTCTTCCGTGGAAACGGTGAACATACAAGGAATGAAACATGTTTACCAAGTGGATGAATGTAATTACTCATATCGGAACAGTATTTTTAAAAATCCGGAAATGAAGCAGGTATTTGTCACGTATGTTTGTTTTTCTTTGAGTAAGAAAGAGCATTATACGCTGGATTACGGTACGATCCGCCAGGAGCTTGAAAAATATCCGAAAGTAGATTTGAAAACATTGCGCCGGGTGATCATTGATATTCGTGAAAGTAAATTGCCTGATCCGAAACTACTAGGTAATGCCGGGAGTTTTTTTATGAATCCTGTCGTCTCTCGTGAGGTCTTTGAGGCTTTGAGGGAAGAATATCCTCAAATGCCCTTTTATGAGATGGGGACTGACCGGATCAAAATTCCTGCAGGCTGGATGATAGACCAGTGTGGTTGGAAAGGTAAAGCGCTGGGACCTGCCGCTGTGCATGATAGGCAGGCGTTGGTATTAGTAAACCGGGGTGGGGCAACGGGAGCTGACATTGTAGCACTTTCGGATGCTGTACGGGCATCAGTTCGTGAGAAGTTTGGTATTGACATTCATCCCGAAGTGAATTTTATTTGAAAGATTGATAATTAATTGGTAATAGACGTGAAACTAAGAATATTAGGGAGCGGAACATCGACAGGAGTGCCTGAAATAGGTTGTAAGTGTGAAGTTTGTACTTCTACCGATCTGCGTGATAACCGTTTACGTGCATCGTCTTTGTTGCATACGGATGATGCGGTGATATTGATTGATTGTGGACCGGATTTTCGGGAACAGATGTTGCGTGCAGCCTCATTTGAAAAAATAGATGGAGTGCTGATTACCCATGAACATTATGACCATGTAGGTGGGCTGGATGATCTTCGTCCTTTCTGCCGTTTCGGTGAAATACCTATACACTCTGATGAGTATACGGCAACTCACCTGCGGACACGGATGCCTTATTGTTTTCTGGAACATAAATACCCGGGTGTTCCCCAAATTTTCTTGCAGGAAGTGGAAGCCGGAAAAACGTTCTTCATCAATAATACGGAGGTTACCCCTTTGCAGGTGATGCACGGACGTCTGCCTATTCTGGGGTATCGTATCGGTAGACGTATGGCGTATATTACAGATATGCTGACTATGCCCGAAGAATCCTATGAACAATTACATGGCTTGGATGTTCTGGTTGTGAATGCCTTACGTGTAAAACCGCATCCTACGCATCAGAGTATTTCCGAAGCATTGGAAACGGCGAAGCGTATTGGTGCACGGGAAACTTATTTTATCCATATGAGTCATCATGCCGGATTGCATGCCGAGCTTGAAAAACAGCTTCCGCCTGATGTACATTTGACCTTTGACGGTATGGAAATTGAGTTTTAAGGTGCAGGCATTCAAAAACTTTTTTTATATCTACTAAAGTTTTTGAAACATTTGTTTTGTTTTATTAGTAGAAATAATTATTTTTGCCGAAACTTGATGCCTGAAAAACCATGAAGTTACGTCTTATCATAAGAATTGCCGTGATTGTGTCCATAGTATTGCTATGTACGGGGTTTGGGGTGTATTCATTCTTCAGGTTGAATGAGGTGGAGAGTCAGAAAGATTTTAATCTTTATACTTTAGTCCCTCAAAGTGCAATGGCTGTGTTGGAGACAGATCGCATGGCTGAGCTGGTTGATGGTATTAATCAACTGAGTTGCAGCAAAGATAATCACTTCCTTTATGCTTCCGAACTCTTTGTCTATCTGAAAAACTATCTGCATACCTTGCTCGATGATACTCCGCATGGTCTTAGTAAGCAGATGAATAAAATGCTTATCAGTTTCCATGAACCGGATAACCCATTGAATCAGGTGTTGTATTGCAGTCTGGGTTCGGGAGATTATGAGTTGGTGGAGTCGTTTATCAGGAAATATAGTTCCAGTGCATTTCCTTCTAAATTCTTTGATTACAGGGGTGAAGAGATTAGTATTTATCCTATGCCTGAGGGGCGCTTTTTGGCGGCATATTTTACCCCGGACTTCCTGGCTATTAGTTTTCAGAAACGATTGGTGGAACAAGTGATCGATGCACGACTTTCTAAGAAATCATTAATAGATATGCCCTCATTCAAACTGATGCATGCAGGAAAGAATACGAATGTGGAAGCTACGGTGTATGTGCGCATCAAGTCGGTGGATATGGGGAAAAATACGGATGGCATTCGTTCGCAAACCTATCTGGGAAGTTGGGCGGAGTTTGATTTGAAGCTGAATGAAACTGCTATTTATTGTTCAGGTATCAGTCATGGCTCGGACACTACACGTACTTTTATCAATGCTTTACGCCATCAGCAACCGGTGGAGGGGTTTCCGGGAGAACAACTTCCACTCTCTACTTTCTTTTATGACTGTTGGGCTATTTCAGATATGGATGCCATGTGTAGTTTTACGGCAGAGCAGGAATATGCCAAAGCTACTTATTCTGATTATATCAAAGAGAGGGATGAGGAGTGGATGGACTTTCTGAAGACTTATGCGGGAGATCAGGTGATTTCTTGCCTCTTCGAGCCGAAAGATACATTAAGTGAGTATCCATGTGCAGTGATGAGTGTTCCGGTGAAGAATATGTCGCAGGCTGAACGTCGTTTGCAATCACTGCTTTATACTTCTCCCAAGGAAGTGGATGCACCTCCTGTTCCGCAGGAGCGTCCTGATTATCATCTTTATCCCAAAGCATGGGGACACCGTTATTATGTATTGCCTCGAAATACTTTACTGACCCAGTTGACAGGTATCACGGAATCGGCTCTTTATACATATGTCTGTTTTTATCGTGGACATTTGTTGATGGCGCCGGATGTGGTTAGTCTTACTGCCTATATAGATGCTATGGAGAATGGAGAGGTGCTGGATGATACGGCGCTTTACGAGGAAGGAATAGGAAGTCTTTCACCATCGTATAGCTTTGTGATGATGGTGGATATGGAAAGGATGGTAGAGCAGCCGGAAACATATGTACGCCTGATACCTAACTTTTTCTTTCGTCAGGCGAAGTTTTTTCGCCACTTTATACTTTCTATACAGTTTACTTGTGTAGAAGAGGTGGTATATCCGAATTTGGTGCTTTTATACAAAGGGTAAATGGGAGGTTCAAAATGCTTGTAATTATATAATAAAAAAGAGGAGAATTATTCTCCTCTTTTTTATTATATCTAAATTTTATATATTTTAGAACGGCAGATCGTCTTTAGCATCACCTGCCAAGAATTCTGGTGCGGCAGTCGGTGCCGGTGGCGGAACAGGTGCACCCGGTACACCGGCAGGAGCTGCAGCGCTGACACGCTCTACTTTCCATGCACGGATACTGTTGAACCAACGGTCTTGCCATTGGCGTGCATCCACATCAAATGATACGGTCAGTTCTTCACCCATCTGGATGTTAAACTGTTCTATTTTGTCTGCTCCGAAAACATCGAAACACATTTTGCGGGGATATTGGCCGTGGTCTTCAATCACGTATTCTTGTGCTTTCCACTCATTGCCCGACTTTGCCACTCCGCCTCTTGGCTGGAGTATAGCGATAATTTTTCCTGTAAATTCCATTGCATTCTTTTTAAATGATGCGGCGAAGTTACAATATTTTAGGGAAATCCGGAGAAGTTCCGGACGTTTTTTCTTAATTTTCTTTGTTGTGGGAAGATCTTTTTTTGTAACTTTGTCCGATACTATGAAGTTATAGTACGAATAGGGAATAATATAAAACTTAAATACACAGAATATATGAAATTTATCGTTTCGAGTACTGCGCTCTCCAGCCATTTACAGGCTATCAGCCGTGTGATTAATTCGAAGAATGCGTTGCCCATTTTGGATTGTTTCCTCTTTGAACTGAAAGATGGAACATTGTCGGTTACTGTTTCTGATAGTGAAACGACGATGGTAACATCAGTTGAAGTGAATGAAAGTGATGCTGACGGACGTTTTGCCGTGGCTGCTAAAACAATTCTGGATGCTTTGAAGGAAATCCCCGAGCAACCGCTGTCGTTTGAAGTAAATACTGATTCCTTGGAAATCACAGTACAGTATCAAAACGGTAAGTATAGTCTGATGGGGCAAAATGCCGATGAATTTCCTCAATCGGCTATGCTGGGCGATAATGCCGTACGTGTAGAGATGGAAGCATCCGTATTGTTGGGTGGCATTAATCGTGCCGTATTTGCTACGGCTGATGATGAACTTCGTCCGGTGATGAATGGTATCTATTTTGATATCACCACAGAAGATATTACAATGGTGGCATCTGATGGTCACAAACTGGTACGTTGCAAAACATTAGCGGCCAAAGGTAATGAACGTGCAGCATTCATTCTGCCTAAAAAACCGGCTTCGTTGATTAAGAACTTGTTGCCTAAAGAACAAGGACAGGTTGTTATTGAGTTCGATGAGCGTAATGCTGTATTTACATTGGAGAAATATCGCATGGTATGTCGTCTGATTGAAGGACGTTATCCTAATTATAATTCGGTAATACCGCAGAATAATCCTTATAAAGTGACTGTAGACCGTATACAGTTGGTAGGTGCACTACGTCGTGTATCTATTTTCTCGTCACAGGCAAGTAGTCTTATCAAGTTGCGTATGCAGCCCAATCAGATTGTGATTTCAGCCCAAGACATTGATTTCTCTACTTCTGCTGAAGAAACATTGGCTTGCCAGTATGATGGTAATCCGATGAGTATTGGTTTTAAATCGACTTTCCTGATTGATATTTTGAATAATATTGCTGCTGATGAAGTGATAATTGAACTGGCAGACCCGTCACGTGCAGGTGTCATCATCCCCGTTGAACAAGAAGAAAATGAGGACTTGCTGATGCTGCTGATGCCGATGATGCTGAATGATTAAAAAAATAATAGAGTTAACGAGGTACGAGTTGACAAGGAGACAAGGGCTGTGCTGTTATGCCGGGAATGCCTTGTTCCCTTGTCAACTCGTTCCCTTGTCAACTGTAAAATAGAAGAATAATGAAATTAAACCTCAAAAACCCGATTGTTTTTTTTGATTTAGAGACGACCGGAACGAGTATCAATGTAGACCGTATCGTTGAAATCTGTTATCTCAAAGTACATCCCAATGGTAATGAGGAAGCAAAAACACTTCGTATTAATCCGGAAATGCATATTCCCGAAGGCGCATCTGCCGTTCATGGTATCTATGATGCGGATGTGGTAGATTGCCCTACCTTCAAAGAAGTGGCCCGTACCATTGCCAATGATATAGAAGGATGTGACCTAGCAGGATTTAATTCCAACCGTTTTGATATTCCCGTGCTGGCCGAAGAATTTCTTCGTGCCGGTGTAGATATTGACCTGAGCCGCCGCAAGTTTGTGGATGTACAGGTCATTTTCCATAAATTAGAGCAACGTACACTTTCTGCTGCTTATAAATTCTATTGTGGAAAGAATCTGGAGGATGCACATACGGCGGCAGCTGATACACAAGCTACTTACGAGGTGCTGATGGCACAGCTGGACCGTTATCCGGAATTGCAGAATGACATCGCTTTCCTGGCTGAATATTCCAGCTTTAACAAGAATGTGGATTTTGCCGGACGTATGGTTTATGATGATAATGGCGTGGAAGTATTCAATTTTGGAAAATACAAAGGGATGTCGGTGACAGATGTATTGAAGCGTGATCCGGGTTATTATAGCTGGATACTGAACAGTGACTTTACACTGAATACCAAGGCAATGTTGACTAAGATACGTCTACGTGAATTAACTAATAAGTAGTATCATGGCGAATACACTGAAAGGGAAGAAAATAGTATTAGGTATAACCGGAAGCATTGCTGCCTATAAAGCTTGTTATATAATCCGGGGATTGATAAAACAAGGTGCTGAAGTACAGGTTGTCATAACTCCTGCGGGGAAAGAATTTATAACTCCAATTACGCTTTCGGCGTTGACGAGTAAACCGGTTATCAGTGAGTTTTTTGCCCAGCGTGACGGCACATGGAATAGCCATGTGGATCTGGGCTTATGGGCGGATGCTATGCTTATAGCTCCGGCTACTGCTTCGACGATTGGCAAAATGGCCAACGGTGTGGCTGACAATATGCTGATAACGACTTATTTGTCGGCTAAAGCTCCGGTATTTGTGGCACCTGCCATGGATCTCGATATGTATGCCCACCCTTCTACACAAAAGAATCTGGATACGCTTCGTTCTTACGGAAATCATATTATAGAACCGGGCACGGGAGAACTTGCCAGCCATCTGGTAGGTAAGGGACGTATGGAAGAGCCGGAAGTCATTATTCAGCATCTGGCGAATTATTTTGCCGGGAAAGAAGGTGATTTGCGAGGTAAGACCATTATGATCACTGCCGGACCTACTTATGAAAAGATTGATCCGGTGCGTTTCATCGGAAATTATTCTTCCGGTAAAATGGGTTTTGCTATTGCTGATGAATGTGCTGCCCGTGGAGCTAAGGTTATTATGGTATCAGGTCCGGTGCAACAGCAATTGAAATATCCGGCAAATTGGTTTGCAGTGGAATCGGCAGATCAGATGTATGCTACGGCGTGTAACTTTTTTGTAGAGGCTGATGCTGCTATTCTTTCGGCTGCTGTTGCCGATTTTACACCGGAACAAGTTGCTGATGCCAAGATAAAGCGGGAAAAGGAAGGGGAAATGACGTTGCGTTTGAAACCTACGAAAGACATTGCTGCCTGTCTGGGACAGATGAAGAAAGAACGTCAGGTATTGGTAGGTTTTGCTCTGGAAACGAATGACGAACAGCATAACGCTGAAGATAAGTTGCAACGGAAGAATCTGGATTTTATCGTGTTGAATTCCCTGAATGATAAGGGGGCCGGTTTCCGGTGCGATACGAATAAAATCAGTATCATCGACCGTGAAAGTAAGACGGACTTTCCGTTGAAATCAAAGGCAGAAGTAGCTACGGATATTGTAGATCGTCTAGTGGAAGTATTGAAGAATAAGTAAATAAGCTAGTGAGGAATAAGACACTTTATATGACTCTGTTTCTGGTTGTGGTGGTGTTAAAGTCTGCTGCCCAGGAATTGAATTGTAAATTTACGGTGAATTATTCTCAAATACAAGGTACGAGTACGCAGGTTTTCACTACGCTTGAAAATGCTTTGATGGAGTTTATCAATACCCGTCGGTGGACGCAGGCGCAGTATGAAATGAATGAACGGATTCGTTGCTCTATGAACTTGACAGTGAAAGAGTATAATGAGGCGGACGGGCGTTGGAAATGTGAGTTGATAGTGCAGTCTACACGCCCTGTCTGGCAATCCGGTTATCAGACGGTAGTTTTTAGCTTTAAAGATACGGATGTTGCTTTCAACTATCGTGAGTTTGATCCGCTGGAACTGCGGGATAATGTTATTGACAGTAATCTGACGGCAGTAATTGCTTACTATGCTTATATGATTATCGGACTGGACATGGACACGATGGCTCCACAAGGTGGTACGGAGTTTTTTCGGGCAGCTGAAGATATTGTAACAGCTGCACAGAATCTTGGTGAAACCGGTTGGAAAGCGTTCGATAGCAGTCGGAATCGTTATGCGTTGGTTTCCGATTATCTGGAAGATGGTATGATGCCTTTGCGCAAATTGATGTATGGGTATCATCGTACAGGTATGGATGAACTTTCAGTGAATGCTGCCCGTGCCCGTGCTACAATAACATCTATGCTTAGCGGTCTGAAAGAGGCGCAGCAGAATAAACCTATGTCGGCATTGCCCGGTTTGTTTACTGAAATAAAAAAAGATGAATTGATTAATCTTTATTCCCGTGCTGCAATGAAGGAAAAGGAAGAGGTTTGTGAGCTGCTTTCTTCTGTCAATCCTTCGCTGACTACCGAGTGGGAAAAGATAAAACAATAATAGGAAGTGAGTAAGATTTAAAATTGTAAATAAGTCATGTTACGTTCGCTTTACATACAGAATTACGCGCTTATAGAAAAGCTTGATATTAGCTTTGGTGCAGGTTTCTCCGTTATCACGGGTGAGACGGGTGCCGGTAAGTCTATCATACTGGGGGCTATCGGCTTGTTGCTGGGGCAGCGTGCCGAAGTAAAAGCCATTCGCCAGGGTGCATCGAAGTGTGTGATTGAGGCCCGTTTTGATATTTCAGCTTATGGTATGGAGCCTTTTTTTGAGGAGAATGAACTGGAATATGAAGAAGAGTGTATCTTGCGTCGTGAGGTTTATGCATCCGGCAAAAGCCGTGCATTTATCAATGATACTCCGGCTTCGCTTGTACAAATGAAAGAACTGGGTGAACAGTTAATTGACGTGCATTCTCAGCACCAGAATCTTTTGTTGAATAAAGAAGGATTCCAGTTGAATGTACTCGATATATTGTCTCATAATGATGAACAACTTTCCGTTTATCAATCTTTGTACAGAGAATGGAAGCAGACACAACAGGATCTGGCTGATCTTATAGCCCGTGCTGAGCAGAATAAGGCAGATGAAGACTATATCCGTTTCCAGTTGGAACAGTTGGAAGAAGCGAATTTATCTGCAGGTGAACAGGAAGAACTGGAACAAGAGACGGATACATTGAGCCATGCTGAAGAAATAAAGGCCGGTTTGTTCCGTGTCGGGCAGTTGCTGACCTCTGATGAAGGCGGTTTGCTGGCTGGGTTGAAGGAAAGTCTGAATACAATGCTTGGTCTGCAAAAGGTCTATTCTCCGGCTACAGAACTTGCTGAACGTCTGGAAAGTACATATATTGAATTGAAAGATGTTTCTCAGGAGGTTTCTTCTCAGGAAGAGGATGTCGAGTTTAACCCTGAGCGTCTGGAAGAGGTGAACGATCGCTTGAATCTGATTTATACCTTACAGCAAAAGCATAGAGTAACTACCGTAGAAGAGTTGTTGGCGCTTACTGAGGAATATGCAGCAAAGTTGGCCGCCATTACTTCTTATGATGAACGTATCGGTGAGTTGACCACTCTTTGCGATACCTTATATAATAAGGTGAAAAAGCAGGCTGCTGTTCTTACCAAAGCCCGTACCGGTGCTGCCCGTGAAGTGGAGAAGCAGATGGCTTCACGTTTGGTTCCGTTGGGTATGCCTAATGTGCGTTTTCAGGTGGAAATGGGAATGAGAAAAGAACCTGGCGTACACGGTGAAGATACTGTAAATTTTCTCTTTTCTGCCAATAAGAACGGCGCATTGCAAAGCATTTCATCGGTAGCTTCCGGTGGTGAAATTGCACGTGTCATGTTGTCCATCAAGGCCATGATAGCGGGTGCGGTGAAATTGCCCACTATTGTATTCGATGAAATAGATACAGGAGTATCCGGTGAGATTGCCGACCGTATGGCGGACATTATGCAGGAAATGGGCGAACAGGATCGCCAGGTAATCAGTATTACCCATCTGCCGCAAATTGCTGCGCGCGGATGTGCACATTATAAAGTATATAAGCAAGATAATGAAACCGAAACCAACAGCCACATACGCCGTCTGGCAGATGAGGAGAGGGTAGAGGAAATAGCCCATATGCTAAGTGGGGCTACTTTGACAGAAGCTGCTTTGAATAATGCAAAGGCGCTTCTTGGTATCAAAAGATAGCCTTTAATTTTTAATTTTAAATTCTCAAAGATGGTTGATAAGAGTGAAATGATTTTCGGCGTTCGCGCTGTGATAGAAGCAATACAGGCAGGAAAGGAATTCGATAAGATTCTGGTGAAGAAAGACATTCAGAGCGATTTATCCAAAGAACTTTTTGCTGCACTAAAAGGAACTTTGATTCCGGTGCAACGTGTTCCGGTGGAACGCATTAACCGCATTACCCGTAAGAACCATCAAGGGGTGATTGCTTTTATTTCATCCGTTACGTATCAGAAGACAGAAGACTTGGTGCCCTTTCTTTTCGAAGAGGGCAAGAATCCGTTGTTCGTCATGTTGGATGGTGTGACCGATGTTCGTAACTTTGGTGCTATAGCCCGTACCTGTGAGTGTGCAGCGGTAGATGCTGTTATTATTCCTGCTAAAGGAAGTGTAACGGTGAATGCAGATGCAATGAAAACATCTGCCGGAGCCTTGCATGTGCTGCCGGTTTGCCGTGAGCAGAATCTGAAGACTACATTGCAATATCTCAAAGATAGTGGTTTCCGCATTGTGGCAGCTACGGAAAAGGGGGACTATGATTATACTAAAGCTGATTATACAGGACCGATGTGTATCATAATGGGAGCTGAGGATAAAGGCGTTTCCTATGAGAACCTGGCTCTTTGTGATGAATGGGTGAAAATCCCGATGCTGGGTACTATCGAGTCGCTCAATGTTTCTGTTGCGGCAGGTATTTTGATTTATGAAGCTGTGAAACAAAGAACCAACTAAGATATGAAAAAGAACTTGTTGTTGACACTCACCCTCTGTTTGCTGGCACAGTGGAGTGTAGCTCAGGCACCCAAATGGGTGGAAAAAGCCAAGCGTGCTGTTTTCTCGGTAGTCACATACGACGAGAGTGATAAGATACTCAATACGGGAAACGGATTTTTTGTTACCGAGGATGGAATGGCTCTGTCTGATTATAGTCTGTTTAAAGGTGCGCAACGTGCCGTAGTCATTAATTCAGAGGGCGAACAAATGCCTGTGGAAGTTATCATGGGAGCAAACGATATGTACGATGTTGTGAAGTTCCGTGTAGCGATCTCAGGGAAAAAAGTACCTGCATTAGTGGTATCTCCTACGGCTCCGACTGTAGGTACAAGTGTCTACTTGTTGCCTTATTCTACACAAAAGGACCGTTCTTATACTGCCGGACAGGTAAAAGAAGAATCTAAGGTAGAGGGACAATACCATTATTATACGCTTGATATGCATCTGAAAGACAAGATGGTAAGTTGTCCGGTAATGACTGCTGACGGACAAGTTTTCGGTCTTGCACAGAAATCTTCAGGAAAAGATACAGCTACCATTTGCTATGCGGTAGGCGCTGATTATGCTATGTCTCAGAAGATCAGTCCTCTTTCTTTTAATGATCATGCTTTATCAAGTATTGGCATTAAGAAAGCCTTACCTGATACAGAAGAACAAGCGTTGGTATATCTTTATATGGCTTCTTCGCAGCAAACTCCGGAGCAATATGCTGAATTGCTGAATGATTTTATTGCCCAGTATCCTAATAGTGCCGATGGTTATTTTCGTCGTGCCAACAGTCAAATGTATTTGTCGAAAGAAATAAGTTCGATGGATAAGGTGGCTGCTGATATAGATAAAGCACTTGAGGTAGCACAAAAGAAAGATGATGCATACTTCAATCGTGCCAAATTAATTTATAATTATCAGTTGACTAAACCGGAAACCACCTATAAAGATTGGACATATGACAAAGCATTGGATGAAGTTCGTAAAGCAATAACAATTGAGGAACTTCCGGTTTATGTTCAGTTGGAAGGTGATATTCAGTTTGCTAAAAAAGACTATGCAGCAGCTCTTGCCAGCTATGAGAAAGTAAATAAAACCAATATTGTTTCTCCTGCTACATTCTTTAGTGCTGCTAAGACAAAAGAATTGATGGAAGCAGCTCCGGAAGAAGTGTTGGCTTTGATGGATAGCTGTATAGCACATTGCCTGCAACCGTACACTGAAGATGCTGCCCCTTATCTGTTGGAACGTGCCCAAGCACGCATGAATGCCGGACAGGGGCGTAATGCAATGCTTGATTATGATGAATATTATAAAGCTGTGCGTGGTAATGTGAATGATGTGTTTTACTATTACCGTGAACAAGCCGCTTTCCAAGCAAAACAATTCCAACGTGCGTTGGATGATATGGCAAAAGCAATTGAACTTAATCCGAAAGAGTTGACTTATCGTTCGGAACTTGCTGCGGTGAATATTCGCGTGGGTAGAAATGAAGAAGCTATTAAAGTTCTGAAAGATGCCTTGACAATTGATCCTAAATATGCTGAAGCTTATCGTTTGATGGGAGTTGCACAATTGCAGTTGAAGCAGAATAAGGAGGCTTGTGCTAGTTTTGCGAAAGCAAAAGAGCTGGGTGATCCGAACGTTGATGCCTTGATTGAGAAGCATTGTAAGTAGTTGCAATACAGATGATATGTCTGTAAAAAAGGCTCTGCTTTCACAAGCCGAGCCTTTATCGGGAAACTCCCGTGTCAAAAAAGAATTAGCTAAGTCTAGGTTTTTAAAACAGGTATAAGTGAATTTTTCTTTTGTGTATAATCCTATTAGGTAAATGCATGAAGTTGCAGAATACTGCATAGAATATCTGTTTTTTTTCTTGCATAAATCGTAAATTGTTGAATATTAAAATATTATTGGAATGAAAAAAGTAATTTGCAGTCAGAAAGCACCGGGAGCTATCGGTCCTTACAGCCAGGCTATCGAAGCGAATGGAATGATATTTGTATCTGGTCAGTTGCCTATTGATGCAGCTACCGGACAGATGGCAGAAGGGGCTGAAGCACAGGCCCGCCAGTCATTGGAGAATGTTAAGCATATCCTTGGAGAAGCAGGTTTGACGATGGCAAATATTGTCAAGACTACTGTTTTCCTGCAAGATATGTCATTGTTTGCAGATATGAATAAAGTATATGCCACCTATTTTGATGGTGATTTCCCTGCTCGTTCGGCTGTTGCAGTGAAAGCTCTGCCTAAGGATGCTTTAGTGGAGATCGAGTGTATCGCGGTTCGCTAACAGATCAGCAACAATAAAGCTACTGCCTCCTACGAAGATAAAGTCTTCCGGGAGGCTTTTTTCTTGTGCCGCCTGCACGGCGGAAGGGACATCCGGGTAACAACTTCCTTGTAATCCGGCTTCAGAGGCAAGCCGTGAAAGTTCATTTTCGGGTAATGCACGTTTGACGCTGGCTTTCGTGAAGTAATATTCAGCGTCTTTGGGCAGCAATGCCAATACCCCATGTATGTCTTTGTCATTCACCATACCTATAATGAAATGCAACTTTCGGTAAGATTGCTGTTTCAACTGCTCTGTGATATAGGTGATACCACCTACATTGTGTCCGGTATCACATATCAGAGTAGGGGCGTCCTGCAATTTCTGCCAACGTCCCATCAGTCCGGTTAGTTCACAGACATGGGCAAAACCACTACGGACAGCTTGCTCACTCAGATTGTATCCGGCTTGTTGTAGCTGTGCGATGGCTGTGAGTAAAGTATGGGTATTCTTAGTTTGGTATAATCCTTTCAGTTCACATTCCAATCCGGGGTATTCATCTTTTTGGTTTTCTTCTGCAAAGAAAATGGGCGCATCCACTTCGCGAGCCTTTTTTGTAAATACAGGTTTTGTTTCGGGAGTAGTTTCTCCGATCACAACGGGTATTCCGCTTTTGATAATACCGGCTTTTTCGCTTGCTATCTTCTCTAATGTATTACCGAGGAACTGGGTATGATCGAAACTTATATTGGTGATAATACATAAATCAGGATGTATAATATTGGTACAATCCAGTCTTCCACCCAGTCCTACTTCAATAACTGCTACATCTACATGTTCATTGGCGAAATAACGGAATGCCATGGCAGTAGTCAATTCAAAGAAAGAGGGATGCAGAGGTTCAAAGAAATTTCGTTCTTTTTCTACAAATCGGACTACATACTCTTTCGGGATGGATTGTCCATTCACCCGAATACGCTCGCGGAAGTCTACAAGGTGTGGAGAAGTGTAAAGTCCTACCCGATATCCTGCTTCCTGCAAAATGGCAGCAAGCGTGTGCGAACATGAGCCTTTTCCATTAGTTCCCCCTACATGGATGCTGTGGAAGTTCCGGTGCGGATGTCCGAAGTGTTCGTCCAGTGCCAGTGTATTCTCTAAACCTTCCTTATATGCTGAACTTCCCACCTGTTGAAACATGGGGGCACTGTTATATAAGTATAATAAAGTGTTCTGATAATCCATCTTTTAAAATATTTAACGAGAAAGCAAGCCATTCTCTCTTTTTAATTCCTATCTTAGAAGCTGCAAAGATAATGCAAACTGAGAGCAGAATAAAATGAACTTGTTCATTTTTTATGTCGATGTGTAGCTTATCTTCGCTTGGAGGCAAATATATCAACAATTTAAATCTAAAAGAGTATGGGAACAAAGAAAAATTTTGTGATTGATACGAATGTAATCCTTCACGACTATAACTGTCTTAAGAATTTCCAAGAGAACGACATTTATCTTCCCATCGTAGTTCTTGAAGAATTGGACAAATTCAAGAAAGGGAATGAACAGATTAACTTCAATGCCCGTGAATTTCTCCGTGAACTCGATTTAGTTACCGATGACAATCTTTTCAATAAAGGTGCCTCTCTGGGCGAAGGTCTGGGAAGTTTATTTGTGATAGCCGGTTCGGTGGATGCTCCGGATGTGTTCGATTCATTCCCCGAGCGTATTCCCGATCATAAGATTCTGGCTGTAGTGGACTGGCTGACGCGCCAGAAGAAGGACATGAAAACCATCCTGGTGACTAAGGATGTGAACCTCCGGATGAAAGCACGTTCCATAGGTCTGCTTTGTGAAGATTATATCAACGACAAGGTGATAAATGTGGATATATTTGAAAAGTCAAATGAGGTATTCGAAGGAATTGATCCTGCTTTGATAGACCGAATTTATTCTTCCAGAGAAGGACTGGATATCAGTGAGTTTGATTTCAAAGATATTATTCACCCGAATGAATGTTTTATCCTGAAGAGTGACAGGAATAGTGTTCTTGCACGTTACAATCCTTTTACACATACAATCTGCCGGGTAAATAAAACAAAGAATTATGGTATTGAACCCAGAAATGCTGAACAAAGTTTTGCTTTCGAAGTGTTGACTGATCCTAATATTAAGTTGGTTGCTCTGACGGGTAAAGCTGGTACAGGAAAGACTCTGCTAGCTTTAGCAGCTGCCCTTAGTCAGATGAATGATTATAAACAGATTCTGCTGGCACGTCCGATTGTTGCTCTATCCAATAAAGACATTGGCTTCCTACCGGGTGATGCAAAAGAGAAAGTGGCACCTTACATGCAGCCCTTGTTCGATAATCTGAATGTCATTAAGCGTCAGTTTGCTTCTAATTCTACTGAAGTAAAACGTTTGGAAGATATGCAGAAAAGCGAGCAGCTGGTAATCGAGGCGTTAGCTTTCATTCGCGGACGTAGTTTGAGTGAAACTTATTGCATCATTGATGAAGCACAAAACTTGACTCCACATGAAATAAAAACTATTATCACCCGTGCTGGCGAAGGAACCAAAATGGTGTTTACCGGTGATATTCAGCAGATAGACCAACCGTATCTGGACAGTCAGTCCAATGGCTTGGTTTACATGATTGATCGTATGAAAGATCAGAACCTTTTTGCTCATGTGAATTTGTTAAAAGGAGAGCGTAGTCAACTAAGTGAATTAGCTAGTAATTTGATGTAACAGAGCTTTATAGGCAATAAATATGGCGGCAAGGTTATATACGTAACTTTGCCGCCATTTAATTTTATCACACATTTTTATCTTTTTCTTCCCATATTTGATAAAAAATAATGTATCTTTGCCTCGCCTAAAACAAAACTGTCAAACGAAATGAAACATAAATTTTTTCATCGATACCTCTCAGCAAAGGTATTGCCGATTTGGACTATTCTGTTGATCGATGTATTGATAATCGTTGTATCCAGCCTGTTGGCTTATGCACTTCGATATGATTTCCGGAGTATTTTCCTGGAATCCTCTACCATTGACAAAACGATTGTATGTACAGTTATTGTCAACTTGGTATTCTTTCGGATATTCCGCACATATTCTAATGTGTTGCGCTTTTCTTCGTTTATAGATATTATGCGCATCTTCGTTTCATTGACAGTGTCGTATGCGCTGCTGATGATTTCGAGTGTGCTTTTATCAAGCTACATGGATGTTCGCTTGGCACCTGTGAGCGTATTCTTCATGGCATATATTATTAGTTTTGCCATGATGTCTTGTTCGCGCATTGTTGTGAAGATGTTTTATGAACTGCTGAATTTCGATGGAAGTCATAGTGCCAATGTCTTTATTTATGGTGCTAAGGAGGCAGGAGTCAATATTGCTAAAGCATTGCGTGTAAATTTGCGTAATCACTATCGTCTGCGTGGTTTCATTGCCGATGAGCCGGAGCTGATAAATAAGGTGATGATGGGAGTGAAAGTATTTCCCAATGACGAGACGCTGATTGATGTACTGAACGATCGTGATGTGCATACCATTATTATTTCGCCTGCCAAGATGGAGGAACTGAAAAGATCAGATATGGCTGACCGTCTTTTGGCTCATAATATCAAATTAATGACTGCGCCTCCTTTGAGTGAATGGAGTGGGCAGACTTTGAACCGTACCCAACTGAAAGAAATACAGATTGAAGACCTCTTGCAACGTAACCCTATTGAAATCGATATCCATAAGGTAGCTTCTCATCTGGAAGGAAAACGGGTGATGATAACTGGTGCTGCCGGTTCTATCGGTAGTGAAATTATGCGTCAGGTAGCCTCTTTCAATCCTTATAAGTTGATTCTGGTAGATCAGGCAGAAACTCCGTTGCATGATATTCGTCTGGAGTTACAGGACCGTTGGCGTGATATTGATGCGGAAACGATTATTGCAGATATTTCCAATGCTACGCGTATGGAAGAAATCTTTAAAGAATATAAACCTCAGTATATTTTTCATGCGGCTGCTTACAAGCATGTGCCGATGATGGAGGACAATGTTTCAGAGTCTATTCAGATTAATGTGTATGGAACCCGTACTATTGCTGATTTGGCTGTGAAATATGGAGCTGAGAAGTTTGTAATGATTTCTACCGATAAAGCTGTAAACCCCACAAATGTGATGGGATGTTCCAAACGTATTTGTGAGATTTATGTACAGTCTTTGGCGAAGAAGCTGCAACAGAAAGGTGGGCATGTAACCCAATTCATTACGACACGTTTCGGCAATGTATTAGGCTCCAACGGTTCTGTAATTCCCCGCTTCCGCGATCAGATACAACGTGGTGGTCCGGTGACTGTTACTCATCCTGAAATTATCCGTTATTTCATGACGATTCCTGAAGCTTGCCGCTTGGTACTCGAAGCCGGTAGTATGGGAAATGGGGGTGAGATTTATATCTTTGATATGGGTAAGCCGGTGAAGATTGTAGATCTTGCCAAACGTATGATCAGTCTTTCAGGACGTACGGATGTGAAGATTGAGTTTACAGGACTACGCCATGGAGAAAAACTTTATGAAGAGTTGCTGAATGTAAAAGAGTTGACCAAACCGACTTACCATGAGAAGATCATGATTGCAACAGTCCGTGAATATGATTATGACGAAGTAAAAGAGCGTATCCAAAAACTGATAGATGTTAGTTATACTTATGATCAGATGAAGATTGTGTCAGCTATGAAGGATATTGTTCCTGAATTTATCAGTAAGAATTCATGTTTTGAAGCATTGGACAAGAAACCGGATTAAGTCATCCTGTAAGGAAATAGTAATAAATAAATGTAATGCCCCGTAACAATATACGTTAGATACACTAACAATATATGTTAAGGGGCATTACGTATAATGATATGTTGTGTGGTTCCTGCTATTTTCTACTGGAGAAATATTTCATGAACTGAGTACGTTCGAAGGTATTCACACCATTCAAATCGCTAACATTCAACATTCCTTTGAATTGAGAGATTGTTTCCATTCCTTTACGATCCATCCATAAATTCAGGAAACGGGTATATTCTGCTACAAGTGCATAACTGTTTTGATAGAATGCGCTACAGATTTCTACGGCTGAAGCTCCTGCAAGAATTGCTTTTACGATTCCTTCGGGAGAATGAATACCGCCTGATGCTGCGTAATCCAGCTTGTTTACTGCTGCTGAGGCAATACCTATCCAGCGTAAAGATTTAACCAGATCAGCTCCTGTACTGAATACATTTCCTGAGATTTGCTTCATCTTCTCGATATCGATATCCGGCTGATAGAAACGATTGAACAATACAACAGCGGCAGCTCCATTGGCATATAACTGGTCTATCAAAGCTATCGGATTAGTAAGGTTGTCGCCCAGCTTCATAATGATCGGAATGCGAACTGTCTTTTTGATGTGGCTGAGAATATCAATATGACGTTGTTCAAATGAACCGTAATTGTACTGAACACCTGTTTGTAACGCCAAAATATTAATTTCTATAGCATCAGCACCTGCAGCTTCCATTTGTTGTGCAAAGCCTACCCATTCAGCATCCTGATAGCAGTTGATACTGGCAATAACAGGAATAGGACATACTTTCTTAGTCTCTTTTATCAATTCCAGATATTCAGACAGCTTATGCTGGCGGACGTATTCTACCAAGTAATCACTGCCTTCCGGGTACATATTCGGATCTCCGAGCCAGTCAGCTTCCATCATGATCTGCTCCTCGAAAAGAGATTTCAGAACAATGGCACCGACACCGGCTTCATAGAATTTCTGATTTTTTTCAGCACTATCAGTTAAGCCTGAACTGCTGACGATAATCGGGTTTCTTAATTCTAACCCGGCAAAAGTAGTTTTTAATGTTGCCATGGTAATAATGTTTAATGAATAATGATTAATACGTTCTGTCTCCAAAGATTTTGCTTCCTACGCGTATCAGAGTACTTCCAGCCGCAATAGCTTGGTGATAATCGTGGGACATTCCCATGGACAACTCCCGAAAAGCCTCTGTGTCGGCAAACCATGAGTCTTTCACTTCTTTGAAGAAGCTACTTAATGAACAAAATTCCTTCTCTATTTGTTCATTGTCGTCTGTATTTGTCGCCATGCCCATCAAGCCGCATAATTGTATGTTACTGAGAGTTTTCCATTCACCTTCCGCTAACATATCCCGACATTCGTCAAAACTGAAACCAAATTTAGTCTCTTCCTCTGCAATGTGTAGTTGCAGCAGGCAGTTGACCACTTTCCCGGCCTTTTCGGCCTGTTTATTGACCTCAACAAGAAGCTTGTATGAATCAATGCCGTGAATCAGAGCTACGTAGGGTACAATATACTTTATTTTATTAGTTTGCAGATGCCCGATAAAATGCCATTCAATGTCTTTGGGAAGGCTTTCGTACTTGGCAGTCATTTCTTGCACCTTACTTTCACCGAACACTCGCTGCCCGGAGCGATAAGCTTCTTCTATCGCTTCATTGGGGTGAAATTTGGAAACAGCTACCAATCGCACCCCTTCAGGTAGTTCGTTCAGCACTTGTTGAAGATTATCTGCAATATTCATGATACTAATATATATATATTAAACCTCCGGTTTATCATTGGGTTCTGCACTGTACGGATATACATCCATAAGAGGTGTTTCGGACACTAAAGCGATTTGATAATCAGCCATTGTACCCTTCATACCTTCATCCAGCTTCTTAACGGCATCACGGAGGTCGGCAGCTTGTACCAATACCTGAGTCGATGTTTTCTTTTCAGCTCCACTCTTTTCATCCAGAGTGATGAAGACCAGTTTACATTTGAACCAGCGATCTGCGGCTTCTTCTTCGCTTGGGAATAATTCGCTATAGTTAGCACGTTTGATGTCCGATACCGTAAACTCTCCTGAAATAAACGGTGTCATTTCCTCAATAATACGTGCTTCTGCTTCCGTGAAGCTGAGTGCGTCTACCAAATAGGGTTCGGTTACTTTCTTGTTCATTCCGTTTTCCATTACTTTCTCGTAACGGATTTTGCACTCAAACCATGTATGCATTGCCATAATTTCTTTGTTTTTTAATTATGAATTTATATTCTTGTTATAAAACTGACCACAAAGATAATGCAAACGAAGGGTAGAATAAAATGAATTTATTCATTTTTTATGGGAAGAGCGGAATTGAAATCTTACAGAGATGAGGTCGTTTTCTTTCATGGTAACTCTTTTTATCCCCCATGCTAATCCTGTTTGCATGTCGCGGTAAAGACCGTTACATGACGCGGTAAAGACCGTTACATACTGTGGTAAAGGTCGTTACAATATGGGGTAAAGACCGTTACATGCTGAGGTAAATGCTTTTACATTATGATGTGAACAGTTGGTAAATACAATGCTTTCATAATTAGATGATTAACGTTTCTAGAACTTAATACTAGGACTTGTGGAAAGTTGAAAAGGAAAAATTGTCTATTATAGAAAGAAGATTTTTTCTTGTTTCTTTTTATAACCAGCTTCCGGTATGGAAATGTGTATTCCTACATAATTTGCTTTGCCATCTTCGAAATAAGTGATGTAAAATAAAAGGGGTAAAGTGCGCGAACTTGCTGTATTTCATTGCTTAATGATATTGTGATTTTTCACTGTTATTGCTGTTCTTTGGCACTGTTAAACCTATAAAAACAACAAAATTATGGTAGTAGCTTATTTAAGAGTGAGTACAGAAAAGCAGTTTCTGGCTAATCAACGTGAAGAACTTCTGCGCTTTGCAGAGAAAAATGGATTGAAGATTGACAAGTGGTACACTGAGACAGTAAGTGGGAGTGTGAGTAGTAAGGAACGAAAGCTGTCGGGGATGTTGAACCGGATGCAGCGGGGGGATACGTTGATTGTAACGGAGATTTCGAGATTGAGTCGCACCTTGTTGGAAATCATGACTATTCTCAATTCGTGTATAAAGAAAGAAATTATTTTGTACAGCACGAAAGAGGGATATGTTTTTCAAAATGACATTAACAGTAAAGTATTGGGGTTTGCATTTGGATTGATGGCGGAGATAGAACGTAATTTGATTTCCATGCGAACTAAGGAAGCGTTGGCAAGACGAAAACAGGAAGGGGTCAAGTTAGGACGTAAAAAGGGGACCTGCCCTGCAATGCGGGTACTCCGTGAGAATAAGAGACGTTTGATGCGTGAATCCAGACGAGGTGTTTCTTGTTCGGAATTAGCCCGTCAAATGGGAGTATCCAGAACCACCATGCACCGCTTTCTGAAGTGTAACTAATGAAAAAGCGAGTTGGCAAGTTCCTGTTGCCAGGTTCTTTAGTCAACTCGTTTTTCCGGGCTGGATTGCTACTTATTCTACTGGAATTTCTTTTGGAATTTCTTTTTCTTCATTTTTATCTTTCATACTTCTTCCTCGCTTATGAAGGTTCTTCAATTCAAAAGACAACATAATACGGAAAAATCCGATAATAAGGAATGCAAATGAGATCATGTAAACAGCATACATGGCGCCTATTGCCGGTTGCCACAGAATGAGGAGTGAACAAATCACAGCTAATATGCCGAAGGCAATATACCATCCCCAGTCTCTGGTACCATATCTTTTCAGATCCATGGCATAGCCGATGGAAGAAAAGCCGCGGAACATTAACCAGAATGCGATGATGAATGGAATTACTTCCATGCTTAACAGCGGATAAGCTATCAGATAGAAACCTAATACCATGTCGATGATACCACCTGCCAGATACCAACCCCAGCTGGAAACATTCTTCCGGTTGCTTACGGCGAAAGAAATCTCTAACAAACCGCTGAACAGCATCGATATACTGAACAGAATACTCAAAATTGCATAACCGCTGAACGGAGCAAACATCAGACTTATAGCAACTACTACATAGAGTATACCAAGTAGGAGAGACATCCACCAGTTTTTTACTTCGTATTGAAGTTCGTCAAATAAAGTTTTCATGCAAATTTAATTTTAAATGGTTATTGTAATCATGTTTGTGAGAGTAACAATTTGCAGTTGGAAAAGTTTTGGGCGAACTTTTCCAACAGTTCGTTTGTTATATAGACATATAAAACAAGAAAACTATGGCTACAACAAAATTTAAAGGACAGCCGGTTAAGATTATCGGCGAGTTTATAAAAGTAGGGACAGTTGCTCCCGACTTCGAGTTAGTAAAAACAGATCTTTCTTCTTTCTTTTTGAAAGATTTGAAAGGTAAGAATGTAATATTGAATATCTTTCCAAGTTTGGATACCAGTGTTTGTGCAACATCTGTGCGCAAGTTCAACAAGCTGGCAGCGAGTCTGCCAGATACAGTGGTTTTGGCGATTTCCAAAGATTTGCCTTTTGCCCATGCACGGTTCTGTACTACGGAAGGTATTGAAAATGTAATTCCTTTGTCTGATTTCCGTTTCTCTGATTTTGATGAAAGTTACGGTGTGCGTATGGCAGATGGACCGTTGGGTGGCTTGCTGGCACGTGCAGTAGTTATTGTCGGTAAGGATGGAAAGGTTGCATACACTGAACTGGTACCTGAAATTACCCAGGAGCCGGATTATGACAAAGCAATAGAGGCTGTAAAGTAGTAAACCTCAGATTTTAATAAGCAATTAGAAAAGACCAGGTGTATAGTAGTCGTGAGACTATTATACACCATTTCTTTTTTATATCCGTATGCAACTGTTGTATAAAATTCCAATGTGTTTTTCGGATATTTTTGATTGATTTATAGTGAGTAACTGGCTTTTTTTGTTTTACTTTGCGTCCTATAGATCAAGTATTAATAGGTTAATTGATAAAGAAAAAGATGGAACGAGGTTTAAAAGACTACGCCCTACTCATGCTGAAAGGTGTGGGAATGGGAGCAGCTGATGTGGTTCCCGGTGTATCGGGGGGGACAATTGCTTTTATTGTAGGTATTTATGACGAATTGGTAGATTCGATAAAAAGCATTAACGGAAAAAGTTTAAAGTTGTTTTTCACAGGAAAATGGGGAGCATTCTGGAAAGCGATTAACGGTAATTTTCTGATCTCTCTGCTGGCGGGAATTGGAATCAGCGTATTTTCATTAGCTAAAATTATCACATGGTTGCTTACGGACCATCCGGTTATGGTTTGGGCTTTCTTTTTCGGACTGGTACTGGCATCCACATGGTTTGTAGGAAAAGACATAAAGGAATGGAACAAGAAAACGATTCCGGCATTTATTATAGGTGTGGCAGTTGCATATTATATTACGGTAGCAACTCCTGCAGAAACTCCTTCCAACTTATTTTTTATATTCCTTTGTGGAGCGATTGCCATTTGTGCTATGATATTGCCGGGTATATCGGGAAGCTTTATTTTGGTACTGTTAGGTAAGTACTTTTTTATAATGGAGGCTGTCAAAACACTTGATATAACGGTTTTATTAGTGTTTTTTGTGGGTGCTTTTATTGGTATAACTTCTTTCTCACGTGTTCTTTCGTACGCATTAAAGCATTTCCGCAATATTACATTGGCTGTATTGACAGGTTTCATGTTGGGATCACTAAACAAAGTGTGGCCTTGGAAGGAAACTATAGAAACTTTTACTGATAGTCATGGGGTAGTGAAACCATTGGTTGAAAGTAATATTCTGCCCAATCAGTATGTTGTTGAGGCTGTAGTATTGATGATAGTGGGTTTCTTCCTGGTATATTTCCTGGAAAAGCTTTCTACTCGTAGTGCTAAATAAGAGATAGCAAACAAATATCTTGAGGGTATATATAAAATAGAGAGTAAAGATTCCTTTACTCTCTATTTCTTTTTATTGCAATGCTTTTATGATGTTTTGCATATAAGCGGCCAGGTCTTCCCGGTCTTCACTTTCCATAAGCATCTGCATCTTCTCCAATTCTTTTAAATCGAATGGGCGGGGGCATTTCTGATTATACTTTATGAAGTTCTCTTTATCATGCAGCGTCATGTAGAGTACCGTCAACTTTTCGTTGATACCATCAAAGTCCGGTTCCAATTCGCAAACACGCTCAAAAGCTATCTTGGCATAATCCAGATAACCGATTTCCATGCTATGCATACCTATTTCATTCCAGGTGTCGGCAGTAGGAGAGCAATTCAAGGCCTTTGCCCACTGCTTTATTCCTTTGTCGTAGTCACCTTCTTCAATGTATATGCGACCTTCTATCAGAAGAGATTCCGGGTCTTCCGGTGACAGCTTATGTGCTTTTTTACAATACTGGTGTGCTTTGCGTTTCTTCCCCATCTTGGAGAGGCAAAGCCCTGCATTGGCATATAAGCTGGGCAGTATTGGAGAAGCAACTTCATCTGTTTCATTTTCCAGGATTGCTTTTTCCAGATTTTCATAGCCTTCCTTCCATTCTCCTTTGGATACCTTGCATAATCCAATGTATGTATAGATAAATTCGGGAGCAAGTCCATGAAGTTCCTCTGCTTTCTGATAATACTCCAGAGCAGCATCTTCGTTACCTAACTGGTAAAAGCAGTGTCCTTTCATTACATAAGCGTCTGCAAATTCATCATCACTCACCAATGCATAATCGCAAGCATCAATAGCTTGGTTGAAGTTCATTTCTTCGAAGTGGCATCTTGCCAATCCGAACCAGTAAGGAGCCGAATATGGATTCATGTCTATGAGGCGGTTATACAGGGGAATTGCTTCCTCGGTCATGCCTTTGCCATAAAGGCAGTCTGCAACTACGGCAATATAGGCTTCTTCATCAGAATATTCTTCCTTTACCGGATCAAGCCATGCCAAGGCTTTATCCGGATACCCCATATCAAGATACATATAGGATACATCTACCACGTTTGCCAGATCATCTTTATCTTCAATCGTGTCGAGTAACTGTTCGGCATCATCCAGTTTACCTTCACTCAATAGCAAATGGGCACGCACCACTTTTGCTTCCGGCGAATAAGTATCGGGAAGATTTTCAATGATTTCACGTGCTTTCGCTTTCTTCCCGTTATCCAGATGCAGGTAAGCGTATTCAATCATAAGTTCAGTGCTATCGGGATGCAGCTTTAATCCATATTCTGCAATCTCAAAAGCCTTATCATATCTTTTCTTTGTACCATACCAGTCGGCAAGATCAGCTAACTCATCTGCATCCTGATAGAACGGTTTGTTTTCGGCCATTGCCGCTTCATATTGTTCGGCAAGTTCCTGTAACTCTTTATCCCTGCCGGACAGCAGGTTTTTATTGCTCATTAATTGTTTACTCCTATAATCCTATTTTTATTTATTTATTTTGCCCCAGGTATCTTTCAAGCCTACAGTGCGGTTGAATACCATTTTCTCAGGTGTGGAGTCTGGATCTACGTTGAAATATCCGATGCGCTGGAACTGCAAATAAGTAAGCGGTTTCATGCCGGCGGCGTATTTTTCAATGTAGCAATGAGGCAATATATTCAGTGAGTCCGGATTGATGATGTCTTTCATCGCTTCCAGTGCATCACAGTTTTTAGCTTCGCGGATAGCAGCCAGTTCGTCACGTGGATTTTCCACTTTCCAAAGGCGGTCGTAGAGGCGTACTTCTGCTTCAAGGCAATGATCACAACTTACCCAGTGCAGGGTACCTTTCACCTTACGGTTTGCTTCGGGCATACCGCTCTTGGTGTTCGGATCATATTCACAATATACTTCAACTACTTCTCCGGCTTCATTTTTTTTGCAACCGGTACATTTCACGATATAAGCACTCTTTAAGCGTACTTCCTGGCCCGGAGTCATACGGAAGTATTTCTTCGGAGCATTTTCCATGAAGTCTTCGCGTTCCATCCACAGTTCGCGGCTGAACTCAATGAAATGGCTGCCTTCTTCCGGTTTTTCCGGATTATTGATTGCCTCCAGTTCTTCCACTTTTCCTTCCGGATAGTTGGTGATAACCAGTTTCACCGGATTCACTACCGCTGAGATACGCGTAGCACGGGTATTAAGGTCTTCGCGTACGGCACTTTCCAGTAGAGCGAATTCATTAAGTGCATCGTATGTGGTATATCCTATTTTATCAATAAATTTGTGGATAGACTCAGGTGAGTATCCGCGACGGCGGAAACCACAGATAGTCGGCATACGGGGATCATCCCATCCGTTCACCAGTTTTTCTTTTACCAGAATCAGCAGGTTGCGCTTGCTCATCAGGGTATAGCTGAGATTCAGCTTGTTGAATTCATACTGATGGGGGCGGTTATCATCCAGATCTTTACCCTCCTTTACCCAGTCTACAAAGAGATCATAGAGCGGACGGTGGGGAACAAATTCCAATGTACAGAGAGAGTGCGTTACACCTTCAAAGTAGTCACTTTGTCCGTGAGCGAAGTCATACATCGGATAGGCCTTCCACGTTGTACCAGTACGGTGATGCGGATGGTTCACTACGCGATAGATGATAGGATCGCGGAAGTGCATATTCGGGTTTGCCATATCAATCTTGGCACGAAGCACCATAGCGCCTTCTGCTATTTCACCTGTATTCATTTTCTTGAACAGGGAGAGGCTTTCCTCTATCGGACGGTTACGGTAAGGACTTTCCACACCCGGTTGGGTAGGAGTGCCTTTCTGCTGTGCTATTTGTTCTGAAGTCTGCTCGTCGATATATGCTTTACCTTCTTCAATAAGGCGGATGGCAAAGTCCCACAATTGCTGGAAGTAATCGGATGCGTAGTATTCATTACCCCACTGGTAACCCAGCCATTGGATATCTTCCTTGATAGCTTCTACATATTCCACATCTTCTTTGGTCGGATTCGTATCATCGAAACGCAGATTGCAAATGCCATTGTGGTCGGCTGCAATACCAAAATCAAGGCAAATAGCCTTGGCATGTCCGATGTGGAGGTATCCGTTGGGCTCCGGCGGGAAACGTGTTTGCACTTTACCACCATTTTTACCCTCTTTCAAGTCTTTCTCAACAATTTGTTCAATGAAGTTGAGGCTCTTTTTTTCGCCTGCTTCTTCGCTCTTAATATCTGCCATAATTGGTATGTATATATTCTAAAAATCGAGCTACAAAAGTAAGACATTTTTTTCGTATATCCTTATTTCACGGGAATATATCCACTCTTTTTAATGATTTCCTGACCTGCAGGTGAAAGGATGAAATCAATGAGAGGACTTGCTTGTTCAGAGTTTTCTGTGTTATAATAATAGTATAGAGGCCGCACAATGGGGTAACTCTTATCTGTAGCACTCTCCATAGTGGGTGGGGCAAAGTGTGTCCCGTCGTAAGATATGGACAGTGATTTGACACGAGGGGAAAGATAAGCCAATCCTACGTATCCTATTGCTCCCTTCGTCTGGCTGACAGATTGTATAATGGCACCGGTGGCAGGCATAGAGAGGCTGCTACTCATATAATTTTTATTTTTGAGAACACTTTCTTTGAAGAATTCATAAGTACCCGAAGATGTTTCGCGAGAGTACACCACGATTTTACGGTCATCTCCACCCACTTGCTTCCAATTCGTAATCTTACCTCGGAAGATATCTTCCAGTTGTTGGCGCGTCAGTTGCTTTACGGGATTGGAGGGGTGAACCACAACGGCAAGGGCATCGTAAGCTACGATCACTTCTTCCACTTCTTTTCCGGCTGTCTTTACTTTCATCTTCTCACTGAATTTAATGGGGCGGGATGCCATGGCAATATCTGTCGTTCCGTCCAATAGAGCGGAAATACCCACTCCGGTGCCACCACCGGTTACGGTAACACGGGCGTCGGGATTGAGGGCCATAAATCTTTCGGCAGTCTGTTGTGCTACAGGTAGTACGGTGTCACTGCCTTTGATGCGTTGCGCCTGTAGGCTGCTTACAGCTAATGTCAGGAGTAGGATGATACTTATTGTTTTCATTTTATTCAAAATTGTTTTTGATTCTATTTATAATGAATTTTATTATACTTGAAATGGGGTGATAATAGAACCCAAATATTATTCTATTTGTTTATTGATTGCAAATAAAACAATTGCGCATTACAATCTAATTACAAAACTTGTGTTTTTGGAGGTTGTAACGCTTTTGTAATAGGTTTGAAACATTTCTTTCAAACCTTAGTCACACTCTCTTAACATCGACGTGGTTTCTTTGCATACGAAATTCAATAGGCATTTATGAAGAAGCTTTTTGAGAAAATAATAGAAGGAGTGTTAGCTTGTAGCGGTTTTGTAACAAGTATCACCATTGTGCTCATCATTCTGTTTCTTTTTTCCGAGGCGTTGGGACTGTTCAACAGCCGGGTAATTGAAGAAGGATATGTATTGGCACTGAATAAAGATAATAAGGTAAGTGAGCTGACCCCGGCTCAGATAAAAGATGTTTTCGATGAGGAGATAACAAACTGGAATGAAGTCGGGGGGCAGGATATGTCCATCCGGCTTTTCCGTTTGGAAGATATCACTCAGTATTATACCGAGGAAGAACTGGGGGCAGCTTATGAACATGCCGGAGTAAAGATTACCGAACTGGTGGAACGTACGCCAGGCATTATTGCTTTTGTACCGCAACAGTTTATTGTTCGTCCGGATTCCGTCCACTTATTGCAGGATAACACCATTTCGGTGAAAGATGTCTTTGCGGGGGCGGAATGGTTTCCGACGGCTACACCTGCCGCACAATTCGGTTTTCTACCCTTAATAACCGGTACACTGTGGGTGAGTTTATTTGCCATCCTGATAGCATTGCCTTTTGGGCTTTCAGTTGCTATCTATATGTCCGAAGTGGCAAATTCCAGGATACGTAATCTGCTGAAACCGATCATTGAGTTGCTGAGTGGCATTCCATCAGTGGTCTATGGTTTCTTCGGACTGATTGTGATTGTACCATTCATCCAGAAAGTATTCAATCTGCCTGTGGGTGAAAGTGGACTGGCGGGAAGCATCGTATTGGCTATAATGGCATTGCCTACGATTATAACGGTGACGGAAGATGCCATGCGCAACTGTCCCCGTGCCATGCGGGAAGCCAGCCTTGCATTGGGAGCTTCACAATGGCAGACCATATATAAGGTGGTGATACCTTATTCCGTATCAGGTATCACTTCCGGCGTGGTATTGGGAATCGGGCGTGCTATCGGTGAAACAATGGCGGTATTGATGGTGACAGGTAATGCGGCAGTCATACCGCATACCATTCTGGAGCCGTTGCGTACCATACCTGCAACGATTGCAGCGGAATTGGGAGAAGCACCTGCCGGGGGAGCACATTATGAAGCCTTATTTCTTTTGGGTGTAGTGCTGTTCTTTATTAGTTTGCTGATAAACTTCACGGTAGAAGCTGTGTCAGCCCGGAAAAGATAATGTCTTATAGAGAAAAGAAAAATAAGTATGATAGATAGGAAACATCTTTCGCAACGTATTGCATTCGGAATATTCCGTTTGTTGAGCCTGACAGTGGTGGGGATACTCTTTGCCATTCTCGGCTTCATTATATATAAAGGTGTGGGAGTTATCAGCTGGGAGTTCCTGACTACTGCCCCCACGGACGGTATGACGGCAGGAGGTATTTTCCCCGCGATTGTCGGAACATTCTATCTGATGATAGGCAGTGCCCTGTTTGCCTTCCCGGTAGGAGTAATGAGTGGAATCTACATGAATGAGTATGCGCCGAAAGGCTGGGTAGTCCGGTTCATCCGTATGATGACAAATAACCTGAGCGGCATACCTTCCATTGTTTTTGGTCTTTTCGGTATGGCTTTATTTGTTAACTATATGGGATTTGGCGATAGCATCCTGGCCGGTTCACTTACGTTGGGATTGTTGTGTGTGCCTTTGGTTATCCGTACCACAGAGGAAGCGTTGAAAGCCATTCCCGATACTTTGCGTGAGGGAAGCCGTGTGTTAGGGGCCATTAAGTTGCAGACTATCTGGCACGTTGTTCTGCCTATGGCGATGCCTAATGTGATTACGGGGTTGATTCTGGCTTTGGGACGTGTTTCCGGTGAGACTGCACCTATCCTGTTTACTTGTGCTGCTTATTTCCTACCGCAACTCCCCACAAGTATACTCGACCAGTGTATGGCATTGCCCTATCATCTGTATGTTATTTCTACCAGTGGCACAGATATGGATGCCCAGTTTCCACTGGCTTATGGCACAGCTCTAGTCTTAATCGTAATCATCCTTTTGGTAAATCTTCTGGCAAATGCTTTGCGAAAATATTTCGAGAAAAAAGTAAAGATGAACTAACAGGAATAAAACAGAAAATAAAATGATTGGTAAAATAGAAACAAATAATGTAAACTTCTGGTATGGAGATTTCCATGCTTTGAAAGGTATCAGCATGTCGATAGAAGAACGTTCGGTAGTAGCATTTATCGGACCTTCGGGATGTGGCAAATCTACTTTCCTCCGGTTGTTCAATCGCATGAACGATCTTATTCCCAATACCCGCCTGACAGGTGAGATTCATATCGATGGAGAGAATATCTATGGAAAAGATATTCAGGTAGATGAACTTCGCAAGAAGGTAGGTATGGTATTTCAGCGTCCTAATCCTTTTCCGAAAAGCATCTTTGAGAATGTGGCCTATGGACTTCGAGTGAATGGCGTGACAGACAGTAGCTTCATCCGCCAGCGTGTAGAAGAATCCTTGAAAGGGGCAGCTTTGTGGGATGAAGTAAAGGATAAACTGAAAGTTTCTGCCTATGCACTTTCCGGCGGACAGCAGCAGCGTCTTTGCATAGCTCGTGCCATGGCTGTATCTCCCTCCGTGTTACTGATGGACGAACCGGCTTCTGCACTCGATCCCATTTCTACGGCTAAGGTAGAAGAACTTATTCACGAACTGAAAGAGCAGTATACGATTGTTATCGTTACACACAATATGCAGCAGGCTGCTCGCGTTAGTGATAAAACAGCGTTCTTTTATCTGGGGCAAATGGTGGAGTTTGACGATACCAAGAAAATATTTACGAACCCTGATAAGGTGGAGACTCAGAATTACATTACGGGACGCTTCGGGTAAGCGTTTGTTTCCTGTGGAGAAACAAAAAGGAACCTCGGGCTTCCTTTAATTTATGATACAAGTAATCTTAAAATAGAAATTTATGGTAAAGTTTATCGAATCGGAACTCGTCTTGCTGAAAAAAGAAATAGACGAAATGTGGACCTTAGTATATAACCAGCTCGACAGGGCAGGGGAGGCTGTGCTGACCTTTGACCGTGAACTGGCGCAACAGGTACTGGTACGTGAACGTCGTGTGAATGCCCTAGAATTGAAGATAGACAGCGATATTGAAGATATCATTGCTTTGTATAATCCTGTAGCCATCGACCTGCGCTTTGTGCTTGCCATGCTGAAGATCAATACGAATCTGGAGCGTCTTGGTGACTTTGCCGAGGGTATTGCCCGCTTCGTTCTGAATTGCAAGGAACCGGTTCTTGATCCGGAACTTCTGAAACGATTGCGCTTGGAAGAAATGCAGAGGCAGGTACTTGCTATGCTGGAGCTTGCCAAGAAAGCTCTTCAGGAAGAAAATCAGGATTTGGCGACTTCGGTATTTGCTAAAGATAATTTATTGGATGAAATCAATGCAGAAGCTACTACTGTTTTAGCAGACTACATTGCCCAGCATCCCGAGGCTGTACTGCCCTGTTTGAACCTGGTAAGTGTGTTCCGTAAGTTGGAGCGTTCCGGCGACCACATCACTAACATTGCAGAAGAAATAGTCTTCTTTATCGATGCAAAAGTGTTAAAACATAGCGGAAAAACAGACGAACATTACCCTTTAACTAAGAAATAAGCTCTTTTTTAGATAAAATTTAGTGTTTGTTAGAAAAATGATATATATTTGTCCACTGAAAACGATTGCGGGTGTAGAAAGGCTACATAAGTGGTAATAAAACCAAAGAAATTTCAAAAAGATGTTATAAGACATGTTTTTAAATTTGGTAAGTATCTCGAAAAGCCGCTATATTTGCAGCGTTATCCTGAAAACAATCTTTTTACCTTAAAAAAAAACTAATACCTATTGAAAACTGAAAAATGGGGCTTTGTGAAAAGCTCCATTTTTTTTGTACCTATGTCACATTTATTTCGTATCTTTAGAGAAGATAAACTGCATCTCGGCAGAACTTTTTCATGCAAGCATGAAAGTTCTGCGCTCAATTTGCATTATCTTTGTACCACCAGAATGAGGAATTGTAAATCACTAAATTATAAATAGACTTATGTTTTCCGGAATAGTAGAAGAATGCGCCACCCTCGTGGCATTGGTAAAAGAACAAGAGAACGTACACTTCACGTTCAAGTGCTCATTTGTAAATGAATTGAAGATAGACCAAAGTGTGTCTCACAATGGTGTGTGCCTTACGGTAGTCAGCATGACGGAGGATTCCTATACGGTTACTGCCATGAAGGAAACATTGGAACGTTCCAATCTTGGCTTTCTGAAAGTCGGGGATGTAGTGAACGTAGAACGCAGCATGATGATGAACGGCCGTCTGGACGGGCATATTGTGCAGGGACATGTGGACCAGACTGCCACTTGCATAAATGTGGAAGATGCCGAAGGAAGTTATTACTTTACTTTCCGGTATACTTTCGATAAGGAAATGGCCAAGCGTGGATATATCACGGTAGACAAAGGTTCGGTAACCGTGAACGGGGTAAGCCTGACAGTGTGCAACCCGACAGACGATACTTTCCAGGTAGCTATTATTCCTTACACTTTCGAGCATACGAACTTCCACGATATCAAAGCAGGTAGTGTAGTGAATCTTGAATTTGATATTATCGGCAAGTATATCAGCCGGATGATACAGTTTAACTAATAGATATGGAAGATTTTCTGAAGTTAGTTGCTTCTCGGCAGAGCGACCGTGCTTATGATATGAGCTGTCCTGTTGAGCCTGAGAAGCTGGAACGGATATTGGAAGCTGCCCGTCTGGCACCTTCGGCTTGTAATGCGCAGCCGTGGAAGTTTGTTGTAATTAATGATCCGGAGTTGTCCGTCAAAGTAGGTAAGGCCACTGCCGGACTGGGAATGAATAAGTTTGCTAAAGATGCTCCTGTACACATTTTGGTGGTGGAGGAATCAATGAACGTAACTTCATTTCTGGGTGCAAAGATTAAAGACAAGTATTTCCCTTTAATAGATATTGGCATTGCCACTGCTCATATCACATTGGCTGCCGAGAGTGAAGGGTTGGGCTCTTGTATTCTCGGTTGGTTTGATGAGAAAGAAATCAAGAAGCTGACCGGTATTCCGTCTTCCAAACGCTTGCTGTTGGTTATCACCATTGGCTATTCCGTGAAAGAGAAGCGGAAGAAAGCAAGAAAGTCGAAAGAAAAGGTGGTTTCTTACAATAAATACTGATTTAGTGATTAGCGGTAAGTGATAAGTGATTAGCAAGTTGCGCTATGGTCGCATTGCTAATCACTTATCACTTACCGCTAATCACTAATTTACAGGTCTTTCAGCAGTACATGGCTGGCACTCTTATAATACTCCTCGCGTGCTTTCATCAGCACATCCCATTGATCGCTGAATTCTTTTTCCTTATCGATCTTGAAATCTTCCGAACCGTGCGTATCCAGTCTGTCCAACAATAGTGCGACATTCAGTTTGTTGATGTCCATTGCAGGCTGATAACCGATTACCTCGTCTTTTTCATCTACCACTTCATGCAGCAGGTTGATTTCCTGTAGCTCGTATAGCACCTGATGCGTCAAGCGGATAGGAATCTGGCATTCTTCGGACATTTCTTCGGCAGTGTACGGCTTAATATTCTCTTCAAACCGCTTGGCTATAAGAGACATGATAAGAATGGAAACAAAATCCCGGAACCTTCTGCTGATATTTTTGGTATCCTTGTCAAAGCTGAAATTCCGGATGTTTTGTCCTGCATAGGTCAGCTCTGCACCAAACAGGCAGATGGTCCATGATATCTGAAGCCAAAGCAGAAACAAAGGGAGTGCGGCAAAACTACCATAAATGGCATTATAGCGCGATACCCATAGCTGACCACTGATATAGAGAAACTGGAATGCCTGGTGTGCCGTTCCTGCCAGAATTCCTGAGATGAGCGCAGGCTTAAACCTAACTTTGGTATTCGGCATATAGATGTACAGTCCCGTGAACATAAACCATGTCAGTGCGAAAGGTATCAGGCGTATCAGGAACTTCAGGATAGGAGCCAGCAGAACAAAGTCTTCTATGTACTTTAAGCTGGTAGACATGAAGATAGAGAGACCACCCGAAACCACAATCAATATAGGCATCAGCAAGAACATGGAAAAGTAGTCCGTGATTTTACGGTACATACTCCGCGCTTTTTTTATTTCCCAAATACGATTGAACGTGATTTCAATATTGCTGATCAGGTTGATAACCGTCCATAACAACATGATTAAACCCACTCCGATGAATATGCCGCTCTTAGTTTGCGACAGGTAAGAATTGACAAACTGCAGGATTACTTCCGTCGTTTGATTGTGTCCTCCAAATCCCATTCGCACCTGGCTTTCCATAAGATTGTCGAAGCCGAATCCGCGTGCGATGGCAAACAGGATGGCAAGAATGGGAACAATGGCGAGCAGTGTGCTGTAAGTCAGTGCAGAAGCTTTGTTTACCAGTCTGTCTTTGGTGAAACGGTTAATGCAGAGGTAGATTGTTTTGATAATATTATAGAGGGAGAAGGTCGTTTTAGTGACTTCGTCCTCCGTAATACGCCAAATGTCGTATGTCAGGAATTTCCAAAGAGCAGTAATACGTTTATTCATTCTTCATTCTCAGTTCTTTATTAAAAAAAAGCAGTCGGTCTGTAAGCCGGGTTCTGTCCCTTGTTTTCAGGAAGAATTCTTCATTATTCATTCTTAATTCTTCATTCATCAAGGTGTCTATCATTTATCTGAGCCGTATGTCACCATACAAGCTTTAGCGGTCTACCCTCCGACATGGAGCGAGCAGCCCTCATAGTGTCGGTTTACATGACCTTACAACTCCCAAGACGTACAGCCCTTGTGTCGCCACAAGACTGGTAGGCTCTTACCCCACCTTCTCACCCTTACCGACGCCCGAAGACGCAGGCGGTTGTTTTCTTCTACGTTACTCTACCCTCGCGGACAGCTTTCTGTTAGGAAGTGGGATGCTCTGTGTTGCCCGGACTTTCCTCATACGCCGAGGCGCAAGCGACAGACCGACCAACTGCTTTTGTTGGGCAAAGATACGACTTTTATGCCAGCGGATACAAAACCTTGCCGAGTTTTTTAACTTCTTCTGAAGAATGAAGCGTTTGTTCCTCTTTTTATTCTTCTTTGCAAGCGGACATAATCAATGTTTTATCTACTTTCTGTCTGATCCACATCAACTTCGTACCTGCTCCGTGTCTATACGCTTGGACTTGATACGGAGTTGGTACGGTTTTGGTACGGCCTTGATACGGAGATGGTGGGTTTCATTCTAAAACTATATCTTAATATTCCTGAAAATATATAACCAAAATAGAAATTATTTCTAACTTTGCTAATACTTAATAACCCCCAAATCATTTTAGCTAATGAAAAGACTTATTCCTATTGTATCCCTGTTCTTTTTCGCTTCGTTATGTTCGGTGGCTTCGGAAGTCGGGGACAGGGCTGTTCCTGCCGATGTGGCACAGTTATCCGACAGTTTGAAACGTCAGTATGCTCCGGACAAACGAGTGGCACTTTTTGATGTAGATTATTCCTTTGCCGGTAAGAATGTGATGTTACGTGGTGTAACCACCTCTCCTGAAGCGAAAGCAGCTCTTCTCAATGGATTGTCGAAAGCCAATTATAAAGTGATGGACTGTCTGCAGGTATTGCCGGATGAGGCTGGGCTGGAAGGAAAAACATATGGCATCATTAATGTATCGGTATCCAATCTTCGTGTAGAACCGGATTTCTCATCCGAAATGATGACGCAGGGATTGATGGGAATGCCCATCCGCGTGTTGCAACGCGACGGCTGGTATCGCATTCAGACACCGGATAATTACATTGCCTGGGTGCACCGTGTAGGTATTCATCCGGTCACTAAAGAAGAACTTCATGCCTGGAATGCGACAGAGAAAATTGTGGTGACTTCTCATTACGGCTTCGTGTATTCCGAACCTAATCAAACTTCCCAGACTGTTTCTGATGTGGTTGCAGGTAACCGCTTGAAGTGGGAGGGAAGCAAAGGTGCTTACTATAAAGTTGCTTATCCTGATGGACGGACGGGGTATATCTCAAAATCCATCTCTATGCCGGAAAGTAGATGGCGGGCTTCTTTGAAACAAGATGCTGCCAGTATTATCCATACGGCACACACATTAATGGGCGTTCCATATCTTTGGGCGGGTACTTCTTCCAAAGGAATTGATTGTAGCGGTTTCATGCGTACCATTCTGTTCATACATGATATTATTATTCCGCGTGATGCTTCGCAACAAGCCTATGTGGGCGAGCATATCGATATTGCTCCTGATTTTAGTAACCTGCAACCGGGGGATTTGATTTTCTTCGGCCGTAAAGCTACGGCAGATCGTAAAGAGCGTGTGGTACATGTGGGAATGTATATTGGGGATAAACGGTTCATTCATTCACAGGGAGATGTGCATGTCAGTAGTTTTGATCCTGCCGACGAACTCTTTGATGAATATAACCTCGGACGGCTGTTGTTTGCTACGCGTGTGTTACCTTATATAAATAAGGAAGAATCCCTGAATACAACGGCAACAAACCCTTATTATGAATAATCCGTAATTCTCCCATCATCATCTAATAATTAAAAAACGAATCATATGCAAAACAGAAGAGATTTCCTGAAAACAGCGGCTTTCGCTGCATTAGGTTCCAGTGTGGCTATTAACAATGTATTTGCAGGGGAAAGCACCCCGTCTCTGTTCAATATCAATAAAAGTGGTGTGAATGCTAGGATGAAATTGCGTTTCTTCCCGTATGAGTTGAAGTTGCGCCATGTATTTACGGTGGCTACTTACTCACGCACCACAACTCCTGATGTACAAGTGGAGATTGAATATGATGGAATTACCGGTTATGGCGAAGCATCCATGCCGCCCTATCTGCAGAAAGAGTTGGGTACAATGGAAAGTGTAATGGCTTTCCTGAAGAAAGTGCAGGATGTCATCGGGCAGTTTCCTGATCCTTTCCAGTTGGAAGATATTCTGGCTTATGTGGATAAACTTTCGCCGGGAGATGCTGCTGCTAAAGCGGCTGTAGATATTGCATTGCATGATCTTGTGGGAAAATTGCTGCAAGCCCCGTGGTATAAGATTTGGGGACTGGATAAAGATAAGGCTCCTTCTACTACCTTCACTATCGGCATTGATACACCCGAGGTGGTACGTGAGAAAACGAAGGAATGTGCGGATCAGTTCAATATCCTCAAAGTAAAACTGGGACGTGAGAATGACAAGGAGATGATTGAAACCATTCGTTCCGTAACCAGTCTTCCTATTGCCGTAGATGCTAATCAGGGTTGGACGGATAAACATTATGCTATCGACATGATACATTGGCTTCATGAAAAAGGAATTGTAATGATTGAACAACCAATGCCTAAGACCCAGTTGGATGACATAGCTTGGGTGACGCAGCAAAGTCCGTTGCCTATCTTTGCCGATGAATCTTTGCAACGGCTGAGTGATGTGGCTGGTTTGAAAGATGCATTTCATGGCATCAATATTAAGTTGATGAAATGTACAGGTATGCGCGAGGGCTGGAAGATGGTGACATTGGCGCGTGCTTTGGGCATGAAAGTGATGGTGGGGTGTATGACAGAAACATCGTGTGCATGTTCCGCCGCCGCTCAATTCTCTCCTGCAGTTGATTTTGCCGATCTGGATGGTAATCTGCTTATTGCTAACGACCGTTTCAAAGGAATGGAAGTGATAAAGGGTAAGATTACACTACCTGATTTGCCGGGTATCGGAGTTGTGAAACTATAAAGTGGTATTGTCCCATCATCATCTATAAAAATAATCATTATGAAAAAAGTATTGTATGCCGCCGCTCTATTCTTCTTGGCCACTGCTTGTACAACGAAACCCGAAAACAAGCCTTACACCTGGGAAGAAGACCTGCATCAACGTCTCCTTACCGATTTCTCTCGTACAGAAACTGAAGTGAAAGACTACATCCGCAAGTATATTCCTGATGTTACTGATGAGCAAATGCGTCAATGGGAAGCTTCCAAGGCTTTGGAATGTATGACACTGGATGGCGAGAAACGTTATTTCCGCAATGCCGGGCCTAACTTATTCCGCGTGGACTCTGCCTGCTATAAGATAAAAGCTGCGAAAGACGGTGTTTCTTTTAGTGGAAGTGAAAAGGTGAATATGGAAAATCTGCCTGAAGTTATTGCAAGTGTGAAGAAGAGTGGTAATCCGATTACCACCCCCAAACGAATGCGTGTCACCTATACCCTTACTGTAGACAGCAATGCTGTTCCTGCCGGAGAGTTGATTCGTTGCTGGCTTCCTTATCCGCGTACTGACCAGCCACGACAACAGGATGTGAAGTTTATTGCTGCCAGCGAACCGGAATATACGTTTTCTCCGCAGAATTGCCTTCACAGCACTCTTTATATGGAGAAACGTGCCGTGCAGGATGAGCCGACCGTATTCTCCGAAAGCTTTGAGTATACTGCCAATGCTGAATGGCATAATCTGAAGCCGGAAGATGTTCAGCCTTATGACACGACCTCCTCTATATATAAGGAATATACGGCCGAGCGTGAGAAGCATATCATCTTTTCACCGCGTATGCGTCAGCTTGCTGCCAAATTGACAGAGGGTGAAACCAATCCCTTCTTAAAGGCTAAACGCATCTTTCGTTGGGTGAATGATAACTTTCCCTGGGCTTCTGCACGTGAATACTCTACAATAGAGAATATCCCCGAATATGTTCTGGATAACAATAAGGGCGATTGCGGTCAGGTTAGTCTGTTGTTCATTACACTTTGTCGTATCAGTGGCATTCCTGCGCATTTCCAAAGCGGTTTCATGATGCATCCCAAAGCGTGGAATCTGCATGACTGGGCAGAGATCTATTTTGAAGGTATCGGTTGGGTACCTGTAGATCAATCATTTGGTATTCCTACTTTCGCCCGTAATGCAGATGAAGAATATTTCTTCCTGGGGGGCATCGACTCCTGGCGTATGATTGTGAATAGTGACTACGGTATGCCTTTGATGCCCGAAAAGAAATATCCCCGCAGTGAAACCGTTGACTTCCAGCGTGGTGAAGTGGAATGGGAGGGAGGCAATCTTTACTTCCCGAAATGGGATTATCACATGGATATAGAATACCTTGATAATTAAGGATGTATTTTGTTTTAACGTCTATCTGCCTTATTTTCACGTCAGTAAACGTGCATAAATGTAAAATTGTCAGGTCTTGCCGTTAACCGCTGTTAAGCCCCAAAAGTTCACTGTTAAAAGAGAACAAAAAAGAGTGACAAGCGGAATAAGTGAACGATTTTTGTCGTTATTTTAACGTCGAAATGTTAAACGAGATTTGAATATTAACAATTAAAAGAATAGAAATTAAGTATGAAACAGACAACAAAAAACATTCTTGGGGTTGCAGCTATTGTACTTCTCAGTTCAGGAGTAGCAGGTTTAACCGCCTATAAGATGCTGCAAAAAAATATGCCTGCTGATAGTACTGCTGCATTTAGTGATATGTTCCAGCAGAATCCGAACGTACGTTTGGCCTCTTATAATGCCGTTGATGCGCAACCTGTAGATTTGACGCAAGCAGCAGAAAATTCAGTTCACGCCGTGGTACATATTCGTTCTACTCAAGCTTCCAAAGTTCAGGAAGTAGAAGTTAGAGACCCGTTCTCTGATTTCTTCGGTGAATTTTTTGGTGGTCGGGGTGGTACACAAAGACGACAGGTTCAGACTCCTGAACGTACAGGTTTTGGTTCCGGTGTCATCATCTCTAAAGACGGATATATCGTAACGAATAATCACGTAATTGCCGGTGCGGATGAAATCAGTGTAACGCTGAATGACAACCGTCAGCTTAAAGGACGTATCATTGGTACGGATGAAGTCACGGACCTTGCCTTGATTAAAATAGAGGGAGATGATTTTCCTACTATTCCGGTAGGTGACTCCGATGCATTGAAAGTTGGTGAATGGGTGCTTGCTGTAGGTAATCCGTTTAATCTGACTTCTACAGTGACTGCAGGTATTGTTAGTGCTAAAGCACGCTCGTTAGGAATGGGGCAGCAGACTGGTACGGAAAGCATTGAGTCGTACATCCAGACTGATGCTGCTATTAATCAAGGTAATAGTGGGGGGGCTTTGGTAAATGCACGCGGTGAATTGGTTGGTATCAATGCTGCTCTTTTCTCTCCGACGGGATCAAATACGGGTTATGGTTTTGCCATTCCTACCAGTATCATGAAGAAAGTTGTTGCTGACTTGAAACAATTCGGTACAGTTCAACGTGTAAAACTGGGTGTTGCTGTTACTCCGCTTGTAGAAGAACCGGGTGATACTCAACGTCCGGTAGATAAGAGTGGCAAGAAATTGAGTGAATTTAAAAAAGAGGCTCGTGAAAAATCAGGTGTTGTTGATGGCCTTTTAGTAGGAGAAATCGTAGAAGGTAGTTCTGCTGCAGGTGCCGATATCAAGGTTGACGACGTTCTTATCGGTATTGACGATAAACCTATTCATAAATTTGCCGATTTACAGGAAGCTTTGGCAAAACATCGTCCCGGTGATAAGGTTAAAGTGAAATTGATACGTGATAAGAAAGAAAAGACTGTTGAAGTGACGCTGAAAAATGAACAAGGTACTACAAAAGTAGTAAAAGATGCAGGAATGGATATTCTTGGTGCAGCCTTCCGTCCTATACCTGATGAATTGAAGAAACAACTGAATCTGGGTTATGGTCTTGAAGTAACAGGTGTTAACAGTGGCAAGATGGGAGCTGCCGGTATTCGTAAAGGCTTCATTATCTTAAAAGCCAATGGCGTACAGATGAAAACTGTAGAGGACTTGGAAAAGGTCATGAAGGAAGCTACGAAGTCTCCGGATCAGGTACTCTTTATTACAGGTATGTTCCCGTCAGGTAAACGTGCTAATTATGCGGTAGATTTGACTCAAGAATAAAAGGTATGTTTTTTAGGTAAGAAGATTGTAATATTAGCTAACAAAGAAGAAAAAGAATGTCGACAACTAACTTGTCGGCATTCTTTTTGTTTATAATACTATAGTGAATAAGATAAAAAAGTTAGGGCAAGTTAGCTTATAACTAAATTAAATGTCGTAACTTTGCAACCCAAATCTGTTTTAGAAGAATGAGACAACTTAAGATTACAAAAAGTATCACTAACAGAGAGAGCGCTTCTCTTGACAAGTATTTGCAGGAAATCGGTCGCGAAGACCTCATAACTGTCGAAGAAGAGGTAGAGCTCGCTCAACGCATCCGTAAGGGTGACCGTATCGCACTGGAGAAGTTGACACGTGCCAATCTGCGTTTCGTTGTATCTGTGGCCAAGCAGTACCAGAACCAAGGTTTGAGTTTGCCCGACTTGATTAACGAGGGTAATTTAGGACTGATCAAGGCCGCTGAAAAGTTCGATGAAACACGTGGTTTCAAATTCATTAGTTATGCTGTATGGTGGATACGTCAGTCCATTTTGCAGGCTTTGGCAGAGCAGTCGCGTATTGTGCGTCTTCCGTTGAACCAGGTAGGATCGCTGAACAAGATCAGCAAAGCATTCTCCAAGTTTGAACAGGAAAATGAACGTCGCCCGTCTCCCGAAGAGTTGGCAGATGAACTAGAAATCCCTGTTGATAAAATCTCCGATACATTGAAGGTATCCGGACGCCATATTTCGGTAGACGCACCTTTCGTGGAAGGAGAAGACAACAGCTTGCTGGATGTGTTAGTAAACGACGACTCTCCTATGGCGGATCGCTCTTTGGTGAACGAGTCTCTTGCGAGGGAAATTGATAGAGCACTTTCTACGTTAACCGATAGGGAAAAAGAAATCATACAGATGTTTTTCGGTATCGGACAACAAGAAATGACATTGGAAGAAATCGGCGACAAATTCGGTTTGACCCGTGAACGTGTACGCCAGATTAAAGAAAAAGCAATTAGAAGATTAAGACAAAGTAATCGTAGTAAATTGCTCAAGTCTTATTTGGGATAATAAGAAATATCAATTTCCGACAAATAGAAAGAATTAAAAACCGGTGGTCATATTATGATCATCGGTTTTTTTGTTATCTTTGCCGCAATTTGGTAATCATTCAAAACGACTTGGTATAGATGGGTGTTTTATTTTTCCGGTAGGAGAAATATTTTTTCCCAATAGGAGAAAAATAACTTAGTAATAGCTGATCATAAAATGGGAGATAAATTATCATTGATGTGCCAAGTATTTTTTTAAGCATACTTAATGTGCAAATATTATATTATTATGAAATACGTTCGTATACTTTTTGCCGTAGCATTGGTTTTTATGGTGTGCTCGGCATTCTCACTCAAGAAAGGAAAAGAAGGTAAGGGAAAGGCTGTGTATGCATTCGGTGTTGCTGCCTCTTTCAATGACACGGTAGTGTATTTTACTGATATCCAGGTGCTGGATAGTATTAAGCTGGACAAAGGCGGTTTCTTGCCTAAACGTGATCTTTATACGTATCAGTTAAAGAATTACTTGGAATTTGATTTGAAATGTCCTGATTATACTTGCATGATTTATTTCTCTGAGAATAAAAAGAAGTTGGAGAAAGAGTCTGCAAAAGTAAAAAGTAAATACAAGAAGAATAAATCGATAGTATTGATGCCTATCGACCCTGATGCGTTCCGCTTCAAGAAGCCGGAAGAATAATTTCTTTTATTTCCTTAAAAATTAAGGATCTCACCTAAATAACAGGCTGTAGTTATGAAAACGAGACTTTACTTCTTTTTGTGGGTTTGCCTCTCTATATTGCTGGTTGCATGTGAGGATAAGGAACCGGATGTCTCCATAGGAAATCGTACGATATTGGTCTATATGGCGGCAGATCAGCGTGGAACATCTAGCAATTTGTCCAAATTTGTTTCTGGGGATTTGAACGAAATGAAGGAAGGATGGGCGCAGATGAATACTTTGGGTGTGCATTTGCTGATTTATGTGGATGACGGTTCATCTCCCCGCCTGATAGAATTGGAAAAGAAAGGGAACGATGTGATAGAGACGGTTGTTAAGAAGTATGAAGACCGTAATTCCGTAGGCGTTGCCGAAACGCAGGAAGTGTTTGCAGATGTCTTTTCGAATTCAAAATATCAGGCTGATAGTTATGGATTGGTTTATTGGTCGCATGGTGATGGATGGCTACCTTATCCGTTGGGTGCCGGTACCCGTTGGGTGGGGCAGGATACAGGTAATGAGGATAATAGAATGAATATCTCTGAATTCGTTGAGATATTAAAGTCTGCTCCTCATTTTGATTTTATATTGTTCGATGCTTGTTTCATGCAATCGGTAGAGGTGGCCTATGAGTTACGTGATTATACGGATTATTGTATAGGTTCTCCGACTGAAATTCCGGGTCCGGGTGCTCCGTATGATGTAGTTGTTCCTGCTATGTTTTCTGCTGAGAATGCGGCAGTGAATATAGGTAAGGCTTATTATGAGCCTTATGCGGCTAAGTATGATGGTGGTAAAGGTATTTCAAACACTAACTGGACGGGTGGAGCATCTGTTTGTGTATTGAAAACAGATCAGTTGGATGAACTGGCTCGGATTACGAAGCAACTCTTTCCTGAAACGGTGGATAAGGCAAAGCTTCGTGCATCGGTCTTTAATTATGATCAACGCAGAGAGGTAGGTTATTATGATTTAGTAGGTATGATTCGGGGAATTACTGATGATACTGCTTATGAAACATGGAAGCAGGCTTTTGATGCTGCTGCAGTGTATTGGAATACTACCCCTATGAATTATTCGGCTTATGTCGGTATGTTTTCTATGGAAAATACCAATGGCGTGTCTTGCTATATTCCTACTACTTCTGATAATCTTACAGACAAGGCTTACCGTCTGACTGAATGGTATACAGCTATCGGTTTCGATAAATTAAACTGGTAATTTCTCTTCTTTTATATTGTCGAATTAGTGCTAACAGATACTGCTAATCTGTATCTTATGGTAGTTTCCTTTGGAAAATATTAGTTTTTGGAAAACAATTTCCTGCTTTGTATTGTTCTTAATTGAAAAAAGAGAATTATATGAAGTATGTGATTGTTGGCGGAGTTGCCGGAGGAGCTACGGCTGCTGCCCGTTTGAGAAGAATTGACGAGATTTCTGATATCCTTTTATTAGAGAAAGGAAAGTATATATCGTATGCAAATTGCGGCCTGCCTTATTATATCGGTGGCGTGATTGACGAACGTGAGAAGTTACTGGTGCAGACGCCGGCTTCTTTCGGTCAGCGCTTCAGAGTGGATGTGCGTGTAGAGAATGAAGTGATTGCCATTCATCCGAAGAATAAAACCATTACGGTTCGTACGGTTGACGGAAGCGAATATGAAGAAACTTATGATAAGCTTCTGTTGTCGCCGGGAGCTACTCCGGTCAGGCCACCGTTAGAAGGCATTGATTCAGAGGGAATCTTTACCCTTCGTAATGTTGAAGATACCGACTGTATTAAATCTTATCTCACAGAACATGCTGTAAAACGTGCAGTCGTAGTTGGTGCAGGGTTTATCGGCTTGGAAATGGCGGAAAATCTGCATCATGCAGGAGTCTCTGTATCTGTAGTGGAAATGGGCAATCAGGTAATGGCACCTATTGACTTCTCTATGGCTGCTCCTGTTCATCAGCATCTGGTTCAGAAGGATGTTTCACTTTATTTGGAAGAAGGAGTAACCCATTTTCAGCGCACAGAGCAAGGTATTACAGTTTTCTTGAAAAGTGGGAAGACAATTCCGGCAGATATGGTATTGCTTTCTATCGGTGTACGTCCGGCAACTGCTTTGGCCAAAGATGCCGGATTAAAAATAGGAGAAGCCGGAGGTATCTGGGTGAATGAGTATCTGGAAACTTCTGAGAAAGATATCTATGCCGTAGGGGATGCAATTGAATATCCGCATCCGCTGACCGGAAAACCATGGCTTAATTATCTGGCTAATCCAGCCAATCGTCAAGGACGTATTGTGGCTGATAATATGGTATTTGGCAATAAAGTTTCTTATGAAGGTGCTATTGGTACTTCTATTGCCAAGGTCTTTGATATGACTGTTGCCTCTACAGGACTTGCTGCTAAGCGCTTGAAGCAATGGGAGATGGAATATCAGAGTTCTGTAACCCATTCTGCTTCTCATGCGGGCTATTATCCGGATGCATTGCCACTGACTTTAAAATTAACTTTCCATCCTGTTACGGGAAAATTATATGGTGCACAGTGCATTGGTTATGAAGGAGTGGACAAACGTATCGACCAGATTGCCGGACTTATTAAGCGAGGCGGGACGGTTTACGATCTGATGGAAACAGAGCACACTTATGCACCTCCGTTCTCTTCGGCTAAAGATCCTATTGCCATTGCAGGATATGTGGCTTCTAATATAATAAGCGGTGCAATGCCCATTATTACCTGGCGCGAACTGGTACAGCAGAAGAATGAAGTCATGTTGATAGATACCCGTACTCCCGAGGAATTTTCTTTCGGTTCTATTCCGGGAGCAATTAATATTCCCTTGGATGATTTAAGAGATCGTATGTCGGAAGTTCCTGCAAGCAAGCCGGTTGTCTTGTTTTGTGCGGTAGGGTTGCGTGGATATCTGGCACAACGCATCCTGATGGGAAATGGGTATCGGAATGTGCGTAACCTCTCAGGAGGATATAAACTCTATTCTGCTGCAGTAGCGCCTGTACCTGTACCCGATAAAGTTGCCATACCGCAGGTTAATTCAATAGAATCTACGGTGAGTTCTTCTAAAGAGCCATTGAAAATTAATGCCTGTGGCCTGCAATGTCCGGGGCCTATCATGCAAGTTAAAAAGGCAATGGATACTCTTGCTCCGGGAGAACAAGTGGAGATTGTGGCAACTGATGCCGGATTTGCACGTGATGCTTCGGCATGGTGTGATACGACGGGAAACCGTCTGATAGGAAGTCATGAAGAAAAAGGCCGTTATACAGTAACTATAGAGAAAGGTGATCCGGCTGCTGTTTGTCCATCGTCTGCCGGAGCAATAGCGGGTAGGGGAAAAACTTTGATCCTTTTCAGTGATGATTTAGACAAAGCTTTGGCTACCTTTGTATTGGCAAATGGTGCTGCGGCAACAGGACAGAAGGTTACGGTCTTTTTCACTTTCTGGGGATTGAATGTTCTGAAGAAAGTGCAGAAGCCGAAAGTTAAGAAAGATATTTTTGGTAAGATGTTTGGCATGATGCTTCCTTCCAGTTCTTTGAAATTGAAGTTATCCAAAATGAATATGTTTGGCATGGGTAGCCGGATGATGCGTTTCCTTATGAAACAAAAAGGTGTGGATTCTTTGGAATCACTCCGTTCTCAGGCTCTCGCACAGGGTGTAGAATTTATAGCTTGCCAGATGTCAATGGATATGATGGGAATCAGTCGTGAAGAACTGTTGGATGAGGTAACTATCGGTGGTGTTGCTACTTACATGGAGCGGGCAGATAAAGCCAATGTCAACCTTTTCATCTAGTAATTTGTTATTTAACAAATAAAAAAGAGAATATATGGAGGATTTATGTAAAATTCGTGATGTTTATCGGGCGATAGCCGAGTTTGAAACCCAATTTATCCAGCAATACAACCTCTCGTTGAATGAGGGGATGTTGCTCTGTGCACTTCTGGATAATCCCCGGCTCACTTCCGGAGAAATAGCAGAAGCATTAGGACTTACTCATTCTAATACTTCCAAGCTAATACGCTCTGTGGAGGAGAAGAAGTTGATTGCCCGCATTATCGGTAAAGTCGATAAACGCCAAATGTATTTCTCACTGACTGCGGAAGGAAAAGAGCAGATTCATACGATTAAGAATTCCAACCATGAAATGCCTGCATTATTACAGCAAGTAGTAGATATGCTGGAAAAATAGAAAAAGGGTTAACTTCCTGTTGACAAACTCTTAACTTCTTGTCAACGGGAAGTCTACTTTTTGTATTTCATGGAAAAGCTTCTACTCGGAACTGCTTTTTCTTTATCGTAATATTTTGTATTCTCATTGTTACGCTTTAACTTTGCGTCCGTTGGATGAACGATTAAGTCTGCATTATTGTGGCTAATTTATTAGTTCATACATAGTAAAAGTCTAAATGCTATATAAAAAATCCTATTGTGAATACAAGCTCCGCCGATCTGAATTGGTATCCCCTGCGTATTACTTATAGCCGCGAGTTGGCCTTGAAAAATTATCTGGACAGCAAGCAAATAGAGAATTTTATTCCAATGCGTTATGAGTATATTGTGAGGAATGAATGTAAAATCCGCAAGCTTGTTCCTGCTATTCATAATCTGGTCTTTGTTCGCTCCACCCGAAAGCAACTTGAAGAGATAAAAGAGGCTAAAGGAGCTATTCTTCCAATTCGCTACATCATGGATTGCGAAACTCAACAACCTATTACGATTCCGGATGTACAAATGCGGAGTTTCATAGTTGTTGCGGGTAATTGCGATCAGCAGGTTGTCTACTTAGACCCCACTACTATTAATCTGAAGAGAGGACAGCGTGTTCGCATTACCGATGGCGTTTTTGAAGGTGTAGAAGGTGAATTTGTTCGTATAAAAGATGATCGTCGTGTGGTTGTTGTTATTCAGGGTCTTATGGCTGTGGCCACGGCTTTTATCCATCCTTCTTTAATTGAACAGATATAGGAGAATCTTTGTATAGGCTTTACACTTAAGTTTCGCTTCTATTTTCTTCGTGCGAGGATATTTCTATCTTCATCTTCAAAATCATTAAAATTTTTCGTGGATTTTGCTTAAGATTGCTTTAATTTGCAGCTAATATATTAAGCATTATAGCAATCGGATATGCAAAAATTATTATCCTTGCCGCCTAATCTTGTGTCGGCATTCTATGAACTGGAAAATGTAGATCGTACGGAATGGTTTTGTACTTCTGATCCTGTAGGGATGAAACTGGGATCGGGTGGGGGAACAACCTGGCTCTTGCGCGAATGGTATAGAAACCAACAAACAGAACACTCAACAGAGAAACGTATCCTGTTGCATGCCGGTGGACAAAGCCGCCGCCTGCCGGGATATGCTCCCTCCGGAAAGATATTAACCCCAATACCGGTATTTCGCTGGGCACGCGGGCAGAAGCTGGGGCAAAACTTATTATCCTTGCAAGTTCCACTTTATGAGAAAATCATGGAGCGGGCACCGGAAAAGTTGCGTACACTGATTGCGAGTGGTGATGTCTATATTCGTGCCGAGAAACCTTTGCAGGATATACCGGATGCAGATGTGGTATGTTATGGACTCTGGGTAGATCCGGTATTAGCAACACATCATGGGGTGTTTGTTTCTGACCGCAAACAGCCGGAAGCGTTGGATTTTATGTTGCAGAAGCCTTCATTGCAAGAGTTGGAAAATCTTTCCAAGACTCATCTCTTTCTGATGGATATAGGTATCTGGTTGCTGAGCGATCGGGCGGTGGAATTATTGATGAAACGTTCGCAGAAAGATGCTTCGTATTCTGATTTGAAGTACTATGATTTATATTCAGACTTCGGTTTGTCTCTGGGTAACCACCCGTGCATTATTGATGATGAGTTGAATAAACTGTCTGTGGCTATTTTGCCCTTACCGGGTGGTGAATTCTACCATTATGGAACGAGCCGTGAATTACTTTCCTCAACTGTCACTTTACAGAATAAAGTGTACGATCAACGTCGGATTATGCACCGGAAAGTAAAACCCAATCCTGCAATCTTTGTGCAGAATGCAGAAATAGGGGTAATTCTTTCCTCTAATAATGATAACCTTTGGATTGAAAATAGCTTTGTTGGTGCATCGTGGAAGATTGGTTCCCGGCAAATTATTACAGGCGTACCGAGAAATGACTGGACGTTGACACTGCCGGATGGAGTGTGTGTAGACATTGTGCCTCTTGCGGAGAAGCGTTGGGCGGTTCGTCCGTATGGCTTTGATGATGTATCTAAAGGAGATGTCCGGGATGAAAAGACTTTGTTCCTGGGAATGTCTTTCATTGATTGGTTGGCGAAACGTGGATTGACTCCAGATGATGTAACCGGAAGGAAAGACGACTTACAGGCTACCGGAATCTTTCCAGCAGTAGAAGATATAGAACAGATGGGCAAGGTACTTCGCTGGATGACTTCGGAACCGGAATTGGCGGAAGGTAAGAAAATCTGGTTGGACAGTCAACGTCTCTCTGCCGATGAAATTTCAGCAAAAGCAGATTTACGCCAATTATATGCACAGCGCGAGAGTTTCCGGAAAAGCAATTGGGAATTGCTGGCACATAATTATGAGAAGAGTGTATTCTATCAATTGGATTTGGCTGATGTTGCCGGGAATTTCCACAATTTGGAGATAGATAAACCGGAAGTACTGCCGGCTGATGCGCCTCACATGCAGCGTATCCATAACCGGATGCTTCGGGCGCAGATAGACAAGCTGAATGGAAAAGACTTTCAGAATGATGAAAGAGAGGCTTTCGGGCTGCTGCGTGAAGGGCTCCTTTCTGATTTGTATGAGAAGAAAAGCCGTCCTCACCTTAATGTATATAGCGATCAGATTGTTTGGGGCCGTAGTCCTGTGCGTATTGATGTTGCGGGTGGCTGGACAGATACTCCGCCATATTCTCTTTTTGCGGGTGGAAATGTAGTGAATCTGGCCATTGAATTGAATGGGCAACCTCCTTTGCAAGTTTATGTGAAGCCTTGTAAAGAGTATCGCATTGTTTTGCGCTCTATTGATATGGGAGCGATGGAAGTTGTGAATACTTTCGGGGAATTGCAGGATTACTGTAAGATTGGGTCTCCTTTCTCTATTCCGAAAGCGGCGCTGACGTTGGCAGGTTTTGGCCCGGCGTTTTCAGAAGTGGGTTATCCCTCGTTGGAGAAACAGTTACAGGCATTCGGTACAGGTATAGAGATTACTTTATTATCTGCTATTCCGGCAGGCTCAGGGCTGGGAACCAGTTCTATACTGGCTTCTACGGTTTTAGGTTCTTTGAGTGATTTCTGTGGTTTGATGTGGGATAAGAATGAAATATGCCGTCGTACGCTTGCTTTGGAACAGTTGTTGACAACGGGTGGTGGCTGGCAAGATCAGTATGGCGGAGTATTGCAAGGCATCAAACTGTTACAAACAGAAACCGGATTTGTACAGAATCCGTTGATACACTGGTTACCCGAACATCTCTTTACGCATCCTGATTATCGTGATTGCCACCTATTATATTATACGGGAATTACACGTACTGCTAAAGGTATCCTGGCAGAGATTGTGCGTTCCATGTTCCTTAATTCATCTGTCCATTTGGCAATATTGGAAGATATGAAGGCGCATGCGTTGGATATGGCGGAAGCCATTCAAAGGAACGACTTTGAAACATACGGTGCATTGATTGGCAAAACGTGGATGCAGAACAAAGCTCTGGATTGTGGTACTAATCCTCCGGCGGTAGAAGAAATTATCAATAAGATTAAGGACTATACACTGGGATATAAGTTGCCGGGTGCAGGTGGGGGAGGCTACTTGTATATGGTGGCAAAAGACCCGCAGGCAGCATTGCGAATCCGGGAGATACTGACACAGGATGTACCGAACCCTCGCGCACGATTTGTAGAAATGGCGTTGTCAGGAACAGGATTCCAGGTGTCTAGGTCGTAATTGAAAAATGAAGAATGAAGAATTTTATTCGTGATGATAGGGGCCACCTGCAAGTATATTCATGGCACGATACAGTTGTTCCACAAAAATAAGCCTCACCATCTGATGTGAAAAGGTCATTTTAGAGAGAGACATTTTCTCATGTGCCGCCTGATATACTTTTTGTGAGAAACCATACGGTCCGCCGATGACAAATACCAGCCGTTTATTTACGGTGTTCATCTTGCGCTTCATATAGTCTGCAAACTCTATGGAGCGCATTTCTTTTCCCCCTTCATCCAGCAATACAATCACATCACCCGGCTGGAATGCCTTACATATCAATTCCCCTTCTTTTTCTTTCTGCACTTCCATGGAAAGGCTCTTGGTATTCTTCAATTCCGGGATGACTTCCATATCGAAAGACAAGTAACGTTTGGTACGCTGCACATAGTCATTGATGGCAGTTATAAAGTGTTGTTCTACGGTTCTTCCTACGACGAGCAAAGTTGTTTTCATGTTGCTTACATTCTGATTCGTGCACAAATTTAGCGCTTTTTTATTGTATTTTACAATAAATGCTTACCTTTGCGTATCATTAATACTTGTGATTATGAAAAAACGAGTAGTTTTATTGTTGACCAGCCTCTTCTTATGGGTATCCTCGATCTTTGCTCAGGATGTGCCTGTGGGGGTGGTTACGGCCTTCAAGAAGGGAAACTCTCAGGAACTGAACAGGTATCTGGGCGATAAGGTGGATCTGATTATCCATAATCGTACTACCCATGCTGACAAGCGAACGACAGAAGGAGCAATGGCTGATTTTTTTGCCGAGAATAAAGTCGGCAGTTTCAATGTGAATCACGAAGGGAAACGGGATGAATCAAGTTTCATCATTGGCACTTTGGGAACCGCAAATGGAAACTTTCGGGTGAATTGTTTCTTCAGAAAAGTACAAAACAAATATGTTATACATCAAATAAGAATAGATAAAACGAATGAATAAGGAAGAAGAACTGATTGACAGGCTGATAGATCTCGCCTTTGCAGAAGATATAGGTGACGGAGACCATACAACCCTTTCGTGCATCCCCGCTACGGCGATGGGTAAATCCAAGCTTTTGATTAAAGAGCCGGGCATTCTGGCTGGTATCGAAGTTGCCAAAGAAGTGTTCCGTCGTTTCGACCCTACTATGAAGGTAGAAGTCTTCATCAATGACGGGGCAGAAGTGAAACCGGGTGATATAGCAATGATAGTGGAAGGTAAGGTGCAATCTTTGTTGCAGACAGAACGCCTGATGCTGAACATTATGCAACGCATGAGTGGCATTGCTACCATGACGCATAAATATGCCGAGAAACTGAAAGGTACGAATACGCGTGTGCTCGATACCCGTAAGACTACTCCCGGTATGCGTATTCTTGAGAAAATGGCTGTGAAGATTGGCGGTGGTGTAAATCATCGTATCGGACTGTTCGACATGATTTTGCTGAAAGACAATCATGTGGATTTTGCCGGAGGCATCGACAAGGCTATCAATCGTGCTAAAGAATATTGCAAGGAAAAAGGTAAAGACCTCAAGATAGAGATTGAAGTACGTAACTTCGATGAGTTGCAACAAGTGCTTGATCTTGGTGGCATAGACCGTATCATGTTTGATAACTTCACACCCGAAATGACAAAGAAGGCTGTGGATATGGTAGCAGGTCGTTATGAAACCGAATCTTCAGGCGGCATTACGTTCGATACACTGCGCGACTATGCCGAATGTGGCGTAGACTTTATCTCTGTAGGCGCTCTGACACATTCTGTAAAAGGACTGGATATGAGTTTTAAAGCATGTTGACAAGGGCGGAAGGCCGTATTAGGGAATAAAAGGGAAGCCTCTCATAAGTTTGCCATCATATTGCAATCTTTATGAGAGGCTTTTTATTAATAATCAGTATATTACGGAGTACTGAGAAACAGATGGTCTGTTAGGGGTGAACGCATGGTTTGTTGAGGTCAAACAGATGATGCGTTTCAAGTGAATAGATGATGCATTCGGAAGATATGGAAAAGATAGATTGGAAAAGAGTAAAAACGATAGTCAAAGGATGGAAGCTGGGAGACTACGTACGACAAATATCCATTGTCGTGATTGGTGTGCTGATTACCTTCATGGGCAGTGATTTGGTAACCCGAAATTCGGAGAAGAAGGATATCCGGGCTACCATGTTGCTGATTAAGGAAGAACTGAAAAGTAACCGGGAGAAATATGAAGATATCGTGGCTGAGTTTCAGGAAGACGAACGTCTTTCTGCCTTATTGGCAGAGCACGACTTGAAGATTCGTATCATACCTGAAGATTCGTTGAGGCAGTTTGCCCTTCTAATGGGGCATATACGTAGTTTCACTTATACCCAGAATGCACTGGATATACTTAAAAGTTCCATGTTGATGCAGAAAATTTCGGATAAAGAATTGCTGTTGCAGTTGACTGAGATTTATGAAGTATTGGATGGGTTTAAGGCGACTATGAACGGCTATTATGATATGAAAGACCAGGTTATGACACCTTTCAATCTTACACTGACCGATGAACAGATGCATTGTTTGTATGAGGGGGGATATGAGGCATGGGACATCTACCTTTCGAATATATCGGTGCGAAACTTTGTTAGGGTTGCTCATAGATATTTTACTCCCGACTATATAGAGCGTGTAGGGAAAAGAATTGATAGGGCAATACAGGCTATTGAAGAAAAATATCATTTAGAATAATCAGAGTTATGGGACAGAACGGTTGGGATAAGATAAAGAACGTGCTCAAAAGCTGGGAACTGGGGGACTATTTCCGTCAGTTCAGCATTGTGGCGGCAGGTATCATTGTTACTTTCTGGGGAAGTGACAAGATAGCGGAGCACAGTAAGCAGAAAGAAGTGCGAGCGACGATGCAATTGGTAGCGGAAGAACTGGAGTACAATAAGGAGGAATTGCGTAAAATAAAGCGGTTGCTGGATATTGATGTACACATGAGCACTGTGTTGTCGAACCACAATATGGATGTATCTAAGATACCTGGAGATACTTTATGGAAGTATGGCAAGCTTTTTAATAATTTTGATGAGTTCTCTTATAGAACCGATGCATTGGACGTGTTGAAAGGTTCTTCATTAATGCAGTATATCCCTGAGAAACGTATGTTGCAGGATGTGATGCAGGCCTATTTTGAGTTGGGAAGGAAAAAGAAAGATGTGGGTGATTATTATAAGATAAAGACCGATGTGCTGATGGGGCTTGCCTTGTCTGCGGGAAGAAAGAATATCTTGAGTGATGACCGCACTTTTAAGGATGAAGTCTCCTATCTTTTGGAACATGATAATTTTATTAACTTCGTCGTTATGGTTCCCGGTATCTTAGATTGGAGTGAGTTTGATGCACTGGATGAAATGCTTGACAAGCAGATACAGACTTTGAAAGCAAAATATAAATAATCTCCGTTCTTTAACTTCTTTTTAGATATTACATTGCAGCATTCTACGGAAAGCTGCGTCTAACTAACAAACGACGCGAAGAGGCGTCCGTAAAAAATAGCACTGACATTGGAAAATGAAATAGAACTGATAGAGGGCTGTCGGGCAGGAAAGGATTCCGCACGTAAGGAGCTGTATACCCTTTATTCCAAGCAGATGCTTGCGGTATGCTACCGCTATACGGGCGATGAAGATGCCGCTCATGACGTATTGCACGATGGGTTCATCAAGATCTTTACCCATTTCACTTTCCGGGGCGAATGTGCGTTGGCAACGTGGGTAACAAGAGTAATGGTGACACAGGCAATAGATTATCTGCGAAAGCAGAAGCGTATCACCCAACTGGTGGTAAACGAAGAACAATTGCCTGACATACCCGACGAAGCAAGTATAGCAGATAGCGGTAGCCGCCTCTCTGAACAGCAGTTGATGGCATTTGTGGCAGAATTACCTGATGGATGCCGAACCGTTTTCAACTTGTATGTGTTTGAAGAGAAATCACACAAGGAAATAGCGGAAATGCTTGGGATTAAGGTACATTCATCCACTTCGCAACTGCATCGCGCCAAAAATTTGTTAGCAAAAAGAATTAAAGAATATACAGAGTATGAAAGGAAATGATGAAATAACCGGTTTGTTCCGCAGTCGTCTCTCTGGTGCAGAGATGACGGTGCGGGATGGCTTTTGGGAGGAGCTGAAAGGCGACCTGTCAAAAGTTGAAACCGATGCAACCAATACTTCTGCAGCTGTTGCTTTCGGACAGAAGCAGAAACGTTCCGTCCTTACTCCACGCTTCTACCGGGTGGCTGCGGCTGCTTCTGTAGTATTAGTGCTTGGAGCTGCTTCCGCTGCATTCTGGTATTTCTCTCCGAAAGATGAGATTCAGGAAGCATTCACCAAGGTAGCTACGCTGACACCGGAAGGTAAACTGAACGGAGATGTGGTACAGGAAAAATTCCCCTCTATTCATGAGACTAAACCTACAGCGCAGACTCCGGGGCATAAACATCCGGCACCAACATCATCCGGTACCATACTTGCTGCGAATGGTGATGATGAAGAAACTGTATCTGTTACTGTCTCCATTACAATTTCCCAACGCGTATATGGCAATCACCACCAAGGTAATGGAATGTATGGTCAAACAACTTCATCAAGGAATGAAAATAATCATCGTGCCACAACTACTGATCCTACTGCTACAAATTCCAATACAGAATTTGGCTCAGATTCCGATAAAGCACTCCCCGTTACCAATGCGGGTGGTTCTGCTAAAAAATGGGCTTTCAAAGCAGGCATAGGTACATCGTTGCCAAAGGGAGATTTCGGAATGCCGTTCACCGCAGGAGTTTCTGCCGAACGTCGTTTGAGCAAACATTTTTCTCTGGAGGCAGGTTTGCAATACAACCGTCTTGATGGAGATCATACGATACATACACTGGCTGTTCCGGTGAAACTGAATGCAATACTGGCAAGCAACTCTAAAGTAGACTTTTACGCTACATTGGGTGGTGCTGCCGAGAAATGCGTAGCCGGAGCCGGGGACAATGGTTTTGAAGCAGAGCCCATACAACTTTCCGTTGCGGCAGGTCTGGGAGTTCGTTATAAGTTGAACGACCGGATTGCTCTGTTTGCAGAGCCTACGGTATCTCATCATTTTGATACGGATTCGCAAACAAAAACGCTGCGAACGGAACGTCCGACGAACCTTAATCTACTTTGCGGTGTTCGTATGACATATTAACCTTAATACAATGCAACAATGAAAGCAATTTCTAATATACGTGCCTTAATGGCCATTTTGATATTCTTCTTTTCTCTTTCTTTTGTGTCATGCACGGAAGAGACGTTGGACTACAATAATCCTGACGTGGATTTATTCGTCAAGCAACTGAAGGCCGGAAAATATTCTGTTGAAAGTCCGGAAGGGCTGAACACTATCCCTCGGTTTACTGTTGATGACATAGGAGACTTGTTGAAGTATGCCGAAGATTTGACGGTAATTCCTTCTTTTCCGCTGGCTCCGGTTTCTTATTCCGCAGGTGGTAAGCTTCGTTTAGGCGAATGCATCTTGTGGACAGTAGAAACAATCCGTCTGGGGCAGAATGCTTCGATGGGGTGCAAGATGGTACATGTGGATGCAGAAAATTATGAAGGCATTTACTTCTTGTCGGATGATGAAGTTCTGGATGCTTCCGCCCGTTATCGCCGTTGGTGGGAAAATCGTAAATACCCCCGTACGATGTGGACCATAGACCCCTGTTATGATGAACCGCTTTGTGGAAGCGGATATATGTGGTGGTAAGAAAATAAATAAATAAATGAGAAAATATTGCACTATAATCGGACTGCTTTTAGTAGTAGTCCTTCCTGTTTGCGCTCAGAACTGGACACCTCAGGACTCTCTGCGATTACGCCGTCTGCTGGACGGAGAAGGAGAGATTAAGCTGAATCCGGAAGTTCTGAAAGAAATGGGAGTACAGGAGCCTCTGGGTAAACAGCAGATGTCGCTGGAAAGACAGTGGCTGGATTTCGACACAATACTTCCCGAAATACCAAATACACCAAAGAAGAAAGTTATTCTTACTTTGCGTCCATATACAGCAAATACGAAGTATAACTGGGATCCGGTGTATCAGAAGAAAATAAAAATAGATAAGAACACGTGGAGAGGAGACCCTTTTTACGAACTTAAAATGCTTCGTATTTATTCTGATTGGGCGAAGACTCCTTTAGAAAAGGGTATCCGTAAAAGCATAGATGAGATAGAAGCAACCGGATTGCGTTATCGAGTGACGGAACGGGCTAATAATATGGCCGTGGGTAGCTGGCAGGGGGCCAGTGGCGGTTCGGGATTCTCCGGTGATTTTATGACGCCTTTTACAAAAGAATTCTGGAATGTCAAAGGACGTAAGCGCCGGGCCCGTACTCTGGAAGTGCTCCGTGCATACGGAGACTCGACTACAGTGCTGATTAAAGAGCCTGTCAAGGCGATTAAAAATTAAGGAAAAGATTTGTGATAGGGATAATTGTCTAATTTTTCATTTGTATAATTTGTACACCCGGTTTTGTGTATATTGTATATTCGTATTTCCGGGTGTATTTTTTGTGACATATCGCCTTTTCTTCCGAACCTTTCGTCCTTTTTTCTTGTTTCTTCCTTAATAATACCTAAATGTAGGAGAGTATGAACAGAATAACTTCCCTTTTCGGAATTCAATATCCAATAATCCAAGGTGGTATGGTTTGGTGCAGTGGCTGGCGCTTGGCGTCGGCAGTAAGTAATGCGGGTGGATTGGGCTTGCTTGGTGCAGGTTCCATGCATCCAGAGACGTTACGTGAGCATATCCGTAAATGTCATGCTGCTACACATAATCCTTTTGGAGTCAATATTCCATTAATGTATCCGCAGATTGAAGAAATCATGCAGATAGTGATAGAGGAAGGAGTCAATATAGTTTTCACTTCCGCCGGAAGCCCTGCCAAATGGACGGGATGGCTGAAAGAGCGGGGAGTGACAGTGGTGCATGTGGTCAGTTCTTCCCGCTTTGCGATGAAAGCCGAAGAGGCGGGTGTGGATGCTGTTGTTGCCGAAGGCTTCGAAGCCGGCGGGCATAACGGAAGGGAAGAGACTACCACTTTGTGCCTGATACCTGCTGTACGTGCCGCTACTACTTTACCATTGATTGCTGCCGGAGGAATTGCTACAGGCGAGGCTATGCTTGCTGCCCGGGTGCTGGGAGCAGAAGGGGTGCAAATAGGTACGCGTTTTGCATTGACTCAAGAAAGTTCTGCTCATGAATATTATAAGGAATATTGCCTGCGTTTGCAGGAAGGGGATACCCGCCTGTTGTTGAAGAAGCTCGCTCCGGTACGTTTGGTACGGAATAATTTCCGTGACGCTGTAGAGGCGGCCGAAGCAGTGGGGGCTACACAAGATGAACTTCGTATCCTTCTGGCTCATGGACGTGCCAAGAAAGGGATTTTCTATGGAGACCTGGAAGAAGGAGAACTGGAGATTGGTCAGGCTTCTGCACTGCTTTACGGTAAACAGATAGAGACGGTTGCTGAAGCGATGCAGGAACTGACGGAAGGATATAAAAGAGCGTGGGATGCGCTAAAGGAATAAGAATTTAGCTTCATGAGACGACGAAATTCGTCCCATGAGATGAAAAAATCCGTACCATGAGGCAAAAATAAATGTCTCGTGAGGCGAAAAGACTCATCTCATGGGACGAATTTTTTTTTGAATAGAGGGAATGAAATGGAGTCATTTCACTTTCTTACCGCCCAAAATGAAAAAAATGGGGCTGTACGTCAATCTGTACAGTCCCATTTTCATGTTTTCCGATTACGACCCTATGATTTAGGTGTACCGGAATTATTTGTTGTACTAGTTGTATTTACGGTAGGATTTGCAGTTGGTGTTGCCGTAGCTGTGCTTGTTGTGCCTGCTGCTGTTGCAGTGGTTGTTGCTGCGCTTGCTGCAACTTTTGGTTGTTCTTCCCAATGGAAGGGCTCGAAGTTAGTGTTCGGATCAACCCAAGTCGGTTTCTTGCAAGCGTAAATGATGAACGGAGCTGCCACTACAACAATGGCACCGATAATCAATACGGAGAACCAAACTGTATTGCTACCCGTTGAAATCTGACTGGGTGGGATAAAGCTCAGGATGAATGCCAACAGAGAACCACAGAAACCGAGTCCGCCGATGAACCACATCAATCCATTACCACCCTTACCGATACGGAACGGACGGTTCAACTTCTTCATCTTGTAACGCAATACGATAGCTCCTGTAAACATCAGCATATACATGATAAGGTAAAGAACTACTGTCAACTGTGACAGGATCTGATAGAAACTCTGTACGGAAGGCATTACTACGAACAAGAGGCTCAATACTGTTACAGCACCACCTTGTACGAACAGGATGTTCTTCTGTACACCCAGTTTGTTTGTCTTCTGGAAGAACGGGGGCATGTAACCTGCCTTACCTACGGCAAAAATACCTTTGGACGGACCGGCAACCCAAGTCAATACACCTGCCAGCACACCGAATGCAAGAGCAATAGCGATGATCGGTGATAACCAGGAAGCATGGATGTACTTGAAGTAATTGTCGAAACCAACCAGCAAGCTTTGTGTCAGACTGATGTCTTTGGCCGGAATGATAACACCCAGTGCGAAAGTACCCAGTACGAAAATGATAACTGTGATAGCTGCACCGATAAATACTGCTTTCGGATAATTCTTGGAGGGGTTTTCTATATCCTTAACGTGGATACCGCCCATTTCCATACCGGCATAAAAGAGGAAGATACTTGCGGCGAGTACGACGTTGTCGAAGTTCGTCAGATCGGGGAAGAAGCTGCTGTGGAAGTCCAAATTAGAGTGTCCGCCTGTAGCCAGATAAATGATACCCAGGATAATCAGCAAGGCTGCCGGGATAATGGTACCAACCATACCACCGACTTTGGCAACTTTACCTACCCATCCCATACCTTTCAATGAGATGAAAGTGGCGAGCCAATAGATGATGAGCACTACGGCGAGTGTGTAGTACTTGTTACTTGCCAACGACATATCGTGCGCGTCGTTCATTCCGATGAAGGCGATGGATACGGCGCCGAATGTCAATACGGTGGGATACCAGATGGTACTTTCAATCCATTGCACCCAGATGGCAAGGAAACCGAGCCGCTTACCATAGGCTTCGCCTACCCAGCGGAACACACCACCTTGTTTGTCCTGGAACATCGCAGCCAATTCCGCAGCGACAAGTGACGTCGGTATAAGGAATACGATAGCTGCAAATAAATAGTAAAAGGCCGAACTCATTCCGTACACGGCCTCGGCAGGTAGTCCACGTAGGGATACTACTGCCGTTACATTCATGATTGCGAGGGTGAACACACCCAGCTTCATTGTTTGTTTAATATTTGCCATAAGTTAAGGTTTTAGGTGAAAAATATGTTTTAAAATCAGTCTCTATAACAACGACCCGGTAGAGTTGTTTTCGGGGATAAAGTGAAAGTTGGTAAATTAACACTTAAACAAATGTCTTGTGCAAGACGTTTTAGGGCAATCAGACAGAAATCAGTAATATATTAAATCAGAATAAATAATCGGTATTATGTTTAATATATAATACTAGTATTCACTGGACCAGATTATTATACTTCCCTATTATGAAAATTAAGTATTTAATACGAAGCTCCTAAAAAATAAAAAGCCTAATCAACCATGTTGATTAGGCTTTTTATTAAAAACTATTGGTGTGTTTATTGAACCATTTTTTCGATTTCTTCGAATTCAGGTCCCATATCCAAATTGTAGTATACTCGGTATAAACCATTCAACCATAAATCTTTTTGGTCAGGCTTCAATGCTCTTGCTTTTTCATAGCAAGGTTTTGCTTTTTCATAGAAAGCTTTCAAAGTTGCTTGATCTTCTTTATACTTAGGATCATTTACATCTGCTGTTGCTTTCTCTGAGAAGTCTTGTGCTTGCAGACAGTAGATCAAACCTAAATTAGAAAATGCTTCTGCGTAGTTAGGATCTATTTCTGTTGTCTTAGTATAATACTTGATAGCATTATTGAGTGCATCTGCAGCTTCTTGCTCTTTCTTTTCATTTTTCAGGTTAGTGTACATATTATGATAAAGATATCCTTTTACATACAGATAGAATGTATTATTAGGATCTTTAGCCAACATATCATCAGCAAACTGCATAGCTTCATCGTATTTATTATTATTGCTATAATAATCAATCAAATGACCGAAGAAGAATGAATGTTGAGGATATTTCTGCAAACCTTCTTTTAAAGAAGCAACCCACTTAACAGTATCACCTTGTGCTTTTAAAGCTGTAGAGATGAATTCCATCGCATACTGACCTACTTCCTTATCATTCTGCGCATAAGGAGCATATTTCAGAACGCTAGGGTAATCTTCCATTTTAGCCGCTGCCAAACTTGCATAATATGCAATCTGTGGTAAAATAGTATCTGTTTGCAGGAAATTTTCCTTTTCAAACATAGGATTTTGAGCTATTTCAATGTAAGTTCCAAAGAAATCTAATGCTTCTTTGTTCTTCTCCAAATTATAGTATTGAATACCTCCATTGATCAAGTTAGGACGCTCTGCAATAATTGCAGCAGCGTTAGCCTTTCTGTACTTGTTCTTAATCTTTCCCTTTTCATTTGGAACCTGTGCCAGTTCATCACATTTAAGGTAGTACTTACACATGTTTAATGCACTGTTGTATACCTTAAGAGTATCATAAGGTTTTCTCAAAAATGCGTCTTTCATTTCCTCCTCATTAATCCTTTTTTGAATAAAACCGGCTACATCCCAAGTGTCGGCATTATCCTTTGTTTCAGGATTAGTCAAGGCTTGATTGATGAGCTGTTCGGCCTTATTAAAGTTCGGCTTTACTTCATTCGCAATGCTTTTAGCTTCTTTCACAGTCTTTTCTTGAGCGAAAGTGAAGCCTGCAGCGAGCAATAAAATCACTGAAAATAATACTCTTTTCATGATAATTGTAAAATTAAAATTAATATTATGTCTATTCTTCATCTTCATTATTGATTCCATTATCAGAGTTATAGTCTTTCTCCTCTCCTTCTACTTCATTTATAGTAGGCGGAATCGGAGAATTTTCATCATCAACAGGTATTTCATCTTCCATACTTTCTGATGTAACCTTACATACTGAACCGATCTCATCGTTTCTCTTTTCAAGATTGATCAGACGAACACCTTGGGTAGCACGACCCATAATACGGACATCAGCAACTTTCAGACGAATGGTGATACCAGATTTATTGATAATCATCAAGTCATTATCATCTGTTACAGACTTAATTGTTACCAATTTACCTGTTTTATCGGTGATATTCATCGTCTTAACACCCTTACCGCCACGATTAGTCTTACGGTAGTCTTCGATATCAGAACGTTTGCCATAGCCTTGTTCAGAAACTACCATAATGGTTTCTGCTTCAGGATCTTTGATGCAAATCATTCCAACGACTTCATCTTGCCCGTCTTCGTCAAGCGTCATACCACGCACACCGGTTGCAGTACGTCCCATAACGCGTACAGCACTTTCGTGGAAGCGAATAGCACGTCCATTACGATTGGCAATGATAATTTCGTTGTCACCGTTAGTCATACGTACTTCGATAACGCGGTCGTCCTCACGGATAGTAATAGCGTTTACACCATTCTGGCGAGGGCGAGAATACTGTTCAAGTAATGTTTTCTTAATAACACCATTCTTGGTACAGAATAAGACATAATGACTGTTGATGAAGTCTGTGTCAGAAAGGTTCTTCACACGCAGATATGCATTTACAGCATCGTCTGAATCAATATTCAGCAAGTTTTGGATGGCACGTCCCTTGGAATTCTTGGTACCTTCGGGGATTTCATATACTTTGAGCCAATAGCACTTACCCTTTTGAGTAAAGAACATCATGGTATTGTGCATGGTTGCCGGATATATGTGTTCAATGAAGTCTGCATCGCGGGTATCTGTACCCTTAGAGCCTACTCCACCACGGTTTTGAGCACGGAACTCACTCAACGGAGTACGTTTAATATAGCCCATATGAGAAATGGTGATAATCATTTCGTCATCTGCATAGAAATCTTCCGGATTGAATTCTTCGGATGAGTAAACAATCTCAGAACGACGTTCATCTCCGTATTTTGCTTTTACTTCAATTAATTCATCAGTAATAACTTTGCGGCAAAGTTCGTCATTCGAAAGAATTTCTTCGTAATAAGCAATCATCTTCATTACTTCTTCATATTCAGCGTGAAGCTGATCCTGCATCAGTCCGGTCAATTGGCGCAAACGCATTTCTACGATGGCACGAGACTGAATTTCAGTTAATTGGAAGCGTTCTATCAAGCCGGCAATAGCGTCATTAGGTGTCTTTGCAGCACGGATGATACGGATTACTTCATCGATATTATCTGATGCTATGATTAATCCTTCCAATATATGAGCGCGTTCTTTAGCCTTACGCAAGTCATATTGAGTACGACGGATAACTACCTCATGGCGATGTTCTACGAAGTACTTAATCATGTCTTTCAGATTCAGCAAACGAGGACGTCCGTGTACCAATGCTACGTTGTTTACACTAAAAGAAGTCTGTAACAACGTCATTTTATAGAGCTTATTCAGGACTACGCTGGCGTTGGCATCACGTTTGATATCAATCACGATACGCATACCTTCACGGTCAGACTCATCATTGGCATTGGAGATACCTTCTATCTTCTTATCATTGGCTAAATCAGCAATATTCTTGATCAGTTCCGCCTTATTGACACCATACGGGATTTCCGTGATGACAATTTTGTCATGCGTAGAACTGGTTTCAATTTCTGCTCTTGCACGCATGATAACGCGACCGCGACCTGTAAGATATGCCTCGCGTACGCCACTCATACCATATATATATCCTCCTGTTGGAAAATCGGGAGCTTTCACATAGTTCATCAACTCCTCTATCTCGATATCGTTGTTCTCGATGTATGCGATGCAAGCATCAATAACCTCTGAAAGGTTGTGTGTCGGCATATTGGTTGCCATACCTACAGCAATACCAGATGCACCGTTTACCAAAAGGTTTGGAATACGGGTAGGCATAACGGTAGGCTCCTGCAAAGAATCGTCGAAGTTGCTCTGCATATCAACGGTTTCTTTGTCGAGGTCTTGCATCATATCTTCACCAATCTTGCGCAAGCGACACTCGGTGTAACGCATAGCTGCTGCGCTATCACCGTCTACCGAACCATAGTTACCCTGGCCATCTACCACCATGTAACGCATTGCCCAAGGCTGTGCCATACGAACTAATGCACCGTAAACGGAAGAGTCACCATGCGGGTGATACTTACCCAATACTTCACCTACAACTCTGGCTGATTTTTTATAAGGTTTATCAGACGTATTTCCCAGTCCCATCATCCCGAAGAGAATTCTACGGTGGACAGGCTTAAAACCATCTCTAACATCCGGAAGGGCACGCGAAACGATGACCGACATGGAATAGTCAATGTACGATGACTTCATTTCCTCCTCGATGTTAATCTTTATAATTCTGTCTTGTTCAAGCATTTAAAAAGATTATTAATTATACATACTTTGGTTCATAAAAAACCACGCTAAAGTACTGCTTTTTTACGATATACAAAAGTTTTCGCCCATAAACTTTATTTCAGAACCATTCTCTCACCTACTTTGTTCTTATAATATATAAATAAGGTATTAATAAGGAGCTTTTTCCCTAGAATGAAAGCATTTTAGTATGATACTGGTGAACGGATATTAAACTGTGGCACGGGTTTTGTATATAAATAATAAATAAAACGATGAAATACGTACTGGAAATTATAAATGCGTATCTTTGTATTAAGTAACACCTTAGAATAAGGAAGGAGAATATTAAGTATGAATAATCAGTTTTCACAAAGAGTTTCTGACATTATCACTTACAGCAAGGAGGAAGCTAACCGGCTGAAAAATAGATATATCGGTCCGGAGCATCTTCTACTCGGCATGTTGCGAGACGGCGGAGGGAAAGCTATAGAAATATTGCAGAAACTGGATATAGACCTAAACAGGGTTAAGAAACGCCTGGAAGGTTTTTTAAAAGAGATTGAAGATGATAACTTGTTGCCCGATGCAGACATTCCATTGTCTCCGATGGCAGCTAAGATATTGAAAATGTGTATACTCGAGGCTCGTCTGCTGAAGAGTGCCACTGCTGATACTGAACATGTATTGCTGGCTATCTTGAAAGACGGTAATAATTTGGCCGCTACGGTATTGGAAGAAGATAATATAGATTATAAGTCGGTGTTCGAACAGCTTTCTATGAAAGCCAGCCCTAACGCAGGTATGGGATTTACGGAAGATGATGACGAGGAAGAAGATGAAATGAATATGTCTTCACGTTCTTCTCAAAGTGGTAGTTCACAGTCTTCTACGCAAACAGCGTCTAAGAAACCATCCAATGATACTCCGGTATTGGATAACTTTGGTATGGATATGACCCGGGCTGCGGAAGAAGGTAGACTGGATCCTGTGGTAGGTCGTGAACGTGAAATCGAGCGGTTGGCTCAGATATTGAGCCGTCGTAAGAAGAATAATCCGGTATTGATAGGTGAACCTGGTGTAGGAAAATCAGCCATTGTAGAAGGATTGGCATTACGTATCGTTCAGAAGAAAGTATCCCGTATTCTGTTTGATAAACGTGTGGTAATGCTTGATATGGCTTCTGTAGTGGCCGGAACCAAGTATCGCGGACAGTTTGAGGAGCGTATTCGTTCTATCATTAATGAGTTACAGAAGAATCCGAATGTAATTCTGTTTATTGACGAGATTCACACGCTTGTGGGTGCCGGAGCAGCTGCCGGTTCTATGGATGCTGCCAATATGCTGAAACCTGCATTGGCACGTGGTGAAATACAATGTATAGGTGCCACTACCCTTGATGAGTACCGGAAGAATATAGAAAAGGACGGTGCTTTGGAACGCCGTTTCCAGAAAGTGATTGTTGAACCGACCACTGCTGAGGAAACGCTCCAGATATTGAAGAATATCAAAGAGAAGTACGAAGACCATCATAATGTGACTTATACGGATGAAGCGCTGGAAGCATGTGTCAAGTTGACAGACCGCTACATTACTGACCGTAATTTCCCGGATAAGGCTATTGATGCTTTGGACGAAGCCGGTTCGCGCGTCCATCTGACAAACATTACTGTTCCGAAAGAGATTGAAGAACAGGAGAAACTGATTGAAGAAGCCCGTCAACAAAAGGCGGATGCGGTGAAATCGCAGAATTTCGAACTTGCTGCCAGTTTCCGTGATCATGAGAAAGAGTTTTCTGCTCGTCTGGAAGAGATGAAGGCTGAATGGGAAGCTCGTTTAAAAGATGATCGCCAGATAGTTGGCGAGGAGGAAATTGCGAATGTGGTTTCTATGATGTCCGGTGTGCCTGTACAGCGTATGGCGCAGGCTGAAGGTATCAAGTTGGCGGGTATGAAAGAAGAGTTGCAAGCTAAAGTTATAGCTCAGGATCCGGCTATTGAAAAGGTGACGAAAGCAATTCTGCGTAGTCGTGTAGGATTGAAAGATCCTAACCGTCCTATCGGAACATTCTTGTTCCTGGGGCCTACGGGTGTGGGTAAAACTCACTTGGCGAAACAGTTGGCGAAATATATGTTTGGTTCTGCCGATGCGCTGATACGTGTGGATATGAGTGAATATATGGAGAAGTTTACCGTTTCTCGTCTTGTTGGCGCACCTCCGGGATACGTAGGATACGAAGAAGGCGGACAGTTGACAGAGAAAGTGCGCCGTAAACCTTACTCTATCGTATTGTTGGACGAGATTGAGAAAGCCCACCCGGATGTATTCAACATCTTGTTACAACTGATGGATGAAGGTCGTCTGACTGACAGTTATGGCAGAACTGTAGACTTCAAGAATACAGTAGTTATCATGACTTCCAATATCGGTACACGTCAATTGAAAGACTTCGGTCGTGGTGTAGGTTTTGCCGCCCAAAATCGTACGGATGATAAAGAATATTCACGCGGCGTGATACAAAAGGCTTTGAATAAGTCGTTTGCCCCTGAGTTTCTGAACCGTGTCGATGAGATTATTACTTTCGACCAGCTTTCGCTGGATGCTATCGAAAAGATTATCGATATCGAGTTGAAAGGCTTGTATGAGCGCGTGGAATCTCTTGGATATAAGCTTGTTATTGATGCTAAAGCCAAGACGTTCATGGCATCTAAAGGATATGATGTGCAGTTTGGTGCCCGTCCGTTGAAGCGTGCCATCCAGACTTATCTGGAAGATGGACTTTCGGAATTGATTATTTCTTCCGAATTGCAGACGGGCGATACGATTTCTGTCTCTTTGAACGAAGAAAAAGGAGAACTGGACATCAAGAAAGCATGAAAATAAAGTCTTTTTAGAAGATGATAAACAGTCAAAATGTCAGTCCTTATGGGCTGGCATTTTTTTTGCATTACACTTGCCAAACGATTAAATATATAAACTTAAAAATATAAATCATAAGTAGTATGCAAAAAGGAAATATTGGGGTGACTACCGAAAACATTTTCCCCGTTATCAAAAAATTCTTGTACAGCGATCATGAAATTTTTCTCCGTGAGTTGGTTTCTAATGCCGTAGATGCTACGCAGAAGTTGAAAACCTTAGCCTCTATTGGAGAGTTTAAAGGTGAGGTTGGCGATTTGACCGTACATGTGTCTTTAGGAAAAGATACAATTACTGTTTCAGACCGTGGTATTGGTTTGACTGCCGAAGAAATCGACAAATATATCAACCAAATTGCCTTTTCAGGTGCCAACGACTTCCTGGAGAAGTATAAGAATGATGCTAATGCAATTATCGGACACTTCGGTTTGGGCTTTTATTCAGCTTTCATGGTGGCTAAGAAAGTGGAAATAATCACGAAATCCCATAAGGAAGGTGCTCAAGCAGTGAAATGGAGTTGCGATGGTAGTCCGGAGTTTACCATTGAGAACATTGATAAAGCTGACCGTGGTACAGATATAGTACTTTACATTGATGATGAAAGTAAAGAATTCCTGGAAGAGGCCCGCATTTCTTCTCTGTTGAAGAAATATTGTAGTTTCCTTCCCATACCTATTGCTTTTGGTAAAAAGAAAGACTGGAAAGATGGGAAACAGGTTGAAACAGACGAAGATAACATCATCAATGACAGTAATCCGTTGTGGACATTGAAGCCCAGCGAACTGAAGGATGAAGATTATAAGAAGTTCTATCGTGACCTGTATCCGATGTCTGATGAACCTCTGTTCTGGATACATCTGAATGTAGATTATCCGTTCCATCTGACAGGTATCCTCTACTTCCCGAAAGTAAAGAGCAATATCGAACTGAATAAGAATAAGATACAGCTTTATAGCAACCAGGTATACGTTACGGATTCAGTAGAAGGTATCGTACCTGACTTTCTGACACTGTTGCATGGTGTGCTCGATTCTCCGGATATTCCGTTGAATGTATCCCGTTCTTATCTACAGAGCGACTCTAACGTGAAGAAGATTTCGACATATATCACGAAGAAAGTATCTGATCGTCTGCAATCTATCTTTAAAAATGATCGCAAACAGTTCGAGGAAAAGTGGAATGACCTGAAGATTTTCATCAATTACGGAATGCTTACTCAGGAAGACTTCTATGACAGAGCAAAAGATTTTGCCCTTTTCACCGATACGGATGGTAAATGCTATACATTTGAAGAGTATCAGAAGCTGATCAAAGATAGTCAGACTGATAAAGATGGCAATTTGATCTATCTGTATGCTAATCATAAAGATGAGCAATTCAGCTATATCGAGGCTGCTAAGAATAAGGGATACAATGTGTTGCTGATGGATGGTCAACTGGATATTGCTGTAGTAAGCATGTTGGAGCAAAAGTTTGAGAAATCTCGCTTTACCCGTGTAGATAGTGATGTTATAGATAATCTGATTATCAAAGAAGACAAAAAAGGTGAAACTCTGGAAGCAGGTAAACAAGAAGCTCTTTCTGCTGTGTTCAAGAGCCAGTTGCCTAAGCTGGAAAAGGTTGAGTTTAATATCACTGCGCAGGCTTTGGGTGAAAACTCTTCTCCTGTGATGATTACTCAAAGCGAATATATGCGCCGTATGAAAGAAATGGCTAATATTCAGGCAGGTATGAGTTTCTATGGAGAAATGCCTGATATGTTCAACCTTGTGTTGAATTCAGATCATAAACTGGTGAAAGAAGTTCTTGCAGACGAAGAAAAAGAATGCGACTCTGTTGTAGCTCCTATTCAGCAAGAAATGGATGACGTAGACAAACGTCGTAATGAGCTGAAAGATAAACAAAAAGGTAAGAAAGACGAAGAAATTTCTACTGCTGAAAAGGACGAAGTGAACGGGTTGGATCAGAAGTGGGAAGAACTGAAAACAAAGAAAGACGAAATATTTGCCGGATATGCAGCTAAAAATAAAGTTGTCCGCCAATTGATTGACCTGGCATTGCTGCAAAATGGCATGCTGAAAGGTGAAGCTTTGAATAACTTTGTGAAGAGAAGCATCGAGCTAATCTAAATACGCCCTTTATTCACAATCTATATGCTGGGAGCATTGCAACTTTTATAAGAGTTGTAATGCTCCTTTTTTCGTATATTTTGTGTGGGAACGCTTGTTTTTTAGCGTTGGATACGTCCAATTTCGAAACAATTGCATATATTTGAGCTTTGATAATAATATATTTTCAGCTCGGAACTTTGAAGTATGAAAAGAATTCTTTTGCTTTTATCGTTTTGTTTCTTGTTGCTGCCCATGTTGCATGCCCAAAAAGTTGGACTTGTATTGAGTGGTGGTGGTGCGAAAGGTATGACGCATATCGGCATCATTCGGGCTTTGGAAGAAAACAATATCCCTATCGATTATATTACCGGTACATCCATGGGAGCCATTATCGGCTCGTTGTATGCCATGGGATACTCTCCCGATGATATGGAGGCTTTGCTGCGTTCAGAAGACTTTAAACGCTGGTATTCGGGAAAAGTAGAACCTAAATATGCCTATTATTTCAAGAAAAGTATTCCCACACCGGAGTTTTTTAATATCCGTTTTGATTTTAAGGATTCCTTGAATGTCAAACCGCAATTACCGACCAGTATGGTTAACCCCATTCAGATGAATCTGGTGTTTGTGGAGCTGTTTGCCCGTGCTACGGCTGCTTGTGACGGTGATTTTGATAGGCTGTTTGTTCCTTTCCGCTGTATCGCTTCTGATGTATACAATAAACGGCAAATAGTGTTAGGGAAAGGTGACCTGGGAGATGCTGTCCGTGCTTCTATGAGTTTCCCGTTTGTTTTTAAGCCTATTGAGATAGATAGCGTGCTGGCTTATGATGGTGGTATTTACAATAACTTTCCAACGGATGTAATGCGGGATGATTTCCATCCGGATATTATCATTGGTAGTGTGGTGGCTGCCAATCCATCTAAGCCTAAAGAAAATGACCTTATGAGTCAGATTGAGAACATGGTGATGCAGAAGACGGACTATTCTATTCCGGATTCTGTCGGCATCCTCATGACATTCAAGTATGATGATGTGAACTTACTTGATTTCGACCGTCTTCAGGAACTCCATGATATAGGTTACAATCGCACTCTTAGCCTGATGGATTCTATAAAGGGGCGTATTCATCGTAGGGTGAATGCAGATAATGTGCGTTTACGCCGTTTGGTTTATCGCAGTAATCTGCCGCAGCTCTATTTTCAGAAAATTTATATTGATGGAGCTAACCCCCAGCAACAGGCTTATATTCAGAAGGAATTTCATGATGAAGAAGATGAACCATTCACCTACGAAGATCTGAAGCGTGGATATTTCCGTTTACTTGCGGATAACATGATATCGGAAATCATTCCGAAGGCGGTATTCAATGAGGAAACCGATATGTACGATTTGCATCTGAAAGTAAAGATGGAGGATAATTTCTCTGTCCGCTTGGGGGGTAGTGTGTCTACGACGAGTTCCAATCAGATATATCTGGGATTGGGCTATCAGAACTTAAATTATTATGCCAAAGAGTTTACGTTTGATGGCCAATTGGGTAAAGTTTATAATAATGCCCAACTGATGGCGCGTATAGACTTGCCTACTCATATTCCTACTTCATATCGGCTTATTGCGTCTATCAGTACTTTTGATTATTACAAGAAGGAGAAACTGTTCTCTAAAAACGATAAACCTTCCTTTAATTCAAAGGATGAACGATTTCTGAAGTTGATTATCGCTTTACCGTTCTTAGCGAATAAACGGGCTGAATTTGGCTTTGGTATTGGGAAATTGCAAGATAACTATTTTCAATCCAGTGTGATAAACTTTGAAGAAGACCGTTCGGACAGGAGCTTATACAGGCTTATAGGCGGTTCTATTAGTTTTTATGGAAGTACACTGAATTCTCGTCAATACGCTACAAAAGGATATAACGAGAAATTAATAGCTCAGATTTTTACGGGAAAAGAAAGATATAAGCCTGGAAATCCGACAGAACAGCCTGTTACACAGGAACGGCAATCATGGTTACAGATTTCTTATATGAAAGAAGCATATCATAGTATGGCGCCTAAATTTGTTTTGGGATGGATGGCGGAAGCGCTGTATTCATCGAGAAACTTCTCGGAGAATTTTACGGCGACAATGATGCAGGCTGCAGAATTTTCGCCGACTCCGCATAGTAAGCTGATGTATAATGAGGCTTTCCGCGCCAATCAGTTTCTGGCTGCCGGTATCAAGCCTATGTTTATTTTCAATGATATGTTTCATCTGAGAGGAGAATTTTATGGATTTATGCCTATTTTTCCTATCGAGAAGAATACGCAAAACAAAGCATTTTATGGAAAAGCTTTCTCAAAGGTAGAATATATGGGAGAAGTTTCTGTTATTTGCCAATTACCTTTTGGAGCGATCTCTGCTTATGTAAATCATTATAGCTCACCGAGAAGGGAGTGGAATGTGGGGCTGAGTATCGGCTGGCAACTGTTTAATTACCGTTTCATCGAATAATTTTCTTCAAAAAAAGTTTGTAGAATGCTTGCAGTTTCAGAAAAAGTCCGTATCTTTGCACCCGTTAAACAAAAAGGCCGCGTAGCTCAACTGAATAGAGTAGCTGACTACGGATCAGCCGGTTACAGGTTTGAATCCTGTCGCGGTCACATCTTTTTGACAACAAGGTCGCGTAGCTCAACTGAATAGAGTAGCTGACTACGGATCAGCCGGTTACAGGTTTGAATCCTGTCGCGATCACGAAAAACCTCTGCAAAGTAATTTGCAGAGGTTTTTTGTTATACACCGTAGGGTAACAGTTATATCTGTGTAGACTCATGCAAATATGTGTGTGAGTTGATACAGATATAACTGTGTGCTTGTGCAGATATAAGTATTAATTTCTTTCCTGAGATGAATACATCCGTCTCATGAGACAGTAAAAATCAGCTTGTGAGGCGAAAGAAAACATCCCCTGAGATGAAATAATCTATCTCAGGGGATGTTTTACAAAGAAGTATCTTTGTTTTTTTTAGCACTTAATGTTTAACTCATCCAAAATCTTCCGCATGGCTTCAAAAGTAGTAATCCTGGTAGGCACAAGTGGGAGGCGAAGTTTATTCTCAATCATTCCCATAACGTTCAACATTGCTTTTACGCCTGCCGGATTGCCATCCACAAAAAGAAGCTTGAATAACTCGGCAAATTTATGGTGGATAGTCAATGCATTTGCATAATCTCCTCGCAATGCCAGTCTTACCATGCGGCTAAATTCGCGTGGAAATGCATTTCCGATGACTGATATGATACCAACAGCTCCCAAGGTAATCAAAGGGAAGGTAATACCATCATCTCCCGAAATAACGTCAAAATTAGCTGGTTTATTCTTGATGATATCATCCATTTGAGTGATGTCACCGGAGGCTTCTTTGATAGCAATAACATTTTTGAAGTCACGGGCAATGCGCAGCGTGGTTTCTGCTTTCATATTTACACCGGTACGGCCGGGGACATTATAGAGTACAATTGGAAGCTCTGTAGCCTCTGCAATTGCTTTATAATGTTGATAAATACCTTCCTGAGAAGGTTTATTATAATAGGGAACAACAGACAGAATGGCATCTACTCCGGTAAAATCGTCGTTTTGAAGCGTATTCACAATGGCACGCGTATTATTTCCACCAACACCGAGCAGGATAGGTATCCGACCATTTACGCGTTCGATGACCATTTTCTTGATTTTCTTTTTTTCTTCTTCCGTCAGTGTCGGAGTTTCTGCTGTGGTGCCCAGCACACACAAAAAATCAGTATTGTTTTGAAGTTGATAGTCCACCAAACGTATCAATGCATCGTAATCAACGCTTTCATCCTCTTTAAAAGGAGTAATCAGCGCTACCCCCATTCCTTTCAATTTAGTCTGTATCATGAGTGAAATTTAAGTAATCTCTAATTAAATGACTCGCAAAAGTACGAATATTTTCGATTTCTACAGCAAATATAAGCTATAAAAAAGATTTCACTGGAAAAATGTTACGAAATGAGCGCTAAAAACTCATCTTCGCTCATTATCTGTACACCCAACTTTTGCGCTTTTTCTAATTTAGCGGGTCCCATATTTTCTCCTGCCAGGATAAAACTGGTCTTGGCAGAAATGCTACCTACATTTTTTCCTCCATTCTTCTCTATCAAATCTTTATATTCGTCTCTGGAGTGATGGGTAAACACGCCGCTGATTACAATAGACTGTCCGACAAGTTTATCGGTATAGCCGCTCAGGTCTTCTTCCTTTCGGCTAAACTGTAATCCGGCAATTTTCAGTCGCTCTATTAATTCTCTATTCAGAGGATTAGCGAAGTAGGAAATGATACTTTGCGCTATTTTCTCACCGATCTCATCGATATTTATCAATCTTTCAAGATCTGCATTTTCCAGTTCTTCTATGTCAGTGAAGGACTTAGCTATTTTCTTTGCTACAGTTTCACCGACAAAGCGGATACCTAGGGCGAACAATGCTCGCTCAAAAGGCACTTCCCTACTTTGGGCAATACCCTTGACGATATTTTCCGCCGACTTATCTCCCATACGGTCCAGATTCTTGATATCGTCTACAGTCAGCTTGTACAGATCTGTCGTATCCTTAATGAGTCCTAATCGGTAGAACATATCCACAGTTTCCGGGCCTAATCCGTCAATGTTCATAGCCTTCCGGCTGATGAAATGCTCGATCTTTCCTTTTATCTGAGGCGGACAAGCCGTTTCGTTGGGGCAATAATGCGCAGCTTCTCCCTCGTAACGGATTAATTTGCTGCCACATTCAGGGCAATGAGTGATGAACTTCACTTTTTCACCTACCATCATACTCCGGGCATCTTTATCTACTCCGGTAATTTTGGGTATGATTTCACCGCCTTTTTCTACATAAACCATATCGCCGACATGCAAGTCGAGCCCTTCAATGATATCTGCATTATGCAGAGAGGCACGTTTTACGATTGTACCCGATAATTGTACCGGATCCAGGTTGGCAACAGGGGTTACTGCTCCGGTTCTTCCCACCTGGTAAGTCACCTTGTTTAAGCGGGTCAATGCACGCTCTGCCTGGAACTTGTATGCGATGGCCCAACGAGGAGATTTTGCGGTGAAACCGAGGTTTTTCTGTTGTTTCAGGCTATTAACTTTCAAAACAATGCCATCCGTGGCTACAGGTAAATTCTTCCGTTCTGTATCCCAATAATGGATGTAATCGAACACTTCCTGCAGGCTGTGGCACTTCTTCATATGGTCGGAGATTTTGAATCCCCATTGTGCAGCTTTCTGCAGGTTTTCATAATGTCCGTCGCAAGGAAGTTCTTCTCCTAATAAATAATAAAGGTAGGCATCCAGTTTGCGGGAAGCAACTATAGCAGAGTTTTGTAATTTCAAAGTGCCTGATGCAGCATTACGCGGATTAGCGAAAAGAGGTTCTTCGCGTGCCTCTTTTTCGCGGTTTAGTTCCTCAAAGACTTCCCACGGCATTAGTATTTCCCCTCTGATCTCAAATAATTGGGGATAATCACCATGCAAAACAAGGGGGATAGTACGGATTGTCTTCACATTATCTGTTACATCATCGCCTTTTTCACCGTCACCACGGGTTACAGCACGTATTAATTTGCCGTTTTCGTATGTCAGCGAGATGGAAGTACCGTCATATTTAAGTTCGGCACAGATTTCAAAATCTTCGTTCAGGGCTTTTTGAGTGCGATCATAAAAGTCAGATACCTCACCTTCAGAATAGGTATTACCCAACGAAAGCATTGGATATTTGTGTGTCACTTGCGTGAAATTCTTATTCAAATCGCTTCCTACGCGCATGGTTGGCGAAGTTTCGTCCTGATATTCAGGATGTTCTCGCTCCATCTCCTGCAATTCCCGCATCATGTCGTCGAACTCTTTGTCGGAGATTTCGGGAGCATTCAACACGTAATAATTGTAGTTGTGCCGATGCAGTTCGGCACGGAGCTGATCTATCTTTTCTTTTGCAGTCATAGCTATTTCAAATTGTTTGAACGCAAAAATACAGGTTTCTCCTCTAATATTTGTACTTTTGCAGAAAATTAAAATTAATATGCGCATTGATATAATAACAGTTCTACCGGAGATGATTGAAGGCTTTTTCAATTGCTCCATTATGAAACGTGCTCAGAATAAAGGGCTTGCAGAAATACATATTCATAATTTACGTGATTATACTGAAGATAAATATCGACGGGTGGATGATTATCCTTTTGGCGGTTTTGCCGGAATGGTGATGAAAATAGAGCCTATAGAGCGCTGTATCAATGCCTTGAAGGCAGAACGGGAGTATGATGAAGTCATTTTTACGACTCCTGATGGTGAGCAGTTCAATCAGCCAATGGCCAATACACTTTCACTTACCCAGAACCTTATTATCCTTTGCGGGCATTTTAAAGGTATCGATTATCGTATTCGCGAGCATCTGATCACTAAAGAAATCAGTATTGGGGACTATGTGCTGACCGGTGGAGAGCTGGCGGCAGCAGTGATGGCGGATGCTATTGTCCGCATCATCCCCGGTGTTATTTCCGATGAGCAATCAGCGTTATCCGACTCGTTCCAGGATAATCTTTTGGCTGCTCCGGTTTATACAAGACCTGCCGATTACAATGGTTGGAAAGTTCCGGAAATTTTATTGTCTGGGCATGAGGCTAAGATTAAAGAATGGGAGTTGCAACAGTCTTTGGAACGGACGCGCAGACTCCGCCCGGATTTGCTGGGAGAGGAATAAATCAGTTGTATAAAAATAGAAAAAGGGCATTCGCTATGAATGTCCTTTTTTATGTAAAATAGGTGCGAATGATATTCACTTGTTATTGGTCATACCTCAAGCGCACCGATAATTTCTTTCACGGACTTATATCCGTGTCTATCGAGATAGTCGTTTATACCTTCCGCTACTTTAATAGTAACTGCCGGATCGATGAAATTTGCCGTACCGATTTGGATGGCTGAAGCTCCGGCAAGCATAAATTCCACAGCGTCTTTCCAGTTCATGATACCTCCTAAACCAATGACAGGTATTTTTACCGCCTGGGCAACTTGCCATACCATGCGGAGTGCGATTGGTTTTACTGCTGCACCGGACATACCACCTGTTACAGTGGAGAGTATAGGACGCCTGCGTTCCGCGTCTATAGCCATTCCAAGCAGTGTATTAATTAATGAAACGCTGTCTGCGCCGCCATTTTCTACTGCACGGGCTATTTCAGCGATGCTTGTCACGTTAGGAGACAGCTTTACGATAAGTGTCTTTTTGTAAGCTGCGCGCACAGCTTTCACCACTTCTTCGGCTCCTTTTGCAGTGACACCAAAAGCCATTCCACCTTGCTTTACATTGGGACAAGAGATGTTCAATTCAATGGCAGGAATTTTGTCAAGTTCGTTAATGGCTTCTGCTGTTTTTACATAATCTTCTATGGCAGAACCCGAAACATTTACAATCATATTAGTTTCAATGTCCTTAATACGCGGATATATCTGTTCAATAAAGTAATTTACTCCCTTATTTTGCAGTCCCACAGCGTTTAACATACCTGACGGAGTTTCCGCCATACGCGGATATGGGTTACCTTCACGTTTGTGAAGAGTCGTACCCTTTACAATTATACCACCTATTCGCGTAATATCAATGAAATCGGCAAACTCTTCACCATACCCAAATGTACCGGAAGCCGTCATCACCGGATTATTCATTTGTAATTCTCCAATGTTTACACTTAAATCTGCCATAATAGTTTGTTTATATTAAAAACCGGACCTTCTTTACATACACATAAATGCCCTTCCGTTGTATTTTCTACGCAACAGAGGCAAGCACCTATACCACAAGCCATTGTATTTTCCAATGATACTTCACAAGCTATATCTTTACTTTTGGCATATTTAGCCACCGCCATCATCATAGGCTTAGGGCCACAAGTGTAAATCTGCTCGAATTGCACCTTATTCAATATGGAATGTTGTGTCACATATCCCTTTTCGCCATGACTGCCGTCCTCGGTAGTCGTATATACATCACCATAAGCTGCAAACTGCTCCAGTTGCAGCAAGTCCTTATCACTTCTTGCTCCCAGAAGGAACGTCGGTTTACTGCCGTTTTTAGCTAATTGCTCGCCCAGATAAAGCATGGGAGCTGTACCAACACCTCCACCTACTAACAGAAGCTTATCAGAAGCCTTTTCAGGCATTGTGAAGCCATTTCCCAAAGGAAGTACTACGTTGACCGTGTCTCCGGCTTTTGCTTCGCCTAATTGCCTGGTTCCGTCTCCAATCAGTTGGATCAGAAACCACACTTCATTGCGTTGTCTATCTACATAATTAATGGAAATGGGGCGGCGCAAGAAAGTAGTTGGAGATCCGTCCACACGTATTTCCGCAAATTGTCCCGGAAACATTTCCGGAAGCGGAGACGGAGACGTCAGTTTTAATAGCACATAATTAGCGTGCAGTCGGACGTTCTCAGTCACTGTCAAATCTAAAATGTATTTTTTCATTATCCTATATAAAGAGGTGAATTTTATCTTCAGGGTACAAAGATAATGCAAATCGAATGCAGAACTTTCATGCTTGCATGAAAAAGTTCTGCTGAGATGCTTATCTTATCCAAAGATACGGGAAATTGTGCAAATAGTCGTTTATGAGCCTTACTTTTCGGGTTTAAACGTCTCGTACGTATTATCGTCGAAGAAAATTCTTATTTCAGTGATTTTTCTGGGAGGCCTTTCTTTATAGATAATCTCCTGTTTTACAGTCTCTTTAGTGGCATTTACAGGCGTTTCTAATGCGATTTCCTTGCGATTTTCGGCCGAACCTGTCTCTTTGGACGGATTTACGGAATTCTCGGCGAATAATGGATAGTCGAATCCACTCTCGATAGAAGGGTCAGAATCGGAAGACGTATTACTCATTTCACCTTGCCCGGTAAGTAGCCATTCTAAATTGATATCATTATATCTTTGATGAAGACGAAGAATAACTTCTGTACTTGGATATTTATTACGCGGACCTAAAATATGTGAGATGGTAGCTTGAGCTACACCAATACTTTCGGCAAATGCGCCTGCGGTTAATTTTTCCCGATCCATGATCATTTTGAACCTATCTTTTATGCTCATAACTGTTGCGATATAGGTGATGTTTACAATTGTATTGATTCTCTTTTGGATTACAAAAGTAAAGAAATGAAGTTACAAAAGCAAATTAAAAGTGTGAATTTTATTATATTACAATTGTGTGTTTATTATTTCAAATGTTATATGTACAAATGTGATGATATATATTACCTAGATTTTAAGCCCATATTTTTACTTTAATAAAACCATGTATATTATTGGTTATTATGTATATAAGTTTAAGTTTTTTCTGTGGTATATCCCATATTACAATTGTTTTCTCATTGATTTCTCTATTTATGAACTGATAGATCATATAAATGGCTATATTTGTATTGATTATTAGTGATTTGATTGTTGTTTTACTCCTCGTTAACCCCTATCCTATTACCTTTGTTATTTTACCATTACTTCATTAAAAACAGTCTCATTACAATTGTGTATTATAACTTTTGATTACATTTGTTATATGTATAATTGTTATATATTCAATTGTAAACATAGTGATATTACGTTTTTAATATTTCATAGTTGAAATAGCAACTATTTCCTTTTCTAATTGCATTTATTCTTGATGATAGATTCGATATTACAGAAAGAATTTGTTACACTAAAATAAGGAGAGTTCAATTGATATGTTCTAAAGTCTTCGTAATTGTAAATCCTTGCTTTATTTCTGTATAAATGATCGGGAACTTGGAATTTCTTAATTCTCAGGAGCTTATTTGAAGTGTATTTGGTTGTAATACAGTATATTATACCCTGATTTTTAGTTCTAAAATTCTCTCATTCTAGAAAAATAACCCTTTCTTAAGTGAGAAATGACATAATGATAGTGAAAATAGCATTTTCTTTCTCTATTATTGCTGATATAGTTAACAAGTATAATCTCTTCTAAAATAAGAAATAGATGATCTATTTCCATTGATCTGTTGACCACTTTCTAAATATAATTTTCCTTTTTCTTAGAAAAAGTATATTGTTTTCCTATAAAAATATGCCTGCTTTGCTCGGGACAGGAGAATATATTATATATAAACACATGGTTTATTTAATGCAAATAGACCATGTGTTTATATCAGATAAATGGTCTGTTCACTGTATATAGACCATCTGTCTCTGCGAATGCGTTGTATGTATTTCAGATACCCTTCCACACTCTATTACCTATGAACAGTACGTTTGGGAACGGTGGAAGGAAAAGCTAAATTTCTTGTTTAATGAAGAGTGTATAGAAGAAAAAAGCTGTTAATGCAGGATCTTGAAGACCAGTTCGCGAAGAATATCCCCGTCACTTAAAGATGGATTTCCCACTCCTTTAGATTTTGCATCTGCATATCGTATTTCTCCGATAATTTGCATGGTCTTTACTCCATTATATCGGCGCATAGCTGCAAGATAGTCTTTGGCCTGCCAAGGGGTGCGTAGTCCCAACATGTTGGCTATGCCTTGCTCCGATTTTTCAGGGGCATAATAGGCCAACATCAAGTTAGAAAAGAATCCAAAAAGTAAAGATAAAGTCATTTGAATAGGGTCTGTTTTCGGATTTTCTTCAAAATATTTTATTATCTTATTAGCTTTCAGGACATCCTTTTCAACGAGGGCACTGCGTAATTCGAAGTTGTTATAATCCTTACTGATACCAATGTTCTTCTCTATCTGTTCGGGGGTAACGCGTGTATGACCTTTTGGAAGTGTAATGATCAGTTTTTCCAGCTCTCCTGTGAGGCGACTGAGGTCGGCGCCAACGAAATCGGCCAGCATGGCAGTGGCTTTAGGTTCCACGTCAATACCTTTGCGTTTCATATAAGAAGTGATGAATGCAGGCAGTTGCGCATCCTTCACTTTTTTAGATTCAAACAGGACACCAGTCTTTTCGATTTCGGCAGCCAGCTTCTTTCTTCGATCCAGTACGCCATGTTTATGGCATATTACTAATATGGTAGAAAGCAGCGGTTTTTGGAGGTAATAAGAAAGCTCCTCCATATTACGGATATTCTGCGCTTCCTTTACCACCACCACCTGATGCTCGGACATCATCGGATAGCGCTTGGCGGCATTAATAACAGTAGCTATATCCACATCTGCCCCGTATACAACGGTCAGGTTGAACTCCTTTTCCGTTTCGGTCAGAATATTGTCTGTTATATAGTCGGCAATGAGGTCGATGTAATAGGGTTCCTCGCCCATGAGATAATAGACGGGACGGTATTGCTTCGCTCTCAGTTCCTTTAAGATGTCATCACACGTGATTTCCTGTTTTGCCATATTCGTTTTACCAGTCGAATTTCAGATGTTTTACGGTTTTCTTCTCGTCGATAATCATACGCAGGGATGCGATGCCGATTTCAACGTGCTCGGTTACGTAGTTTTGGGTAACCAGATTATCGCTTTTATCGGTTTTTACTCCTTCAGGAATCATCGGCTGGTCAGAAACCAGTAAGATGGCTCCGGTAGGGATGTGATTGGCAAAACCGCAGCTGAAGAGAGTCGCTGTTTCCATATCGACGGCCATGGCACGGGTTTTCTTCAGATATTCCTTGAATTCTTCGTCATGCTCCCAAATGCGGCGGTTGGTAGTGTATACGGTACCTGTCCAATAGTCGCGGGCATGGTCGCGGATGGATGAAGAAACGGCACGCTGCAACATAAATGCCGGTAGCGCAGGTACTTCGGGCGGGAAGTAGTCATTGGAAGTTCCCTCGCCACGGATGGCGGCAATAGGAAGGATGAGATCCCCTATTCTGTTTTTCTTATCGATGCCACCGCACTTGCCTAGGAACAGGCAGGCTTTGGGCTGTATAGCACTTAGTAAATCCATGATAATTGCAGCGTTAGGGCTTCCCATACCAAAGTTGATAATGGTCATGCCTTCTGCTGAAGCAGACGTCATATTAGCGTCTTTACCAAGAACGGGCACATTGAACTTCTCCGCAAAAATATCCACATACTTGTTGAAGTTAGTCAACAGAATATACTCTCCAAAGTCCTCAAGCTTACGTTTTGTGTAACGAGGCAGCCAGTTAGCTACGATTTCTTGCTTTGTTTTCATAAGATTTCATTAAATTTGTTCCCTAAATACTTTCAGGGAGCGATTATTTAACTCACAAAAGTACAATAAAAAAGTAGAATTCGGAAATTTGTTAATCACTTATCACATATCAATATGTTATCGTTAAACTTACCTGTATTTGATGCTAAAGTCGTGAACCGTGAAGGGAAACCTGCTATTTTCGACGTGATACGGCGCCGATATGTAGCACTGACGCCCGAAGAATGGGTACGCCAGCATTTCGTACATTTTCTGCTGAACCATAAAGGATATCCGCAGACATTGATGGCGAACGAGGTACAGGTACAGCTCAACGGAACGAAGAAACGTTGTGACACAGTGCTTTACCGTCGTGACCTCACGGCACGGATGATTGTGGAGTATAAAGCGCCGGACATAGAGATTACGCAAGCGGTGTTCAATCAGATTACGCGCTACAATATGGTGCTGAAAGTAGATTACTTGGTAGTGAGTAATGGAATGCAACACTATTGCTGCCGGATGGATTACGAGCGGAATAGCTATACTTTTCTTCCGGATATTCCTGATTATCAGACGTTATAATATCCATTAAAAAGGGCTACACCCTTTGGGGGATATGGTGTAGCCATCTGAGGCAAAGGGTGTAGCCCTTTTTAATGAGACTAATCAGGATCTAAACCTTCTCAGTCTTTTCTTCTATCTGCTTCTTTTCTAATTTTTCCTGTATCTTCTGCATCAACTCATAGAAATTAGGAATATAAACTGTGGCAAGCAGTGTATTCAGTGCCATACCAAACACGACAGCAGCTCCCAGTGCAATACGGCTTTCCGCTCCTGCCCCCGTAGCAAACAGCAATGGCATCACACCGAATACAAATGCCAGGGATGTCATCAGGATAGGCCGCAAGCGGATATGCCCTGCCTGGAATGCCGCATCACGAATGGAGTTGCCTTGTGCACGGAAATCGCGGGCGAACTCTACAATCAGAATACCATTCTTTGCCGACAGTGCCACAAGCAAGATAATGCCGATTTGTGTATAGATGCTGACAGGTGTTCCCATAATGAGACAGCCAATCATCGCTCCCAACAATGCTACCGGAAGTCCGATGACCGCAGCTACCGGGCTCGTCCAACTCTCGTACTGTGCTGCAAGTACCAGGAAGGCAACGAGTAACGCCATTACAAACACAACGGTTGTCGTTGTGCCTGCCTGCGTTTCCTGATAAGCTACTGACGTCCATTCATAACCAAATTCATCGCCCAGTTGCTCCTTAAAGAGTGCCTCCATTTGCTGTATCGCCTCTCCAGAACTGCTTCCCGGGGCTACGTTGCAAGTGACGGAGGCAGTGGAATACATATTGTAACGGTTGATCTGGTCCATTCCCAACTGTTCCTCCACCCGCATAAAGGCTGAAAATGGTACCATCTCTCCCGATGCATTCTGTACACTCAACTTCAGTACATCGTCAATGATCCGTTGGGCACGATCCCGTGCACCGAGTTTTACCTGATAAATACGGCCGAACTCAACGAAATCGTTCACATAAGCAGCTCCCATGTAGTAACCCAAAGAAGTGAAGACGCTGTTCAGCGGAATACCCATCAATTGTACTTTATCCCGATCAATGTTCAGGAAATACTGGGGTACATTAGCCTGGTACTGACTGCTGACGGATGCCAATGCAGGTTTGGTGTGGTAGGTTGCCATCAGCGTCTCTACAGCATGCTGCATTTCTGTGGCGCCGAGGTTGTTACGATCCTCCACTTGTAGCTGTAGACCGCCCGTAGCACCGAGTCCGGGAATGGCAGGGGGCACCATGGCAAAAACTTCTGCTTCCTGAATTCCATACGCCTGCGCATTGAAACGATTTACTACAGACTGGGCCGTATGTTCCTTTCCTTTACGCTCGTCCCAGTTCTTCAAGATAACGAAATAGGTGCCGGAATTACTCTGTTCCCCGCCCCCCATGACAGAGAAGCCGGATATGCCGATATAATTTTTCACTTCGGGATAGCTGTTGAGGATTTCATTGATCTCACGTCCGACAGCTTCTGTACGTTCCAGACTTGAAGCAGGCGGCAATTGCACCACGGCAAGGAAATACCCGTCATCTTCTTCGGGAATAAAGGTACTGGGCCACTTCATAAACAGGATCACGGCGAGTGCCGTAAATCCGGCATAAGACAACAGTGCAGCAGCAGGACGCCGGAGCAACCAACCCACGGTTTTATCATATATCCCTTGAGTCTTGTCGTACACAAAGTTGAAGCCCCGGAAAAGTGGCGACTGTGCAGGTTTTGTAGGCTGTAATATCAAGGCACACAATGCAGGAGTCAGTGTCAGCGAGTTGAAACCGCTTAGCACGGTGCTGGCAGCAATAGTCAGCGCAAACTGTTTATAAAGCTGTCCGGAGATACCGCTGACGAGCATTGTCGGAATAAATACGGCAAGCAATACCAGCACTACGCCCACAATCGGACCGGTGATCTCTCCCATCGCCTGAATGACCGCCTGCCGGGCACTGTACTGTCCCGTATCAAGCAAGCGCGTGGAGTTTTCTACTACCACAATGGCGTCATCCACCACAATGGCCACGGCAAGTATCAGTCCGAACAGCGTCAGTGTATTGATGGAGAATCCGAAGAGCGCCATCACTGCCAGAGTACCGATAAGTGATACGGGAATGGTGATACACGGAATGATAACCGCCCGCCAATTCTGTAGGAAAAGGAAGATGACAAGTACCACAAGCAGGGTTGTTTCCAAGAAAGTTACCAGCACTTCGTCTACTGAAGCGTGGATGACGTCCGTCGTATCCAGGGTTACACTGTAATGGATGCCGCTGGGGAACGATTCTGACAGTTCCTGCATCTTCTCTTTCACACCTTTGGATACATCCAGCGAATTGGAACCCGGTTGTTGATAGATGGCAATGGCGGCGGTAGGTTGCCCGTTCAGTCGGGATACGACACTATAGGATGCGGAGCCAAGGTCGATGTGAGCCACATCACGGAGGCGAAGCACTCTCCCGCCCGCTTCTGTTCGCAAGATGATATTGCCGAACTCTTCGGGGGACGAAAGTCGCCCTTTCACTGTCAGACTGTATTGATAGGCAGGGGCATTGCTGCCGGAAGAGACATTGCCAATGTTGGTGTTACCCAGAGTTGGATTTCCCGGCAGAGGTTGTCCCACAGCTCCGGCACTGACTTCTACATTTTGTGATTGAATGGCCTGGTAAACATCGGCTGCCGAAAGATTACGGATACGCAGTGCTGCCGGGTCCAGCCAGATACGCATGGAGTAGTCTCCCGCTCCCATCACATTGACAGCGCCTACGCCCGGCACGCGTGTCAACTGGTCGGTAAGGTTCAGGGTGGCGTAGTTGCTGAGGTATAGTCCGTCATATTCCTTGTTTTCGGAAGTCATGGTGAGGAACATCACAATGTTCGACGACTGCTTTTGAACGGTTACTCCCTGTACCACTACCGGGGTTGGCAATGAAGCCTGTGCCACGCTGACACGGTTTTGGACTTGTACGGTTGCCATGTCAATATCTGTTCCGACGGCAAAAGTAATGGTGAGTGAATAGGCACCCGATGAGGAGGAATTGGAGGACATATAAAGCATGCCTTCCACTCCGTTTACTTGCTGTTCGATGGGTATACCCACGGTTTGGGCTACTGTCTGCGCGTTGGCACCCGGATAGACGGCGCTGACCTGAACGGTAGGCGGCGTAATGTCCGGATATTGCGCAATGGGGAGTATGCCCAGTGTGACCAGTCCCGCCACCACGATCAGCAGCGCAAGCACGGTAGCAAAGATAGGACGGTTTATGAAGAATTTTGAGAACATGAGCTTAGTATTTAGTTATTTACGATTGGTTATTTGCTGGTGGGCTTCACTTTCATCCCTTCCCGTACTTTCATAAGTGCCCGGGTGACGTAGCGTTCCTGTGGCGAGAGTCCGCCGGTTATTTGCCGCAGACTGTCGTCTATCAATTGTCCCACCTCGATGTGGCGATAGCGCACCATATCGGAATCGTTCACTACATACACATATTTTCCCAATTGATCGGTACCGATGGACGCGTCCGGTATCAGTATTGCCTGCGATTCTTTGCCGTATGGCAAGGTGATGCTGACATAAAGTCCGCTTTTCAGTAAACCTTTCGGGTTGTCCAGGCGGGCACGCAGATTCAGAGTTCCGGTGCTCAGGTCTACATTGGGTGCGAAGTAATCGAGTGTGGCAGGATATGGTTGTATGCCGTCTTCCCCCAGGTTAACAGTGATTTGCCGGGGCAGTGTATCTTTCTGTTGTGCGGTTCCTTGTTGCATCAGCATGGCAAGCCACTGGTTATCAGTGATATTGAAGTATGTGTATAGCAGGTCATCTTTATAGATCGTGGCAAGGGTGACAGGTTGCAGACTTCCCCCTACATAACTGCCCACATCTACTTGATTCCGGCTGACAGTCCCATCAAACGGCGCCCGGACTGTGCAGTAGCCCAGATTTGTGCGTGCCGTATTCAGTGCAGCTTCGGCGTTGCTGACTGCCGCTTGTGAAGTGGCAACATTCGATTTCGACTGTAACACCTGTATCTGGCTTACGGCATCGCTTTTCACAGCTTCCAGCATACGGGCATAGTTGTTCCGGGCATATTCCAGATTGGCTTGGGCAGTGTTTAGTTCCGCTTCCGCCTGTTCTACATTGTCCTGGTAAATAGTGGGTTCGATGACGAACAGCACCTGCCCTTTCCGAACTCTGCTTCCCGGAGCATAGGCGATGGTTTGCAGGGTCCCGTTCACCCGTGCCACCAGGTCGACGGTCTTTTCCGAACTCAGATAGCCCGGATACTCTTTAGTCAGTGTGATGTCTTTCACCACCGGGCTGGCTACGCTTATCTCCGGAACGGGCATCGTTCCACGCGCTGCTTCTTTTTTGTCCCCACATCCCGCCAGCAACGGAATCAGCGTGAGGATGATGTACATTTCATTTTTCATATATGGTTATGGTTTAGGAATTATTACTCAGTTCTCTGTATATCCTCCTCCCAGTGCCTGGTACAATGACACCAGATATAGCAGTGAGCTACCCTCCGCCTGCGTCAACTGGTTTTCGTACGTCAGTAGCGAACGGAGTGCATCCAGTACATTCTGGAAAGGGCTAAGTCCCTGTTTATAAAGCTCCAGGGAGAGTTTCAGTGTCTCTTGTCCCTGATTTCGTACTTCCCGGAGGGCGACAATCTGCTTGATGGAATTCCGGTAATTATTCATTGCATTATCCGTTTCCTGCACAGCGGTGAGCACGGTTTCGTTGAAGTTATGCACTGCTTCGTCCAGTTGTGCACGTGCCTGTTTGGTGGCATTCACCAGTTTTGTTCCGCTGAAGAGTGTCCAACTGAGGGTTGGGGCAATTTCAAATGTCATGCTTTTCCGTCGGGTCAGGTCTTTCAGATCACGAGCGGCATATCCTACAGATCCTTTCAGGAATACTTGTGGCAGCCAGTCGCTTTTGCTGGCTCCCAATAGTGCGGCTTGTGCATTAACCAGTCTTTCGGCCTGGCGCACATCCGGACGGCGGAGTAATAAATCGGCAGGTAATCCTATTCCAACAGGTTCCATGTAGTCGGGCAATTTCCCGATTCTTTCCAATGTGGGGCGTATTTCCTGCGGATAAGTTCCCAGCAGAATAGCCAGCGAGTTGATGTATTGGCTGATTCCGGATTCCAGTTGCGGAACAGATGCTTTTGTGCTGAAATACACTGATTTAGCCTGTGCTACATCCAGTTTCGATACAAGTCCCGTGTTGTAGCGTACTTCGGCGATGTTGAGCACTTCTTCTTGCGTCCGGCAGTTATGCATTACTACCTGCAGTTCCTGTTGCAGTTCCCGCAGGTTGATGTAGGCAGAAGCTACTTGTGCACAGAGGGATACCTGTACGGAGATGTACTCTTCACGACTGGCTTGGAATGTTTCCCGTTGCGCCTTTACCCGTTGCCGGATGCTTCCGAATATATCCAGTTCCCAACTGGCATTGAGTGACGCATCATAATAATGCGTGATGGATTGGGGCAATTCGGTAGTGTTGCCACTGCTTTGCTGGCGGAGCCATCCGCCATTTAAAGTAATAGAAGGGAAAAAATTACTACGCTCCATCCGCAGGCTGGCACGTGCCTGTTCCATGCGGTCTATAGCGGCAAGTACGGAATAGTTTTCGCCGGATGCTACGCTGATTAGCGAGTCCAGTACCGGGTCATTGAATGCTTTCCACCACTGGTCGTCTACCGGTAATATCTGTCCGCTGAATATGTTATCATCTGCAGATGCCGTGGTAGAATTAGCGATTCCTGTGGTAGTAGGGACCGTTTTAGAGTTCGGAACCACCGTATTCCCCCAGTTTCGGGGCAACGGTTTTTCCAGATAACGGTTGCCATTCTGTGCCGTGAGGGCAGAACATAGGCACGATAAGAGCAGCATGCTGCTCCAAGCTTTAATCTTCATAGGTTTAGGTTGTTTTTTGTGATACAGGGTTCATAACAACCTGGGGCTTCATTTGTTTAGAAATGAAATTAAAGATTACTGATAGACTTTCGTTAGCTTTTTGATAATCAATAGATTGTATTTACCGGTCATTTACCGCAGAATGTAAAAGCATTTACTTCAGGATGTAACGACCTTTACCGCCTATTGTAACGGTTTTTACCTCGGTATGTAACGACCTTTACTTCGGCATGTAAATGGAGTTACTGCGCGGGGGTAACAAAGTTACCATTTGGGGTAAACAGAATTTTCATGAGAGGAAACGACTGTGTACTTTATTTCTCCTACCGGAAAAATACTTTTTCCCAATAGGAGAAAAATAATTTAGTAATAGCTGATAATAAAATGGCAGATAATTATCATATAAAGAAATCGCCCCTGCAAGCAATTGGATGTTGCTTGCAGGGGCGTCTTTTCCTATATATACGCTGCCGAATATTATTCCGCAGTCTTCCTTCTTCTCGTTGGCTTTTCCTTTACCTCTTCCTTGTGTTCAAGGGTTACACCTGCCAATTCCGGGTCAATCATGATACGTCCGCAATATTCGCAAACGATGATTTTCTTACGAGAACGGATATCCAGTTGTCTCTGGGGCGGGATTTTGTTAAAGCAACCACCACAAGCATCACGCTGTACATATACGATACCCAATCCATTGCGAGAGTTCTTACGGATACGCTTGAAAGACTGAAGCAAGCGCGGTTCAATCTTGGTTTCAAGCTCTTTGGCTTTGTCTCTCAGCTTTTCTTCTTCCTGCTTGGTTTCAGAGATGATTTCGTCCAGTTCGTTCTTCTTGACGTCCAAGTCTTTCTGTCTTTCTTCCAAGGCTTCTGTGCTCTTTGCAGCTTCAGCAGATTTCTCTTGTTCCTGTGCAGCAAACTCTTTGATTCGTTTATCGCAAAGCTCCATTTCCAGAGTCTGGAATTCGATTTCTTTGCTCAAGAAGTCGTACTCACGGTTGTTGCGTACATTCTCCTGTTGTTCTTTGTATTTTGCGATAGAAGCTTTTGAAGTTTCAATCTCCACTTTCTTGGTAGCGATAGCGGATTTTAGTTCGGCTATTTCTGCCTTAATTCTGTCGATACGAGTGCTCAGACCGGCGATTTCATCTTCCAAGTCCTGTACTTCCAGCGGAAGTTCACCTCTTAAAGTCTTGATTTCATCAATCTTAGACAACATAGTCTGCAACTGGAACAGGGCTTTCAACTTCTGTTCCACGGTCAATTCCTGAGGATCTTTTTTTGCTTCTTTAGCCATTTTACTTATAAATATTTTATGGGGTTGGTATTCACTTTGCACTGTTGCAGCGCAAGGTTAGGAAACAACTCCCGGATTATTGTATAGAATATTTCTTTTGTATATTGCTCGCTTTCGTAATGTCCTATCTCTGCCAGCAGAATGTCCGTATCGTGTCCGAAGTAATCGTGATACTTGATTTCCCCGGTGATGAACACGTCTGCACCGTTGCGTATGGCAAGCGGCATCAGGAATGCTCCGGCTCCTCCACACAGTGCCACGGTCTGTATTTCACGCCCGGTCAGTTTATTATGCTTCAGGCAGCCCACTTCAAAGATTTTCTTGACGCGTTTCAGGAACTCCAACTCCGTTTCCGGTGTATCCAATTCGCCGATAACTCCTGCCCCAGCCTGTGTCCAGCTATTCTGCAAAGGATATAAGTCGAATGCAGGTTCCTCATACGGATGGGCACTCAGTAGAGCTTTGATAACTTCCGATTTCTTGTAGGCAGGCAATACGGTTTCTATCCGCACTTCCTTTTCCGTATGCAATTCTCCGATGCTTCCACAGAACGGGTGGCTACCCTCTTGGGCGCGGAAAGTTCCCTCTCCTTCTACATTGTAGCTGCATGCGTCGTAGTTTCCTATGCAACCGCATCCGGCTGCAAACAAGGCCTTGCGTACATCTTCCGCCTGTGCTGTGGGTACAAAAGTCACCAATTTTACCAAGGCATTCTCTTTGGCTTCCAGCACGCGTACATTACTCAATCCTATTTTCTCGGCAATCTTGAAGTTCACCCCTCCCGGAGCATTATCCAGGTTAGTATGTGCTGAGTAGATCACGATATCATTCTTGATTGCTTTCATGATACAACGCTCTACATAGTCCCTGCCCGTGATGGATTTATACCCTTTGAATATCAGTGGATGATGGGATATGACAAGATTGTACCCTAACGCAATCGCCTCGTCCAGCACGGCTTCAGTAACGTCAAGACACAACAAAGCCCCTGTTGCTTCCGCTTCTGTCAATCCGATTTGCAGGCCGGCATTATCAAATCCGTCTTGCAATGGCAGAGGCGCGAACCGTTCAAGGGCGCTTACTATCTCCTTAATTCTCATTATGTGAATAGAAAATTTCGGTGCAAATATAGTAAAAATGCACTGAATAACTGTTTGTTTTACTCTTTTTTTATATATTTGTTCGGATAATTGTAAAACTCTATACCATGAAAGCATTACTTTTCTCGTTTTTCACTTTATTATGCATTCTTTTCTCGTGCCAACCCTCACCCAAAGCCCAGGATGGCGGTGAAGAGGATGCACAAGAGGAATTTGTGGATACTACTCCGAAGGCTACAGCTATCTTCTGGATAGATAAACATAAGGAAATGCCCGGACAACCGTCAAAGAGACCGGGTGCGGTACGTACGGTGAAAGCCAAAGTCAATATCCATTTGGCAGGGCGTATAGAAGTACTTTCGTATGTGAAACCACAGAAAGGATATATAAAAAGTTATATAAATCGCCGTCTTGAGACGTTCAGGGTAAGGAAAGTGTTGATGGACAGTGCTTATATAAAACCCGGCGTACAGTATGTACAGTTGCGTTATACTCCTGAAAAAGTAGAGCACTAACGGCTTTTCTTCTTTTCCTTTTTCTCTACCATTACCTGCAATAGTTTTCCGTTGGAATCGAACGACTTACGTGATGCCAACGAGATGGTAATCATTAGCGAAAGCATGGATGCCGTGAAGGTTATCACCATAATCATCATCTGATATTTAATGGCGACATTCGGACTACTACCTCCCAGGATTTGTCCGATCATTGTGCCGGGCAGTGCCACTAGGCCCATAACGGCAATATTGGCAATTAACGGACTAAAGGACTTTATGATAGCCTGTTTGATAAAAGGCGCCTGTGCTTCTGCCCTTGTGGCACCATTGCCAAGCAGATAGCGATACAATTGCTGTTCCCGTTTCAATCCGCTGTAATAGGCATTCAGTGCAACGACATTGCTGGATAACATATTTCCCATCAGGATACCGAATATCGGAATGAAATACTGGGCACTGAACACATTTTCCAGCCGTAATACGATGGCAATGAAGTACATGCCGATGCAGACAACACTACATAAAAAACCGATGGAGATAGGAATGAACAGTATTTTCCGTTTCAGTTGGGTGCGTGCCAGGGCGGTTTGTGCGGCGACGAATATCATAATAATCACCCACAGAAAGTTGATCCACGGGTTATTCCAAAGAAACAAGTATTTCAGGTAGATACCGATAAAGAAAAGTTGTACAATCATCCGTGCGATACCAATCACGGTAACCCACAATAGCCCTGTCTTGAACTTCCACAAGTAGAACAGCGGAATAAGCAACAGCAGTAATCCGATGGCTAAACTGGTATATGATATGTCGATAGTTCCCACTTTATTAATCTCTTAGTTATAGTGTTATCATCTGGTTGCATCCTTGTGCAAATCCCTGGTCGTGAGAGACGGCAAGGATGGCACTTCCCTCCCTCATTCGTTTCCGGAAGAAAGCAAGTACTCTATCCGTAGAGTCCGAATCCAGTGCGGAAGTCGGTTCATCCACAATCAGCAGCGGCTTTTGCATCAGGGTAGCTACGGCAATCATGATACGTTGTCGCTGTCCTCCGGAGATCTCATTCACACGTTTATCGTACAATTCCTCTTCCAGCCCCAATTCATCGAAACAGGCAAATAGTTTGTCCAGTGAAAAGGGAGTATTCCGATTGGCTTTCAGATTGAAAGGGAGTTGCACCATTTCCTTCACCCATTCCGATGGAAGCGCCAGTTCTTGCGGTATCCATGCCACTTGCCTGCGAATTTGGTCGATAGTTCCTTTTTTCAGTAAAATGCCGTTAACGGTGATGCTTCCTGCTTTGAGGGGTACAAATCCTAAAATAGCATTCAGCAAGGAGGTTTTTCCTCGCCCCGATTGTCCAGAAATGCAGGCGATTTCCCCTTCGTGCAGTTGTAAGCAAAAACCGGAAAAAAGTGTATCTGCTCCGAAAGCGATACATGCGTTGTCTATCTGAAGTATAGTCTTGGTTCCCATTTGAAAGCAAATATAGAAAGGAATTCTGAAAAAACGGCGGATTTTTGGCTGAAATCAGTATCTTTAAATAAGATAAGCTGCATTTTTGCATAACATTTTCATGCAAGCATGAAAGTTCTGCACTCAATTTGCATTATCTTTGCTATCAGTTTTTAATAAAAGTGAGAATTATGATACAGAACGAACGTGCAAGCCGCCACGAACATGTGTTGGACGTAGCAAGGCAGATGATGACTGCTGCCCGTACCGCTCCGAAAGGAAAAGGTGTAGATATAATTGAAATAGCCATGGTCACCGGAGACGATTTAAAAGTATTGTCGGACAAGATGGTTGCCATGGTGGAAGAACACGGAATGAAGTTCTTTTTGCGGGATGCCGCCAACATTTTGCAGGCTGAATGTGTAATTATAATAGGTACGCGCGAGCAGGTGCAAGGATTGAATTGCGGCCATTGTGGTTACCCCACTTGTGCGGGACGCCCTGAAGGTGTGCCTTGTGCCGTGAATTCGGTCGATGTAGGTATAGCTATCGGTTCGGCTTGTGCCACGGCAGCCGATTTGCGTGTGGATACCCGTGTGATGTTCTCTGCCGGACTTGCTGCACAGCAATTGGAGTGGTTGCCGGGATGCAGATCCGTGTATGCTATTCCGGTCAGTGCTTCGACCAAGAATCCGTTCTTTGACCGCAAGCCGAAAGAAGAAAAGAAAGAATGATAAATATGAGTGATACATTCAATGCTGTTTTACCTGCCGAATGGGCGCCGCAAAGCGGAATACAGCTGACTTGGCCCCATGCCGGAACTGACTGGGCGCATATGCTTACGGAGGTACAAGCCTGTTTTGCCGCTATCGCACGCGAAATAGCCCAACGGGAATTGCTTCTGATCGTAACTCCCGAACCGGAGGAGGTCAAAAAGCAGATTTCAGCTACCGTCAATATGCAGAATGTCCGTTTCATGGAGTGTGAAACGAATGATACTTGGGCGCGTGATCATGGTGCAATTACCATGTTGGATTCAGAAGGCGCTTCGCTTCTTGATTTCATGTTCAATGGCTGGGGGCTGAAATTCGCTTCAGATAAAGACAATCTGATTACCCGTCAGGCTGTGGAATCCGGTTTCCTGAATGGGCGGTATGTTAATCGTCTGGGCTTTATTCTGGAAGGTGGTTCCATTGAGAGCGACGGTTTGGGAACATTGCTCACCACGTCTGAGTGTTTGCTTTCTCCCAATCGTAACGGACAGATGAGCCGCGATGAAATCGAAGACTATCTCTGTTCTGTATTTCATCTGAAACAGGTACTTTGGCTCGATCATGGGTATTTGGCAGGAGATGATACGGATAGTCATGTCGATACGCTCGCTCGTCTTTGCTCACCGGATACTATTGCCTATGTGCAATGCACCGATACGCAGGATGAACATTACGAAGCTCTACATCAAATGGAAGAGCAACTGAAAACCTTCCGTACTTTGAATGGAAACCCCTATCGTCTGTTGGCATTGCCTATGGTAGACAAAATTGAGGAAGAGGGCGAACGCCTCCCCGCAACGTATGCCAATTTCTTGATAATGAATGATGCAGTGCTTTATCCTACTTATCGTCAGCCGGAGAATGACCAACGTGCTAAAGAAGTCTTGCAGGAAGCGTTCCCGGAATATGAGATTGTAGGCATTGATTGCCGGGCACTGATCAAGCAGCATGGATCACTCCATTGTGTTACGATGCAGTACCCTGCCGGTGTATTGAAATAAAATTAGAAAGATATGAGAAAAATAAAAGTCGGAATTATTCAGCAAGCCAATACAGCAGATCTTCGTACGAACCTGATGAACCTGGCTAAAAGCATAGAAGCCTGTGCTGCACATGGTGCGCAACTGGTTGTATTACAAGAACTGCACAACTCTCTGTATTTCTGTCAGACTGAAAACACGCAACTGTTTGATCTGGCGGAAACCATTCCCGGCCCTTCCACCGGATTTTATTCCGAACTGGCCGCTGCCAATAAGATCGTATTGGTAACCTCCCTATTTGAGAAACGTGCCCCGGGACTCTATCATAATACCGCCGTTGTTTTTGACCGTGACGGAAGCATTGCCGGAAAATATCGCAAGATGCATATCCCCGACGATCCGGCCTATTATGAAAAGTTCTACTTCACCCCTGGAGATATAGGTTTCGAACCTATCCAAACCTCTCTCGGAAAGTTGGGTGTACTTGTTTGCTGGGATCAGTGGTATCCTGAAGCTGCCCGTCTGATGGCATTGAAAGGTGCCGAATTATTAATCTACCCCACCGCCATTGGCTGGGAAAGCAGTGACGCCGATGATGAAAAGGCACGTCAGCTCAACGCCTGGATTATCTCCCAGCGTGCCCATGCCGTAGCCAACGGACTTCCCGTTATCTCCGTTAACCGTGTCGGTCACGAACCCGATCCATCCATGCAGACGAATGGCATCCAATTCTGGGGAAATAGTTTTGTAGCAGGTCCGCAAGGAGAATTCCTTGCACAAGCCGGAAACGACCGTCCGGAAAATATAGTAGTGGAAATAGATATGGATCGTTCGGAAAATGTACGCCGTTGGTGGCCTTTCCTACGCGATCGCCGTATCGATGAATACGGTGGATTGACGAAACGCTTTCTCGATTAAAATGCAATTCGATAAAGCGCAATTTGATAAAAGCGCAGCAAACGCAGTTTGATAAAACGTTAACGGAACGTGATTCTCCTGTTCATTATAAAATTCACGCCTCCGTAGATGAACAGTCCCAGGAACTGAGCCAGGTATTCATCACAATTCAGTGCCTCGACCAACACTATCAGAAATAGGAATTGCGCCAGATACGCCATTCCGAAAGCGATAGAAAAGAGCAACACCTGCCTCCAGGTGTTGCTCTTCTTTTCTTTATCATCCAAAGGAAATATCCAGTGCTTGCACCAGATAAAATTATGAGTCTGTGCAATGACGTAAGCAGTTATGTTAGAGAGCATATAGTCGATGTCCAGTTCATCCATCATCAGCCAGATGACTGCTGCTATAATCAGGGCATTCAGCGTACCGATTACCGCAAAACGGAAGATGCGTCTCGACTCTCTCACAACAAACTAACCTACTCTTATTCTTTGATATCTACGATCAGATTCAGTTCGTCCAACTGAGACGGATCAAGTGCCGCAGGAGCATCCAGCATCACGTCACGTCCACTGTTATTCTTCGGGAATGCGATGCAGTCACGAATACTATCCAATCCGGCAAAGAGAGATACCCAACGATCAAGCCCATATGCCAGACCACCATGAGGAGGTGCACCGTATTTGAATGCATTCATCAGGAATCCGAATTGTTCTTCTGCTTTTTCAGGAGTGAAGCCCAGGATTTCGAACATCTTTGCCTGCAACTTCGGATCGTGGATACGGATTGAACCGCCACCAACTTCCACACCGTTGATTACCATATCATAAGCATCGGCACGTACTGCTGCCGGATCAGTGTCCAGTAAGGCTATATCTTCATCCTTCGGATGGGTGAACGGATGGTGCATAGCCATCAAGCGGTTTTCTTGCTCGCTCCATTCAAACATCGGGAAGTCTACAACCCACAGGCATGCGAATGTATTCTTATCACGCAATCCCAGTTGGCTACCCATTTCCAAGCGAAGCTCGCAAAGCTGCTTGCGCGTCTTCATGGTGTCGTCACCGCTCAAAATCAGAATTAAGTCACCCGGTTTGGCAGCGAAAGCTTCTTTCACCTGTTGCAGTACTTCCTGCGTATAGAATTTGTCAACGCTCGATTTTACACTTCCGTCTTCTTCTATACGGGCGTAAACCATACCTTTTGCACCAATCTGCGGTCTCTTCACAAATTCCGTCAGTGCATCCAGCTGTTTGCGGGTGTAGTGTGCAGCACCTTCGGCACAGATACCACCGATGTATTCGGCGCTATCAAATACAGAGAAGCCATGACCTTTCAGTATATCCATCAGCTCTACGAACTTCATGCCGAAACGCAAGTCGGGTTTGTCGCTACCATAATATTTCATGGCGTCCGCCCATGCCATACGCTGGAACTGACCTTCCAATTCCACACCGCGGATTTCTTTGAACAGATATTTCGTCATACCTTCAAACAGGTTGATGATGTCGTCCTGTTCCACGAAAGACATTTCACAGTCTATCTGAGTAAATTCCGGCTGACGGTCGGCACGAAGGTCCTCGTCACGGAAGCACTTGGCAATCTGAAAGTAACGGTCGAAACCGGATACCATCAGCAATTGCTTCAAGGTCTGCGGGCTTTGCGGCAAAGCGTAGAACTGTCCCGGATTCATGCGTGAGGGTACCACGAAGTCACGTGCACCTTCCGGAGTAGAGCCTACCAGTACAGGAGTTTCCACTTCGATGAAACCCTGGCTGTCCAGGTAGCGGCGTACCTCAATGGTCATTCTATGGCGGAGTTCCAGATTTCTGCGTACCGACGGACGGCGCAAATCCAGATAACGGTATTTCATGCGGATATCGTCGCCACCATCCGTATTATCTTCGATGGTGAACGGAGGTGTCAGGGCTGCATTCAGCACATTCAGTTCCGATACGATGATTTCAATATCTCCGGTCGGGATATTAGCATTCTTGCTGAAGCGTTCGTTCACCGTTCCTGTAATCTGAATGACGAATTCGCGTCCCAGGCGGTTGGCGTTCTCGCAAAGTGCGGCGTCTACCTCTTCGTTGAAAACTAACTGGGTGATACCGTAACGGTCGCGGAGGTCAATGAATGTCATGCCTCCCATTTTGCGGCTGCGCTGCACCCAACCTGCCAGCGTTACTTGCTTATTGACATCGGAGATACGAAGTTCTCCGCAGGTGTGTGATCTAAACATCTTTATATTTACAATTTACAATTTACAATTTACAATTTGGCTGCGCTGTCGGGCACACGCTTAATTGCTAATGACGCGCAAAAATACAGATTTATTTTATAAAAAACTCAGATTTTCGTTAACTTCTTAATCTGCTCTTTGCTCTTATCCAATATCATCTTGTTCTTATGCACAATCTCCTCATTGATCTGCTTCAGGCCATTTATATAATCCTGTGCCCGTTGCAATACATTCGAAGAGTCTTTTTCGGCATACCGGGGGATGATTACCTGCAATCCTTCTTTGATTACTTTCACGTCAATGTTTTCCCCCATCATCATGGGATCCCCGTCAAAGTGCACTACCCCCGGTTTTGTACGGTGGATGCGCAGTGTCTGGCAGCGGAAAGTTTTGATGCGGCTATTTTGATCTATAGTTTTATTAAATAGTTGGAAAGACAGGGAGGGCACATCCAGCACCGTGAAAGGCTCAAGGATGGTCACGTCCAGTAATCCGTCCGTCAGCATGGCCTGTGGAGCTATATACGCATTGTTTCCGTATTGCGAAGCGTTGCCGCAGGCTATCAGGAAAGCCTTATACTTTAAGGTACCGTCTTCCGTTTCCAGTTCGTAAGTTTCGGGCTGATACTTCAGGCTCTCCAGTAGAGTCTTTTCTAAATAGGTAAGAGGTCCTCTCCTGCCCGCCTTTGCAAACTTCAGGCTGACAAAAGCATCGAAACCCACACCGCAGGTACAGAAGAAAGGTACTTCATTGATTTTTCCGTAATCGATGACGTCTATAATTCCTTCGTTGATGATTTCTATCGCCTTTTTAGGCTCCATCGAAATTTGCAGGTGGCGTGCAAGTCCGTTTCCCGAACCACACGGAATGATGCCCAATGCAGTTTTTGTATGCACCAGCGAGCGGGCTATTTCGTTGATCGTACCGTCACCGCCAATAGCCACTACAGCATGCACATTTTCCTTTGCTTTTTGTGCAGCAATTTCAACAGCATGTCCGGCATATTCGGTATAGATTACCTCTTGGGCATACTTTGTCTTATCCAGCTTTTCATCGAGCAAATGGAGGATTTGCTCTTTACTCTGCGTGCCGGATTTCGGATTTATAATGAATGATATTTTCTTTTTTTCTTCGTCCATGCAAGGGTTGTTTCACTATGCAATTTTATAAATGGCAAAAGTAATACAAATACTTGAATTTTTAACCATAGAGTGGGCTTTAATCCATGGGCAAATATATTTTTTAGTAAAAAAAGAACAGATAAGCACATATTTTGCTATCTTTGCCCCCTGTTTTCAAAAGGCTTGTAACTAAGAGTTAAATATTTCATATTATATAATAAACATTTCATGGGATTACTACAAGACAAATTGGCGAAATACGACCTGCCACAGCAATATATGGCAATGGGCGTATACCCCTATTTCCGCACAATTGACAGCCATCAGGATACTGAGGTGTTGATGGATGGTAAAAAAGTCCTGATGTTCGGTTCGAATGCTTATACGGGACTGACTTACGATAAAAGAATAATAGAAGCCGCAAAAGCTGCCACAGATAAATACGGTACAGGTTGTGCAGGTTCCCGTTTATTAAATGGAACTCTTGATATACACGTAGAGTTGGAAAAAGAACTGGCTGAGTTTGTCGGAAAAGACGATGCACTCTGTTTTTCCACCGGATTTACTGTAAATGAGGGTGTTATTCCGCAATTGACGGGACGTAACGATTACATTATCTGTGACGACCGCGTGCACGCTTCCATCGTAGATGGTCGCCGCCTCTCCTTTTCTACTCAATTAAAGTATAAACATAACGATATGGCCGATCTGGAAAAAGAACTCCAGAAATGCGAGCCGGATGCTATCAAACTGATCGTGGTGGATAGTGTTTTCTCTATGGAAGGCGACCTTGCCAATCTCCCCGAAATCGTACGTTTGAAGAAGAAATACAATGCCAGCATCATGGTGGACGAAGCACACGGATTGGGTGTATTCGGAAAACAGGGACGTGGTGTTTGCGATCATTTCGGTGTGACGGATGATATCGACCTGATTATGGGTACGTTCAGCAAGTCACTGGCTTCTATCGGTGGATTTGTTGCCGGAGATGCTTCGGTAATCAACTGGTTGCGCCACAATGCCCGTTCTTATATATTCCAGGCAAGTAACACGCCTGCTGCTACTGCTGCTGCCCGTGAAGCTCTTCACATCATTATGAACGAACCGGAGCGTCAGCAACGTTTGTGGGACATCACCAACTATGCATTGAAGAAATTCCGTGATGCCGGTTTCGAAATCGGTGAAACTGAATCTCCTATCATTCCATTGTATGTGCGTGATGCGGAAAAAACATTTATCGTAACTAAGATGGCGTTTGACGAAGGCATCTTCATCAATCCGGTTATTCCGCCCGCTTGTGCACCGCAAGATACGCTGGTACGCGTAGCATTGATGGCTACTCACACCAAAGAGCAGGTAGACTATGCTGTCGAGAAGTTGACGAAATGTTTCCGTGAACTCGGAGTGATTGAATAAGGATTTTCCTAAAATCAGATAAAATGAAAAGAGACTGTCTTCAAAAGGCAGTCTCTTTTTTTTAGGGAATTGATAAAATTATGTAAGTTTGCCATCTGAAAATATTAACTTAATACTAAGAAACAAATGTCTAATACCCCCTCAGCAGCTTTTTCGGATACCAAGGCGCATTACGATCTTCTGGACGGACTTCGTGGTGTAGCGGCCCTTATGGTAATATGGTATCATATATTCGAAGGCTATGCTTTTGCAAGCGATACCATGATTACGACGTTCAATCATGGATATTTAGCCGTAGATTTTTTCTTTATCCTTTCAGGTTTCGTTATTGGCTATGCCTATGATGACCGCTGGGGTAAGAGTCTTACAATGAAAGATTTCTTTAGGCGTCGTTTGATACGTCTTCATCCTATGGTGATAATGGGGGCTGTCTTGGGGGCTATTACATTTTGTATTCAGGGTTCCGTGCAATGGGATGGAACACATATCGGCATCTCCATGATAATGCTGTCTCTGCTTTGCACGATATTCTTTATTCCCGCAATGCCGGGCGTAGGTTATGAAGTTCGTGGCAACGGTGAGATGTTTCCATTGAACGGGCCTTGCTGGTCATTGTTCTTTGAATATATAGGTAATATTCTTTATGCTTTGTTTATTCGTCGCTTATCTAATAAGGCGCTGACTGTGCTCGTTGTATTGTTGGGAGTGGCATTGGCGCTATTCGCGGTCTTCGATGTTTCCGGTTATGGAAATATAGGTGTAGGATGGACATTGGACGGTGTAAACTTTGGCGGTGGGTTGTTGAGAATGCTGTTCCCGTTTTCTGTGGGGATGCTTATGTCGCGTAACTTCAAGCCTATGAAGGTGAAAGGCGCGTTCTGGATATGTACCATTGTATTGATTGCTTTGTTCTCAGTACCCTATCTGGAAGGTGCGGAGCCGATTTGCACAAATGGCCTTTATGAAGCATTTTGTATTATTGTAGCTTTCCCAGTCCTTGTATGGATAGGAGCATCGGGAACTACTACGGATAAAAAGTCAACTCAGATATGTAAGTTTCTGGGAGATATCTCTTATCCGATTTATGTGATACATTATCCGTTCATGTATCTGTTCTATGCATGGTTGATTAAAAATCAACTCTTTACTTTAGAGCAGACCTGGCAGGTTGCCTTATGTGTTTATGCATGGAATATATTACTGGCCTATTTGTGTTTGAAGTGGTATGACGAACCCATACGAAAATACTTGGCTAAACGTTTCTTGAAGAAAAAATGATATTCGGATTCATATTAGTTACAATATTGTTTATTTTGTTATCATCTTGCTTTGATATTGAAAGTTTTTTAGTATGTTTGTCGCATTATTAATGAAAAACACGTCTTTTCAATGAAAAAGCAAGATTTCCTGTTTATTATTCTGGTAGTGGTAGTCTTTCTACCCTTCTTTTTGAGTGACGCGGTTTATGACTGGTATAAGTCGTTCAATGCTGAACACGGCATGGTGATGAGCTTTCTGAAGTTTGCCATTCTGTCTTCGTTGGGCGAAGTGCTGGGATTACGAATCAGTGCGGGAGTGTACAACCGGAAGGGTTTCGGTATTATTCCGCGCATGGTGGTATGGGGCATACTTGGTATGGGTATCAATGCCGCTATGATTATCTTTTCAAAAGGTGTGCCGCAGTTCATGGAGTATATGGGAATGGCAAATGCTGCCGCAACGTTTACAAGTGAAGCGATGTCTCTCGATAAGGTGCTGGTGGCGCTGGCCATATCGGTAACGATGAACACAATCTTTGCTCCGGTATTCATGACTTTCCATAAAATAACAGATACTCATATCCTGATGTGCGGCGGTTCTATTAAGAGTCTTATCACTCCTATCCCGATGACGAAAATCATCACCGGACTGAACTGGAACGTTCAATGGAACTTCGTTTTTAAGAAGACAATCCCGTTCTTCTGGTATCCTGCACACACCATTACTTTCATGCTTCCACCGGACATGCGCGTATTGTTTGCGGCATTGCTGGGCATTGTGCTGGGAGTATTGCTGGCAGTGGCGGCACGGAAATAGTTTTTTTATTACCTTTGCTTCCTGCTAAACGAAAATAGATGTATGAAACTATATAGTAAGCAGGAAGCAATCGCACGCATGAATATGCTGGCAGGCTGTTCAAAGTCGTTCGTCTTTCTGATTGATTATTCGCAGGAACAGGTTTATGTGGAAGAGACGGCAGAGGTCTCACCGGAGGAGTTGATATATAACCTGAATGGATTTACGAATGAAGCAGTTGCCGGTTTAACGGATGAATTGCTTTCGGAGAGTTTGCCGGAACAGATAGAATGGATCTCACAGCCTGTTTCTTTCCGGGAATATAGTCGTGCTTTCAGACATGTGAAAAAGAATATTCTTGCCGGAAACAGCTTTCTTACGAATTTAACTTGCCGGACTCCGGTACAAACCAATCTGACTTTAAAGGATATATATTGTAATTCCCGTGCTTTATATAAAGTATGGGTAAAGAATCGTTTTGTAGTTTTCTCTCCGGAGATTTTTGTTCGGATAAAGAAAAGGATTATCAGCTCTTATCCCATGAAAGGTACGATAGACGCTACCCTGCCCAATGCCGTACAGACCTTGATGAATGACGGGAAAGAAGCGGCGGAACATGCCACGATTGTGGATCTGATCAGGAATGATCTGAGTATTGTGGCATCTCGTGTCCGAGTGGAGCGTTATCGCTATATAGATGTGTTGCAGACAAATCGGGGACCGATATTGCAGACCAGTTCGGAGATATGCGGTGAACTTCCAGAAGATTACAAACGGCAGTTAGGTGATATTCTTTTCAGTATGTTGCCTGCCGGCTCTATTACCGGAGCACCCAAAAAGAAGACGATGCAGATTATTCGTGAAGCTGAGGGATATGAACGGGGATTCTATGCGGGAATAACCGGATATTTCGATGGAGACAGTCTGGATAGTGCCGTGATGATACGTTTTGTAGAGCAAGAGGCGGACGGAATGTATTTTAAAAGCGGTGGTGGCATTACTTTCAAGAGTGACGCCCACAGTGAATATGAAGAAATGAAACAGAAAATATATGTGCCGATTTATTGAAACGATACAAGTACGTGACGGTAAGTTGCAGAATCTTGCCCATCACAACCGTAGGATGAATGAGACGAGACAGGCGGTTTTCGGAATGGTGGATCAACTGGATATTCTGAATTATATAGAGGATTGCCCTGAAAGTGGTTTTTATAAATGCCGGGTAGTTTATGGCAGAGAAGTATGTGAAGTGACATTTTCCGTTTATACAATAAGGGCTGTACGTTCACTCCGGTTGGTAGGTTCGGATACGATTGATTATCGCTACAAAAGTACGAACCGGAAGGAATTGGAAGCATTGTATGCCCTGCGCGATAACCAGGATGATGTGCTGATTGTCAGAAACAATCTTTTGACAGATACTTCCATTGCTAATGTGGCGTTAGAAAAAGAGGGAGTCTGGTATACGCCAAGGACTCCCTTATTGAAAGGCACAAAACGTGCATTGCTGTTGGAACAGGGGGTACTGACGGAATGTGATATTCCGTCAGATGAGATTTCCTCCTATTCACATATCGCTTTATTTAATGCGATGATTGATTTTCAGTCTCTGGTTCTGGAGATTAACCGGGATACGGTTATTCGTATTTGATACTATCTACCGGATTATTTCTTGCTGCCCGATAACTGTTCAGGCATACTGTGAGCAGGGTGATGCAGACAGTGAAGAACAAAGGAAGCAGGAAATGAAGAATACCAATGTGTACATGGTAAGCAAATTGTTGCAGCCAATAATTCATCAGATAGCAGACCAGGGGTACAATGAGTATAAACGCTATGCCTATGTAGTACAGGAACGGGCGATTGACAAGCCATAATATTTGCCCGAATGATGCACCGTGAATCTTCCGAATTCCTATTTCGCGTATACGTTGCTGGATAGCATAATGGGTGATGCCGAATAGCCCGAACAGTGTTAGGAATAAACTGATTGATGCATACATCAGCAGGATGCGGGAAAAGTCGGTGACTTCCTGATTATTGGAGATCAGTACCTGATAAGGGTCTTCATAATTGAATGGAGTACCGGGGTATTTCTTCTCCCATAATCCGCGAAGATGATGGATAACTGCTGTGCGATCTTGTTCGTCAAACCGTAAGGTCAATGTGGTATAGTTATCTTGTGGCGTTTCGTGCAGAATCATTCTCAGTGGAAACACATTGTTTGTGAGCGAATATTTCTTGAAATCTTTCATGACACCGATAATAGTACCTTTCTCACTCTTTTCGGGCACGTATTTAGAGATCGGTTGTCCCACCGGGTCTTCTCCTTCGGGCACAAGATAGCGAATGAAGGACTCGTTGATGATGACCGGCACAGAGGTACGGAGTAATAAATGGAATGTTTGTTTGGCATCCAGCAAGTAGAAATCGTATATATCCAGGAAGTCCGGACAGTTTTCATAAAGTTCAAGCATCAGAAGGTCATTCTTCTCTCCATTTTGGCGGGGAACGGCCATACTCATGGTATAAAGACCTGATTTGGACGGTACAACAGATTTTACTCCGGGGATGGATTTAATGTCTTCTATCCAAGTAGGTAAAGGGGATTGCCGGGAGTCGCCGATTCCAAACTCAACGATTCCTTTGTAGCGGCTTCCCTCCTGCTCTATCAGGTCCATTTGGCTACGGATTATCATAAAAGCACTTAGCAGTCCGATAGAAATCATGAATTGTAAAGTGACCAGTGCTGCTACAATGCGCTGTTTCTTACGACCTGTAAAGAAGCTGCGGTAACGGCTTTCGGACAAGGTCTGTATCTTCCGGCCCATGTATTCTGCCGGAACAACGGATAGAATGATGACAAACAGCAGGATAACAGGGAACACCTGAACGGAGAAAAGATAGGAGAACGACAGATGTGCGGATATGGTTGCATTGAATACTGCTAACAGGTCGCTCATCAACAGAATGGACAACAGGAATGCTGTAATCACCATCAGGAAAGTATCGGCAAAGAGTTGCTTACGGATTTGACGCTGGCTTGCACCTAAAAGGCTTTCAATGTGCAAGGTGCGTATTTGCTTCAATATGCGTGAAAAACTGAGGTTGATATAGTTGAAGCAACCGATGAACAAGATTAATAAAGCAGATAACAGTCCGACGCTTAACAGGGTCTTTTGCCGATGCTCGATACACTGGTTGCTATCTTGTGTGGTAGTGGTAAAATAGGATTCCTGTAAAGTCTGGGTACGATAATACCCTTTGCCTAATAAAGTAGGAAGTTCGGTTGTATCGAAGCGTTGGCGAAAGGCGTTGAGGTCTGTTCCTTCTTTGAGAAGTATCGAACAGGTGGTTCCTTCGGGACTTTTTAGATGCGTGAGCAAGTCTGCCTGCAACATGCTTTGCGGTGGCAGGCGGAAGACGGCGGCGATACGGTAGGCACTTTTGGATTGGGGGATATCCAGCAACTTGCCGAGGCAGTCGGTGGTACCGAAACAGCGTTCGGCCAAAGCTTGGCTGATGGCGATGGTTCCTGGGTGGGTCAATACTTCTTCTATTTTTCCTGCAAGGGTTTCGATGGGGATAAATAGAGGTAATGTGCTGTCCGCCGAAAGCAGGTTCAGTTCGGAATATTCTTGGTCGTCCACACGGATTTTTGTGTGAGTGATAGCTTGTGTGCGTAGTGAAGCTTCTATCTCAGGGAATTGTGAGATGATTTCGGGGACAGATTCGTGATATACGAATGTTCCCTGCATTTCTTGTTGTGCGAAAGGTAATGTTTGTGTCAGCCGAAGGATGCGGTCACGGTTGGGGTTGTTATACTCGATGTTGTATTCATATAGGACGAAGGCTGTCAGTAGGTTGGTGCAGGCGATACCGATAACCAAGCTGACAAGAGAGATAGTGACGAACAATTTGTTTCGCCACCAGCTACGCAGGACAAACTTCAGAATGTACATATTCTTTTAGTGATAATATTAATAGGTTTTAGCTCTATCAGGAAGCCTGAAGAGTTTACATTATATAGTGCCGGGAAACCTGAAAGGGCTCGCATTTACAGTACAGAAGCCTGAAAGGCTTACATCATATAGCGTAGGGCATCGCCCTACGTAATAAGTATTCCCATTTCTGGGCCCTGAAAGGGCGAAATAAAATAGTACATCTCCGATTTCGTCCTTTTAGGGCTTAAGTAAAAATGTGTATAATATGGGTTACAGACTCACCTCTGTCACCACCTGTCCGTCGAACAGATTAATGATACGTCCTGCAAAACCGGCATCGTGCTGCGAGTGAGTTACCATGACGATGGTGGTTCCTTCTTTGTTCAGTTCATTCAGCAGTTCCATCACTTCCTTACCGTTCTTAGAATCCAGATTACCGGTAGGCTCATCGGCAAGGATCAGCTTTGGATTGGCTACTACGGCACGGGCAATGGCAACACGTTGCTGCTGACCACCGGAGAGTTGTTGCGGGAAGTGTTTGCTTCGGTGTGTAATGGCCATGCGTTCCATCGCTGTTTCCACGCGACGTTTGCGTTCGGCGGAAGGAATGCCCATGTAGAGCAACGGTAATTCGATGTTTTCGTATACGTTCAGTTCGTCAATCAGGTTGAAGCTTTGGAATACGAAACCAATGACCCCTTTACGCAGGCTGGTGCGTTGTGCTTCGGTGTATTTGGATACTTCCTTTCCATTGAGGTAGTATTCTCCGCCCGAAGGGTTGTCGAGCAAGCCGAGGATATTCAGCAATGTAGATTTACCGCAACCGGAAGGTCCCATGATTGCGACGAACTCGCCTTCTTTCACTTCGATGTTCACATTGTTCAAAGCCCATGTCTGTACTTCTTCGGTCTTGAAGATTTTTTGCAGGTTTACTGTTTTAATCATAATAGTGATAATTTTAATTAGTAATATTGTTTATTCATTTTTTATTATCTCGGCCGGATTGATATGCATGATCCGGTAAATTTTGTATGCGGTGGTGAGGAATATCATCAGGGCTACACTGAAGAATAACAGAATTCCCCAATCCCAACCCTGTATACATTTCACTGTACTTTCGCCTGTTGATAGCAGCATCAGTCGTACCAAAGGATAAGCAACCGCAAAAGCCAGCAGGAAAATCACCAGATAAGCCTTACCGAATATACCGGCAATGATCCGTGGGGTAGCTCCGTTGATTTTACGAATGGCTATTTCCTTCTGTCGGCTGACCGTATCCATGGAGATGGCCGAATAGATGCTCAGTACAACCAATAGTATACTTACAACGGCCAGGATTGTCATCGCCACTTGTGTCATATACATTGATCCCATCATGGTGTGTTTATTATCGGCCAGGGAACGGACTTCAAGAGGCAAAGTATTGGGTACGTATTTCCGACAAATATCAGTAATACGGTGGACACTCTTGGCAGCGTTCGCATTCGGTGCCAGTTTGAAATAGAAACATCTGAAGCGATTACCGGGAAAGAATGCCGAGCCAATGGTATTTCCTCCCCGGATTTCTTTATAGAGCGCTTCGAAGGTACCGATGATTCGGTAACTTCGACCTTCAATCTCTACTCTGTCTTGCACGCTGTCCTTATCCAGTTGCAGTCTGAAATCCTCACTGACATAGACGGTGCCTTCCGCTTCTTCACTCACTTCCTTTCCCTGTAACGGGATGTTCAGGAATTTGAAGTAACTCGGAGATCCCTCTGCTATGGCAATCCAGACTTCCGATTGGTCGGCTTTCTTATAGGTGCGCATAAAATGACTTCCACTTCGCAAATCATCTGTCATAGTCAGTGTCTCTATACATTCCGGAAGTGCCCGAATATCAGACAATATGGGATTTAGATTCTGCCACATGCGTTGGGTATTCACTTTCAGGGAAATGATATTTTCTTCTTCTTCGGATGTAAGCGGATTGTATGCCCGACTGAACGTTTCGTGCCACACCATATTGACACCGAGCGTGCTGCCCACAAAGAAAATGGCAATGCCTAACTGCAACCACATCATAATTGAACGGAAAATATGACGGCTACGGTTATTGTTGATTTGGCTGATTATGCTCACTTGCCGTAAACGGCGGATAGGAAACCATATTACGAGCATACATATCATCAGAAGTGCAATATATATTTGAAACTGTACAACGTAGATAGATGACAAGGGTAAATCGGGCATATCATGGCTTGGAATGTATATTTCCGCAAGATTTATCATGAGTTCCGTTAGAACCAGAGATAAAAGAAATGCAGTGGACATCATCCAAAATACTTCAGTGAAAAGAAGCAGGAACAGTCCTTTTATCTCGGACCCCATACACTTGCGAAGCGCCACTTCACGCTGACGGTTATAGAACATCTGAATGATGAACTTAAGGAAATTAATCAGCCCTGAAAACAGGATAAGTGAGGCTATGAACAGTATTAGAAACTGCACCATTGTCAGTTCCTTGTCTTGCCGCATACTGAACATGGCGTGAGGGTGCACTGTATCTTCATTCCGTTGCCACGTTATGGACTGTAAACTTTTGTTTAGCATTTCCATCGTTGCCTTAGGCGATAGATAGGCTTCTACACTCAAGGCGTCATTAGGCGTGACTTCATAGGAGAAATAACAATCGACTTTGGGGTCTTGCGGTCCGTTATCTTCCACTACATTTACGACTTTAAAGCTCTGTATTGTATTTCCCGCTATACTTTGTGGGTTAGCAAGGCGTATGGTTGTTCCAATAGGATTTGCAGTGCCGTACGCTTTACTTGCAAATTTATTGGATAATACCACTTCATCAGGTGCTTCGGGAAGTCGGCTGCCATGTAGCAATTTTCTGTTGTTATAGGAGAAAAAGTTGCTGTTAACCCCTCTATAACCTATCAGAAAAGGTAAATTACGTTGTTCGTTATCAATGACTTCTATTTCCGTTGAATTGTTAAAGGATTGTATGGTCAGGCATTCTAAACCACTGATAGATTGCTCTTCCAGTCGCTTTATTTCATGGGTTCGGAAAAAAGGACTTTGTTTCTGGCTGACTGTTATTCTTATCCGTCGCTCGCTGTCAGGTAAGTTTTCAAGTTTGGTCCATTCCTGCATGAAAAAGCATACAAGGGTATAGCATACGATTCCCACTGCCAGGCAGAGGGCTGAAATGAAACTGTGAGTCTTGTACTTCAGCAGATTTCGTAGAGCAACTTTCAAATAATGTAATATCATTGTTCTTATTCGTTTTTAATAACTTCCGCCGGATTGGTCCTTGCTATCCGCAAGATACGGAAAAGTATTGTAAAGCCTGTAATGAAAGTAACAATCAAGAATATACAGAGCCAGAAAAGCAGACCGCAATCAAAGAATACCGTATACATTTGTCTCCATAACATCAATACAACATATATAAGCGGGAATGCAACGATGGCACTACACAATAACAAGATAATATAAAGACGGGCAAACAATAGGATAATCTGCGGAACATCTGCCCCGTTTACTTTACGGATAGCAACTTCTTTCTGACGTCGTTCTGTATCGAGCGTGATACTGGAGTACACACCTAACAGTGTGATAATAATGCTGATAACGGCAAAGAACAAAATAATGTCTTTCAGATTGTACTCAAGAGCCTGCGAAACATGGATATCATCCAGGAATGTTTTAGCCTGATAAGTTATATTTTCAGGAAGCATCTCGTGGTAGACTTTCTCAATCCATCGGGCTACTTCCTTTTGCTGGCCCGGATGACTCTTTATGTAACAATGGCCTATATAGACTGAAGGATCATAAGGCAGGAAAGCATATCCACTACTTCGGTTATATACATCGGCCTGAAAAGGTGCAGATATTCCACAGACTGTGTAGTCGGTATTACCGCTATACAAGTTCATACCGATTACATCTTTCTTCTGTATCTGCTGCCAGACATTATCTACCACAATATCTTTTTCCGTTTGAGGAAGTCTTCCTTGTTCTATGGGAATATTCATGAAAGAGAAGAAATTGGCGGGTACAGCCATGACACTAATATCAACCCAGGAGTTCTCATTTCCCTTTTCGGTCGTTAATCCATTGCCCGACATACCTTGCATATAACCGATATCTGATAACAGAATCTCTTTCACTCCGGCATGTTGTTTAAAACGCTCTATCAATGCCAGCTTTTCCTCATTCTTCATAAAGGGATAGTCCAGGGGAATACTAAGAATCTCCGACTTTTCTTTTTGACTTAGTGTATGAAGCAAACTATTGGCTGTTTTTTCTGATTGCAGATATAAAGCGGCTGTCAGCGATACGAATACCCAGCAAATAAAGAACTGGATGCCTAGCATAAAGTTACGTCCCCATTGCTTCGCCCTGCGTTTATTGCTTCCGTAAATGCCTGTTTGTACTGAAATTCTACGGATGCGAATGGAAACAGACATACATATAATGACGCAGAGTATGATAAGAAGAACGATATATTGCAGAGCGTGTATTAAAAGCGTTTCAGTGGTAAAGGTCATTGCAATACCCGGTAAAGAGAAATTCATGTGATTCCCCAATAACTCTATGCCTGATAATACCAGTATAGAAGATATGGATATGACGATCAATGACTGTGTGAACAGCAAGTAGAAAAGTTGTTTCCAGTTGCATCCTATCATTTTCATGATACTGTATTCCTTGGTGCGATTGAAGAAAGAACCGATAAGGAAATGGAAAAAGTTAATCAGTCCTACTAATAATATCAGGGTACCGATAATTCCGGTCACTAATCCCAAATAGGAAGCGCCTTGTTTCTTTAATGTGGCTCCCATGCTATTGGCAGTGACAGTGTAAGCTTCACCATACAAAGTATAGATATAGTCTCTTTGGAAAAATTGCTTTTCTAAATCGGTACATGTAGTTTGTGGTGATAACAGTACGTAGGTATTTGCTCCCGTCATGTTATGCCGTTTTGGACTTTGTAGAAGTCCTTCACTATCGTTTACGGTCAGCATATCTATGTTTTGCATGAAATCCAAACTATTGTTCAGAGGGATATCTTTCATTACTGCTTGAATGGTATAGACGATACCTCCTGTTTTCGGAGTGCTTTCAGGAGAGGTATTGAGCCTTCTCATGAGGGTCATGTGTTTGCCGATAGCACTTTCTGCATTACCGAATATTTTAATGGCCATAGATTGGCTCAAGATCACGGAGTTAAGAGATTGACTTGCCATTTTCCAGTGTCCTGCTACCATTTCCTGAGTGAAGATTTTATTGTAGCAAGTATCTATTTCAATCGTTTCAAGTTCATAAGGCAGCGTCTTTTCCGGAGATAACTCTACATAATAAGGACGTTCACGAGGATAGGTTACGGATGAAATGGCTTCCGTTTCTCCCAAAGACCATGTGCGCAATTCTTCGGCCAGAGGAACCGGAGAACCGGAAAAATATCTGTCTGCCTTGCCGTCATAGAGGTTTAACTCTGCTATGCGATCGTGATTAGCAAAACAATGGTCTGTGCTTTCTACAAAGCGACTGCAATATATGCAGACACAGAAACAGAGCAAACCTACTGCCAATCCGATGATGGAAATGATGTTTTGTGTCTTATGCTTACACAGGTTTCTGAATGCTATTTTGAGATAATGGAATATCATGGTATATTTATTTTAATAATAGGTTTCAAATCTTATGCCAAACTTGTAATGTATTGTATATTAAACATGTACATGTGAAAATAATATTCAGATAGTGTGCTATACTGCACATAAGCAGTGCGAATACGCACCATTTATTCACTCTTTATCACTTCCGCCGGATTCTGCCGTGCAGCCTGCCATACGCGCCAGCCGATACAAAGAATTATAATAAATGCGGTGCCAATGAATATCACGCAATATATCCATGCGCTTATATTGGTTTGTTCTACGTAATCTTCCAACCAACGTTTCATCAATACGTATCCTAAAGGAAAGGCAAAAATAGAGGCAACGACTAATAAAATCGAATATTCTTTTGCAAACATGTAAAGTATATTTTTCATTGTGGCTCCATTCACCTTACGAACGGCAATTTCTTTGCGACGTTGTTCGCAACTGAGGGTTACAAAAGAAAATATGCCAAAAGCCGATATTAGGATACAAACTGTAGACATAACTCCCAATACCTTTATGAGCGAGTTTTCCGATTGTATCTCTTTTTCATACTCTTCCTCAGCATCAAGCAGGATATAATGTCTGCCCGGTAATTGGAGTTCCATAATGGAATCAACATTTTGTTTAAGTTCTTTCCATTGACCAACTTCGTATTTAACTATAATATCAGTTTCACAACACCAAGGACCTTTGGTGTCGCCGGAGTGAACATTCTGAAGAAACATCATTGAATGTATAGGTACAGTAGGAGCAGTATTATGAAAGTCTTTTACGACACCAATAACTGTATACATGCCTATCTTCATGCCTAACGGATGTTGCACTCCAAGTTTTTTAACCGCTGTTTCGTTAATCAGTATTCTGTCCGTATCATCCTCATTCAGCATTTCTCCCTCCTTTAGTTTTATTCCATAAAAACGTACCAGTTCCAGTGTGTGATACATAATGTTAAATGCAACAGGAGCATCTTCTTCTTTCTTATCATCCCAATAAGAGAAGACTCCTGCAACATTTCCTCTAAAAGGTATGAGGCTACAGGCATTAAGCAAAGTTTCATTTACAAAGGGCATTTTTTTGATTTCATGATTAACTTGTGCTAATTCTCCTTCTGATGTATTCCAACAAGTCATGGTTGCAATACCTTTTCTTTCGATGCCAACATCTGTATTTCGTAGAAAATGAGTCTGTTTTATAAGCACAGTTATGCTAAAAATGAAAAGCAAACCGATGCTGAATTGAAGTATAAGGGCGAATTTGCGGAATAAATGCCGATTTCCTTTAATAGTATTTTTATGTTTTAAAATAATAGGAGATGCCATACAAAGAGCCAGGATGCTTATGATTACAAAGTACAGCGAGGCTTCAGTATAAATATTTCCTTCTACCTCCGAATACTCTTTAAAGGCTTCGAAGGAGAGTTCTATAAAAAACATACCCAATAAACCGGAAAACAGCAGGATAAGCAAAAAATCTATAGTCAGCATCAGATACAAATGACTCATAGATGATCCGCAAAACTTCCTAAGATTGATTTCTCTTGCACGTATATGCAGGCGGGAGGCGAATAAGAATAAATAATTAATCAGTGAACAAAAAATAACGAGTCCGCCTATAGCAGCAAATAATTTCAAATAATGAATCTGTATAGCAATATTTTGAGGTCTGTAATGATATTCCATAATAGGAACCATACCGAGATTTTTGCTGATATCCGTTCTACCTTGGTTGTTTTTTATTTCTATTTTAGCTTCTGCTAATTTTCTTTGGAATGCATCCACATTGGTTCCTTTACGTAGCCGAATAAGAGTTGTATAGTTTTCCGTTGTCGGGTCAGTCGTTTGTATGAGATTACCAAGGAAGTCATACGGCAAATTTGTATGTTTGCCAAATCCGGATACAACTGCACAAATAGTTTGCCGTTCATTGACTTTCTTTCCTATTACGGATGTATGTCCGTAAAGTTTTATAGCTGCCTCTTCGGTGATTGCTACTTTATCAGGAAAATATAGAAAATCAACACTACTTCCTTCCTGAATTTTAACATTAAACATTTTTATGAAGGAAGAGTCGATACGGGCAAGGGAGACATCCGGAGCTTGAATACTGTCTATTTGCATTCTGCCATAATCCCATACGCATGATGATTCTATTTCCGGAAAATCCAGTTTCAGTTGCTTGTGTACTGCGTAAGGCAGGCGGGATGAAGCAAAGATTGTATTTTCGTTTTCAACAAGATTTTTTCGGCCGACAAAATATATTCTATCTGCTCCCTCATGGAAATCGTCATACGTCATTTCATAATGTATCCATAAGGTGGCAAGTGCGAAGCAGGTGAAACCTACTGCCAGACCAAGGATACTGATAATACTTTGTGCTTTGTATTTCAGTATATTACGGAATGCTATCTTAAAATAATGTTGTATCATAGTTCGCTTTTTTTTATTCACTCTTAATTACTTCCGCCGGGTTCTGCCGTGCCGCCTGCCACACTCGCCAGCCGATACATGCAAAGATAATTATGGCTATGCCACCGGCTATGACTAAATATATCCAAGCATTAATTGTGGTCTGTTCTATATAGTTTTCAAGCCAGCGTTTCATCAGGACATACCCTATCGGGAATGCGATGGCAGCTGCAATAAGGAGCAGAAGTATGTATTCCTTTATAAACATAATTAGAATATCCCGAATTGTAGCTCCATTCACCTTGCGTACAGCTATCTCTTTGCGTCTTTGCTCGCAACTCAAAGTAATCAGAGAAAAGATACCGAAAGCAGCAATAAGTACACAAACCATGGCAACAAAGCTCAATAACTTTATCAGTGCATCTTCGGACTTGAGATATTCGCCATACTCTTCTTCTGTGTTGTATAATCTATATCTCACTTCCGGATACTCCCGGCTGAATATGCTGTCTATCCGGTTTTTCAGTTCTTTCCATCTGCCATCATGAAACTTGATTAAGATTTGCCCTTTTCCTAAAGAAAATCCTATACCCTTAAGAATATCCACTGCAACCAAAGTATAGGGTTGCACCGGTTCTGTCGGTGCCGTGATGTGGAAGTCTTTAATTATGCCTACAATGGTCCATGTTCTGCCCTTCTGGTAAAGTTTCTTACCAATTGGGTCGCTCATTCCAAGTGCTTTTACGGCCGATTCATTAATCATTATGCTATTCGTTTCTGTTGGCTTTACTATCTCCCCTTCCAGCAGTTTCAGATTGTAGAAGGACACTGTCTTTTCACAATTCCACAGACATAGCATATCTATACTTTTCGCCGCATCTTCTTTTCCGTCCCAATTGTCGAAAGTTTGTGAAAAGCCTGATGATTTAGGCAATAGGCAACAATGTCCGGTCACTACCTCCCTTGTACATGAGAATTGCCTGATTTTATCAGCAATGGTTTCAAAATCATTGTCCGGATATAAAAGATTGATGGAAGCTATATTCTTTCTTTCCCATCCTAAATCCACATTCGTAAGAAAATAGATTTGCTTCATCATCACTATTATGCAGAACGTGACAAGAATCCCTATTACCAATTGGAATGCAATACTTACTTTACGGAGTGCGTACTTGTTTCCGCTATTCCGGATGTGCGACCGTCTGATGGCGAATGGTACTAACAGAAGTAAAGACAGTAAAAGGATCCCTGCAAAATAGAGAAGTGATTCTCCATAAATATTTCCGGATACCCCGGACAGTTTCTTAAAGGCGGGTAAAGCCGTCTCAACAAAAGCCATACCCAATACACCGGATAACAATATGATGTATAGGTACTCCACAGAAAGTAGAATAAAGATACCTCCGATGGAGGAACCGCATACTTTGCGCAGTTCTATCTCACGCCCGCGTATCCTCATGCGAGTGATGAACAGAGAGAGATAATTGAACAGGGAACAAAGAATCACCAAACCTCCGGCCACGGAAAATAGTATCAGATAATAGAATTGGAAAGATGGGTTCCTGTTAACCGATGAATAATGATACTCGTCGAGTGGTATTAGCCGGATACCCTCGAACACTCTGCGGGGATCTCTCTGATCGGCTTTCGTTTCATTTGCAGCAAGTTTCTTCTGAAAGGCTATCGGGTCAGTCCCTTTACGCAACTTGATAATGATTTCGAAACTTCCATTATTCCAATCATTCTGCCAGCTGCGGAAGTATTCTCCCTGTCCCCAGTAACCGAATGACAGATTACTGTGATTGAGGCTTGAGAGAATGGCACAAATCGTCAGTGTATCGTCATTATAGTTTTTAACTTCTTTGCCCAGTACATCCGTAGAACCGAACAAATGTATGGCCACATCTTCTGTTAAGGCTATCTTGTCATTGGAATACATAAAATCCCTGCTTCCTGTTAGAATGGATATATTGAACATCTTCATGAAACAGGAGTCTGCCTGTATACTATTGGTTTCTACCGTACAATCATTTGTTTTAAGATCTACTTTTTGTCCCCATCTGGTATAAGCGCATGCAGCTTCCACCTCAGGAAAATCGTTTTTCAGAACAGTCGATGCCGGGTATGGCATGGAAGTAGAATATCCGTTTACTCCAAATACGCTTTCTTTGCAAAGAATATACATCCGGTCGGCTCCTTCGTGGTAGGCGTCATACGTCATTTCATAATGTATCCACAGGTTGGCAAGGGCGAAACAAGTGAAGCCTACTGCCAGACCAAAGATGCCGATAATACTTTGTGTCTTGTATTTCAGTATATTACGAAATGCTATCTTAAAGTAATGTTGTATCATAGTTTATATTTACTTATCTGTTGTTGATTCTTGATGACTTTTATAGGATTCTTAATACTTAGTTTTCAAATCTTATGCCAAAGATATAACTAATTGTTTATTAGATAGATATTAGCTTTAAGATGTAAATGCAGTGTGCTATACTGCACAAAAATAGTGCATATTCGCACATTGTCTACATCGCACTACTCAATTATTGGAAAGGTTTTCAAAGAAGAGAGAATATATTGGGGATGTAAATACTAAAGGAATATAGTATTAAATGTAAAGTTATTTGTTTATAAGTTATAGAAAACTTCTTTCACTTTTCTCTCAAAATTGTATATTGAATAATTTCGTAATAAGGAGCAATATTTTACTATTTATGATTGTATATCAATGCGTTATATCTTTTAAAAGGAAAAAATAGGGGTCAAAATAGGGTCAGGGTCACCTATAACCCCGAATCCACACAACAGATGAAGAAGCATTTTAAGGTGATGTAAAGAAAAATATGACTCTTAGTACTAATGCATTGAAATTAGTCCCGTCTACACTGGGTAATCTGCCGATGCATCTTCCTTCCCTCCTTAAAAAAGAATGTTTCGTAGCACGTTCTCATTTTTTGGGGGTTTAAATGTTTGCATTAAGCAGAGAAAAAAGACACGGACTAAAAAGAAGTAGCCAAAGAGACGGACCATATTTACTTCCTGTTTATTATTCATGTTTCGCAAGTAGCCTGAAAGGCTTTCATTATATAGCGTAGGGCATCGCCCTACGTTAATTATACATCCCTATATCTGTGCCCTGAAAGGGCATAACCGGATATTGCGCCCCTTCAGGGCTTAAGAGGAGAATCCGGCACGTAGGGCGATGCCCTACGCTATATAGTGAAAGGCTTTCAGCCTACATGCGAAACTTTAGTTTATTATATTTACTTGATCAAGAATTGTCCGTATTGTGCAAAATGCTGTCATATTAAATCTATGGAGAAACACTCTTTTACTGGATAAGAACAATTGATAATATTTTAATATTCAGCGGTTTATGTGTTTTTATTTGAAAAAATAACTATCAGACGGGGTTATAAGTGACCCTGACCCTATTTTGACCCCTAAAATAGCTTCCAAAAACTTTTGCAAAGCCATGTTTATGTTCGCTTAATTTATCAATATGTATCTTGATTATCGTTTATCGTCTATTGAAAAAACACAGATACATCTTGTGAAAAGTATGAATGTAGGCGATAGCAAGCAATGTGATTATGCAAAATAAGCAATGTCCTACACTGCAAGATTGCTTATTTTGCATAATCACATTGCTTGTCAAGTTATAAGCCCATACGTTTTTGTTATAAGCTCCGTTTATTCACTCTTTATCACTTCTGCCGGATTTTGCCGTGCAGCTTGCCATACACGCCAGCCTATACTGAGAGTAATCACTATCATAATGCCCATAAATATGAGGATGAACGGCCACACTCCTATATTCACCTGACGATTGTAAGTTTCAATCCACTGTTTCATGATAATATAGCCGGCCGGGAAAGCTATCAGTGAAGATATGATCAGAAGCAAAGTATATTCCTTAAAGAAAATCTTCAGAATATTGCCGATTGTAGCCCCGTTTACCTTACGGACGGCTATCTCCTTCCGCCGCAGTTCGCAAGTCAATGTGACCAGGGAATAGATACCGAACACGGATATCAGAATACAAACCAATGAAGAGAAACTCAAAAGACCGGATAATGCATCCTCTGATTTCAGGTATTTGTTGTATCGTTCTTCTTCACTATCTAAAAAAAGTTTCCGGTCGGGAAGTTCCGACTGTTGCATCTCCTCAATGCGGCGACGGCATTCCTCCCAGGTTCCCGGCTTATATTTGAAAAGCACAAAACAACGCGGCCACATATATTCCGATTTGTTTGTATTGACAAATACGGTGTGTGGCAAATCTTTTGCGGGAGATTTGTAAGCACAGTCTTTTATTACTCCTATTACGGTCATAGGCGTCACTTCTTTATTACAATAAAAGATGTGCTTTCCAATTGCTTCTTCAGGCGTCCAGCCCATAGTCCGGGCTGTTGTCTCTATAATATTGACTTCACGGATATCCGATTTATCTGAAACCCACTCTCCTGCCAGCAATTGCATATTGTAGAATTTGAAGAACTCTTCTCCTGCCAGAATTTCATCTATACCGAGTGGCTTTTCAATTGTACCATCCAAACCATCCCATGAATCGACATTAAAAGCAGAGTAGGCACCCATGCTGATGAGTGGCCAGTAAACGGGTCTCACCACTTCGGTGACCATGGGTAATGCCTTTACTTTTTCTGCCCACACATTCATGTCTACATTCATCCAGATAGCCAAGGATGCCCGGTTCTGATAGTCCATTCCCGTATCTACATTACGTAAATGATAGAGTTGCATTTGCATAATGGTGGTACAGAAGATAAATGCTATACAGACAACCAGTTGTACTACAATGCTTCCCTTGCGACAAATATGTCCTATGGTGCTTGTGTGTGGGCTATGTATCGTATTTTGTAGCGAATGGCGGCGGAATATGAAGACAGAAAGTATAGCAACGATAAACGCCAATATGGCCATCCCTGCTATGTATATCATGCAATTATTGTAAACAGATATGTCTGTATCAGCAATCATGGAATAGCGTAAGAACCAGGGCTTTAGCAGTTCTATGAAAAACATCCCCAATATTGAAGCCAGCAGGATGGTAAATAAGAAATCGGTACTGAGCAATGCCAACAATGAACCTTCGGAAGCCCCGTTTACTTTACGCAAAGCCATCTCACGTTTGCGGGAGCGGAAGCAGTCCATATAAATCGTCAGATAGTTTACTAATGCACATAGAATAATGAGTATTCCTGTTACTGAGAAATAAACAATATAACGGAATTGCACAATGAGTTCATCTCCACGAACAAATTCATCCGCATAGCGTAATTTAGTGATAGGTTCCAGATAAAAACGGGTAATTCCGGTTGCATTAGTATACCTATTCCTTTTCAATTCTTCAGGGAAATTCCGGTTCATCTTTTCTAAAAGTGCGTGTGTGTCAGTTCCATTCTTTACCTTTATCAGCAGTCTATAGTGGCTGTTATCCCATGAAGTGTCATCACTGCCCATCCATCCCATAAAGGAATATTTGAAATTGGAATGTTTTCCCCAATCACTTATAACGGCTCCTATGCGGTATTCCTTCATATTGTTGGGAGTAATCACATTTTTGCCAACAACCTTTGTGGTACCAAAAAGCTCATGAGCCATCGCTTCTGTTATAGCCACCTCTTCTGTCTTTCCTGAATTTGATAAGTAGAAATCTTGGCTACCCTCTAAAATCTTTATATCCATCATGCGTATAAAGGCAGAGTCGGGTGCAATATACGGACATTCTATCTGTTGCTTGTTTTTTAGGGTGAAGAAACTTTGTTGCTCGAATATGCAGAAGTCTTCTATTTCCGAGTAAGTGTTTCTTAAATAGCCACCCAAAGCATAGGGTACAAAGTTGGAATAATGTGCCCCGAACTGATTATCATCCGTGCGTACCAGATAGATGCGATCCGCATCCCTGTGAAAACTATCATATGTCATCTCATATTGTATCCAGAATGTGGACAAGGCAAAGCATACCAGACCTATTGCCAGGCCGACAATGCTGATTATACTTTGCGTTTTATGTTTCAGTATATTCCGAAAGGCTATTTTAAGATAATGCTGTATCATGGTATTCTCTATTTTTTTGTAACTGATTTTATTCTCCTTTTAATACTTTTGCCGGATTTATTTTTAGAGCTTTCTGAATTTGCCATCCTAATGTACACAATGAGATTAGGGCAATAAGAGCTCCTGCCGTCAGGAATATCCAGAATGAAAGTGGAGCATGATGATAAAAACTTTCCATGTACTTATGAATCAATATATAGCTGATGCCAGTGGCCACTACAAAAGCGGCAGTGAATATGTAGCAGTATTTGCGCAATAATAACCGGAATACATCACGGGCAGTGGCTCCGTTTACTTTCCGCAAGGCTATCTCACGATATCGTTGCTGAATATCATAGAGTGATAATCCGAATAGCCCCAGACAAGAAATAAGTATGGCAATTATGGCAAAAGTGACATAAATGCGTGTAGTACGTTGGTCATCATGATACATGGCTGTTATTTCATCTTCAGCAAATGAATAATCAAATTCCCCGTCTCCGTTTATTTCATGGTAAAGACTTTCCAAATATGCAACCGCCTCTCTTCGTTTACCGGGAACGATTGAAGCTAACAGTGGCCGCACATGGCTGGCTTCTGAAAAACAGAATGCCAGTGGATAATCAGGATTGGATAAATGCCCAATCTTAAAATCTTCGATTACTCCCACAATTTCATAAGGAGGATTTGAATTGACGTCGATTCCAGTACTATACCATATTCGCCGTTCCAATTGCAACGTTGCATTATGGATGTCTTCAAAATGAAATGCTCTTTTTGCTGTTTCGTTGATAATGAAATAGTATTGTTTAAATTGATCTTTCTCATTATTCCAAAGGCGGCCTTCCTTTAATTTAAGTCTGAAGAGTTCTATATAGCGCTGATCAATATATTCAATGGTGATTGCTGCTTTCTCACCCGTTGATGCCGTACACTTCATGGAGGGAGGATTTATAGCTATAGGCAGCTGGCCATAGGTCCAATGAGTAAATAAGGGAGATTCATCCATCTTCCGTTTAACTAATTCGACGTCTGCCTCTTCTTTTTTCCTATTTGCTTCCCATTCTTCATCCGATGTTATATCCCATGATGTTTGCATCTGGAAGAGTGAACATTGAATGATATCCTGAGTTTTATAATTTAAATCATAATGAAGCACATAATACAATTGACGGCTGAAATAAATGGCAGCGATTATTAAACTGATGGTAATGACATATTGTATGAATAGAAATATCATGCGTGACACCACGGAATGTCCTCCCGTACTGATAGAACGGAGAGAGTGGATAGGAGATGCATAGTTGTAACGGATAAATGGGAAAATACTGGTAATAAGGGGCATGCCAAATAATAACAAGGCAGAAATCCATATATCAAAGCATAAATCGGATGTGACAGGAATCTCGAACCAGGAAGTCACGATGCCACGAGTTACTTCTACGAATGTCCAGATAAAAAGCAGGGCTACTGCTCCCAAGCAGAAGTTTTCCAAATAGAGTTGCAGGAATACGGTTCTACCGTTAGCTCCGAATACTTTCTTTACACCGAATTCACGGGCACGTCTTAGCATAACTACAGTGTGCAGATTTACATAGTTGAATACACCAACCAGTAATAAAAGAATGGATACAATAGTGAGAATATTCAAAGAGGTATGATTTCCCCTCAGTATCTGATCATATGTAATTACCGTTGTATTCAGATAAAATCCCTTGAGCGGTGTCAATAAGTAATATATGGAACGATTGCCATATGCTCTCAGTTCCATTGGTTGCTTATTTTTCTTATTCAGTTCCACAACATCTTCCGTTCTGTGTAATTGTACCAACTCATACGCCATGTGGCTCCAACTATTACGTAGACTTTTGGAAATGACAAGGTCGAATTGCACAGAAGCTTTTGTAGAGGGTTTGTCTATGATTCCGGTGATGGTCACTACATCTCCTGTCGATACTTGCAGGTTTTTGCCTATCGGATTTTCATTCTTGAACAAACGCTTCGCGAATTCTTGGGTAATGATTGCATCGTTAGGAGCATAGATTGTATGCTTTCCGGCTATTACCGGATGTGGCATCATGCACAGATATAGACTATCAGTTACTATAGTCTGGAGTGAAAAGCGATGATTATCGACTATTACATGATCATCCGGAAACAGCATAAACTGACTGACCTTTTCTACGCATGGGTCTAACAAGGGATTTTTATAATTGGGGTCTTTATTAAAATCCTCAGATCCGCTTAAGAGTATCCGTTCATCCATGACCGTTGTCATCAGAAAAGTACGTTCCAACTCCGGGCAGAAATGATCCACATTATTTTCCTGATAAATATACCGGGCTATAATCAGTGCGCAGGATACACTGAATACCAATCCTATGAAATTGATAAAGGTATACGTCTTAAAGCGCAATAGCATGCGTATGGATAATAAGATTTGTCTCATTTTTATATCTTTTATTCCGTTTTCATATTCTTCTTTCTCTTATTCGTATTTAATTACTTCTGCCGGATTTACATTGGCTGCTTTATAAATCTGCCAGATAATAGTCAACAATGATATCAAGGCTGTTGCGCCTATGCCTATAATAAATAAATCGGGAGTGATGGGTGCTTTATGGGCAAAGTCTTCTAAATAGAGTATTATCGCTCCGGAAGACAACGGAATAGCTATTAATGATGCTATCCCCAATACTGAGAGATATTTTTTGATGAGCAGGGGATATATGTTCTTCCCTTGTGCTCCATTTACTTTACGCAGACCTATTTCCCGATAACGCTGACGGATATCAAATAATGAAATGGCCAATAGTCCCAAGGATGATATAAGAATGGCAACTTTGGCAAACAATGAATAGATATCCACCACCCGCCGATCTTCATTATACATGGAAGCTATTTCATCTTCTATCAGTTTATATTCGAAGTCAGTGCTTCCCGTAACTTCTTCATATAATTTACGCAAGAAGTCGATAGCTTCTGCCTTCCGTTCGTGCGGATACGAAGCTGTAACGGTAATAAGCTCATATTTCTCATCAAAATATTCGATAATCATGGGAGCGGCAGACTGTGATAAATGCTTGACGTTGAAGTCTTTTATAACTCCCACTATTTCAACTGGAGGATTATACTCGGATGGAACATTACTGGAAGCCCAACTTTTGTCTTCACCCTGAAGTTTATCACGCGTAATATCCTTGATGCCAAATACTTTTTTGGCAGATTCGTTGATGATACATTTAAAACTGTTTTTGGTAAACATTTCATCTATTGAATCATTCCATAACCTGCCTTCCAGTAGTTGGAATTCGAATAATTCCATAGAGCGTGGAGACATTCTGGCTCGTAGTACCGGTTTGAAGCCATTCTCTGCCTGGTTTAGGGCGTAACGTGACGGCTTGCTGAACTGGTGAATCGGCATTGGTATCCTGCTCCAATGAGTAAATAATGTGCTTTCACTCATCCGTTTGTTTACTAATTCTTTATTGGCTTGTTGTATTTTTCCTTCTTTCATAAGGTCTTCCTTCTCTTTTGCATGGAACGTACCGCCTCCTTTGAAGACGTACATCTTGCATTCTATCACATCGTGAGTACGGAAACCGAGGTCGGAATGAAGCATGTATTCAAGTTGTCGTACGAAGAAAAGTGACATGACAATCATATAGATGGTGATGACATATTGAAAGCCAAGAAAAAGCATGCGTGAACGGACAGAGAAATGCGTGGAAGAAAGTTCGCGCATGGAAGAAACCGGAGTGTTATGAGTAAATTTTATAAATGGATAAAATGTGGTTAGCAATGGAAGCACAAATAAAATAAGAAGGGATATATTCAGGTCAAACTTTAAATTTGAGTTCGTAGGAATATACATCTCATTGTAGAACAAGTGTCTGGTTATTTCAATAATCAACCAACAAATAAACAGTGCAGCTCCCGAGAGTAGCATATTCTCAATGTATATCTGAAGAAAGATCTCTTTTCTACCTGCTCCATATACTTTCTTTATACCAAACTCCCGGGCGCGTTTGGACATGATGACTGTATAAATATTGGTAAAGTTCAGGATGCCTATAATACCCACAAGAAAGGCAACAATCCATAATATACGAATATAATCTTTATTTCCGTGTCGGGATAATGCAGTCTTTTCATGCGAGGTCGTATAATAATAATCTGTCAGTGGTAAATACTGGTAGTGCATGGTCTGGAATGTACTCCATTCGTCTCGTGGCTGTTCTTTATTATATTTCTCATTCAATTGGGCAATGTTCGTACCCGGTACCATAACTACGGCATAGTTCGGATTTGAAAACCACAATTCTTCCAGTTCGTCCGATAAGAACATATCCGGCAACCACGATGTTTTGGTTTGCTGAGTATCCAATACACCTACAATGCGGAACTTTCTTCCCACGGAATTCTGGAAAGTCAGGCCTATGGGGTTGGGTACCCTATTTAGCGAACGGAGCCAAAACTCTTTAGTTATGAGCGCATCGTTGGGGCGTTTTATTTTCCCGCTCCCCATATAAATGGAATAAGGAAAAATACTAAAGAATGCACTGTCTACGGATAAGGCATTGACAGTAATTTCTTGCTTCCCAAAATCCATAACCAAATCGCTACATGGAGTGAATGACGCATAACGTTCTACTGCCGGATCCTTCTCTAAGTCAGATTGGTATCCGGCCAGTTCTTTTGTGCCGTCGCTGATAGAACGTTCGATAAAACAAATCCGTTTGTATTCCGGATAACAATGGTCTACTGTATTTTCCTGATGAATATATCGTGTTATGGTAAATACACAGGCAAGGCTGATTGCTAATCCTATGAAATTAACAACGGTATACACCTTGAACCGCAATAGCATGCGTATGGATAATAAGATTTGTCTCATACTCTAGTTTTTATTCTGTTTTCATAATCTTTGCCGGATTAATGCGTGCGGCCTTATTCACTTGCCATAATAGGGTGCCCAATGAAATGCCCGCCACAATGAGTATGGCAGTCACATATATGGATATACTGACAGGTGCTTTAACCACGAAATCCTTTGTATAGATGTATATCAGATAGTAGGATAATGGTACGGTAAGCAACGTTGCCCCTCCTATCACCCATATATATTTGCGGAATAAGATTGAATATAAGTTCCGCAATTGCGCTCCGTTTACTTTCCGAATCGCTATCTCACGGTAGCGTTGGCGGATATCGAACAGAGAGAGGCCAAACAGACCCAGAGCCGAAACAAAGATGGAGATGGCAGAGAAAAGCGTGAAGACAGTTGACACACGCCGATCTTCGCGATACAGTGCCTGCACATCTTCTTCCAGCCAGTGACGGTCAAATTCTTCGGTATTGAAAATCTCTTGTCTGGCCTTTTTCAGATAAGAGATGAGTTCTTTCTCTTTTCCATGTTTACAAGCTATCTGGTATTGCGAACCACCTCCGCTGGGAGATACCATGAATACAAGAGGTTTCTTGCCTGCAGTAAGATGTCCGGTGTAATAGTCTTCTACAACAGCTTCTACGGGCATCAGAGATGTTCCGCCTTCTACTACTTTTCCATCCATACCCATGGCAATCCAAAGAGCTCGTTCTCCCCTGACAAATGCTTCGTCACGTTTCGTATAGCCGAAGGCTTTCATGGCAGCTTCGTTCATGACTACCAGATATTTATTGCGTCCTTCAACTTTATCGGGCAATGCATTTTCTTTCATCCGTAGCTCATAAAATTTGAAAAAGTCAAGAGGAACCCACATCAGCATCATATTTTGTTTCACGTCTTTATCATTTATAAGAACGGACGTGCCTGTGCTTCCTGCTCCTAAAATGCCACATTGTGTGGGTTCTCCACGGAACCACTGTTCGATGAAGGGACATTCTTCCAGCTTTTGCTCAATGCTCTGAGCATCTTGCCAGTGCTTCTTTTTCTGTTCTTCACTCTCTAAATACCAAGTTTTGGATAGAGGTACTAAGTTGGCATACAATATACCTTTTGTCCGGAATCCCGGAGGAGTATCTTGCAAAAAGTGGAGGTGATTGCTGAAATACAAGGATAGCATAATGAGCAGTAAAGTGATGCTATACTGTATAAACAGGAAAATTGTACGGGTGGCAACAGACTGGCGTGATCCTCCGATGGAGCGTATGGATACGATGGGTGGCAGATAATTGTATTTGATGAAGGGATAGATTGTGGTGACTAATGGCAAAAGTACCCAGATACCTAATGACAACTGCCAGTCAAAAGCAGTATAGGGAATGTCACTTTCAAGCAATCGGTTGGCATATCCGGAGAATATCTCGATGAAAAACCATGCCAATAGCAAGGCGATGGATATCATTAATGCATTCTCTGTCCATAGTTGCATGAAGAGAGTGCGCCCCTGCACACCGAAGACTTTCTTCACACCATATTCTTTAGAACGTCTTAGCATGAAGACCAGATAGATATTGACAAAGTTTAATATGCCTGCCAGTAATAATAACAAGCATACTCCTGTGAGTATCAGGATGTGGGAACGGCTGCTGTAATGCCATATTTCGGGGTCATCGCCGGAAGCCGCCAATTCTTTGTTCCAATAAAGTTGACTGACAGGTAGGAAGTTGTACCGTATTCTAAACCCCTGTGATGTTTGGCGGTAGATGTTGCTGGAAGCATTAATGGCATCCACATCGACTCCGGGCATAAAGCGTAACAGTTCAACATACATCCTGCTCCATTCCCTTCTTGTTTTAAGGTCCAGATTAACTACAATATCAAATGCCAGTGAGGATTTGCATGCCGGTTCATCCAATATGCCGCAGATAGTGAGATGTTTGCCTCCGGAATATTCCATAGTCTTCCCGATAGGGTCTTTTCCTCCAAATACACGTTTAGCGAATTGCCGGGTGATAAGAGCTTCTTCCGGTGCTGCCATGCGTTTGCCCTTTAGCGGATAATTAAAGAAATGGAAGAAAACCGTATCAGCTGCCAATAGCTGGACAGCATAAGGCTTTTCATCAATCGTCACATTATCATTGCAAGATGTAATGAAGTAACTCCTTTCTTTGACAGCCTCAGGCTGAAAATAAACAGTGTCTGCTCCGCTATCTGGTCCTACACTGCCTGGGAATACGTTGCCATCTATGTCGCGAAGTGGAATATAGACATTTTCAGCATCCGTGCAATGTGTGTTTACCTGAAGCTCTCGGTGAATGTAGCGGACTAATATGATAGTACATGCCAGACTAAGTGCCAGCCCGATTATATTAATAATAGTGTATGATTTTGAGCGCATAAGGAAACGCCAAGCGTATTTAAGTGTTTTCATATTTTTCAAGTATAATGTGTTTTTTATTCACTTTTAATCACTTCTGCCGGATTCTGCCATGCAGCCTGCCATATCCGCCAGCCGATACTAATGCAAATGATTACAATAACTACGATCAGAATTATTACATAAATCCACCAATTGATAGAAGTCTGAATGACATATCCTTCCAGCCAATGTTGCATGACGATATAACCCGCCGCAAAAGCAACAATTGCAGCCAATGCCAGTAATATCATATATTCCCGGAGGAATATACTGATAATGTCCGAAATGGTAGCTCCATTCACTTTACGGATAGCAATCTCTTTGCGCCGTTGTTCGCATGATAGATTGACTAAGGAAAATATTCCGAAGACTGCAATAATTCCACAAACAATAGATGCTACGGTTAACAGCTTCATCAAGATATTCTCGGAAGCGGTAGCTTCTTCTATTATATGACCTACGCTCCGTGACCACATGTAAAAATCAGGATAACTTTTCTTTATATGATTGTTAATAGCCTTCAGAACGTCTTTATATTCCCCATGATACGTATAAACATACTGTTTCCGGGGAGGAAACTTCGATACAGTATATATAGCCGGCAAAGCCTGCGTGATGGGTGAAAGGCGGATATCTTTCAAAACACCGACTACCACATAAGATTTATGAAACTTCTTTCCAACAGGGTCTTTCCAACCCAGTTTTTTTGCTAATGATTCGTTTATCAGTATGTCATTAGGGCTGGATGACTCATCCGGGAAAATACCGGCCACTAACTGTAATCCTAATAAATCGAATGTTTCTTTTGAAATCTGGAAATCATTGACAGCTACTTCTTTATCTCCCGGTTGTTTGCCATCCCATTCTACGGCTGTAAACATAGATTGGGATAATCCCGGTAAGGGGAAATTTGAGACTTCCCGAAAATCAATGTCCGGAATTTCTTTCATTAGTTTTACCCAATGTTCTTTATCACTGTCAGGGATACCTTCAAGATAGGCCACATACTCTATATCAGTATTGGTGACTCCCATGTCGGCAGATGTACGCAGATGATGCAATTGTTTCATCATCATTATTGTACAAAATATAAAACCAATACTGACCACCAATTGAAACCAAACCCCTATCCGTCGGTAGAAGGTAGAAAAGCGACGGGTGATAGCGGAAGATATAGCCGACTGTAATGTAAAACGCCGTTGAACCAACAAGGTGAGCCAGGCAAAAAGTAGAACGGTTCCTATGACGATTGACATATAGATAAGCGTCTCTTTATAAAAAAAGAGATTATTCTCTTCAGTGATGTAAGACCAGCGCTTGAATATGGGGAGAGAAACTTCCACCAATAAGAAGCCGACAGGAACTGAAGCCAGCAGTAGTAATACAATCTCAGACATCAGCAAGGCGACCAGACTTCTTTCCGATGCTCCATTCACTTTACGGAGTGCCCATTCACGCTGCCTCATGCGAATGCGTATCAGGTAGATAATGAGATAGTTGGATAGCGCTCCCAAAACGATTAGCAGGCTGATCAGACAAAAGAGGCGGACATATTCTATACGGATAAATATATTGTATTTGGGATGTGTATAATGATATTCCGTTATAGGAGTAATGTGAACAGGATATTTCCGTATATTTCCTTTCATATCGACTTCTATATCTTTTAGCTTTTTACCCAAAGCGTCCATGTCGGTACCGGGAGCAACGCGAAACAAGGTAGTTCCGGATGCATAGCCCCAGTCCAGATATTCCGGGGCTTTTCGCCTTGAAATCACGTCGAATTCATAATTAGAATGTCCTTTCCATTTTTGAACCACGGCAGTAACAGTCATTTTCTTATCAAGCGGAAACTCCTTGCCAATAGGTGATTCCTTACCGAAAAGCAAGCGGGCAGCTTTATCGCTAATGGCTATCTCATCGGCAGTATTGTACAAAAACTGCAAACTGCCTTCCAATACCGTAACCGGAAACATGGAGATAAAAGCACTGTCTACCGATATCATGGTCCAATGCCTGTTCTGATCATCGTTATACTCTGTTGTGAAGTTTGTATAAGTCGCAACTTCTATTTCAGGAAAGGTATTGACCAGATGAGGGGCCAGCAAAGGAGAAGTCGTAGTTGAGAAACCACTGGTTCTAAATACGGAAGGAACACTTGCCACATAGACTCTGTCGGCTCCATCATGAAAATTATCATAACTTTGCTCATAATTCATCCACATGCCGGACAGGGAAAAGCTGACAAAACCTACGGTTAAGCCAATAATGCTGATCAGAGTCTGCATTCTGTACTTCAACAGGTTTCTTATTGCTATTTTCAGATAATGTTGTATCATGTATTTGTTCTTTACTTTAATATTAGCTCTTCCGCTTCGCCAAAGTTATCATATCCTGTTGTAATAACCCAGTCTCCGGCTTGTAAACCGTCTGTAATCTCGTATTGCTGCGGGTTCTGGCGCCCGATGCTGAGAGGAACACGTGTAGCTTTGGTTTTGGATGCATTCAGTTTGTATATCCATTGTCCACCGGTGGATTGATAGAAGTTGCCACGAGGGATAACAATAGCCTGTTCCGGTTGCCCCAATTCTATTTGTACGCGGAAACTTTTACCTACACGTACGTTGTCAGGCATTTCTCCGGTAAATACCAAGTCCACATCGAAAGTGCGGTCTTTTACTTCGGGCACTACTTTGGTGATGCGGAGCGGATATTTGCGTCCCTGATAATTAATAGTGGCGGGAAGTCCTGTTGTGATGCGGTCTATGTAGTATTCGCTAAGAGAAGTGTGAATTTTATATTGATCTAATACCTTGATTTCTGCAATGCCTTGGTTGGATGCTACTTGTTGCCCAGGGGTAACTTTTACAAAGCTAAGTTGCCCGGCGACGGGGGCCTTAATTATTAAATTGTCCAGTCGTTCGCAAGCACGTTCATACTTCTTGCGTTCGCGTTCCCGGTCATTATGGATCAAGTCCTTGCGAATAATGGCAACGACGGAATCCTGACGTAAACTCTCACGTTGTAACTTTGCCTTCTTAACATTATAATTGTATTCATCTTCGGCAACTTCCAACTGAGCTTTGCTTTTAATTCCCATTTTAAACTCTTCCTTATCGAGATTGAAACTTTTTTGAAGACGAGCCAGCTCATAGTTGGTCTGTAAAGTTTGTTGTTGAAGGGTCAGGCTCTTTTGCTCCATTTCGATCTCTTTCTCACGGAAAGAAATCAATTGCTTTTCCAGATCATCGCGTTGCTCTTCGATACTATGTATCAGATCGGGATTTTCGAGTACAAGGATTGTATCTCCTTTCTGTAACAGGCTTCCCTCCTCGCCTACAATGCGATCTACGCTTCCTGATTCACGGGCATTAACGATAATGGTAAGAATGGGCTGGATAAGTCCTTCTACATCTACATACTCCATGAACTTATCATTCTTAACTTCAGCAATCTGTACATTTTCCTGGTCGATACGCAGTTTGCTGGGACCGGCAGAAAGGATAATGACGTAGACAATGAAAGCGAAAAAAACAACGCCTCCTGCCAGATAATAACGGTAACGGATGTACCAAGGTTTCTTTTCTAGTTTAATATCCATGATGTTCTATTTTATTTTCGATTTAATAATCAGGTTATATACAATGGTTCTTATTCCGTTTTTATTTCCTCCGCCGGATTTCTCTGGGCGGCCTGCAATACTCGCCAGCCTATGCTGATAAAAATAATCAGAATGACTGCTGTCAAAATACCAGCATAGATCCACCAAGAAACTGTGGTTTGAATAATATAGGTTGCCAACCATTGTTTCATAATCATGTACCCTATTGGGAAAGCTATCACGGCCGCAAAAACTAACAGTACCATATATTCTTTAATAAAGATACCTATGATATCCCGTAGTGTTGCCCCATTCACTTTTCGGATAGCAATCTCCTTGCGGCGCTGCTCGCACGAGAGACTGACCAGGGAGAATATTCCGAATATGGCAATAATTACGCATACCACAGATGCCACAGATAATAATTTCATTAAAGCCCGTTCCGAAACAAGTGCATCCTCTATCATTTGTCGTACACTGGTGACTTGCATACTAAACTCCGGATAAGTTTTTTGAAAATGTGCCTCTATTTTCTTCTTGGTTTCTCCCAAACTACCTTGATAGGTGAATGTATGGATGGGTGGTAAATCGTTTGTCGATTGATTCGTAATTTGGTAAAGGCTGGGCAATGCGGGAAAAATGGGTGACAAACGAAGGTCTTTTATTACACCTGTCACAGTATAATTCTCAAATTTCTTTCCGATAGCCTCCCCGTCCCAGCCAAAGACATGGGCGGCTGATTCATTAATGAGAACATTATCGCCGGCTTCTTCCTCGTTGGGGAATGCGCCGGCTGCCATTTCTAACCCAAAGAGATTGAATATATCTTTATTTAATTTGTTTTGTTGTATACTCACACTTTCAGCATCTTTTTCGCTTCCATCCCATCTCTTTATTATACGAACAGAGCTTCCATTAATATTAAATGGCGCATCGACTAATTGATGGTATTCGATAAAAGGAATTTGCTTCATGCCATTCTCTAATTCATGTCTATCTGTTAATCCTTCCATGTATTTCACAATACCAATTTCCATATTAGCGAATCCCATATCTCTGGATGTATAGAGGTGATGCAATTGCTTTATCATGACTATAGTACAAAAAATGAAGCCAATACTAAGAGCCAACTGAAACCACAATCCTATTTTACGAAAGAACATGGAGAAACCTCGCCCGGATGCTGAAACTATTGATGATTGCAGCGTATGATGACGTTGTGTAAGCAGGGTCAACCAGGAAAAAAGGATGGCTGCCATAATGATTCCCCCCATATATAAGATGGATTCGCGGTAGAAAAACATTCTGTTCTCTTCTATCATGGACAGTTTTTTGAAAGCAGGCGACAGTAGCTCAATTAATAATCCTCCTATGAATAATGCAATTACAATCAGCAGAAAAAGCTCTGACATTAAAAGTAGCATCAGACTACTGTCCGAAGCTCCGTTTACTTTGCGGAGTGCCATTTCACGCTGCCTCATGCGAATGCGGATGAGATACATGATTAAATAATTGAATAAGGCGCTTAATACAATCAGCAGGCCGATCAGACAAAACAAACGGATGTGTTCCAAATGAATAGTAGCATCATTCTGAGGATGAGTATAATGGAGTTCGGTTAAAGGAGTAAGAATCACTCCTATGTTATTTTTATATTCGGTTGTATGCCCATTGTTTTCATACTTTTCCGTAACTGATATATTCAGTAACTTCCGGCTCAGTTCTTCAACATTAACCCCTGAATGTAGGCGGACTAAGGTATTCATTGACTGATATCCCCACTGTGCATACTTTTGTTCGATAGGTACCAGGAAATCGAAATTGTAATTAGAGTGTTCCTTCCACTCTTTGAAAACAGCTGTAATAGTCAGCTCCTGACCGGAAAAAGACCATTCTTTCTTTATCTTTTTACCTAAAGGAGATTCTGAACCAAACAAACGCTTAGCAGCCGATTCCGTAATACCTGCTTCACCTTCGCGATGCAGAAATTGATAACTACCAGCCACCAGAGTAACAGGAAACATAAAGAAGAAAGAAGAGTCGACCTTCATATACTGATATTCTTTCCCTTCTATTTTCATATTGCGCAACCCGACTGAGCAGGCATCTTCTATTTCCGGATAATTATCTTTCAGATGTCCTGCCAGCAAAACGGAAGTGTATCGTACATATCCCGAATTATTATGCACGGAAGTCATTCCTGCCATGTAATTGCGATCTGCTGCCGGTTGATGTATGTCGTACGTCAACTCATACCTCAGCCACATACCCGACAAGGCAAAGCTGGCAAACCCTACTGCCAAACCGATAATACTGATAACCGTCTGCGTCTTGTATTTTATCAGGTTGCGAAAAGCAACAGTCAAATAGTGCTTCAACATATTTTCAATCTTTATTTTCTTATCATTGCATCCATCACTTCTTCTATTCTTTCCGTTTCCGTCAGCGGGGCATCTTTTTCAAAATCATAAAGTGTAAGGCTACGGAGAGTATAGTACAGGCTCCAGTAATTATATAATGCAGTTATATAATTACGTCGGGCAGCATCCTTTTCGCTGATAGAAGCATTGAGATCGAGTACGGTAGATTTTCCTAAAATATAGAGCCGCCGGGCTACATCCGCACGTCGTTGTGCTGTTTCATCCGTGCGGGCGGCAATGTGTACGCGCTGGGATTGCAGATTGAATTGTTTTACCAGCTTGCGGACATTCAATTCAAAGTCTGTTTTGTCCTGCTCCACTTGAGTATAGGTCAGATCTCGATTGGAGCGGGCCACACGAATCTGCCCCTTTCCCCGCCCCCAGTCCAGTATAGGCAGGCTGATGCCGAGGGTTACATATTGTTGATCCAGAGGATTGTGATAGGCGTCTTTTAGCTTATCACCTGTTTGTGTCAATCCGAAACGGAGATAAAGATCGGCTTTCAGTCCGGCATTAGCACGAGCATTGGCTACTTTACTCTCACTTTCTAGTTTGCGACGTTGCATGTTCAGTATATCCGGACTATTTTGGCGGGCTGTAATTAAAGCGGCATTCAGGTCTATCTGAAGATTGGGTACATGATCGCTGACGTCGACTTTGATTAGCACATCCTCTTGGATACCAAGGTATGAGCGAAGCTCCTGCATACAGTTTTCCACTTCAATATGGGCATTCATACGGTTGGTCTCTTCTGTCAGTTTGTTCAGTTCCAGTTGCAACATCTCATTTTCGGTAATAGTACCTATATTATAGCGTCCTTGTGCATAGGTATATAAGGTATCTGCATTGGCATAGTTGGTAGAAGCTATTTCATAGTTACTTTGTGCTGTGGCAAGGGCAAAGAATTTTTGTGTAGCATTAGCGGCTACAAGCTCCAGAGTTTCTACATAAGTCTTTTTGGCTTCCCGGTAACGTAATGGTTCGATACGACGGTTCCATTTCAGACTGTTGTATCCGAAAAGCGACTGACTGTAACCTACATTTATCGGCGATGTCTGCCAGGAAGTAGAGTGATCGCTAAACAAGTCAAGACGCTGGGCGGAGGTTTCCACGAACAATGTACCACCTGTCCACGGAATATTCTGCGTCAAACTTAGAGTCAGGTCGGTACTCAATAGGTTTTGTTCTACAAACTTTACACTACCATCACCCATGGTGACTTTGTTAATGGCACGGTTGAGATAAGGGTCGGAAGTCAATTTCAGAGCAGGCAGATAGTTAGCCTTATAATATTTGTAATTCCAATAGGCCGAACGGAAGCTATGTTGAGCAGTTTGTGCATCAGGCGATTGTCGGCGAGCGCGCTCTATGGTTTGTCCTAAGGTCAATTCCATAGTATGTTCTTGGGCAGTAGCGGTTACCAGAGTACTGCAGGTTATCAATGATAATAGTATATTTTTGTACATAGTATATCCCTTTTGATAATAGATATTCAAATCTCGTGCCAAAATTATAATTGATTGTTATATAGAATATTACTTCGGGCAAAGGAAATCTCCTTCTGTGCCATACCGCACAAAAATAGTGCGTATACGCACACACAACACATTGATATATTGTCTATCTTTGCCGACAAGTGATGATAGAAAAACAATAGCTTTTATGGAACAATTAGGAAAGATACTGATAGTAGATGATAATGAGGACGTGCTTTTTGCCCTTAACCTTTTACTGGAGCCTTATGCGGAAAAGATTAAAGTAGCAGTAACCCCTGATCGTATTGAATACTTCATGACGACTTTCCAGCCCGATATAATATTACTGGATATGAATTTCAGTCGTGATGCCATAAGCGGACAGGAAGGTTTTGAGAGCCTGGAACAAATATTGCGTATCGATTCTCAGGCAGTTGTTATTTTCATGACAGCATATGCAGATACGGATAAAGCAGTACGGGCAATTAAAGCGGGCGCCACCGATTTTATCCCCAAACCATGGGAGAAAGAAAAACTACTTGCTACCCTCTCGTCTGGTATCAAGTTGCGTCGTTCCCGATGTGAAGTGAATCTGCTGAAAGAACAGGTGGAAGTACTTAGTGGCGCAGGCAGTGGTGTAGAAGAATCTATAATTGGTGAATCAGCTGCGATGCAAGAGGTGTTTGCAACGATAGAGAAATTACGCGATACAGATGCTAATATTCTTATTCTTGGTGAGAATGGAACAGGTAAAGATGTAATAGCCCGTTTGCTATACCGATGTTCGCCACGCTACGGCCGTCCGTTTGTAACGATTGACCTTGGAAGCATTCCTGAACAATTATTTGAAAGTGAATTATTCGGTTATGAGAAAGGAGCATTTACTGATGCCCGAAAACCGAAAGCCGGACGTATGGAGGTGGCAACGGGAGGTACGCTGTTTCTGGATGAAATAGGTAATCTTTCATTGTCCATGCAGGCCAAGTTACTGACAGCCATTGAAAAACGCCGGATCAATCGTCTAGGGAGTACGCAGTCTGTACCTATTGATGTACGGTTGATATGTGCCACAAATGCAGATATCCGCCATCTGGTGGAAGAAGGAAATTTCCGGCAAGACTTGCTTTATCGCATCAATACGATTGAATTACACATCCCTCCATTGCGGGAACGGGGAAATGATATTATCCTCCTGGCAGACCATTTTCTGCAGCGCTATGCCCGTAAATATCAGAAGGAAATGCGGGGCTTGACGCGTGAAGCAAAAGCGAAATTACTGCGTTATCCCTGGCCGGGAAATGTGCGTGAGTTGCAACATACGATGGAGCGTGCCGTAATTCTGGGTGACGGTTCGTTGCTTCGTCCAGACAATTTCCTGTTTCAGGCTTCTTCACCCCGTCCTAAGAAGGAGGAAGAAGTACTCAATCTGGAGCAATTGGAACGGCAGGCTGTAGAAAAGGCTATGCGATTGAGCGAAGGGAATATGACGCGGGCCGCAGAGTATCTGGGAATCACGCGCTTTGCATTGTATCGGAAGATTGAGAAGTTGGGATTATAGTTTAATTAAATGAAGAATGAAGCAGTATTCCTTAATTGTTATCTTGCACATCTGTCTTCTGGCAGTACTTTCTGTAGGCGTCTATGTGTTATTTTGTGCAGATTTGTGGTTTAGTATGCTTATCACATCCTTGTTTCTTCTGGGGACGGGTATACACCTTTATTATATACAGATGAAACAATTGCAGATGATGCGTCGCCTGACAGACAGTTTGCGTTATAATGATATGACACAGGCATTCCGTCCGCCTTATAAAAATAAGCTGATGACAGAGATGGCTGTAGAATTATCAGAAACTCTACAGGCTTTTCGTGCCCGTTTATTAGAGGAAGAAGTGAAACACCAGTATTACGAAAGTCTGTTGAATAAAGTGGATACCGCCGTATTGGTGACCGACATGTCCGGGCGTATCGAGTGGTTGAATCGTGCTGCTACTGCTCAGCTGGGGCAAGATCCACAGTTGCCGGCCGAACTTCTGAATCTTCCTTCCGGTGAAACGCAAGTCATGCGTATTCACCGGAATGGTGCTACTTTGGAAATGGCCGTAGCTACTACTCTTTTCGTAGCTCGCGGCATGGAAAGACGCCTCATTAGTTTGAAGAATATCCATTCTGTACTGGAACGAAATGAAATGGAAGCCTGGCAAAAACTAATCCGTGTACTCACCCATGAAATCATGAATTCCATTACGCCTATCATTTCTCTTTCCGAAACATTAAGTGAGCGTGGAGTGCCTATGGCATTAAAAGGCGCAGGAGGCGAAAAAGAATATGCCGTAATGCTGCAAGCCATGCAAACTATTCATCGACGTAGTAAGGGATTGTTGGGGTTTGTAGAAAACTATCGTCGCCTTACTCGTCTCCCAGCTCCCGTCTGCGCGAGTGTATCAGTTCGGGAGCTGTTTACTGATTTGCAGAAACTCTTTCCGGACGAAACTATTCATTTTGAACTTCCACCTTCAGAGAAAATATTGGATGTGGATCGTGCCCAGATAGAACAGGTGCTTATTAATCTGCTGAAAAATGCCCGTGAAGCATCTGCCCGTCGCGAAGAACCCAGAATTGAGGTGAAAGCTGCTTTTGCACCCAAAGTGACTTCTTCTCTGACTTCCTGGCGTTGTACTATTACTGTTCGGGATAATGGTGAAGGTATCTTACCCGAAGTACAGGATAAGATATTTGTTCCGTTCTTCACGACGAAAACTGCCGGTTCGGGTATTGGACTCAGTCTTTGCAAGCAAATTATGAATCAGCATGGAGGAAATATTTCTGTTTATTCGGAGCCGGGAAAAGGTAGTTGCTTTACTTTACAATTCAGTTAGATGGACATTGCATCTGCAAAAGGTTGTTTTGAGTCTATTAAAAAATACAAATATTATATAATCGTAAAAAATCTGTGTCGATATTTTATTGCTTTTAACAGCTACTAATTTTTCCATTATTTATTTTTGCAGCCACACAAATCGATAACTCATATTTAATTAACCATAAAATTCTATATGATTATGCGAACTAATTATTTGCTGCTATTAACCATTTTATTGGGTTTGATACCCATGAATTACACACATGCCTCTGATTCTGTACCAAGCGTGTTTCTTTATTCTCCTTACACAAAGATTTCCGTTTCTCCGGGAACGAGCATTGATTACAAGATTGATTTAATCAACAATTCGGATGCACCGGTCAATGCCGATCTGTCCGTAACTGGACTACCTGCAAGTTGGAAGCGTGAGCTAAAATCCGGTGGGTGGAATATTAACAAACTGGCAGTTTTGCCTAATGAAAAGAAAGACTTTAACTTGAAATTAGAAGTCCCGTTGAAGATAAATAAGGGTAGCTACAATTTCATAGTCTCTGCCGGAGATTGCCAACTTCCTCTAACAGTCACTGTAGCCCAACAAGGTACTTATCAGACTGAATTTATTACTGATCAGCCCAATATGCAGGGAAATTCTAAATCTACATTCACTTTCAATGCCGTATTGAAAAACCAGACCGCCGATCAGCAGTTATATGCTTTGATGTCCAATGCACCCAGGGGATGGAATGTTATTTTCAAACCTAACTATAAGCAGGCTACCTCTGCACAAGTGGAAGCAAATGCCAGCCAGAATGTGTCGATAGACGTCACCCCGCCAGCCAATGTAGAAGCTGGAAATTATAAAATTTCAGTACGTGCGGTTGCCGGTAATACATCTGCAGATCTGGACTTGGAAGTAGTGGTTACGGGTACTTATCAAATGGAACTGACCACTCCACGAGGATTGTTGAGTACTGAGATTACTGCCGGAGATGTGAAGCGCTTGGAACTGGTAGTCAGGAATACAGGTTCTTCTTTACTAAAAGATATCCAACTCTCGTCCGGTAAACCTGCAGATTGGGAAGTTTCTTTTGAACCGGCTAAAATAGAAATGCTGAAAGCGGGAGAAACATCTACTGTTACAGCTGTAATGAAGGCTTCGAAAAAAGCCTTACCCGGCGATTATGTTGCAACCATGGAAGCCAGAACTCCCGAAGTGAATGCTACCGCACAATTCAGGATTGCAGTAAAAACGCCTATGCTTTGGGGATGGGTAGGAATATTAGTTATCGTTGTAGCCGTGGGAGGTGTCTACTATCTATTCCGAAAATATGGAAGGAGGTAATTATGGGCGAACAAGTGATTGTACTTACCGATTTGACAAAAAAATACGGTAATTTCACTGCTGTAGACCATATTAGCCTGTCAATCTGCAAAGGAGAAATCTTCGGATTATTAGGTCCGAACGGTGCGGGAAAATCCACAACTATCCTTATGATGCTGGGGCTGACGGAGCCGACTTCCGGCAAAGTGGAAATTTGTGGAATAGACTCCACTACAAACCCTATTGAGGTTAAGAAGAGGATAGGTTATCTTCCCGAAGATTTAGGCTTTTATGATGAAATGACCGGATTGGAAAACCTTGTCTATACAGCACTTCTGAATGGTCTTTCAAAGAGGGAGGCTGAGGAGAAAGCAAAGGAACTCATGTACCGGGTAGGGCTTTCCGAACAGGCAAACAAAAAGACCGGAAAGTATTCCCGTGGTATGAGGCAACGCTTGGGCTTGGCAGATGTACTGATTAAGAATCCGGAAATCATAATTCTGGATGAACCGACATCGGGTATCGATCCTGCCGGAATTCAGGAATTTATAGAACTGATTCGTAATTTGAGCAGAGTGCATTCCCTGACTGTATTGTTTTCTTCCCATAACCTGGATCAGGTGCAAAAGGCTTGTGATCGTGTGGGTTTGTTTAATCACGGAAAATTATTAGCACAGCTTGATCTCAAGGAGATGGAGGGTAAGCAGGTTGAACTTATTGATGTCTACAATGATTATGTAAAGGAAGGAGGTGAGAAGCATGAACAGAGTTGAGCAGCCCTTCTGGGTTATTGTGAATAAGGAAATCCGGGATCATGTACGTAGCTGGCGCTTTATTATCTTACTTGCCATTATTACACTAACCTGTCTGGGGGCTTTGTATACATCACTCACCAGTATGCGCGAGGCTATCAAGTCAGGTGGTGTGGAAGATACTTTTTTCTTCCTGAAATTGTTTACTGTATCGGATGGTACGTTACCTTCCTTCGTTCTATTCATTAACTTTTTAGGACCGTTGCTGGGCATTGCCTTGGGATTTGATGCCATGAATTCGGAACAGAACAAGGGAACATTGTGTCGTATATTATCACAACCGATACATCGTGATTGCATAATCAATGCCAAATTTGTGGCTGCATTGATCGTGATTACAATTATGCTGTTTGTATTGGGATTCCTGGTAATGGGTGCCGGATTGATCGCTATTGGTATTCCACCCACGCCGGAAGAATTTGCCCGTATCATTTCCTTTTTGGTTCTCAGTGTTTTCTATGTAGGGCTTTGGTTGAATATGGCGATACTATTCTCACTTTGTTTTCGGCAGACGGCGACCTCAGCCTTGGCTGCTTTGGCAATATGGTTGTTCTTCAGTGTTTTCTATACGATGATTGTCAACTGGATTGCCAAAATGTTGATGCCTTCTGATATGATGTCTCCTTATTATGCTATCGGTTATCAGAAAATAGTTTGGGGCATAATGTCGTTGAATCCGTGTGAGTTATTTAATCAGGCAACTTCTGTACTGCTGATGCCGTCTCTCCGAAGTTTGGGGCCGTTAATGATGGAGCAGGTCCAAGGGGCTATACCCAGTCCTCTCCCATTGGGACAGAGTTTACTGGTTATATGGCCACAGTTGACAGGATTGATTGCAGTTACAATACTTTGCTTTGCTCTTTCTTATATTATATTTATGCGTAGAGAAATTCGTTCAAGGTAATTGATTGGTTGGGGTAAGAAGAAATCCCTGGCGATACTTTATATTTTAAAGTCGTCAGGGATTCATATGTTACAGTTTGTATTATTTCTGCCTTACATACTCCAGAGTGTATCCGTAATTAGAGCTCAACACTAAAGAATCCGGTGTTAACTTGTCAATTTTCAGAGTATCCACACCTTCTATTTCTATTCCATTACCAATGCTTTTTACTGTCAGGTAAAGCTGATCGCCTTGTTGTTCCCATTCTTTGTATACCAGTGTGTGCATATTAATGGAAGATGCTTCTCCATTCTCTTCCAGTTTGATGCCTTGTACTTCTCCGGGTTGTCCATTAATGGGCATTACCCACGATCCTACTACTGTAACGGGGGCTTTAGTGCCACCACATGCAGCAAATACGACTGCCATGACAGCCATACTAAAGATTTGTTTTTTCATGATGTCTTTTTTATTATAGTGTAACGTTGAAATCAGCCAATTGTTTTTCGGGGCATAAAGTTAGTTGAAAAATATCGTTTTGCCAGCTATTATTTTATGTTTTCTACATTCCTATCTAATATATATGTTGGTGTGGGATATTTATATCTCTGCTACCTATCCGGATATGGTCAAGTCCGTACCAACTCCGTACCTGGTCCGTATAAAGGTACCTTTATTGAGAGTTGATACGGACTTGGTACGGAGATGACACGGAGGTGACTATACTTTAATGAGCATTCAAGACTTCATCTGAAACTTTTTTATAAAAAAAACTTCGGTTTCCTTTGTTTATTACAAAATACTTTCTACCTTTGCACTCGCTTTTAAGAAATAAGGCACTCGGGGTGTAGCGCAGTCCGGTTAGCGCACCTGCTTTGGGAGCAGGGGGTCGTGGGTTCGAATCCCGCTACCCCGACAAATGAAAATCAAGGAGTTACGATAAAAAGTAACTCCTTTTTTTATTCTCCGAATGGGGCGGTTTACCTTTGGTTTAACCAAGTGAGTTAAACCGAGAGTTAAACCAAAAATGAACATGGATGCTACAATTTCAGTGGTTTGTTACAAATCCAAGACCCTATCTAATGGCGAACACCCTCTAATGCTTCGTATCAGTAAAGACGGAAAGAAGAAATACCAAAGTTTGGGAATATCTGTAAATTCCAAGTTTTGGGACTTTCAGAAAAATAAACCGAAACCTAAATGTCCTAATTTAGAGTATCTTCAAAAGATTATTCTTGATAAGAAGCTGGAACTTCAAAAGAAAATGCTTGAAATAAAGTCCGACCAAAAAGAATACTCGGCTGCAACTTTGATTGAAGCAAATGAAAAGCTACTGGTTGCTAAAACCGTAGATTGCTTTTATAAAGAAATAATTGCTCAATGTGAGATTAACAACAAATGTGGCAATAGGCTGGTTTACCTTAATTCCTATAACTCTTTGAAAAGATTTACTAATGGAAAGTTAGAAATACCATTTAATACCATAAATGTGGCATGGCTCGAAAAATATGAAAAGTGGCTCCGAAGTAATGGCAACAAAGAAACAACAATCAGTTTAATGTTCCGTACCTTACGAAGCACATATAATAAAGCAATAAAAGAAAGATGTGCCCATTTGTCTGATTATCCTTTTCAAGAATATAAAATCAGTAAATTCGACACTTCTACTCAAAAGAGAGCCATAGCTAAAACAGATATGTTGAAGTTTACAGAAACTTCCCAACCGATAGGACAAAAGAAATATGTGGAGTTAAGTAAAGACATTTTTATATTCAGCTATCTGTGTGGCGGTATAAACTTTACTGATATTGCTAATTTGACACAAGAGAATATTGTCAATGGTAGGTTACACTATATCCGTCAGAAAACTGGTAAGCTAATCAAGATTGGAATACCCCAAGAAGCTATGCAAATTATTAAAAAATACAGCGATGAGAGTAATGGTTATCTATTCCCGATATTGAATGTAAAAGTCCATAAAACAGCTTTACAGAAGCAGAATAGGATTCATAAAATACGTGGCAAGGTGAATGACATTCTAAGGACACTCGGTAAGCGATTGGGAATTGAAGCTAATATAACGACCTATGTCGCTCGCCATTCATTCGCAAGTGTTCTTAAGAAATCGGGAGTAAACATTGCATTGATAAGTGAAGCATTGGGACATTCAGACTTGGCGACTACTCAAATATATTTGGATAGCTTCGACAACGAGCAAGTAGATGAAGCGATGAAGAATTTGCTATAATGAATAAATCTCCATTTGCAGCAATGTAGGTGGAGATTATTTTTTAATTTTGCTTTCAAATCCAAAGTTAAAAAGATGAGCACCAACAATTCTAACATAATCAATGGATATGACCTCGTACAAGTAAAGAATGCATTACCACAATTTATTCAATGTTCTACGAGATATAAAGAACTGTCCCAACTTTTCTCACAGACAGAATACCAAGAAACTCTTTTAGATATTATAATAACTACCCTTAAACGCATCAGAAGATACCAAAGCTCTAAAGTCATTGACTTGGCAAGACTTGTTAAACTCTTATACGGCATCCAAAAACATGATTCTATCCAAATCAAATATAATGGGAAGACCCAATTTGATTTTCCATACGGAGAAACGACCCGGTTACTATTCGATACTCTTAACAAGGAATTGGCTACAATATATCCACCTGAGAAATTGATGCAGTTTTATAAGTTCTTGTATGCGGAACTTCTTTGGAATGAAGATATAAAATCTCCGATTGATAATAACGATACCAAAGTTCTTCTATTTGAATATAATGCCAGTAAAAGCTATAAGCGAATTGTTGCGTTTGAAAAGGAAGATGATATTGATATTCGTCTCTACTTGGGATATAAATTCAAGGACGGTGTTACTCCATATTATGCAAAGGATGAGCAAGGGAAAACTGTACAACCGATTGGATTTACTTTGAAAGGAGTTAAAACAATCCTTGCTATAGAATCAACTTTGCAAAAAAGAATAGACTCTCACTATGTAGGTACATTACTATATATATTAGGAGTGGAATTTCAACGTGCAGGCATTTTCGAGATAAAATCTCGTTGGTTTACCAATGAACAATCAGCTTTCCTATATGATATTGCAGGAATATTAGGAGTGCTTGATGAAGACTTTGATATTGAATACTCTAATAAAGAGAAACAAACATTCGTCAGAAAGGAAATGAAAAAGTACAATAAATACATAATCAAATAACATAGGCTTAACTTTTTGGAATTTTCTATCGATTTTTTCCCACCTTTTAGTTCCATTTAGCTCCATTTACTTCCTCTACCTTTGCGCCATAATCAAGAAAATAAGAGGCCTCTATTTTTTTGCAAAGGAACAATATTTTATTAATTTAAAATTTTATAACTATGTCAGATTTGATATTAACTGAATTCGATTTGTCCGAATTCAACAAATGGATGTTAACCATCCAAAAGGCATCAGAAGATTTAAATATTATTCTGAAAAGTATCAAAGAAATGGGATATGAAGAGATTACTTTGAATGATTTATTATTAGTGCCTGAAGCAGTATGTAATGATTTCCTTTCCGAAAAAGGTATATCGGGCAGAATCTTTGATGAAAAACATGTAGATATATTTGATTTTGAAAATCCCAATTATAATGATTGCATTGATGAAGCTAATTTAAAGTCACTTAATATTGTGCATCTTCGAAAGAAACTATATCGTGTTCACGAATTGTTGGCATCATACGGTTTTGGACCAGGGGATTTGTTTGAAGAAGAAAATGGTAAAGTCGTTATTTCCCAATGTGCAGAGCATAGCTATTTTAGCTGTAATGCAAGTTATCTTAATTCAGGAGAAGAAGTTTTATCCATTCTTTATGACATTTGTGATTCATTGATGAAGCTTAAGCAACATAAAATAAATCTTCATGTGCTACAAGATTTACTTGTGAGCGAGGCAGAATATAAAGTAGATATGAAGGCTTTTGAGAAATTTATAGAGAGTAACGGAATATGATTCAATTCAATTTTGAGAACATTATTACTGCAAGTAACCGCGAACCATATAATAATGTGGCTGCGCATGAAGAATTGAAGTCCATGATGTCACGTTTTGACAGATTGAACATCTTCTTCGACATTGACGAGGATGGCTACGAAGTGATAAAGGTCGAAAGTACATACGTGAAACGCTTCGCGTATCAGTTGAACGATAAATCGGCAAACTGGCTTATGACATACCTTTCTACTGGCAAGAGTGAGGACTTTGGAGTAGAACCGTCAGAAGTTCAGAAGTCAGACCAAACCAACGGTAACGAGTATCGAAAGAATATGCTCAAACTGTTTGTGGAAAGTAAGGCTGTAAACATTCAGTTTACACCCGAGTTCAGAGACCGTAGAGGTCAGCTAACAGCAGTAGCCAACTTCAAGTTCGGTAACATCTTCTTCTTTGTAAACCGAGACGAGGAAATTGTTTCGTACTTGCAAGAGAAAGAGTTAATTCGCTAAATCTAAACGGAGCAGAGGAAGTGCAAATTTCCTCTCTCCTTTTTAAATCCACACAAATGAAAAAGGAATATATACCTATATATAAAATAGCTGGTAAAATCCAGTACTTGACAGAAGTCCTGCCACAGATAGAAACAAATACTATCCTTTGTAAGACATTAACCGGATTGGGTGCAACCTACTCCGAAATAAAGGCTAAGCGACATTCTGTTATTATCGTTCCCAATGTTCCTCCTATTATTGGCAAGTGCAAAGACCCAAAGCACAAGAATGACAATCTGTTCGGTGTCAAGCAAGGGGTGACAACAGAAGAAGTCATTGATTATATTGAAAAGACATTAGCCGCAAGAAAGTTTATCAAGTTGATAAGCACTCCCGAAGGATTTACTAAAATCAAACGGGCTTTCGAGGAACTGGAACTTGACATATATAATATGTGCTTTTTCTTATCCGATGAATGCGACAAGCTGATAAAGGATGTCGATTACAGAGCGGATATAATTCTTCCTATGGATGATTTCTTTAAATTCAGAGAAAAGGCATTTGTTTCAGCCACTCCCATACTGCCGAGTGACCCACGTTTTGAAAGTCAAGGTTTCAAAATAGTAGAAGTACAGCCTACCTTTGATTACAAACGTCCTATCAGCATTGTGCAGACCAACAATGTTTTGGAAGCATTGAAAGAAATTCTACCACAGATAAAAGCACAACAAGAACAACCACGCAGTATTTGTTTCTTTGCCAACAGCGTTGATATGATATATCAGCTAATGAGCAAATTGGGAGTTGAAAATGAGTCCGTAGTATTCTGTGCAGAGAAAAGTGTTGAGAAGTTGAAGAAGAAAGGATTTAAACGAGCTTATGAATACTGGAACATTAAGCATAAAATGCCTTATATGTGGCTTACCAGCAGAAACTATACTGCTGTGGATATTGAATTGGAAGAACGGCCCGATATAGTATTTGTCACTGAACCGTATTTTGCAGAATACACTATCATTGACCCATGCACTGATGCGGTACAAGCAATAGGACGATTCAGAAACGGTACTTCTTTGGCTATTCATGTTGTCAATACCAATGAGAACTATCCGATACGCACCAAAGCAGGTATCAAGGAATATCTTAAAGGTTGCAGGGATGCTTACAAGACTATTAAAAATCTCTATGAATGTGCAACATCTTCGGAAAGCCGAGATGCTTATAAGGCTGCGTTGGATATACTGCCATATAACCGGATGCTAAAAGACGGAAAGACCAACTATTTTGCGATTGACAATTTTATTGATGAAGCATTGGTTAAGTCTGCCTACAACAATATTGATTCAGTAGTGAACCGATACAAGGAAAGCAACTTATTCTTACCGAAGCTGACCCAACCTCTGTTTTACAAATTTGGCGATAAGGAAAGGTTGAGCCTAATGGATAAGAGCAGTTCTATCAAAGAAAGCCGAAAGCGTATCGTTGAATTACTGGAATCATTGAAGGATGACAGAAATTCCCCATTAGCGCAATCGTTTATCAGTGACATTAGGCAAGTTGATGCTTTTATTATTGATGCTTACGATACGGTGGGCAAAGAAGTTATTGAAGTAAACAATTATTCATTCAAAAAAATCAAAGAAGCCATGATTATGAAAAACTATAGAGAAAAAACAAGCGGAGTAGAGTTTGTTCAACTCCTTAAAAATTCCTTTAAGATTGGCGAGAAATACACTCGTGAATATATCAAAAAAGAATTAAAGCGTTTATACGCATTGGTTAAGACTGCACCTAAAAATGCGATTACAGCCATGACTATAAAAGATTTCTTCAAAATTCAAGAGTGTAAAATCGGAAATCAAAAAGCTATCAGAATATTAGAACCATTAATATAGGATAGTACTTTTTTTGATGAAAGTTAGTTTTATAGGGTCTGTTTTAAAAAGGTACTCTATCATTAATATTTAGCTTTATCAAATCATTAATAAACGAAGAGTTTCCGCTGATGAAAGTGGGGACTCTTTTTTTATTTGAACACGTCACCATGTCGTAATTCATTCCCCCATGCTGTGCCGGATGATAAAAACGGAGGTACACCACCTTTTTATGCCCCCTCATGGGCATGGAAGAAAAAAGCATTCTTTACTTCACGATGATACTATTACCTCACATCATCCATGAAAAAGAATGTCTTTTGTCAGCAGCGTATATGTTCACAATCCTATTCCCATAGCCGAGCAATAATTTACTAATGCTCCGAATTTCTTTTAAAAGAATATTTAGGGAAAGACATAGAACGAGCCTTAGATGCAAGCGAAGAAATTCACTTGTGTTTAAGGTTTGTTCTTGTTAAATCCATTCAATCAATAATCATTTAATTCAAATTCATTATGGAAGCATTACAAATTATGCCTATCATGGCACAGAACCAATCGAGATTTAACTTAGGCGAGTATGCGGAAGAAGCTGCCATTATCCAAGACGAGCCAACCGTACAGCCGAACGTGAACTTCTTGGAAGCAAACACAGATGCAATCACTATGGACGAGCTTACAAACAAATGCGTTGTTCCAACTTGGGCTAACCAAGAATTGACTATCGCACACCAAGACTTTATTTCATGTGTGCATGATGCGGCTTGCTCATTCTATGCAGGTGAAAGAGTGAACGAGCCGGACATCAGAGTTTCACACATTGTACGCGGTAGAACTCCCCAAAGTTTGGGTAAGAAAGCAAGTGAACTGTTGGAATGTGAAAAGACACAATTCTACCAACGCCTTGCATTTGCCTTTACCATTCCAACCATTATCGAAACGGTAAGAGGGCAAAGGCTTGAACTGTGCATCGGTGGGGTAAGGAACTATTCAGACCTCAACCTTTATCGTGCATCCAAAGGCTTGGAGAAATTTTCTTGTTTTGTAGGCTGGAGAGTTAGAATTTGTAGCAATCAAATTTTAACGGGAGAAGGTGTCAAGTTTAACATGGAAGTGACCAATATCAACGAACTTTACCGAAACGTGCTTGAATTGTTCCACAGCTTCAACCCTGCAAAAGAAATCCACTTGATGCAGTCACTTACCAACACTTCATTGTCCGAAACACAATTTGCACAGATTGTCGGACGAATGAGAATGTTTCAAGCATTGTCACCTGCAAGGCAGAAAGCTATTCCAAGACTTCTGATTACGGACAGTCAGATTAATTCAGTTTGTCGCGACTACTATCACAATGAAGTGTTCGGAGCAAAGGACAACGCCATATCAATGTTCGATTTTCACAACCTTTTGACGCAGGCTAACAAGGGGAGCTACATTGATACTTATCTGCAACGAGCAGTAAACGCTACGGAAGTCAGTGTAGGAATAAACAACGTCCTGCAAGGAATTGATAACAAATACGCTTGGTTCTTGGGCTGAGTGGATTGTTGATTGAGAGAGGAAAGGACATCATTAAGTTGGTGTCCTTTCTTCATACTTAATAATTAACTAATTATATTTGTAAGTACGCAAATAAGTACATATATTTGCATTATAAAAAGGAGGATTTATGAGAACAGCCAATTACACAGATTTAAGAGCCAATCTAAAAGGTTATATTGACTCGGTTATTGACGATTGCGATACGGTACTTATCAATCGTGGTAATGGTACGGGAGTAGTAATGATTTCTTTGGAAGAATATAATTCTTTGAAGGAGACCGAATATATCATGTCTTCTGAACAGACCATGAATGATATTCGTAAAGGAGAAGAAGACTTAAAGGCAGGCAGAGGAATAGAAGTAAATTTAGATGAATTATGAAACTGATATTTACTCCTATTGCACAAGAACATTGGGAATATTGGAAAAAGAATGACCCCAACATAACCAAACGCATTAAGAAATTACTCGCCGATATATTGGAACATCCTTACACTGGCATAGGTAAACCTGAACCTCTCAAATATGAATTGGCAGGTAAATGGTCAAGACGAATTAATTCAGAGCATAGACTTATTTATTCTGTGCATAATGATATGATAGAGATTTACATATTCTCCATGAAATATCACTATTCCAAGAAGTAACTACATTATCACATCTTATTAATTAAAAGGACATCTATTAAGTTAGGTGTCCTTTTTCTGTTTATACACTTTACAAATTCTATGACATTATGGATAAATCTAAAATTGAAAATGCTATCAATCATATCACCTCTTTACAAGAGAAATTATGCTACTGTGAGAACAATCTGCAATATATCAAACGCTTGCAAGCACTTAAATATTGGCTGCACAAGTTTGATTCATTTTTGGATAGGAACAGCAGACAGCATGGTGAATATGCAGCAGTTTATGAAAGCTACTTCCATACTTGCTGTGGGTTCTCATTCTATGATAGGGTATGCAATTCAATTCTTGTTTATGAATATGGCGACAGACCATTTTAATACTTGACATTATGAATATAGACTATACTGTTGGAGAAGTGGAACTCACTTATAAATCCACATCAAAAAGCCGGAGTAAAATATATAGTTCAGAAGACGCTTATAAATACTTGCTTCCTACATATAAGGAGGGTACAATCTGTTACAAAGAATATTTCAAAGTTCTGTTCCTAAACCAATCCAACCAAGTTTTAGGCTACACTCTCATATCAGAGGGTGGAATTACTGAAACTTGTGCTGATGTCAGAGTAATTCTACAAGCTGCATTACTCACCAACTCAGTAGCCATTATTCTTGCACATAATCATCCAAGCGGTAGCATGAAACCAAGCAGGCAGGATATGGAAATTACTAAGCAGGTCAAAGAAGCTGCAAGACTTATGAGGATTACAGTAACAGACCACCTCATATTAACGGATGCAGGATATTATAGCTTCGCTGATGAAGGACAGTTATAGCGTATCATTGAAAAGGACATTCAATTTTTAAGTTGGGTGTCCTTACTTACATAAGCTGAACGAACATTCAGCACTTGTAACCAACTATTAATAATTGTGAATTATGAAGACATACATAGCATATCTAAGGCAATCCACCATGAAACAACAAATATCGGGTCTTGGCGTAGAAGCACAACGAGAGATTATACACAACTATGTAAAGAATAAACCCATACTTGCTGAATACATTGAAACGGAGAGTGGAAAGAAATCTGACAGACCTCAACTTCTTGCAGCTTTGGCGATGTGCAGGAAAACTAACTCTATTCTGATTGTAGCCAAATTGGATAGGTTGTCAAGAAATGTTGCATTTACTTCAAAGCTGTTGGAGAGTGATGTTGAGATTGTCTTTTGTGACTTCCCCCAAGCTAACAGATTAATTCTGCATATCATCAGTAGCATAGCCGAATATGAAGCAGGATTAATCAGTCAGAGAACCAAACAGTCACTTCAAGCCAAAAAAGCAAGGGGTGTGCAGCTTGGTAAAGCGGAGAACTTGATGAATAAATTTGAACAAGCCGTTCAGCATAGTATCGTTACCAACAAGGCTAAAGCGGATAACAATCCAAATAACATGAGAGCGATAGCACTGTTACGGTCACTATCAATGCAAGGCAAATCATTATCCGAAATGACTTGTCTGTTGAATGAGCAAGGCTTTGTTACATCTAAGGGATGCAAGTTTCAGATTACACAAGTCAAGAGATTACTTGTCAGAGCAGGGTTGATGTCGTGAAGTCACTTTGAAAGGCAGGACAAATTTAGAGCAAGGTCAGTCTTATATGCCCCAATCTGAATTTGTCCTACCTAAAAATCAGCCGGAACAAGAAACTTTAACTCTACAACCTATTCAGAGTATGTTTGAGGGCAGAATATTCACTATTAATCCTCACTCCATGCTTATTGATTTAAAACCTTTCGTTATCTTTGCACCAATTCCAATGAACTAATGCGTTAGGAAGTTGGAAGGACATAGTTAATGAAAGGTGTTATTGAAATTATCTTCTTGTAACAAATCTCGCAAATTTGAAACGCTGTGAAGATGATAGCAGTAGCACCCACATTTGGATATATACCTACCTCATATTTGTGAGGTTTCTATATGCCCTTTGGTGTGGGTCGCTATTGTTTTATCCACAGCAAAGGCAATGCGAGAGCCAGTTACAAGGATAAAGCAAATAGTGTTCCCACATCTTTTTTATTTATGGCTTACCGCAGGGAACAAGTGAGCATAAAGGTGTAAATATGAAAACTTACTTGTTGGATATTCTTAACAAATACAACAGATTCAGTGAGAGTTTGGATGTAAAAACCATATTATGCAATAAGTCTTGGCTGGCTTTCAATGACACCGGAGATAAAGAGTTATATATATTTCAAGAAAATGGCTCTCTTATTGTTTCCATAAATGGTAAGGTTACTAATGGAACTTGGCAGTATATTTCAACCAACAAATCTATAATTCTTTCTTTTAAGGGGCAGGCTTATATGCTTCATCCCTCATTCTTTGATAAAACCATATTCGCATTGCAACAAGACGGAACAAACAGATATGCTTTTATGATAGATGAACAGCAAAGCCAGTCCTTTCAACCAAAATCTCTAACGGAATTAAGTGCTTACTTTAAAAATATAGAACGTAAAAAAGTAGAAGCAGAACAACAACGGATAAGAATTGCATTAGCCCAGCAAAAAGCTCAACAAAAACGAATTGAAGAAGAACAAAGGCAGCAAGAACAATACCGCATAGAACAAGAAAAGCGACAACGAGAAAGAGAACAAGAAGAATTGATTAATAGAGCAATAGAAGAACAAAAAAAGGCTGAAAGAAAAAAAGAACAAGCTATATTAAAACAACACAAGACTTTTCTAATAGCTCAATTAATTGGTTATATCGTCATAATAGCCTTTACTGTGGGGATAACGTTTTTAGCTTATAACAGTGCAACTGATAGTGTTTGGGTAATTGTTCCACCTATAATCTTTTGTCTATTATACTTTTTGGTCTATCGTAAGATTATTATGTGGCTGCGACAGAAATTACTGTGTAAATATTTACGTTCACAGCAAATGAAAAAACAAAAACTGCGTGATGAAATACAATGGATTGAACAAGAAAGCAAACGGGAGGAAGAAGAATTAAATAGATTGAATAACACTATTAATTATAAAAGAATGATATTGAGGACGGAAGAAACATCGTCCAACTACAAGCAAACACACATAATCTTTGACAGAAAAGAATTTGCCATATATTGGGATGCTACTGCAATGAAATTTAAAAATGTTTCTCTCTTGATTTATAATGGAACTGAAATTGTTCGTTATGAGAATTTAGAGAATAAAGGAAGAAAGATTGTTCGCTTAAAAAAAGTGCATTCTCCAGTTAAAATTATATTAATGGCAAACTGGCTGGACTCCTTGATTTATAAAGTTGTTTATGCAGTCAAAGGATAATACTAACCGATTATTAATACAAAAATAAAATTATAATGAAAACATTTAGATTATTGGCAGCTTCATTATTGATTGCTGTGTGCGCAGGATTTAGTTCTTGTAGTGAAGAATTGGAAGAACATCAAACAGAAGTAATGTTCATTGATGGAGATTCTTTTTCTACTTATGGACTGAATTTCAGAGATTATGAATGCTATGGCTCTTTCCATTGGGGGAATATTAATCATTTCTCAGGCTTGAAGAATAATCGTCTATGGATTAGTTCTTATGATAGGACGACTAAAGAAAAACTTTGGGAATGGACTGATAATAGAACTTTTGATAAGAAACGTACAGTTCATGTTGGATATGGAGAATATAAGGATATTGAAATATCAAGCATTACCACCTATGGAGCTTGCGCCAAGAACAACATCTTCGTTGCGAGTGTCAGTTATAATGGTGAGTCATACAATGAAGATAATATCTTGTTCAAAACAGCAGCAGGAACGCTCAAAGAAATAAAAAACGACTATCGTGCATATATTACTGATTGGTACAAGGAATCTGTGTTCGTTGGGAATTGTTGCTATAACGACATGGGGGATACACTTTATGTTAGCCAAATAAACAATGGCGCAGTAGGAGGAACACCTATTTCTTATGAAGAATCTGTTAGCGTCAATGTTGATGTTAATTTTGATGTTAATGTCAATGATTTTCTAACACAAATCACTGCGTCAAGAATTAATTATAAAACATATAAGAACGTTTGGTACACGAAGCATAAACCTCCATTTGAAATTTTCTCTGACACCAAGAAAGAATGTACATTACTTGACAATTCCACCAATATATGGAAGTACAAATTAGACCTCTTATATTATGACGGAACGAAGAAAGATTATACATTTTACCTAAATATTGAGAACGGCACAATCTCTGAAACCCAAAATGTTTCTCCCATTGTTGGTAGTTGGGTTTATATCACAGATGAAGGATATAAAGAGATTATCACTTTTTACAGTGATAACACTGGTCGTTGGGAGTCAGTGAATATACATGACAACACTTCCAATTCAGACCCATTTACTTATACAATGGATGATAAGGAGGATAAGTTTATTATTGATTTTGGAGATAATTCACCCGAAACGTACTATTATAACATATCTGACAATAAGATGAAATTGATGTACGAGGACGGACATATAGAACTTTATACCAAACAATAAAATTAACAGAACCACTACTATAAGGTACTATCGGAAATTTAAAATCCTTTAGTACCTTTTTTAGTGAAAGTTGGTTTTATAGACCCTAATTCAAAAAAGTACTATGCTTTACTTTGAATAACTATATGGATATTTGAAACTTCATTTTATAATTGCTATTTTTGCAATGCAGGTTTATTCTGCAAAAGAGATTATTAAATTATTGTCAAACACTTCTTGTTTTTCCTCCAAGTTAAACCAAGAGTTAAACCGCTTCATTTAAGCGAAAAGTAGATATAAGCTAATCAATTTAATGCCAGTTATTTAATGATGATATTAATAAGGTTAGCGCACCTGCTTTGGGAGCAGGGGGTCGTGGGTTCGAATCCCGCTACCCCGACAGGTTAAAGGGTCAACTAATTATTAGTTGATCCTTTTTTAGTATTGAAAAAGAAATTCAACAAACATGAATCTTTATCCATGATGGTATAACATTCTGAAATAACAACTTTGAGATACGGTCTTACATCTTTAAATAAAACTCTCTTGTCAACGCAATGTATTCCGGTGTAAATTGATTGCGTTCCACCTCAATACATAAAGTTTCCTCCATACATTTTTGTTCCTGATGTCCGAATGCGATAAGTACTCTCCTACTCGGCTTGCCTGGCTTGGTAAAAACATGAAGGCGTCGTGAAGGGTATAATTTGTATTTCCAAGCTGTGTCAATTACTAACTTCTCTGCTTCAGTAGGGATGATGATACATATCCTCCCCTGATCTTCAAGAAGGTGTGCCGAACGCCGGAAAAGTATCTCGTAATTCAGTTCGCAGGTATGACGTGCCATATTGCGTTGCTTGTCAGGGCAATTTAAAGCATCAACAAAATAAGGAGGGTTAGAAACTATCAGATGATATTTATTATCTGTTTGAAACAAACTGAAATCATTACAGATAACTTTTATCCTATTTGCCCATGGAGAACGCGCTATGTTTTCTTCTGCCTGAGTTGCCGCGGCTTCATCTATTTCTATAGCTGTAACTTGTGAAAGCGGATTACGTTGAGCTAACATTAAAGCTATCAATCCTGTGCCGGTACCAATATCGAGAATTTGTTGAGGGTTTCCAACTTCTGCCCAGGCACCCAAAAGAACTCCATCTGTACCTACTTTCATGGCACATTTATCATGCCATATAGTAAATTGTTTAAACTGAAAATAAGGATTTGGCATCGTTTATAGTTATTATTTGAGGGCAAAAATAGGCAAAGTCGGGAATATTACGACTAATTTGGCACTGTTTTTGTCTTTTTATAGAAAAGGTGCTTTATATTAATGAAGAATAGATTAACTTTGCAGGCGCTTTGTAAGCCCTGTCAGTGTGACATAAACTTAAAAAGAACAAAATGAAGAAAAGACTTTACCTAAAAGATATGGAGACGAGAGAAGAAGGAAACTCTTTCTCAGTAATTGCTGATTTTGAGGGGAATGAGGAACAATTGATGGATATTGAAGTGAATGAGATACTTCCGATATTGCCTTTACGGAATATGGTTTTATTTCCAGGCGTGTTTATGCCGGTATCTGTCGGGAGAAAGACTTCCATGAAATTAGTGCGTGAAGCAGAAAAGAAGAGTGCATATATCGGAGTAGTCTGTCAGAAAGTGGCTGAAACCGAAATGCCAATGTTGGAAGATTTGCATACTATTGGTACGATCGGTAAGATTATCCGTATCCTGGAGATGCCTGATCAGACAACAACGATTATCCTGCAAGGCGTCAAACGTATGGAGTTGGAAGAAATTGTAGATACAACTCCGTATTTGAAAGGACGAGTAAGGGCACTGGAAGAAGATATTCCCGATAAGAATGATAAAGAGTTCCATGCTTTGGTGGAAGCTTGTAAGGATCTGACTATAAGATATATCAAATCATCTGATATGTTCCCGCAGGATTCTGCATTTGCTATCAAGAACATTACTAATCCTATGTTCCTGGTAGATTTTATTTGCACGAATCTTCCATTGAAGAAAGATGAAAAGATTGAGTTGCTACGTATTGACTCATTGCGGGCACGTACTTACCGTCTATTAGAGATACTGAACCGGGAAGTGCAGCTTGCCGAGATTAAGGAGTCCATACAGATGCGTGCACGAGAAGATATTGACCAACAACAACGTGAATACTTCCTGCAACAGCAAATTAAAACCATTCAGGATGAATTGGGTGGCGGTGGCCAGGAACAGGAAATTGAAGAGCTGCGCCGCAAAGCACTCACTACTAAATGGAGTGTAGAAGTGAGAGACACCTTTATGAAAGAGGTGGATAAATTGGAGCGTACACATCCGCAATCTCCTGATTACAGTGTGCAGCTTAATTATCTGCAAACAATGTTGAGTTTGCCATGGGGAATATATACTACGGATAATCTCAACCTGATCAATGCCGAAAAGACTTTAAATAAAGATCATTATGGCTTGGAGAAGGTGAAAGAACGTATTTTGGAGCACTTGGCTGTATTAAAGTTGAAAGGTGACATGAAGTCGCCTATTATCTGCTTGTATGGCCCTCCGGGAGTGGGTAAAACTTCTTTGGGACGTTCTATCGCTGCTGCCTTGAAGCGTAAGTACATTCGTATGTCATTGGGTGGTGTGCATGATGAAGCTGAAATCCGTGGACACCGCAAGACATATATCGGTGCTATGCCGGGACGTATTATCAAGAGTCTGATCAAGGCAGGTTCATCAAATCCGGTGTTTATCTTGGACGAAATTGATAAAGTTAGCTCAGACCGTCAGGGGGATCCCTCTTCTGCCCTGCTTGAAGTACTCGATCCGGAACAGAATACAACATTCCATGATAACTTCCTGGATGTAGATTATGATTTGTCTAAAGTGATGTTCATAGCTACTGCAAATAACCTGAATACTATTCCCGGACCTTTGCTCGACCGTATGGAGTTAATTGAGGTAAGTGGTTATATCACCGAAGAGAAAATAGAGATTGCCCGCCGCCATTTGGTTCCGAAAGAACTGGAAGCTAACGGTATGAAGAAGAATGATATCAAGATACCGAAGAATACGCTGGAGGCAATTATCGAGTCGTATACTCGTGAAAGCGGTGTACGTGAACTGGAGAAGAAAATAGGTAAGATACTTCGTAAATCAGCACGTCAGTATGCTACAGATGGTTATTTTGCCAAACAGGAGATTAAGCCGGGAGATTTATATGAATTCCTCGGAGCACCGGAGTATACCCGTGATAAATATCAGGGTAATGAATACGCTGGTGTAGTCACCGGACTGGCATGGACTGCTGTAGGCGGAGAAATCTTGTTTGTAGAAACCAGTTTAAGTCGTGGAAAAGGCGGACGTCTGACATTGACCGGAAATCTGGGCGACGTCATGAAGGAATCTGCAATGCTGGCTTTGGAATATATCAAGGCACATGCTTCTTTGTTAAATCTGGATGAAGAAATCTTTGATAATTGGAATATTCATGTACATGTACCGGAAGGTGCTATTCCTAAGGATGGACCTTCAGCCGGTATTACGATGGCCACATCTCTTGCTTCTGCCCTCACCCAACGTAAGGTAAAAGCGAATCTTGCTATGACAGGAGAAATAACACTTCGTGGTAAGGTGCTTCCCGTAGGAGGTATTAAGGAAAAGATTCTGGCTGCCAAACGTGCCGGTATCAAGAACATTATCCTGAGTGAAGAGAATCGTAAGAATATTGACGAAATACAGGAAATTTACCTCAAAGGATTGACTTTCCACTACGTGAAAGATGTGAAAGAGGTATTTGCCATTGCGCTGACCAATGAAAAGGTAGCCGATGCCATTGACCTGTCCGTAAAGAAAGAAAAGACAGAAAAGAAAGCAGAATGACATTCGACTTACAATATACAGACAGTAAAAGTAACGCGCGTGCAGGATTGATAACCACCGATCACGGGCAGATAGCAACACCTATATTTATGCCGGTAGGTACCGTAGGAACGGTGAAAGGTGTGCATGTAACCGAACTGAAAGAAGATATCGAGGCGCAGATCATATTAGGAAATACCTATCATCTGTATCTGCGTCCGGGATTGGATGTATTGGAAAAAGCCGGAGGACTTCATAAGTTCAACGGCTTTGACCGTCCGATGTTGACGGATAGTGGTGGTTTCCAAGTCTTTTCATTGTCGGGTATTCGTAAATTACGGGAAGAAGGTGCAGAATTCCGTTCACATATTGATGGTAGTAAGCATATCTTCACTCCCGAAAAGGTAATGGACATCGAACGTACGATTGGTGCAGATATTATGATGGCTTTTGACGAGTGCCCTCCGGGAGATTCGGATTATGCGTATGCCAAAAAGTCATTAGGACTGACGCACCGTTGGCTGGACCGTTGTATTCAGCGTTTCAATGAGACAGAACCAAAATATGGATACCAACAGTCGCTCTTCCCCATTGTTCAAGGATGTGTATATCCTGATCTTCGCAAGGAATCTGCGGAATTCATCGCATCGAAGGGTGCGGATGGTAATGCTATCGGTGGTTTGGCGGTAGGTGAACCGGTAGACAAGATGTATGAGATGATTGAGTTGGTGAACGAGATTCTGCCGAAAGATAAACCCCGTTATCTGATGGGTGTAGGTACACCGGTAAATATCCTGGAAGGTATAGAGCGTGGTGTAGATATGTTCGACTGCGTGATGCCAACCCGAAACGGACGGAATGGTATGTTGTTTACCAAAGACGGTATTATCAATATGCGCAATAAGAAATGGGAAACGGACTTCTCTCCTATTGAGGCAGACGGAGCTTCTGCTGTAGATACCTTATATAGTAAAGCGTATCTGCGCCATCTGTTCCATGCACAAGAATTGCTGGCTATGCAAATTGCATCTATCCATAATTTAGCTTTTTATCTGTGGCTGGTGGGTGAAGCTCGCAAGCACATCATTGCCGGTGACTTCTCTACATGGAAACCGATGATGGTAAAACGCGTATCTACAAGGTTATGAAAAAACTGAACTGGAAAATAAAAGGCATAAAGCTGCCGGATAACTGGAAGTGGTTGAAGCGGCTCGACTTCTACATTATCAAGAAGTTCCTCGGAACTTATGTGTTTGCCATTGCATTGATTATCTCTATTGCAGTGGTATTCGACTTTAATGAGAAGATGGATAAGTTCATGTCACACGAAGCGCCATGGAAAGCCATTATTTTCGATTATTATCTGAACTTTGTTCCTTACTTTGCCAATCTGTTCAGCCCGCTGTTTGTGTTTATCGCGGTTATCTTTTTTACTTCAAAACTGGCTGAGAACTCGGAGATTATTGCGATGTTTTCTACCGGAATGAGTTTTAAGCGGATGCTTCGACCTTATATGGTGTCGGCTGCCATAATTGCAGTAGTAACCTTTTGCTTAGGTTCTTATGTAATACCAAAGGGGAGTGTGACACGTATCAACTTTGAGGATAAGTACTATAAACAACGTAAATCAAATACTGCCCGGAATATTCAGTTGGAAGTGGATTCAGGAGTAATTGCTTATATTGAACGTTTTGAAGATCATAGCAAGACAGGATATCGTTTTTCGCTGGATAAGTTTAAAGATAAGCAATTGGTATCTCATCTTACGGCTCGTTCTATCACCTATGATACGGCATCTGTTCATAAGTGGACCATTAAGGATTACATGATACGTGAGATGGACGGTATGAAAGAAAATATTGTTAAGGGGGATCGTATTGACAGTACCCTTTTCATGGAGCCTGCCGATTTTCTTATTATGAAAAACCAACAGGAAATGATGACCAGTCCACAATTAAGTGAATATATTAGCAGACAGCGACAGCGTGGATTTGCCAATATCAAGGAATTTGAGATTGAATACCACAAGCGCATTGCCATGTCGTTTGCATCGTTTATCCTTACGTTGATAGGTGTTTCTCTTTCTTCGAAAAAGACCAAGGGTGGAATGGGATTGCATTTGGGTATAGGATTGGCATTAAGTTTCTCATACATTCTCTTCCAGACGATTGCTTCCACTTTTGCTGTAAATGGTAATGTACCTCCGGTAGTTGCCGTATGGATACCGAATATACTCTATGCTTTCATTGCATTCTACTTGTATCAGAAAGCACCAAAATAAGGAATAACCGAATGAATAAAAATAAGAAGCCCCTCCTGCTCCTTGTGTTACCACAAGTGCAGGAGGGGCTTTTTTGTTGTATCCATTTCCTCTTTTGTCTTTGCTTCTTCATAACTTTAACGATGCATTCTCATCGTATGCGTATTTAGAAGCAACCCCACTTTCGTCTTACAGGTTCTTTAAATCTTTCATGGCAATGTGCAGTGAAAGCTTAATTCAAGTAAGCTGAAAGTTCTGCAGCAGAGATGTTTTTGGCTATAATCACACCATTATCATCCAGTAAATAGTTAGTAAATCCCCGGCCTAAACGGTACTTTTTAAAGATGCCGGACGACTCGCCTTTAGTTTCCACGAAACAGGTGGGCGTAACTATTTGGTCCTTTCGAATGGTTTCCTCGAAGATAGATTGATATTCATCGAATGATACGGAAACCATTTCCACATTGTTGTTTTGAGAAGTTGAACGAAGTGCATTGCTTAAACTTGCGTTTTGCATCCGGGATTGCCCGTCGTAACTTGCCCAGAAACTGAGTAACACATATTTTCCCTTCATCTTGGACAGATTTTGAGTCGGTTGTTGCTCAGTCGACATAGCTTTGATTTTAAAATCAGGGGCTATGTCACCCACATTTAAACCTCCGGTAGGTTTGTCTTTTTCTACGAAAGAAGTCAAGGAACTAATTAGTAATACAACAAAAATCCATTTTACATGCTTCATGTAAGGCGGTTTTGGTTAATACTGGTTGATTTATAAGTGTTTGTCGGACGATGAAATAACGTCTTAACAAACAAATATACAATCAACGTTTACTAAGATTATAGAACCATTTGTTCCAAATCGGGGACAAAGGTACAATATTATTATAGAAAATCAAGTAAACGATTGACTTTTTCATGTTATATAACATGTTTTGCATCTCAGGATATCCCTCAACATGATATATATGATGCATTTGATGAATAGATTATGATGTGTTTTCTCATTAGCATTAGAAATTTTGCCTATTTTTGCATCGTGTTATTCATTAATTTAGATAAACAACTTTTATGCAACCATTGAGCACAGAACTTATACTTATCCGGGTCACGGGCGAAGATCGTCCGGGATTGACTGCATCTGTTACAGAAATTTTAGCTAAATACGACGCTACTATTCTTGACATTGGTCAGGCCGACATCCATAATACACTGTCATTAGGTATCTTATGTAAGACAGAGGAACAACATTCAGGATTCATTATGAAAGAGTTGCTTTTCAAAGCGTCTTCTTTGGGAGTGACAATTCGCTTCTATCCTATTTCAGTAAAGGAATATGAAGATTGGGTGAATATGCAGGGAAAGAACCGCTATATCCTTACTCTGCTGGGGCGTAAATTATCTGCCCGCCAGATCTCTGCCGTTACCCGTATTCTTGCAGAACAGGGGATGAATATCGATGCCATCAAACGCCTGACGGGGCGTATTCCATTGGATGAATGTGATTCGCGTACACGTGCCTGCATAGAGTTTTCTGTCCGGGGAACTCCGAAAGACCGTATTGCTATGCAGGAAGAGTTAATGAAGCTGGCGAGCGAACTGGAAATGGACTTCTCTTTCCAGCTTGATAATATGTATCGCCGGATGCGCCGACTGATCTGTTTCGATATGGATTCGACTCTGATTGAAACGGAAGTAATTGACGAATTGGCTATACGCGCTGGTGTGGGCAATGAGGTGAAAGCCATCACTGAGCGTGCTATGCGTGGTGAGATAGATTTTACTGAAAGTTTCCGTGAGCGTGTAGCTCTGTTGAAAGGCCTGGATGAATCTGTCATGCAGGAAATAGCAGAAAATCTGCCCATTACGGAAGGTGTAGATCGCCTGATGTATGTATTGAAAAAGTATGGTTACAAGATAGCCATTCTTTCCGGTGGTTTCACTTATTTCGGGCAATATCTTCAAAAGAAATATGGCATTGATTATGTATATGCCAATGAATTGGAAATAGTGGACGGTAAGTTGACCGGCCGTTATCTGGGAGATGTGGTAGATGGTAAGCGAAAAGCTGAATTGTTGCGCCTCATTGCACAGGTAGAGAAGGTAGACATTGCTCAGACCATTGCTGTGGGTGACGGAGCGAATGATCTTCCGATGCTGGGCGTTGCCGGATTGGGCATTGCTTTCCATGCCAAACCGAAAGTGGTTGCCAATGCAAAGCAATCTATTAACACGATTGGTTTGGATGGGGTACTCTATTTCTTAGGCTTCAAAGACTCATATATCGATTTGCCGAAATGAGTTGAACTATTCCGCAAATATATTTGTTTCATATAGTGACATATATATTTGCGGAACCTCTTAAATTTGAATACTATGAAGAGAATAAGGGACCTATTCTGTCTCTCTTTACTTTTAGTTGCAGTCGGCTTACCTGCTGTCGCACAAACAAAACTTCATGTTCCCCTCCCTGATTCGATAACCACTGTTGGATATGCCACCGGACTTCGTAAGAATCTTTCTGGCCTGGTGGAAAGAATTACTGAAAATCAGATGAATAAAGACCAGATTACCAATCCGCTGGATGCCATCCGTGGACGGGTACCGGGATTGACGATTCTGAAAGGTTCGAATGGACCTGCTGCGCTGGACGCTGTCCGTCTGCGTGGCACTACCTCCCTGACTACTGGAAATGACCCGTTAATTATTGTAGACGGAGTTTTTGGTGACCTGAGTATGCTTACATCTATTTATCCGGCGGATATTGAAAGCTTTGTTATCCTGAAGGATGCTTCGGAAACTGCACAATACGGTTCGCGCGGAGCATCGGGTGTGATTGAGATTACTACAAAAAAAGGTGTCAGTGGGCGTACAAGCGTTAACTATAATGGAAGTTTCGGCATTGCCTCGAGTTATAAAACAGTGAGGATGCTCAATGGAAATGAATTCCGGACATTGGCCCAGGAGCGTGGCATCTCTATTTTGGATATGGGAAACAATACAGATTTCCAGAAAGAGATTGAGCAAACGGGATTACAGCATAATCATCATATTGCGTTTTCGGGAGGAACGAATACTTCCAATTATCGTGTTTCACTCGCTCTAATGAATCGTGAAGGAGTGATTGTCAATGAAAAGTTGCAGAACTTCACATCGAATATGAATATGACACAGTATGTATTCGATAATTTCCTTAAATGTGATCTTGGTATGTTTGGTTCCGTACAAAAGGAACGTAATCTGGTGAATCTGCACAAAGTATTCTATTCTGCTGCTTCGTATAATCCTACTTTCCCGAATCACAAGAATCCGGAGACCGGTAACTGGGATGGATATGCTTATGCCAGCCAGTTATCACATCCGTTGGCATGGATGGATGTGAAAGACAAGAATGCTACATCGCATATCAGTACGCATGCCCGGTTGACATTCAATCTGGCCGAAGCATGGAAACTGACTTTTTTCGGTTCCTATACATATAATGTAGTAGAAAATGCGCAGTATCTGCCAGTTGCTGTCTGGGCACAAGGGCAGGCATACAGAGGAGACAAGAAAATGGAATCATTGCTGGGTAATCTGATGCTGTCTTATAAAAAAGAATGGAGGAAACACTTCTTTGATGTTTTAGGACTGGCAGAGATACAGAAAGACAAATATTCCGGATTTTATACTACAGTTACAAATTTCAGTAATGACAAATTAGGTTATGATAATCTTCAGGGAGGTGCCATTCGTCCGTGGGATGGAACTAATTCCTACTACGAAGACCCTCGTTTGGTTTCTTTTATGGGGCGCGTGAATTATACATATGATGATCGATATATCCTTACGGTGAATGCCCGTGGGGATGCGTCTTCCAAGTTTGGCAGTAATCATAAATGGGGATTTTTCCCGGCTGTATCTGTTGCATGGGTAGTTAGTAAAGAGAAGTTTATGGAAAAACTTTCTTTTATCGATAATCTGAAAATCCGTGCAGGATATGGTTTGGCGGGCAATCAAAACGGCATTGATTCATATACTACGTTGAATTTGATGCGACCTAATGGTATTGCACCGGTAGGTTCTACACCTGTAGTCACAATGGATAAGTTGAGGAATACGAATCCGGATTTGAAGTGGGAAGTGAAGCAGACATTCAATGCCGGTATAGAAGTAGCTTTGCTGGGTAACCGATTGCTGCTGACTGCCAATTATTACAATTCCAAGACGAAGGACATGCTTTATCTTTATAACGTGAGTGTACCACCTTTTACTTATAATACTTTACTGGCAAACATTGGTTCTATGCGTAATTATGGAACAGAGCTATCTATCGGCATTACTCCGCTGAAGACCAAAGACATGGAACTGAATATCAATGCCAATCTGACTTTCCAGCAAAACAAATTACTTTCTCTTGACGGAAACTACCAGGGCGAACATATTTCAGCTACAGAATATAAGAGCCTTGCCGGACTGGATGGTGCTGGATTCCACGGTGGATACAATCATATTGTTTACCAGATCGTGGGTCAGCCTCTGGGTGTATTCTATCTGCCCCATTGCACAGGGTTGGTATCCGATGGAAATGGTGGATATACCTATCAGATTGCCGATCTGAATGGCGGTGGTGTCAGTCTGGAAGATGGTGAAGACCGTTATGTGGCAGGACAGGCTGTGCCAAAGACGATACTTGGTTCCAATATCAGTTTCCGTTATAAAGATTTTGATATATCGCTACAGATAAACGGTGCATTCGGCCATAAAGTGTACAATGGTACCTCATTGACTTATATGAATATGAACAGTTTCCCCGATTATAACGTCATGAAAAAAGCGCCTGCACAGAACATTAAAGACCAGACAGCTACGGATTACTGGTTGGAAGATGGCGATTACATTAACTTCGATTATGTTACGTTAGGCTGGAATGTTCCGTTGAAGAATACCCGTTACTTGCAGTCGCTCCGGCTGTCCCTGACTGTTAACAATCTGGCGACAATTTCAGGTTACTCAGGCTTAACGCCTATGATAAACAGTTCGTCTGTAAATGCTACTCTGGGAATAGATGATAAACGCAATTATCCTCTATACCGCATATATACTATCGGACTTAGTGTAAACTTCTAAACCTTAAAGCCATGAAACGTAATTCTATATTTTGTTCGTTTTGTATTTTAGTTGCCCTTTGCTGGGGAATGGCTTCGTGCGACGGTTTTCTGAAAGAAAAGTCTCGTGATGCACTGCCCGAAGAGGAAGGTTATAGTAATATCTCTGAACTCTATCTCAATGCAGTGGCATCCCTCTACAATTACATAGGTGGAAATGCTGATAGCCAGGGATTGCAAGGAACCGGCCGTGGTATCTATGACCTGAATACTTTTACCACTGATGAAGCCATTATGCCTACCCGAGGTGGCGACTGGTATGATGGTGGTTTCTGGCAAGGATTATTTCTACATAAATGGGGTGTAAACAATGATGCAATACAGGCCACCTGGGAATATCTTTATAAGGTAATTATGCTTAGTAACAACTCTCTGGAACATATAGAAACCTATGCTCTAACCCACTCTGATGCGGAACTCCCCGGCTATCGCGCCGAGGTACGTGCTTTTCGTGCAATGTACTATTACTATCTGATGGATCTGTTTGGACGTATACCACTGGTTTTACACTCCAATGTTGCTTCAAAAGATATAGTGTTGAGCGAGCGTAAGAATGTATTCGACTTTGTAGTCAGGGAATTACAAGAGGCCTCTCCACTCCTGCCCGCCCAGTTCAGCAACCGTTCCGGCAATTATTACGGACGTTTGACACGTCCTGTTGCATACTTTTTGCTGGCAAAGTTGGCACTGAATGCCGAAATTTACACAGACAATAACTGGACAGATGGTGTTCGTCCTGATGGAAAGAATATCTTTTTCGAAGTAGATGGCACTACATTAAATGCCTGGCAGACTGCAGAAACTTATTGTGATAAGATTACAGCGTTTGGCTATCGCCTCGAGCCGGATTATACAGCTAATTTTGCTGTATACAATGAGAGTTCCGTTGAGAATATCTTTACTATACCTATGAGCAAAACGCTGTACGCCAATCAGATGCAATATCTTTTCCGTTCACGCCATTATAATCATGCCAAAGCATTAGGGTTATCCGGTGAAAACGGATCGAGTGCTACCATTGAAGCCCTGCAGACCTTTGGATATGATACCGATCTACAAGACCCTCGTTTTGATTTCTGCTATTATGCAGGTATAGTCTACGATTTGAAAGGTAACGTTGTAAAATTGGATGATGGAACTGTTTTGGTTTACGAGCCGTGGAAAGTAAAGTTAGATATATCCGATGAACCTTACGAAAAGACTGCCGGCGCCCGAATGAAGAAATATGAGATTGATGATAAAGCAATGAAAGATGGTAAACTGATGGAAAATGATATTGTCTTATTCCGTTATGCAGATGTGTTATTGATGAAGAGTGAGGCTAAGGTTCGTGACGGGCGTGATGGAGATGAAGAACTGAACCAAGTGCGTACTCGTGTAGGAGCACCGGAACGTGTTGCTACTTTAGAAAATCTTCTTGCTGAACGTCAGTTGGAATTTGCATGGGAAGGTTGGAGACGCCAGGACCTAATTCGTTTCAGACAATTTACCCGTACTTACAGCAGTCGTCCGCAACTGCCTGATGAGGAAAACGGATATACTACCGTCTTCCCTATCCCAGAGAAAATCAGACAGATGAATCTGGGATGGGAGCAGCATCCGGGCTATTAAAGGAATGGATTGCAAAGTCGCTTCATTCTTTTGTGTTAATCACTTTATTTCCTATCTTTGCGGCTAAATAAAAAGAAACATGAAGTTTTCCGAACTACAACTGAATGATCAGGTGCTTGATGCACTGGAAGCCATGCGCTTCGACGAGTGCACACCTATACAAGAGAAATCCATCCCCGTTATACTTGAAGGCAGAGATTTGATAGCCGTAGCACAGACCGGAACTGGTAAGACAGCCGCTTATCTGCTGCCTGTATTGAATAAACTATCGGAGGGTAACCATCCGGAAGATGCTATCAACTGTATTGTTATGTCGCCTACGCGTGAGTTGGCACAGCAGATAGACCAGCAGATGGAAGGTTTTTCTTATTTTATGCCTGTCAGTAGTGTAGCTGTCTATGGTGGTAATGACGGAGTACTTTTTGAACAACAGAAAAAAGGGTTGATGCTGGGAGCTGATGTTGTAATCGCTACTCCGGGACGTTTGATTGCTCATCTTAGTTTGGGTTATGTTGATCTTTCGCGTGTCTCTTACTTCATTCTTGATGAAGCCGACCGTATGCTCGATATGGGATTCTATGACGACATTATGCAGATAGTGAAATACTTGCCCAAGGAACGGCAAACAATCATGTTTTCTGCTACCATGCCTGCTAAAATTCAGCAACTCGCTAACACTATCCTCAACAACCCTGCTGAAGTTAAACTTGCCGTTTCCCGTCCAGCTGAAAAGATCGTACAGGCAGCGTATGTTTGTTACGAGAATCAGAAACTGGGTATCATTCGCAGCCTTTTTGCGGAGCAGACACCGGAACGCGTTATTATATTCGCTTCATCCAAACTGAAGGTAAAAGAGGTGACGAAAGCTCTTAAAATGATGAAGTTGAATGTGGGTGAAATGCATTCAGATCTGGAACAGGCTCAACGTGAGGAGGTGATGCATGAATTTAAAGCCGGACGTGTAAACATTCTGGTCGCTACAGACATTGTGGCACGTGGTATTGATATTGATGATATCCGTCTTGTGATCAACTACGATGTTCCCCATGATAGCGAAGATTACGTTCACCGTATTGGCCGTACAGCACGTGCTAATAATGATGGTGTTGCTTTGACTTTCATCAACGAAAAGGAGCAAAGCAATTTCAAGCAAATAGAGAATTTCCTGGAGAAAGAGATTTATAAGATAGCTGTACCCGAGGAGTTAGGCGAAGCACCTGAATACAAACCACGTAGTTATGATGGCAGAGGCAAGAGAAACTTCCGCTCGTCCAAGGGAGGCAGAAATACAAATAAAGGTGCTGGGAATAAGAAGAAAGGCGGAACTCCAAAAGGAAGAAATGGTAGAGCTCCTGAAAAGAAATAATGGTGAAGTTTTATTACTCCACCATTTTTATATGTAGCTCTTTATCAGCATCAATAGTCAGGTCCACAAGGTGGTAAACGGAGCTTTCCGGAATACGGAGCGTAGCTTCATAGTGATAGCCTTTTCCATTCACTCCCATGAAATCCATATCAGTAAGGATCATTTGGCTGAGTACTTCTTCCGGGAAGACAGTATGGAACATTCTCTTGGTTATATCTTGACCGTACAGTAAATTCTTGCCTTCATAGACACAGATATGAATCACATTGTCGTAGTATACATTATCGATACCAATTCCTTCATCTGAATAGGTAGTCCTGATTACCTTCATCTTGGAAGGATTAATATAGACGTATCCCCGATAACGTGTTCCTTTATACATTACCACACTATCCTTTTGCACCACTTCAGAGATAGTGGGAATGGCTTCCGCTTTCTGACTGGAGAATGACAGTGTATCTTCCGGGTTTTCTGACTTATGCAATTTCACGATTTCATCAGAAAGCGAATGGAACCAGAAACTGTATTCTGTCTGCCGGTCTATTTTATAAGCTATAGGGGTATTACCTCGTACATATATTGTGTCGCGAAGTACCTTGAAATAAACTGGAATATTTTGAGGGTCGACATAATAAATCGTATCACCGCTAATACGCATTAACGGCATATCCGTCTCGTCATCTATCCAGATACCTTGCAACATTTCCTTTGCGGTCAGATCTTCCTTGCTGGAAGTCTCTCCACTTTTGACGTTATTACAAGATGTCAGCACAATAACGAGCACTATAGAAATAGTACCCCACTTTATCATAACTCCCTCTGTTTTATGTTCTTAATGTCCGATGCAATAATAAATAAATCCTTGCTCTTCCATTTCTTTTTTATCATAGATGTTGCGCCCGTCCAGCACTACAGCTCGTTCCATTGTTTTTTTGATAACTGCCCAGGACGGTAACCGGAACTCCTTCCATTCAGTAACCAGCATCAAAGCATCAGCATCAAGTACGGCATCATACATGTCTCTTGCATAGTAAATGCTCTCTCCTATCCGGCGGCGGCATTCGTCCATTGCAGCAGGATCGTAAGCGCGCACTTTACATCCGACTTTAAGTAATTTATCTATCAAGACCAGTGAAGGTGCCTCACGCATATCATCAGTTTCCGGTTTAAAAGCCAGCCCCCACAAAGCAATTGTTTTACCTTTCAGGTCATTGTCGAAATGCTTGCAAAGCTTATCAAAAAGGATACTTTTTTGCAGTTCGTTTACTTCTTCTACTGCATGCAACACACGCATTTGGTAGCCATTTTGTTCAGCGGTTTTAATGAGTGCTTTCACATCTTTTGGGAAGCAAGAACCTCCATAACCAATACCGGGATAGAGAAACTTACGACCAATACGGGTATCCGAACCAATACCGCTACGCACCATGTTCACATCCGCACCTACCAGTTCGCAAAGATTAGCTATGTCATTCATAAAACTGATGCGGGTGGCGAGCATTGAATTAGCTGCATATTTAGTCATCTCGGCAGATGGAATATCCATAAATATAACACGGAAATTATTCAGCAAAAACGGCTTGTAAAGCTTGCTCATCAGCTTTTTTGCACGTTCGGACTCTACTCCTACTACTACTCGGTCGGGACTCATGAAGTCATTAATGGCGTTACCTTCTTTTAGAAATTCCGGATTAGAAGCTACATCGAATTGAATGTTAATGCTTCGTTTATCCAATTCTTCCTGAATAGCAGCGCGTACTTTTTTAGCTGTGCCAACGGGAACTGTGCTTTTGGTAACTACCAATATGTACTTCTGCATATTCCGGCCAATAGTACGGGCAACTTCAAGTACATAACTAAGGTCAGCGCTTCCATCTTCATCAGGAGGAGTACCAACGGCACTGAAAATGACGTCCACTTCATTCAGGCAACTTTCCAGCGAAGTTGTGAAGTGTAGGCGTCCGGCTTTCACATTCCGGTTTACCATTTCTTCCAGACCACTCTCATAGATAGGAATGATACCTTTCTTCAGTGCTTCTATTTTCTCACTGTTGGTGTCTACGCAAATAACGTTGACACCAATTTCTGCAAAACAGGTTCCAGTCACCAGACCGACATATCCTGTACCGACAATAGCTATCTTCATACTCTTTATTCAAAATATACTGCATCCTTAAAAAGAGGAGCAGCTTTATCTTTAGGAGATAATAGTAAATGTTCTTCGGCAACCGGCCAGTCAATGCCTATCGTTTCATCATTGAAGCGGATGGATGCTTCTGCCTGTGGAGCGTACACATTATCCACTTTATACGTAAAAATAGCTTCGTCGCTTAATACCAGAAAACCGTGTGCAAAACCACGGGGAATGAAGAACTGGCGTTGGTTCTCTTCACTCAGTTCCACGCTGACATATTTGCCGAACGTCGGGGATGTCCGCCGCAGGTCTACTGCCACATCCAGAACTTTTCCTTTAATGACACGTACCAGTTTCGACTGGCAGTATTCTCCTTTTTGATAGTGTAGTCCGCGTAACACGCCGAAAGAGGATTTCGATTCATTGTCCTGAACGAAATGTACATCACCTATGTGCGCTTTAAAATCTTCCTCTTTAAAGGCTTCCATAAAATACCCGCGTTCGTCGCGAAACACTTTTGGCTCAATCAACCATACGCCATCAATTTCCGTCTGTATGTAATTCATTTCTTTAGAATATTTTTCGTACTTTCAACTGGCAACCTAAATTGTCGCCATATATCTCTCCGGTATCAAAAGCGATAGAAGCATTGAACCTCCATCCCTTCCATTTACGAGGAGTATAGATAATTGATGCAAAAGTAGAAAAATTTTCTAATATATCAGGTATAGGTTTGAAAGGAGTTCCCCAAGTTTTGTTATATGACAGTTTTGCGAGGTATGTCCATTCACTGCTGATGTCTCCACTCCAGCCTAAATGCATAGCTCGTACACGATTATATTTGAAGGTCATATCGCCATCTTTGTTGTAAATAGGAGAAGCTATCAACGGATTGGCCATGCTCATCCCCCAATGTACCCAACCGGGATACCAATCATTATTATAGTAGTCATCGGCTCCCCCTGTCTTCTTTACCTCACTGAAGTCTAACCCATGCATCGGACCACTTTGGTTGGTAGTTTGATAATATTCCAGAACGAAACCATTGATAGCTTGCTTATGATTGGATTTATACTCGACTCCCCACAATCCGTCAAATCCATTGAGCTTACCCATTCCGCTGAAATCATCATAATAGTTTTCCATATAGGCACTAATTGAGAAATCATTGTGACGATAGGTCATCCGGATATGCTCACTGCCCATAAAATTACCTTGATAAGCTATCTGTTCACCCTCCGGACTACTGTCATCTCCATGAGTCGGGATAAATACTTTGAAATAATCTTTCCAACTATTTCCCAAATCTCCTGCATCTATTCCGGCACTTTTGTAACCGCCAAATTGTACATCCAGGCTCATACCTAAATCCAGTTGCCATTTACCTTGTGGTACACCGATGCGGAGAAATCCACTCTTGTGATGGTATTTGATACTCTTGGTATACCAGAAATCTTCTCCAACCTTTTCTTCTTGGTATTTATTGTCAGTAAACCATCCGTATGATATTTCTGCTTTCAAGGCAAGGCGTGGCAGTATCTGTACATATTCAGGAAGGCCTATCCATACTTGCGGAATGGGTCTTGCATTTCCTGACCAGAGTAATCCTCCGCTACTTAATTCTCGGTTTAATAAAGGGGAATTAATCTCTTTACTACCAATAAGTAATCCTATCCATTTGTATCGAATATCTGCGTATGCCTGTTGCAAAACAAAGGTAGATGTAAATCCTGCAGCCACTGCCATATCCAGTCCACCTTCCAACCTCCATTGGCGGATTGTATCTGTATAGAAAGCACCACCTCTTAAGTAAGTATTATTGTCGATAGAGGAAAGCCCATGCTGATTACTTACTTGCCATAAAGGAGTATTATCGCCCGTGTGGACAGATGCTCCATATTCAACGAAAGATGAAACATTCTGTTGTTTCAGGCCATTTTGTGCTGTCATCACGGAGGATGCAGAGAAACAAAACAGGATTGTGAGTATGTAGCAGACTTTACGCATAGGCTTATCGAAATATGATTTTCGCTGTGCTCAGCATTATTCTTAGGTCTAATAAGAATGACCAATGCTCAATATACCATATATCATATTCCACTCTTTTCTTCATCTTGTCCAACTTTTCCGTTTCACCACGCAAGTTGTGTATCTGTGCCCAGCCCGTTATTCCCGGTTTAACCATAAGCCTTTTGTTGTATTCAGGAATAATATTGCAATATTGCTCCGTGTGTATCAGCATATGAGGACGTGGTCCTACTATAGACATATCTCCTTTGAGAACATTCCAAAATTGAGGTAATTCATCAAGACTGGTGATACGTAAGAAACGCCCAAGAGGAGTGATACGCGGATCTTCATGAGATGCCTGCTGTATATCAGCTTCACCATTTGGCAACATAGAACGGAATTTATAACAGGTAAATACTTTCCCATATTGTCCATGTCTTTTTTGTGAAAAGATTATTTTACCAGGCATCATTATTTTGATGCAACACCCAATAATGATATAAGCCAGTGGATATATAAGAATCAAAACTATCGATGCAAATATAATATCGAGAGTTCTTTTTATAAATTGGTTACCTTTCCGTTGCAGCGGAAAATTATATAATGGAGACTGTATATTCATTCTTAAAATATAGCGTACTTTGAATTATAGAACGGTAAACTTTTGCCTATATTGTTTTAGACAATTAAAGAATCATAGATTTCTTTAGTCTGTTGAGCAATGTGATGCCAACTATAAGATGATAGATCATAAGTAATCCGTTTGCTCTGAGATATTTCTATCTTTTCTTTTAGGGTGTGAAGCAAATTACTAAAATCGCCATTTCTGAAATAACATTCATCAGGCAGTCCTATTTCTTTGTTGGCAGGAATATCACTTGCCAGTACCGGGCAACCATAGCTCATCGCTTCAAGCAATGCAATAGGTAGACCTTCGTGGGTGGATGGCAATACAAATACTTTTGCATATGTATATAATTGTGCTAGTTTATCTCCTTTTATAAAACCTGTCAGGCAAATATTTTTCTGTTTCCAACATACTTCTTTTAGCTTTTGAGCATATTCATCTTGAAAGTCGGCATCTCCGGCTATTACTAATTTCATAGAAGGTGAAGAAAGTTGCGTGAAAGCTTCAACCAGTTGGTCTAAGTTTTTTTCTTTCACAAAACGTCCTACAGCCAAAACATATCCATATTCTGTCAAATCTAAACTTTCAAGATATTCTGTACCAATTACACGCGTTGGTACATTTACTCCATTGTGTATCAGCGTGACGTTTCTTTTTGCTGAATACTGATGATATATTATTTGCCGTATATGTTCTGATATTACAATTATATGATTGGCATAATAGACTCCTGCTCTTTCTCCCATACATAGTATCCACTTGGCAAAACGTCCCCATTTATCACGGTCATAATCGGGACCATGATGTGTTATCACGACTTTCATACCCAACAAACGCGCGACAGGAGTCATCAGAGCTGGTCCCACAGCATGAATATGAACGATGTCAGCTTTCACTTTGCGAGCATAAATCACAGCTTTAAAGGTATGAACAAAAGCTTCCAGGTGTTTGCTGCGGGGCGCGCTGATATCTTTAATAGCAACTTGTTTATAGATTTGTACAGAACGATCCACAGCATAGTTGGGACGACGAATGACGATGATCTCGTGTTGTTCATCCGCAATCAAGGGATAGAGTTCCTGACAATGTGTCTCTACCCCACCCTGTATGCCGGGAATACCTCTGGTACCTGTGACAACAATTTTCATTTTTCTTTATTCTCCAAGTTTATGGGATGTCCCAATAACGATTGTATTTTTTGATTTATTACCCATTTCATGGGAATTGCCACGTATTTCTTCATGACAGGGGCAGCAGTGCCTACCATCCAGCAATTTTTAGGGCAATTACGCACACAACTTCTGATGTGTTCAGCCTGTTCACTTCTCCATAGTTCTTCAAAGGAGGTCATAGTTCGGATATTTCCCATACTTTCTTTCCAGTATTTGCTTTCCAGTCCGTTACAGGGATAAACATCACCGTACGGATCTACAAAGAAGTTAACCAATCCAGCTTCGCAAGGGAGTAATCGTGGTTGCCCTTTTACATAATTGATTAGCCCCCAGTTAAAATATGCACGGAACCAAGATTTGGGATGCTTCTCTTTTAGTTGCCATTCTATCAGTTTACTGAAATTTCCACAAACTTCTGTTTGGTTAGTAATTGTGTTATCTGTTTTATGAAAATAATATGAATTATGTAAGGCGGCAGTTGCGAACTCCATTCCCAACGAACGTGACAATCTATATAGAGAAAGCATATCGGCGGAATTAGAATTAGATACCGTAATGCCGAAACCTATATCTTTCACTCCCATTTCTTTAAGACGTAATAAGGTGCGGAGCCCCTTATCAAAACCTCCTTTCCTCCCCCGGAGCTCATCATTTTTTAGAGACAGCCCTTCGATACTAATACGTATTCCTATTTTAGGAAATTTCTCGGCCAAACGAATGATTCGTTCTTCAAACCATCCCGAAGTAGATATAACAACACGGGGAGATTTGCGGAATGCGACTTCTACAATCTCTTCAAGATCTTCCCGGACAAATGGTTCTCCTCCTGTTATATTAATAAACTTAACTTTAGGAAGTCTTTCCATTTCCATAGGAGTTATCTCCTGGTGCTGATCTGTAGGATTTTGCCATATATTACACATCTGGCACTGCATCGGGCAGCGGTATGTAACGATGATACACATATCAGTAGGCAAACTTATAGCAGATTTCATGTATATATACTATTTATTAATTTACGAAAACATTATTTCTTATTCTACAATCTTAAGCCACTTTCGATAATATTGCTCACTAGAAAAACGTCGTAGTGAAGTGGCAGATAATTCATTTCGATTATTAGAGACAACCGTATCAAACATTTTAGTGATAAGTGCCGGCAATGCTTCATCTTGTGTAAAAAGAAGGTTACAGTTATCTGATTCTAATAATTCAGGTATTCCTCCAATATCTCTACCTAATACAGGAGTACCACAGCATAGAGATTCAATTACGCTGAGGGGATTATTTTCATAGCAAACTGATGGAATAACAGTAAAGCACACTTTTCTTAGAAGATTTATAGTATCTTCCATTGTCAAGTGTCCAAGGAATACAATATTATTTGCAGTATATTCCTTCTTCAACTCTGCTTCTAATGGACCGGTACCTGCAATATATAGTCTATAAGGTAGTTGGGATGCAGCTTTTAAAAGCGAATCAATACCTTTTTCTCTTGAAAGCCGTCCTATATATGCATAAGCCTTCTCTTGTGCAGGACAAGTTGTAGTTTTTATATATTCTGCTTGTTCTTCCCCTATAAAGTTACTAATAACTTGCAATTTATCTGCCGGATAACCTCCTTGCTGCATCTTATTTGCCATAAAGTGACTGGGACAAATAAATGTATCTGTCCATGCAGAAAGTTTATCCTTATTCCAATTTACGGCTTCTCCCCATGCTAACACACTTGCTAAAAGATTATTCTTCATACATTTACGAAGCACTACATTCTTCTTATTAGTGAGGCACACCTCACATACCTTTCCATTGCAAAGGCAGTTGTATGAGGGACATATCAATTTATAATCATGGAGTGTCCAAATTACTTTTATACCTTTTTTACATGCTATTTTTGCGACTATAGGTGAAAGATAAGAATGGATATTATTTAAATATACAATGCTTGGTTGAAACTCATCTAAAAGTTTTTCAAAACTTTTAGTTACTCCTGTTCCCCATATAATACGACTAACAGCCTTTATTTTCCCAAATAAATTTGTAGCAGAGAAGTCTATTTCTTCAGCAAAGTATTTACTTTCTTTACACGGAATATTATGTGAATAATCCATTGCATAAAAGCAAGTTTCATGCCCTGCATTACATAATAATCGACTTAAATTTAAAGCGTAAATGCAATCACCTCCCCGAGAATACAGGAACTTATTTATAATTAGAACTTTCATAACCACTTCAAATTGAATTGTGTTACAAATTTATTAGGAAGTCCAGATAATAATAACTGGGAAGAATAAAGCAAACAATTGTTCACATAATACTGATTGTTTGTTACTATTTCATGCATGTCATCTTCAGTCCAGTTATCTTTCGCTATTCCCAATTTTTTCTGGTTTATCCACTCATGGCTATAGGGAATCGTATTTGTAATAACAGGTGTTCCTGCTACTATAGCTTCGCCTATTGACATCATATTCAATTCCTTTTTTGAATTGCAGAGTAAGCACATAGCGTTACCTAAAAAGTTGCTTAATTCTTTTTGGGGAATTCTTCCCAAGAAGAAAATCTGCTGATCTAATTGATTGCTTTGAACATACTCCTTTAGATTTCGGGATTCTTCTCCTTCTCCGATTATGTATAATATATATTGTTTATCAGCGTATCGCTCTATAAATTTCTTATATAATATAATGATAGACATTACATCTTTGTCTTTATCTAAATGTGCGACAACAATAAAAGAGTTTTTCTTATTTTTCTGGAAATGAAAAACTTTTCCATCTACGCCATGGTCTATAAAATTGGAAGAGACCTTTAAACCAAATTGTTTGATAAATCTACCGGCAACCAAGGAGCGAGGAATGACCTTTACTTTTCGCATACATGTACGAGCTACGATATGATACCATATTAGAGATGGTAACTTGAAAAATTTGCGATTGTGATCTCCTGCTTCCTGCCATATAAGAGTTTTTTCAGGTACTAAACAGGCCGCAAAAAGAGAGTTAAATGAGAAAATCTCACTGCTAATAATCATATCAAACTCTTTCCCATGTTTTTTGATGAAATGAATCAATTGTGGATGGAAAGGTAATACAGTTGGTAAAAATAAGTTAGGTATAATAGAGCGAAAATAAATAATTTCCATCGGGAAATCTTGTTGATTGATAGGCCTATATTCTTTCGCTGCTACTAAAGTTATTTCATGTCCTTGGCTGGCAAACTCTATCCCCAATTTTACAATCATACAATCCTCAATAGAATCTATTTGAGGAATAAATCTTCCTTTAGGCGTGGTACGCGGGGTATATAATATAGAGTTCAACAATAATATGCGCATATTACTTTATTTTTTTAATGCTTTTTGTTATATAACAAAACTCAATTAAATATTTTCTCCGGTTATTTAAGTCTATCATTTCCAACTCTTTTTTTACATTTCAAGAAAGTAACAATGCCTATCATAATTAAGAATTCAACCAGTAGATACACAATAGCATATCCGTATTCTTGCCATGTTGCTATTGCAAAATAGTAACATACACATGAGAGTAGGTTGGTCAATGACATGATGGCTACATAGATACGTATGCGATATTCTGTAAAATAAATCTTCATGCATGCCAGACTAATAGCTGTAAATGGCATTGCAAATGTCATTATACCGATAAGAGATGACAATGTCTCCATAGCAGTATATGACATTTTACCCAATCCAAACAGTTGTTCAGCAATGATAGTACGTAACAGAAAGATGGCTATAGAAGTACATACCGTAAATAAGAATAAACGCAAAGTTATGCGAAAAGTGACGCGATACATTTCTTCCTTCTCACCCTGACTATATAAGTTGTTAAGTTTGATTTGAAGTACAGAAGTTATCTGCTGTATTAATGCTAATGGAGCCTGAATAAATTTTTGCGCATAATTGATAATAGTTATTATTCCCGGTTGGTATTGGGATAATAAATACATGGGAAAAGTGGATGCAAAAATTATTATTCCTTGATTAATAGTTACTCCGGTTAATGCTTTTCTTTGTGTACGTATTAGTGAAAATTTAACTAATGTGAATTGCCATTTCAGCTTTTTCTTCATAAAACAGAGTAATACAACGATATTCATTAGGCAGGCACAGCAGCTACTATACATTATTATTGAGACATTAGTTTGTTGTCCCAATAATAAAAGAGCAATAATACCACTTAAATTTATCATGAAATTGCATGAAAGCCCTAATGTGAAGTATTTGAATGAAACTAATATTTCACTAACATAGAGATTGAATATCAGAAGTAGGGTAAGCGGAAAGAATAAATAATATATTGAAATATGATTCTGAATATCTTGAGGTTGGAAGTTCATAATCCATTCCGGAGCTTGTTTGCCTCCTATAATGCAAAACAAAAATAATAACCCTAGAGCCAATAATAGGAATGCATAGAGGAATGAATTATGAAATTGCATTTCTGCTTGTGGCGATTCATTATGCCGCAAATACATGGCTTTGGGAATTAATATGGATGTATTTAGCGTTTGCACTAGTCCTCCAATCAGAATTGCAATATTATACAAATAGAAATAAATATCGGTTCCTGTATTGGCTCCCAGATAGTAAGCAATTAAAAGCTGCATAATGAAAGCCGTGAATTTACTTCCAATGCTAAAAGCAGAAGAGTAAACAGCCCCTTTTCTATATGTACCAGCTTCTTGTTTCATTTATTTGGAGATAATACAAGACCTAATAATATCAATATAAACAATCCCCGGTTTTGCGTAAAAGTTGCATCAGCAATTCCTTCGATTAAAAAGAATAAAAAAATCAATAACACAAATAATTGTATTTCGGGTAACAGTTCTTTTGCCGATTTGCGAAGAATCGTTCCCCAAAAAGTAAAATAGAGTATAACACCTACTACCCCAAATTGTGCCAGTTCAGGATAAAAAGCATCGCATATAAATGTAGGCATTTCTTTTGATAATCCCCACAAATGATCTAATCCATAGACTGCATAAGTAGGTGAATAATATTCAGCTGAAGCAAATGTTCCAAAGCTGGCCAATCCACTTCCGAAAGGGAAATAATCATATAAAATTTGTATGGAGGTAAGCATCATAGCCGGACGGCTCCACATTTCCCGGGAGTTCATCATTCCGTCTACATAATAAAGTATGATTTTGTCTCTCGCCAGCCAGACAGCAATAAACAAAAGGCCTATAAATAAACTCGCTGTTTTTATATTAAAATGGATTTCTCCCCCAACTTTTACATAAATCATCAGAAAAATAGCAATTGCCCAAAAACCATAAAATTTAGAACGCGTAGAAATCAATCCTATAGTCAATATTAGCAATAAAATCATAATATCACTCCATGAATTAGTAGAGCAATAGCACAGTAGGAAAAAAGTAACAACAATAGCTGTTGCATATCGGGACTGGTGTCCGAAGAATAGAAAATTAGTATCGATAAATCCTAAAATGAGAAGCCCTCCTGCTATTATTATGCAGAGAATAGATAGGAAGCGTTTTTGAGGGATTGTTAATCTTGGAGCAATCAGAAGAGTACAATAAAATCCCAGAAAGGGTTTTATTTGTGTCAGGAAATCCATAATGATTGCACCGGGAGTATTAGATTTGATAATGAATGAGTAAATCAAATAAAATGAGAGGATTCCTGTAAGTATTCCTATTGATTTCAGTTCTTTCCAGTTTTTACGTTCTATTACTATCATTCCGGCAAAAACGACCAAGAAAAGTGCCATTAGCTCATCTACATAGCTGAATTCGATAAAGTCATAAAATATGACACCGAATAAATAGCCAAATATGAGAAAGGCAAAGAATAAATTGTTTTTTGATAATACTAACCGGGATAACATAGCTCATTTTGTTTTAGAGAAAACAAATACTCGGAGGCTGATAATAATAAATGAAATAATGAATGTTGCAACAAGAGCTATGGCCAGTACAATCAATTTTCGCGGATAAATAGGCAATGCAGAACAATATGCGGCATCTATTACTCTTCCTGCTTGCTCATCCGGAGAATTAACTAATTCTTTTTCCTGCAATTTTTGCATAAGAAAAAGATAAACCGTTTCTTTTATTTTCTGCTGACGTTTCATTTCAATGTATTCCCGTTCTTGTGTAGGCAAGGCACTTAATTGATTACTGAATGTCTGGTTTTTCTTATTTATTTCTTTCAAACTGGCACGGATACCTTGTCTGGCTGCATCTATTGCTTCCATAAGCATTTTCCGTTGTTCGGTCAGTTGCTTATTGGCAAGTATTAATGCGGGATTATCCTTTTCAGATGAAAGAAGTAAACGTTGGCGGTCAAGGACTAATTGATTGTAAAGGGCGATAGACTTCTCTCCGACTCCTTCTATCGCAGGTACCGAAGTGTATTCATTCAGGGGATTCTTCATGTAATCCACTACGTAATCCAGTATTTTCAGACGGGCTTCAGTTTCCAGAATCGTACTTTCTAATTCCTGATACCCTGTAATGGCTGCTTTGGCATATAAAGCCGGTTCCGGAATGTTATTTTGCTTTTTATAGACTTCTATCCTATGTTCCAAATATGCAAGTTCTGTAGTAACATTATCTAAACGCTCTTTTACGAATTTAGCATTTAGGCTGGCTTCCTTTACTTTTACATCTCGGGAATATTGATTATAAATGGTCATTATAGTATTAACGAAGTCGTATCCCCGCTGTTTATTTTCATTTTCAAATATCAGCAATATAATATCCGAAATAGTCTCTTGGGCGCCCGCATAGAACTCTTCATATAGATCTTCATAAGTTTTTTGCAATGGATTTATTCGGATTGCCAATGATTTCTCTCCGGAAATAGGAATGTCTGTATTCGAATCAATTACAATGGTACCAACTGGCAGTTCTATCTGGCAAGGCAGAGATTGTTTCTTTACTGTTACAGTTTCGAATAAGGTTGATTTTATTTTGGCCGATTGTATGGTTCCATTTGATAACGTCAATTTAATTCTAATAGGTTTACTTATGGTATCTAAAAATTGCTCAGGAAATAGAAGATTCACAGGATTATCTTTTCCATAAAGTAGAACATTCTTTAAACCTTGGCGCTGGCGTGTTTCTATTTGGTATCCGGTTTTGAGGATTGCTTCGGTCATATTGGCACGCGAAGTCAAAACTATAACTTCATCTTCGATACTGGGACCTGAACTGCCACCACCAAGTAAAGAACCTATGCCTGCACTTTTCAGCATCTTTAATTCAGACATCATACCTTGGTTGTCTCTGATAAGTTGCATACGTGCTGTAAACTCGTATTCTTTAGGGGTAGCCAATATAAACCAAATAGCGGCAATCAGACAGATAATGCCAACAGACACATATATTTTCCAGTAGGCAATACATTGCTTTAATAATGCTCCGATATGTATATTCTCATCATTCATAATAAGCTGATTTATTTGACTAACAATGCAATACCCAGTGATGCCAATACAGACAAAGCACTAATTATAGTCGAAGCTAAAGAGACATTGAATTGCCCACTTTGACTGTATTTGGCATTTCCTTTCCGTGCCTTATTGGGTTCTACATATAGAACATCATTCTGTTGTAGATAGTAATAAGGAGATGTTAGCGTTTCTGCAGAAGTGAGGTCGAAACGATGATATTCTTTTTCTCCATTATTATCACGAATCAGAAGGATATTAGTTCGGTTACCATAAATAGTAAGATCTCCTGCCATTCCGAGTGCATCAAGAATGGATAGACGTTCATTAGGTACATTTACTGTTCCAGGTTTGTTTACTTCACCCAATACAGAGACTTTAAAATTCCGTATCTGTATAGTGACAATCGGAGATTTGACATAAGCAGAAATTTTTTCAGTCATCATATCTATCAGTTCGCTACGTGTCATGCCGGCAATCTGTAGTTTTCCGAGTACCGGAAAATCAATTTCTCCATGCGAATTAACCAGATATGTATGAAGCACCGGTGTAGAAGTAACATGTGTTTCTCCCGGTGCCAGATAACTGGCAAGTGGTATATTAAATGCGGCAACCGCATTGGGGTCCATACCTGACACGGTTATAGATAGTTGATCATCGGGAGCTATACGTGGAGTATAATTCACAGCTTTTCCTGTAACAGCTGTTGATTGGTTATCCAAATCCTGAAAATAGGTGATAGTATTGGTCGTCGTTTTACACGACGTTAATAATATAATAGTGAAGGCGAATATTAACGTTTTAATCTTCATCGTATACTTTAATATTTTATAGATTGACTGGCTGCAAATTTAGCTTTCTTATGTCAATAAACGTTAGATTTGCATGTTTATTGTTAGGCTTGTCTATAATTTGTGCATCGTTTTGCATAACCCCCTCCTCCATATTCATTGATGAGAGTGCCTTTTCATTGGTTGTTCACAGGATATTTGGCCATGTCTATCTCTTTAAATTCATCACCGGAATTATTAATTCATCGAGTTCTGAAGTATCCTTTTGTTATCATTAGATTAGATATTTTGTTTCTTTCTTCTTTCGAAGGAAGTACTAACATCTCTTTTTTACGAAAAATACTGTATCCTAATCCTTTCCAATCATAATGATTTACCCCCATCAAATCCAGTAAGGTGGGATAAACATCTATCTGCTCTATTAGAGTGTCACATTGGAGTTTTTGCGGAGCATTTAGAACGATCATGGCTATTTCTTTATCTTCCGGAAACACTTCTCTTCTATCTTCAACCTGATTTTTATCAATTTCATTATGATCTGAAATAATGGCTATCACAGAATTTTCATATATTCCTTTTTGCTTCAATTCTTGAATAAATTTGCCGATAGCATCATCGCAATAATGTACTGTTTCCAAATAATTTCTTATTTCTGCAGTATACATTTGTGACTGGGATATTTCTGTAGATGGAATGCGTAATTCATCATATGGATAATGCATGCTAATGGTTACTAGTTGTGCATAAAATGGAGAGGGAATATTTTCCAGCCTATTTGCTGCCTCTGTTAATAAAATATGGTCATTTATATCTTCAGGACTTTTAAAAGAATGTTTATCATATAGTTGCATAAAGCCATAAGAATTAAAGGCATTTCTTTGGTTCCAGAATTTAGCGTCGTCGCAAACCATAGCCAATGAATAATATCCCTTAAGTGCTTTGGGAATGGATGAATATGGGGTTTGACCGAAACGGACAGCCACTGCGCCATTTTGTATGGGTAATAATCCGGTATTATACATAAAATGTGCATCACTGGAGCGTCCATTTTGAACCTCTGGTTGCATATGTAAAGCTACTATGGAGTTTTCTTCTTTGCAAAATCTGTTTAAATTAGGGGTTATTTCAATACTATCTATGCAGAAATTAATAGTCCATGAATTCAAAGATTCTACGACAATCATTATCAGGTTCGACTTTTCTTTTACAGCAAATCGGTTATCGCAATATTTCAGATTGTACCGAGAAAGGTAGGTTTCAATTTCTTTCTTCTCTTTTGAATTTAAGGTTCTATTCTCTAATAGTGTGTCTACAAACGAGTGAATGCAATATGCAACAAAGCCATTAAGCTCAAAATAAGAGATATTGCTGTAAGTGTTTACATATTTTCCACCGATATTAATAAATGCCCGTGCTTTTTCCTTTTTGTAATATGAATAAGCATTTGCTGCATGGATGGAAAATGAACAAAATAAAATTATTACAATGTAAGAAGCTCTTTGTTTTCTTTTAAGTTTAGCTTCTTTGGCTGGTTTTAAAAAGAATAATCGATATAGAAAAAACAGAAAGATAGGTAGTGTGAAGAAAAACATATCGGTATGCCGGATAGATGCCTTTATGCTACGTATTAATAGCGGAGAGATGTTCTCGAAAAGAAGGAAAGAAGAGAAGGGCATTAGATCATTATAGGTTCGATAATACCACAATTGTGATAATCCCCAAAAAGTGAATAAAGAAATAGTAATACCTATATAATACCCTCTGAACTTGGATGGAATTAACCAAAAAGGCAATAATAATAACAACGCGTCGGATATGGAGCGAAGGCTGTAAGTTATTAGTTGGGAGTCTTCGTCAAAATCTAGGATAATAAATTGGCGGAGTAACAACAACTGCAAGGTAATACATAGAACTGCAAGAATATAGAAGATTTCAAGCGAATACTGTTCTCGTATTTTGAATAATTTATTTTTCATGTTTTGTCGATCTAAAAGTGACAATAATATATGCTTCAATTAAGTGATTATTATCAGTAGCGAAATTTGATTGTATTTTTAATGAGAACGTTGTTTTTATAGATTTATTGTTGAAGCAATTAAAAATGCTTATATGTTTACACTATTCTTTCGTGTAGAAATTCTTTTGAGCAGAAAAAGTATAAGGTAAGTAGTATTGCTAAATAACACTGTTCTATATCTATCTTCTTTAACATTAAAATGGTTTTATATTTTACTTTGAATGTGACTACTAAAGCAGTACCTTGCGATGTTTTTCAATGCTAATTATTTAATTCAACTATTATGAAACAGAAAATTGATTTAACAAGTTCTTATGTGAGGACAAATGGTATAAAGTTAGCTTCTACTATTTATAAAATAGCGGAAGATGTCGACTTTAATGGACAGCAAATTCAAATGCCTGCAGACTGTGTACTTAGTTTTGAAGGTGGAAGTATTAGTAATGGTACATTAACAGGGCTAAATACTGTTATAAATGATAATCGACTCTATGGATTTATTAAATCTAATATGCAATTAGCTGGTAGTTTTAATATAGAAAAGGTTATCGCTAATTGGTTTGTAGAGGTTGAAGATTATAAAATGTTTCAACGTGCATTCGATTTTGCTTATGCTATTTCTGAAGCCCAAAAAACATATTTCTCTTCATCTTCTATTTTTGTAACTTGCTTTGCTATGTCATATAATATAAGCAGAGGTATGTATCTTCCTGTTGGCGTTTCTTTTAATGGTAATAATGCAAGTTTCTTTCCTAGCTCAAGTTGGAATACTAGTGAGTATATGTTTTACTTGAATATAAACAAGCAAAGTTTAAATTGGGAGATAGAATATCCAGGAAATATTGAAGAGGAATTTTGTCATATAAATTATTGTAACCCAGATAACAAGCTCTGTCATTTTATCTTAGGTGGCGATAGTCGATATATTCATGATATATATGCTTTTCGACCAGCTATATTCTATAAGCAGATTGATGCATACATAGATAACAAACATATCTGCAATGTTGTTATCAATGGAGATAATTCTTCTTTCCCACTTAATAAACAAATTTCAGATACATATAGGATTCAATGGTATTTAGGAGATGCGTCTGAGATAAACCATATATCAGATGGTGTATCAATTTATATAGGAGGAGGTGCAAATGCTTCTATTCGAAACTCTATAAATGCAACAGTATATGTAAGTAGTTGCAGAAATATTCTTTTAGAAAGTTTTCATAATGAATTAGGAGCTATTATTGCTGAACGCTCATCGATAATAATGAAGAATGCATATTTCTATGCAAATCAAAATGGAAATATATTAATTACTGGACAGTATAATGTAGGAAGTGAATTGTTTCTTGAAAATGTATTTTTCGGAAATTTAATTAGCTTGACTGATTTTAATTCATATTATCCTATTGTAAGCTTAAGTACTTTTGAGAATTCCAGAATTGTGCTGAAAAATGTATATGGCCTTATTAATAATGGCATGAATGGTCACAATAGCGGTAATGCTATTATGCTCAAATATAAAAATAAATATAGCAATGAAACACATTATATTAATCCAAATGGAGAAATTATAAACGTTGGCCATGTTGTTAATAGTTTCAAGCATCTTGATTCGAACTCCGTGCTTCCTCTAACATGGTCTAATGAATCTGGCAGTAGAAAGGCATATATGAGAGTTCTCTATATTGTAGATGATGTTCGAAAATTAAAATTATTGGGAGGTTCACTGACTGATGGAGAAGTTCTTGTAAATTCAATAGATAGTACATTTGCATATCGTGCTACAATGTATAATAGTGGAAGTTCTATTCAACAACTAACTAATTTGCTGGTTCGAATCTTTGTTGGAACCACAAGTGGTCGTTATAACTCCTATTATGATTTCGGTGTGGTGATGCAGAATCAAGAGAACTTTATATTGAGAGAGAATGGAATAGATGGATTGGTACACAAAAGAACAGATAATATTGATGTAAATTATACTCCATGTATAAGCTATACCTGTGATGGATATAATGTCTCTGTGAAGTTATTGAATAATCAACTTCCAACTATAGGCAGTTGGTTGGTAGGAGATAAAATTTTCTTTCCGAATGGAAAAATCTATCAATATAATGGAACTGGTTGGCAGGAGTAATTGAAATTTCTAAATGTACGAATTAAGAAATAGGCTAACTTAATCATAGGAAGTAAGTTGGCCTATTTGTTCTTCTCGAAATGAGCATTGTTGATAAGTTGTTGAAAAGAAAAATGCCCTGAAACTGGCTTATATCCGAGATTTCCGTTACTTTTGTACCATGATTGAATTGGCACAACATATAGAAACTTTGTTATTGGAAAATGACTGCGTCATTGTTCCGGGTTTGGGAGGATTTGTTGCTCATTATGCTCCGGCTACGAGAGTGAAAGAAGAGAATATTTTCCTGCCTCCTACCCGTATCATCGGTTTTAACCCACAACTGAAGATGAATGACGGTTTGCTGGTTCAATCTTATATGTCTGTATATGGAACCAACTTTTCTGATGCTACCAAGATGGTAGAACGTAAAGTGAATGAATTGATTTCTGTTTTACACGAAGAAGGTAAGGTTGATTTGCCCAATGTTGGCGAAGTACGTTATACGATTCATAACACTTTCGACTTCGCACCATACGATAATAAAATCACAACTCCCTATTTATACGGCTTGGATGCATTTGAAATGAAGGAATTATCTGCTTTGGGAAAGCCACAGGCAGAAAAGGCTGTTTCTTATTCAATGCCTACTGTTGTTAAGGAAGAAAAGCGTACTTTCGCAATCAAAATTAATCGTGCATATCTGACAAATGCTGCTGCAATAGTAGCTGCTATAGTGCTTTCTTTCTTTTTTTCTACTCCGATAGAAAATACAGAAGTGATAGAGGAAAACTATGCAAAATTACTTCCGGATGAATTATTTGAAAAAATAGAAAAACAATCTCTGGCCATTACACCGATTGTTGTAAAGCAGAATACTCCTACACGCAAATCTGCAACAGATAAACAAGCCGGAACTAAGAAAGTTGTAGCTCCTGTTGCTGTCAGAGAAGTTAAGGTTGGCAAAACACCAGCTGTTGCTTCTGAAACAAAAGTGAAGGAAGAAGCCTCCCATTCAGCTACAACGATTGAAGCTCCCAAGCAGAATGTACAGCCTGCTACAGCTAAACCGGTTATTGCAACTCCTAAAAGACCTTATCATATTATCATTGCCAGCGTTGGAACTGAACAAGATGCAGAAACAATGGCTGCTCAGTTGATTTCTAAAGGTTTTAAGGGTGCAAAAGCGATTGTCGGTGATGGTAAAATGCGTGTTAGCATTGAATCTTGCGGGACGGAAGTAGAAGCCTATCAAGCATTGGCTAGAATTCGCCAGGATGAAACATATAAGAATGCTTGGGTTTTGAAGAAGTAGGAAGCATTTACTTTGCTTTAATTTTTAATTCTTTAATTTGTAATTGTCATGAAGCGTATCCGTTGCCCTAAATGTGAGAACTATCTTTTATTTGATGAAACAAAATATAGCGAAGGCCAATCTTTGGTTTTCGTTTGTGAGCATTGTGGTAAGCAATTTAGTATTCGTCTGGGAAAAACCAAAATGCGTGCTCCTCAAAAAGAAGAACGTCCTGACGAAGAAGAATTCAAGGATGCTTTCGGTAGCATTACGGTGATTGAGAATGTATTCGGATTTAAGCAAGTGTTACCTTTGCAAGAGGGCAATAATGTGATTGGGCGTCGTTGTGTTGGTACTAATATCAATACTCCCATTGAAACTTCGGATATGAGTATGGATCGTCGTCACTGCATTATTAACGTGAAGCGCAATAAGCAAGGCGTGCTTGTTTATACTCTGCAGGATGCTCCCAGTCTGACCGGAACTTTCCTGAATAATGAAATACTAGGAAATAAAGATCGCATTCGCATTGAAGACGGAGCCATTGTTACCATTGGAGCTACGACGTTCATTTTGCGTACGGCGGAATAGTTGGCCCATTCATTCTGCGGCAGAAGCTTTGATGCTAACTGAATAGCAACTAGGCTTCACTTTACTTTACCTCATTGATTTTGTGTATTTGCAGTAACTCTGAAAAGGTGTCAACCTTGGTTAACAACTCTATCAACCTTGGTTGACGAGCCTGTTAACCAAGGTTGATAGCTGATAATTCCTAAGGCTGAACAGGATCTTCCTTAAGACAGAATAATACAATCTCTCATGTAAAACCTATTAATCCCTCATTCAAGTTTCTCAAGTAAATCATAGCAATGAGACATATTCATCGTATACGCGGGGAGAAAAGTCTAAAAAAACACCAGATTACAGACAGCCTCAATATAGATACTAAATACTGGGTATTTCATTGTAAAATAATAAGTTAATCCATAAAAATGCAAATTCAGAAAGTGAGAGTAAGCGGTTTACTCTCACACCGGATTTTTACTCTCACCCACACTTAATAGTCTAATTATCAATAAGCTACTTTAATAGTGAGAGTAGTGAGAGTAACCTGAGCCAACTTTTTATTGATCCTGCCTGACCTGAGTTCAAGTTATAAATGCGACAGTTCGGTCAGATAGTGGTGTTGGGTAT
>OFGC01000020.1_pt1 | contig 166696 bp, 147 predicted proteins | sample 1521691 | NCBI WGS metagenome assembly OFGC01 (sample SAMEA3504121, study PRJEB24116) | mouse gut metagenome | biome: mouse gut; feature: mouse-associated habitat; material: faeces | place: Denmark | collected 2011
GCCCGTCAGTCCCGCTCTTCTAAGCGGCGCCATGACCGCCCCTCCTCCGGAAAAAAGAAGCCGTCCGACCCGTCCGAAATGTCTGACCCGTCCCTCCCCCGGAACCAATCATGGCAAAGAGCACATTGAAATTCTGGAAAACCTCGTCCGTCAACGGAAGGCCGTTGACCCCGCTCGGCTCATCTCAACCGCCCTGCTAACCCCCTCTTCCCGACAGCCCATGCTATGCCCTCTCGGCAATCCGTAAGTCCCGGCGCGATATGTCCTCTTTTTCCATGATTGTCAGGTTTTTTGAATATTTATCAGCCACTAAAAAAGCACTCCAATAATACTTTAAAATCCAACAATTTCAAAATATTATTGGAGTATATTATTGAATTTTATTTATAAGAATACCGGGAAGTTTGCGAAAAGGACTTCGTGATAATAAAAATACAAGCACGAAACAAATGCAATCCGGATTGCGCCATCAATGACAATCTTCCAAACCGGTGTGGCCTTGTCATCTCGCCCGAAAACGGAGAAATACAGAATAATGTAATATGACATAACGATGAAAGAAATCCAGACCGTCATCAACAATATTCTGCCGGAAGCACCTCCAGGCTCCGACCCATAAAGGCCAAGAGCTATCCCAAGTGCGACGGTAAATCCTATGAGATATCTGCGATTGACCGCTGGCGAGCCATCCATCAAACCTTCTTGCCGTTGTTTCATCCAATTCATTTGCAGGAAAGCATAGACGAGAAAAGACGTCACACAGAGAGCCGGAACACCAGGCATACCGCCGCCGTAAGGAAGATAGACAGCCAGCGCCACCACCCAAGCTTCGGCCATTCCACAGAAAATCATGATGGCGATCCGAAACAGCCTGCAGTCATCCTTTTTATCCAGTAACTTGCCGAGCTTGATCAACGACCACAAGGCGCCAAATGACAGAGCAACTGCCGGAAGTCCCTTCAGGATCCCGCTCAAAAACGCACAAACATCGAAAGTTGCCATAAAATATAAAATATCTTAATAATGAATAAATTCCGACTCATTCCATGAGCTATTTTCGCAGGAATCAATCACTAAACCTACCAATCCTAATACTGCGGCAAATGACATCAGCATAGCCAGTTTCTTAAATCTTGACATACTCTAAATACTTTAAACGATTAATAATTATTTTTTGCTAAAATTTCTGTCTTAACTCCGTTTACAAAGTTAATTTCAATTATCTCAATTTACAACAAAAACGCCTCGCTTAAAATTCCACACTTTCCGCCATACAACACATAAAATCAATGCATTACAAGATAGAAAAACATCAAATTTTCCTCACCCTGAAATATGTCTTAACAATGCGGTTGAGTTAAGAAATTGATGTCATGCTTTTTCCCATCGGAGCCCGAAGGGCGTGCTGAAAGTAACCGGCCATGGAGCGAAGCGGAGTGGTCGGATAGGCATGATATATAATAATTGAGTCGCGGAGGGACGATTCTGTGGTACAGAACATTGCATCCACCACTGAGGCATCCCTCCGGGACGCCGGGACTTGGTATAGACTCTTTCCGTGCACTCCGCTGCGCTCCATACACGGTTAGGACACAGCGCGCCCCGGGGGGCTTGTCCATCAAGCCTTATCAGCTTAACTCAACCACATTGATATGTCTTAAAAGTCTGATTCCCAATCAATCCATAATCGAATTCTTATATAATCTGATCGACAAATTTCCCCGCTTCCGACCCTAAGGCGTTCCTGATCCTCCCGATTATTCTTGACCGTTTATTGTAGTAGTATTTCAGTTTGATTCCGGTAAAAAGGCAGACGGCTCTTGGTGAGAAACCCGCATATAAAAGCGCGAGGAAGGTGATATCGTCATTTTTCAGGAAATGACATTCTGTCCTCAACCTGTCAATAATGCCGTCCATATATCTGTTGACCGAATCTACGATCATCATGATATTTTTAGGCGAACGCATTTTTTCAAGTTCCCGCTCGATGTTTTTCACCACTGACAATCGCGCGTTTGAAGAGCTCTCCAATTCGAAATATTCATTACACATGATATTAAGCTCCGACCATCTGTCGCGGAACAGCTGACGCACAGCCAGTTTGGAATCACTGAGATCATTACGCTTCTCCAATTGGCGTATCTGACGCTCCCGGGAGTCTATCGCATCTTTCAGCGAAGCAATCTGAGCCTCGTTTTCTTTCACATTGCTATCCAGAGTCGCATTGCGGCCACACTCATATTCCAGACGGGAGGAAACCACATACAGATCCAATATCTTGTTTCTGATTTCCGCATTCTTTGATCTGATATGGAATCTTATCAGTACACCGCTCACAATTATTAATGCGCAAAACAGAATGAAAAGCGCCAGAATCACTATTTTAAGGAAATTTCTGCGGCCGATCTCGACATCCTGCTTGGAGGAGACATAGTCACCGAGCGCTACTGTTGCCGTCTGGCCGAGGGCTATAGCCTCTTCGCGCGATGAAACAGAATCAAAGATATGGTCGATTGCCTCGGTCAGTTTTCCGACCCATTGTTCATCACCCATCTCCTTCGCAAGATTACGCGCCCGCATGAACGGAACGAATGCCTTGGAAGGATGCCCGGTCTCTTCTAAAACCACCCCCTGATAATATAGCGCTTTGATCTGTCTTTTAGACGGCCATTTGCCATTATAATAAGCCGCCGAGGCTGAAATGGCAGAATCGGAGGATACGGGCAATCCTCTTTCAATCCGGGTCTGCACGGATAAAAGTCCGTAAAGGGCCCTGTCATCTTCGTCGCCGATAAGCGCCTGATCGACCTTCTTCAGCAACACCGAAGCTTCAGCCGGAGACTGATCGACAATACGCTCGGCCTCGTCCAGAAGCTCACATGCCGGGTCCCCGCAGGAAAGAAACAGCAGCAAGAAGATGAAGAGTATTGGAATCCGGGCTATATGTTGCATAAATGTTTGGATGGGCTACAAATGTAAAGATAGGAATTTTACGGCAATATCCCTACACATATAAAGTTTTAACGGCGGATTCCCGTTGTTGTGGGGAATCCGCCGTCGGTATAGATGGAGATATTTATCAGATTGCGTCCTCGAGGGCGTTGACAGCGTTTGCTTCATCAGCGCTAACCTTGGAGCTGACAGGCTTGGAACCGATCAGCGCATAGAAGAGCAGATAAGCGGCACATGCGATCACTACCCAGAACGAGTTGTAGTAGCCGGCGGCATCGGCAACGGCACCCTGGATTGCGAGCATTACGGCGCAACCGAACACCATTGTCATGAAGATACCGGAAGCGATAGCGGTGTATTTGCCGAGACCTTCCACTGCAAGGTTGAAGATGGCGCCCCACATAACGGAAGTGCAGAGACCCACCAGAAGGAATGCGAAAATACCCAGAGGAATCTCCTGCCATACGATTGCGAGATTGCCCCAGTCAACACCCGGGAAGTTGACCTTGACGCTTTCGGGAGCATACATACCGAAGAGAACGAGAACGATGGTTGCGGTAGCTACGGCAACGATCATGCTGCGGGCCGATATCTTCGAGCCGATGGAAGCTCCGACGAAACGGCCTATGAGCATCATGAACCAATAGACGGCGATGATCAGACCTACGGTGCCGGCGGGAATGCCTTCACCGATGAGAAGCTGCTGCGAGTAGTTGGGGACACCGACCTCGATACCCATGTAGAGGAATATGGCGAGAGCGCCGAGAGCGAAGTGACGGTAGCTGAGCGCACCCTTGATAAGGCTTACCTGAACGGGAGCCTGCTGGGGTTCCTTGATCTTGGTGAAGCAGATGACTATGAAAGCGACCACGAAGATAGCCAGAGCTATCATGAGAGCCGGAGTGGCATCGGAAATTTTGGCTTTAGTAACGTCGCCTATGAGAGCGCCCATGAGGATGTAGCATGCAACGGCTGCCGACGAGTTGAACACACCGCCGAGCTGGATAAGCTTGTTGCCTTCGTTGCCGCCGCCGCCGAGAATGTTAAGCATGGGGTTCACAACGCAGTTGAGGATACACATGCAGAGACCGGCGATGAATGCTCCGATGAGATAGACAGTAAACACAAGACCGAGATTGGCCTGAGCGTCCATCAGACCGCTCACCCACTGGATCAGAATACCGGCTGCTCCGATGGCAAGACCAATAAGAGCCGTTTTCTTGTAGCCGAACTTGGCGATCAGCATACCCGCCGGAATACCCATTATGAGATAGGCGATGAAGTTACCGTAGTTTCCGATCTGGGCGAGCACATTGGAAATATCACCCTGATTTTTGATGATTGTGGCCATTGGTGTACACAGGTTGGTCACGAATGCAATCATCGCGAAAAGCGCTATCATCACTATGATGGCGCCCCATTGTTTAGAGTTATTGCTCATGATAGTAAATTGGTTTATTTGTTGATTATGTATATGCGATATAAGGTAAGAATTCCGGGGGAATCTTGTTTTCAGGGGTTAAAGTTAGCGTTTTTTTGCGACACGGCAATCAAAATCGATGAAAATTCGCCAAGATGGCTGATTTATGGATTAAATTCGATAACTTTGCATCGTATTACACGACATACTTGAAACAGCATAACCGATGATGCATACCCAACAGTTTGAGATGGTGGCCAAGACCTTCCAGGGATTGGAAGATGTGCTGGCCGAAGAATTGCGCTCGCTTGGCGCGACTAATGTGGAACCGGGCCGCAGAATGGTTTCCTTCGAAGGTGACCGCGCCATGCTTTACAAGGCCAACATGTGTTGCCGCACCGCCCTGCGCATTCTCAAACCGATATATAAATTCACAGCCGCCGACCCCGACGAGCTCTATGAACTCATCAAGGAATATGACTGGAGCTCCGTCCTGAGTCTCGACAAGACGTTTTCGATTGACACCGTCTCCAATTCCGAAGAGTTTACCCATTCACGCTATGTGACCTACCGAGTCAAGGACGGAATTGTCGATTATTTCCGCGACAAGTTCGGCCCCGAGTCGCGCCCGCGCGTAAGGCTTCAGGATGCCGACGTCAGAATCAACGTCCACATCCAGGGTGAGCGCGTGACTGTCTCACTCGACTCGTCGGGAGAATCGCTCCACAAACGCGGCTACCGTGTTGCCCAGACCGAAGCGCCGATCAACGAAGTGCTCGCTGCCGGAATCATTCTGAAAAGCGGTTGGCGCGGCGATTGTCCTTTTGTCGATCCAATGTGCGGTTCCGGAACATTTGTCATCGAGGCAGCGCTCATCGCCGCCGGAATCAATCCCGGCGTCTATCGTCGCCGGTTCGCCTTCGAGTCATGGCCCGATTTCGATGCGGAACTTTTCGATGCGATCTATAACGACGATTCACGGGAGCGCACGGTCGATTTCCCGATAATCGGTTGCGACATGTCGCCGAAAGCCATAGCCATAGCCACGGAAAACGTGAAAAGCGCCGGTGTCGGCAAATTCGTCTCTCTGGAGGTGAAGCCTCTTTCCCAGTGGAATGAAGCGCCCGCCAACGGAGTGCTGGTCACCAATCCCCCCTACGGCGAGCGCATCAGCTCCGACGACATGGAAGGCCTCTATTCTCTGATCGGTCAGAAACTCAAACAGGTCTTCACAGGCTACCATGCATGGATAATCGGCTACCGCGAGGAATATTTCCAGAAAATAGGACTCGCGCCCTCACTCAAAGAACCGATATTTAACGGAGCTCTCGAATGTGAGCTGCGCGAATATGTGATTTTCGAGGGCGACTACAAATCATTCCGTCGGGAAGGCGGCCATCTCAAGACCGCTCCGGCCGACAGTGAGCGTCACGAACGCGGCAGAAGGACAAGCGACCGCGAATGGCGCGACCGCGCACGCCGCGGAGGGTTCGGAGGCAAGAGTTTTGACCGCGACAGAAAAGCTCCCCGCAAAGGAGAGTCAAAATATGCGCCGACCAAAGGCCGCTTCGCCAAGACAGTGCAGCGCGAAGAGCCCTCGGAGAACCCTCTGGCAGCCCGTCGAAACGTGCATGCCCTCAAAGGAATCATCGGACGCAAGCCTTCGCTTTCGGAAGACAAGACCGGAGTGACATTCCGTCCGCGCCGACGCTGGAAACGCCCGGGCCAGTCGGAGGAAGGAAACGACTGATTCCCGCCAACTCCTTTTTCAACCTGTTTTAACATCAGATTCCATCATTACAATTCATAAGCATAGTCATGAAAATTCTATTGCTCGGATCAGGCGGCCGCGAATCGGCTCTTGCCTGGAAAATAAGTCAGAGTCCATTAACCGACGCTCTTTTTATCGCACCGGGAAACGGCGGCACAGACCAATATGGCACCAATGTGGCCATAAAGCCGCTTGATTTCGAGGCTGTCAGAAAATTCACCGCCGACAACGCCATCGACATGATTGTCGTCGGCAATGAGGATCCCCTCGTCGAAGGCATTTATGACTACATGAAATCGCAGATGCCGGAAGTCCTTGTCGTGGGTCCCTCCAAAGCCGGAGCCATGCTTGAAGGAAGCAAGGATTTTGCAAAGAAATTCATGACTGACATGAATATCCCTACCGCCCGCTACCAGTCTTTCACCAAGGAAACAGCCGATGAAGGATGTGAGTTTCTCGGCACGCTCAAGGCTCCTTACGTACTCAAAGCCGACGGACTCGCTGCTGGAAAAGGAGTGTTGATCATCAACGACCTTGAAGAGGCCCGCAAGAGTCTCCGCGAAATGCTGTCGGGAATGTTCGGCGGTGCGAGCGCCACGGTTGTGGTGGAAGAATATCTTTCCGGAATCGAATGCTCTGTCTTCGTCCTCACTGACGGCAACGGAGGCTACCGCATACTGCCTGTCGCCAAAGACTACAAACGCATAGGGGAAGGCGACACAGGCCTCAACACCGGCGGCATGGGCGCCGTAAGTCCCGTCCCCTTTGCCGATGCAGCTTTTATGGAGAAAGTCGAAGAGCGCATCATCCGTCCTACCATAAAAGGACTTCTCGACGCAGGCATAACCTATCGCGGATTCATATTCCTGGGTCTCATAAATGTCGAAAGCAATCCTATGGTGATCGAATACAACGTGCGCATGGGCGACCCGGAGACTGAAGCCGTCATGCTTCGCGTGGATTCCGACCTGGTAGAACTTATGAAAGCTGCCGCAGAGGGAAATCTCGGCGATCTCGAGCTGCGCCACAGCCCCATGGCTGCCGCGACGGTGATGATGGTAAGTGGCGGATATCCCGGCTCCTATCCCAAAGGAAAAGCTATCACCGGCATAGAAAATGTCACCGACAGCATAGTATTCCATGCCGGAACGGCCCGCGACGCTCAAGGCTCGCTCGTAACTTCCGGAGGCCGCGTTCTCGCCGCCAGCTCCCTCGGCAAGACTCTCGAGGAAGCTCTCGCCAAGAGCTACGCATCGGTTGGTAAAATCAATTTTGACGGAGCCTATTTCCGCCGTGATATCGGCCGCGATGTGATGGCCTGACCACAATTTGGATTTTGAAACCCTCCGAACGTACATTCACCCGATTGTTGCGCAGCCGGCTTGGAGCCTACATGCTTGCCGGCCTCTCGTTTCTGCTCATATTCGCGGCTTCCGTTCTCGCCAAACTGCCGGCTGTTCCCACAGCCCGCGGGCTTGTCACAGGCATGGGAGCCGCCCCCCATATTTCGGGCACCGCCTCAGTTGGCGGGGCCTTAGCGCTCATAGCGCTGATTATGGCTGGAATGGCCATACTCAACAAGACTTTCAACTTCCTGAGGACATCCTCGATGATCTACATCGGGGTCTTCGGGGTCATGGAGGCGGCCAGTCCTATCATCTCGACACGCTTGAGCTCCGGAATGATAGTTGCGATAGTCATGTTGTCGGCGCTGGGTCTGATGTATTCCATCTATCAACGACCAAAACAATGTGCCAAGCGCATATTTCTCACTTTTTTCCTTCTCTCGCTCGGCTCCATGGCACAGTATGCGTTCATCGCGTATATTCCTGTTTTCATAGCCGGATGCGCTCAGATGAGATGTTTCTCCATGAAATCGCTCATGGCTGCAGGCGTAGGGATTGCCGTGCCGTGGTGGATTATGTGGGGGGCCGGAATCATCCACTGGTCCGACTTGGTATTTCCAGCCAATCTCAGCATCTTTTCGCAGCTTGACCTTGAAGACATCGCCCAGCTTGTTGCAGTGATTGTCGTCACGGTGATAGCAGGATTCACCCTGACTCTGGTAAACATGGTGAAGATATACAGCTACAATGCCCGGACGCGGTCATTCAACGGGCTGCTCGTGACCGTGACCATAGCCACGCTGCTGCTGGCCATGGTGGATTTCGCCAACGTGACGGCCTATCTGACTCTGCTTAACTGCTGCGTGGCCTATCAGGCGGCCCTTTGCTTCAAGATTACCGCGGAGAAACGGGGCTATCTGACCGTTGTCGCGCTTCTGTCAATATATTTCATTCTGTTCGCATGGAGCATTTTCATATAATAATAGAAAAAAACATTCCCTTCATAAGGGGTGTGTTCGATGACGTTGCAAGCGTATCTTATCTTGCGCCCGAGGAAATCACACGTGAGGCAATGAAAGACGCCGACGCATTGGTAACACGTACACGCACACGCTGTGACCGGAATCTGCTGGAAGGTTCACGATGCCGCATCATCGCTTCCGCCACTATCGGACTCGACCATATAGACACCGCATGGTGTTCGCAAAACCGCATCTCCGTAAAAAACGCTCCCGGTTGCAATGCCCCGGCTGTCGCACAATACGTATTCGCTTCCATAATCTCGGCTTACGGGACCGATCTCCGCGGCCTTACTCTCGGCATTGTCGGAGTGGGCCATGTCGGTTCAATCGTCAAGGACTGGGGCGAACGTCTCGGCATGACGGTTATGGGCGTCGATCCGCCACGCGCCGAGGTAGAAAAGGATGAGACTTTCCATTCACTGGAAGAGACCGCGGCGAAGGCCGACATCATAACGGTCCACACTCCATATACGCGAAGCGGAGCGCACGCCACCCACCATCTTTTCGATTCGGCATTCTTTTCATCGCTGAAGCGCTCGCCGATGATCATCAATTCGGCCCGCGGAGCCATCATAGACACTCCCGCGCTGAAAGAGGCCATGAAGGAAGGACGCGTCAGCCGAGCCGTCATCGACTGCTGGGAAAACGAGCCCGGCATAGACCGCGTTCTCCTTGACGAGGCGTATATAGCCACGCCGCACATCGCAGGATATTCACGCGAAGGCAAAATCCGCGCTACAGTCATGGCTGCCACAGCAGTAGCCGAAGCTCTCGGATTGCCGAAACCGGTGTTTGAAGAGAATGTCGCCCCGGGCGCGGCCCGAAACATTACAGCTGAAGGGATCGCAGCAAGCTACGATCCGTTCAGGGACACAGCTCTTCTGCGCGCCACGCCCGAAAATTTCGAACGTCTGCGCAACACCTACGACCTTCGCCCTGAAGTCCCCGAGCGCCCGTAACATATTCTGAAAAGCTTAAAAAAATCCGGACCAGTCATAACCGACCGATCCGGACCTTTTTTCTGCTGTTTCTATATGTTTTCAATAGAAGAGGATGAGCCCTGTGGAGAAGGGCCGGAATTTTAGCTGCCCGGCGCCACGAAGCACAGTCTGAGGAGAGTAACGGGCATAGAGATTAAGCCCCCAGCCTATTTTCACAATGGCGATCAGATCCATCGAGAAACGGCGCTGACCGATATGGTTGGTCTTCTCCTTGACTTCATTCCCGTCGGCATCGGTCCACTTCGTCAGCAGGCTTCCGTGGGAGTTGTAGTTAAATACTGCTCCTACCGACATGTAGAAATGCGAACCGTCCATAGTGCGCACCGGTATCGACTGCCCCCACAGCACCGGAATGCCCATGCTGAACACTTTCAGGCGCGAGCCGTGACCTTTTGCTCCCTCCGGATACAGGCCGGTGGTGATGCCGCCGTTTTCGGTGGAAATGAATCGTACATCGCTCGTCGATATGCGATAGTTCCGCCAGTCGAAGCCGAAACCGATCGAAATATTTGAGTTCTTCCACGGCATTGTATATTTGAGGGATAGCATGTTCAGCCAGGAGATTTCAAGCGATTTTCCCATCTCTATGCCTGTCCCGTCGGGCTGTCCGCAGGCATTCGTCCATCCAAGTCCGGGGCCTCCCATGCAGAGATCCCAGTTGCTGCTGTAGCCGGGATAGCCGGTCGATATAGGTGAGAACCAGCGGCGCTGGTTAAGGGTGACCGGTCCGTCAAAATTTCGGGTTATAGTTTCGGTCAGCGAATCGCCGTTTTGAAACCGGGTTATCTTTATTGCCGTTCCGGCGGGGCTTTCCGTTATTATCAGTTGCGAGGCATCCTCGACTTTAGCCAGAGTATCTGCATCATTGGCGGCTAACGCTGTCACCGCGCCTGTCACAGTCAGGGCCACGGTCAATAATATCTTTTTCATCTTTTATAATCCCATTGAGAGTCCGAAAGAAAGTGTTTTAATCTCAGGTCCGAAGCGATGCTTGAACACGCTGACAGGTGACCACCTGACATAGACGGAGAAAGCATCGAAATCGCCGATGGCAAATGTGAAATCCGGAGTCAGAAGCCGCTGATGGAGACCTTTGACCTTGAGGGTATGTTTCTCATCGTCGAGACTGTAGGAAGTCTTGGCTTTTGCGGCCACGTTGAAGTTCATTGTCGCGGATATCTTGAAGCCGAACGAGCGATGGATACGCTGACGGTAGTAGAAAGGCACGTGGAGGCGCCATATCATGAGATGGGAATGGACATTTCGTGCCCCTTCGGGGGCATCCGTGAGCTCAAACATATCGTTTTCAACGCCGACTTTCTTATGACGGCGAATAAACAGTTTCATGTTGCCGGCTCCGACACCCAGACCGAACGAGGCCGTTCCTCCTCCGGGCGTATAACGATAGCCGAGAAATTCGCGGACACCGTATTCTATAGACGTGCGGAATGGTTCGGGAGTGTCGTAGGGAGTTACGATTCCGAAATACATATCATTGCATACTACGGTTTCGCGTCGTGGATAATGGCGGTGCGAACGTGACATGAAAGGTGTTGATAATGTTGGCAGTCCTTTCTCTTCGGTTTCTTTTGTGATCGAGTAGAGAAACCGGTAATCAGGTTGGGAGGATGTTCCCTCGACCTTCACCTCGGTCTTTTGGCCGTTCTCGGTGACGATTACTTTCAAGGGACTCTCGATGTTGGCCACTGTGTCGGGATCCAGTTCCTCCGGTTCGCCGGCAAAAGCTGACGCAACGAAAAGCATCGAAATGATGAAAAATGAAAAATGTCTCATATAGTTGTTATTTCAAAAGTTTTTTAACATCGTTCTCGGAGGCTTTGCCCTCGAGATAGAGAAGAATTATCTTGTTGTCGCCCGAGAGAGTGCCGTTCAGATAAAGTATATATCTGTTGTTCCCGTTAAACGACGGCAGGCGGTAGAATCCGTAATACAGATGGCCCGCTTTATAGCGCACTTCCTTGCTGACCGCACGCTTGCCGTCGCGGGCTACAAGACGCTCTATCACGGCACCCAGTTCCGGATGGTCCGTAAAGGTTATCGAATGATAGAGATTCAGGCTTACCCTGTTAAGGTTTCCGTGATTGAGAATTGTTTCGGAAGCACCTTTCATGTCGCGATAGCGCTCCGAGAAAATCTGCTCTATTCCGAGCCCGGTCTGCGCCGAGGCGGCTGCGGCTGTCATCAGTGCTATTAATATAAATATGGCGCGTCTCATAATTCTGAATTATTTATGACTGAAGAAAAAGCACTAAGGTTATCGTCAATCTCGTCGGCCACATCTTCCGACGCCTCGCCAAGAAGACTGAGGTCATCGTTTATCAGCTTCATGACCTGTTCGGGATCTTCTGTGGAACGGCCGTCGATATATGCCATGTATTGGGTCTGCGGCTCTCTCAGGAAAAAGTTCCAGCAGAGCAATCCGACAACGGCGACCGAAGCGGCGGCCGAGAGAAGAGCGGAAAGATGTCGCGGGTGGCGCCGAGAGACAGTCGGGGATTCGGACTGATCCGGACTCACGGCCGCAAAACTCATCACGGCCCGGGCCTCGTCGGCCTTGGCACCCCTGACCGAAGGATCAGCCAGAGCCTCGCGAAGCCGTCTTTCCTCTTCGACCGAGGTCAGACCTTCGAAATAGAGCTGTATCAGCTTTCTGATTTCCGGTGTCATATTCTCTTGATTCATATATCGTGGTTTATTTTCCGTGACTAATGTTATTGCGGTAAGCCTCTCTCACCGTCCGCCGCGCCCGGCTGAGAATCAGCCTGATGTTTCCTTCCGAGAGTCCGGTGCGGGCGGCTATGGCGTCGATCTCGAATTCATCGCGGTCGCGCATTATCAGAATCATGCGGTCGCGCTCGGAAAGATGAAGTCCTATCAGACGGTTCACCTCGTCATAGAGTTCAGTCTCCGTCTCGCCGTCGGCCTGAAGGGAACCGATGTCGCTGTCATCGACGGATTCCGTGTCGTGCCTCGATCTCAGGCTGTCTATGCAGGTGTTTCTCATTGCCGTCATGACAAGTCCTTCGCCGGCATCGCGCTGCCGGCTCCAGAGCCTGACAAACGTGTCCTGCATGGCATCCGAAGCCGCCTCGTTACTGCCGAGGATGCGTCGGCCTGCCGCCATGAGACGGGGCGCGAGCCTTTGGAAGAGGTCTGCAAGCCTATTATCGTTCCTGTGTCCGGTTTGTGTCATGAACTTCTCTTTTCCATCTGATAGACGAAAAGCCATAACGATTTGCAACAGAAATTGGAGAAAATTTCTGCTGTACGATGTTACAACCTGATATTCAAACTATTATTTATTATTCGCGATCACTTGTTCAAGCGCGCGTGCGAGCTGGTCAGGACAGGAAGTAGCCTTCTCGCGGCAACGGATTCCGCGTAAACGGCTGACAGCCTCATCGATTTTCATTCCCTTCACCAGAGCGCCGATCCCCTGAAGATTGCCGTGACACCCCCCGGTAAAGCGTACGTCGCCAAGAGTCATGGTCTCGGGATCATATTCTATGTCTATCAATTTCGAACAGGTGCCTGATGTTGTATATTTAAGCTCTTTCATTTTTCTTACTGTACTTTGTCTGGTTCGATCGATGTCACAACCCATTTGGAAGCTCCGCGCCACGGAAGTGTGGCATAAAATTTTTCGTAACGGACTGTCACCGGTATGTTAGTTCCCTGATAACTCTGCGCCTGACGCGCCAGTTCATCCGATGCAAAAGAAAATTGCTCGGGATGGGAATATATCTTAGTGGTATCGGCCACTGATTCGGCCGAGACGGCCTGTCCCTCATAAGTCTTGAATATCAGCCCGCGTTTCTCCACATTGACTATGTAGCATTTCATTGCCGCGTCCTCTACGTATGGACTGCAGTAACGCAGATAGAACGCGCCCGAAAGTATCAATAGGCCGATAACAATTGTCCAGATGAGAACCTTGCGGCCCCGATGTCGCCGCTTTTCCTCCTCAACAGGGCGCGCTGAACCGATTCCCGCGGCTCCGGATGCGGGAGTTCCGGCTTCGCCGCCGAAGTCGATTGTGCGGTCACTCTTTTCCTGAGGGTTTGCCGAAGTTTTCGGATCAGGAGTTTCATCAGAGAGAAAATAATCGGGTTTGTCGTCGTCAAGCATGATAATCGGTGTTGGATTGATGGGATTTGCGTTGCCGTCCAACGGCTATTGATATGAAGGTGAATAGTCCGAGAAGTATCAGGAGCACTGTCTGGGTGCCCATGACGAGATTTGCGAAAGTTGTGGCAGTCTCGCGTGTGAGCCCGGGAATGTCAGCCGAAAAGAAACTTATGCCGAATATGATGGCCCACTGCCAGGGACCAATGCCTCCGTTTGACGGCACTCCCATCGAGAGACTGGAGAAAACAAAACATACGAGCGCTGCGATGACTCCATGGCGCTCGATCATCTGCGCCGTTTCCGGAAAAGCGAAAAAGGCGAAATACAGTTGCATGAAATAACAGCCCCAGAGAGCCGCAGTCAAAAGCAGCCAGCGACCGCGGCCATGCATCGTGGCAACAGCTGCAAATCCTTTCCAGAGACCTTTGGCGAAACCGATGACCTTTCTGACTATGCGGGTGTTTTTCGCTCTCGCGAACAGAGCCCACAACAGAAGAAGTCCGAAACCAACGGCAGCCCAGGTCCACGGGGAGGTAACCAGTTCTTTAAGCGCAAGATATGTCTCTTTGTTCTGGCTAAGATATTCCGTCAGCTGCGGACCGGCGAGAACGAAAGTGACAAGAGTGAGAAGAGCTACTGTCACAGTATCGGCGAGGCGGTCGGCGACCATTGAGCCGAAAACCTTGTCGAAAGGCGCATCCTGGCGCTGGGAAATGTAACCCGTGCGCCACAATTCGCCAAGACGGGGAAACACGAGGTTGACGGCATAACAACCGAAAATACTCAGCACCACCGGATAGAGTACTATCTTTATTCCTATCCCCTCAAGCTGGATTCGCCATCGCATCGCACGTATGACATGGGAAAGGATGCTCAGTGTCAGGACAAGACCTATCCACTCCCAACGGCATTTCTCACGGATGGTCCGGATCATAGCTACCGGATCCTGGTCTTTGAACAGAATCCAGCACAGACCGACCGTTATGGCCAAAGGAATGATATAACGGAGCAGCTTCTTCAGCCACTGACGCTTATCTGCCGACTGTCCGGACCGGTTTGTGTCATTCGTCTCCATAATCACTGTATCATCTTACGGATTTACTTCGCAAAGATAACAATTATCATGCATAATAAGTGCAAAACGGTGATTAATTCTGCTGCAGACGGTTGCGAAGGAGATTCATGAACTGATAGTTTTTCAGCCCCCAGCGCGGATAGATCAGAAGCGACTCAGGCGACTGCGAGACGAAACGCTCTATGGCTATGTCCGCTCTGAGTCTATGTATAATCCTGCAACACAAATCTATATAGCCTTCGACATCCCATCGTATCACAGCCGCTTCTCCCCTTTCGACCTGCGAGGCGAGTCTGGTGCCACGGATCAACTGCAACTGATGACATTTGACTATATCCACCGGCAGCAGGTTGACCTCATCGATTGTGGCAAGCATGTCATCCTCGCTTTCCCCCGGCAATCCCATTATCAGGTGGAGCCCCACGGGAATTCCGGCCTCATGGACGCGGCGCACCGCATCGGCGGTGTCGGCCCACGTGTGGCACCGGTTGACGTTTTCGAGCGTACGGTCGTGGGCGCTCTCAGCTCCGAACTCGATCATGACGAAAGCCGAGCGTGAAAGGATCCGCAGCTCATCAAGGAGATCGTCAGGCATGCAATCGGGACGAGTGCCGATAATAAGCCCTACAACGTCCTCTTCCCTCAAAGCTTCGCGAAACATCTCCATCAGAAACGGCGTGGAGGAATTGGTCGCCGTATAGCTCTGGAAATACGCTAAGTAACGCATGGCAGGATATTTCTTCGAGAAGAACTCCCTGCTTTTCCTCAACTGGATACTGACCGGGGCAGGCGTCGCCGAAAAGCCGGGCGAAAAAGACTGATTATTGCAATATGTACATCCGCCACGGCCCTTTTTGCCGTCGCGGTTAGGACATGAAAGGCCCGCATTCACCGTCAGTTTCTGGATTTTTCCCGGGAGATAGCGCGCTATGAAAGCGGAAAAATCGTCATGGAGCAGCGGATTGTTCATAATCGGGAACTTCTGTCACAAAGCATTGCGTCGAAGACAGTCATGGCAGCCATCGCCTCCACAACCGGCACAGCCCGGGGAAGCACACAGGGGTCGTGACGGCCGCGGGCAGTCAAAGTGGCGTCCTCTCCGCTGTCGGTGACTGTTGTCACTTCTTTGAGAAGAGTGGCCACAGGCTTGAACGCCACGCGGAAATATATATCCTCTCCGTTAGAGATACCGCCCTGAATCCCTCCGGAATGATTGGAAAGCGTTCCTACCGACCCGTCGGCCATAATGGCAAAACTGTCGATCATCTCGCTCCCTCTTCTGCCGCAATCCTCAAATCCGAGACCGTAGTCAAATCCTTTGGCGCCCGGAATAGAGAGCATGGCTCCCGCCAGAAGGCTCTGCAGTTTCCCAAAAAGGGGACTGCCGAGACCGGGGCCTACGCCTTTTATGACGCATGTCACGACGCCACCTATCGTGTCGCCCTCAGCTTTCACCCTTTTAATCAGTTCCTTCATCCTGACGGCGGCCGATTCATCGGGGCAGCGGACATCGTTGGAATATACCCGGTCAAGATCCAGAGCCGAATATGGCGTATCAACGGAGATATCGCCTACCCGTGAGGTATAGGCCCTTATGGTTATTCCGTAACGTTGGAGAGCCTGGCGGGCTATGGCGCCTCCGACGACGCGCGATGCCGTCTCGCGGGCCGATGCACGTCCTCCCCCACGGTGGTCACGGTGGCCGAATTTTGCGTTATATGTGAAATCGGCATGAGAAGGCCGGAATTTATGGCGCATCTCCTCATAGTCGTTCGAATGCTGGTCAGAATTGCGGATAATGAAACCTATGGGACATCCTGTTGTCCTGCCCTCGAATATTCCGGACATAAACTCCACGCGGTCCGCTTCGTTACGGGCCGTGACAATAGCCGACTGACCGGGGCGCCGACGGTCAAGTTCCTGCTGGACCATATCGAAATCCACTTCCAGACCCGCCGGCATACCGTCGATGATGCCGCCAAGAGCCGGTCCGTGGGATTCTCCGAATGTGGTCAGGCGAAATATTCTTCCGAAAGTATTCATCGGCCGCCCTCCTCTCCGTTTTCGGGGTCACAGACTATATCAGCCGTAGTTCCTCCGACAAAATCGATCAACTGACGCGGATCAATCTCCAGCTGCAATCCTCTGACTCCCGCACTGACATATATACGGTCGAAACCGGTGGCCGTTGAGTGGAAGAATGTCGGGAACGGCTTTTTCATGCCGATCGGCGAACAACCTCCCCTGATGTAACCTGTCAGCGGCAAAAGTTCCTTCATCGGAATAAGGTCGGCCTTTTTGTCTGAAAAACATTTCGCGGCCTTCTTCAGATCCACCTCGCAGTTGCCGGGCACCACACAGACGAAGTAACCGTTGCGCTCACCCTTAAGGACGAGAGTCTTGAACACCCGGTGGATGTCTTCGCCAAGCGACTCGGCCACATGGGAGGCTGCAAGATCATTCACATCGAATTCGTAGGGTATCAGACGATATGGAATCTTGGCTTTGTCCAGCAGTCGTGCCGCGTTGGTTTTCTGGAGTTTAGTTGACATAAATAATTTTTTATTGCAAATATAGCTTGTTTTGTCGGAACAATTACAAACTCACGCTCGTTTTTAAATTAAAAATAATCAATACAATTTCACAAACCCTCACAATTGATCTTTATGAAAAAATTGTTTATCGCTCTGATCGCCCTTCTGGGTGTCTGCACCTCGGCGAGTGCGCAAAAAGCCAATTTCACTTTCGGTTACGGCGGCTATACTCTGATGGATGCCTGTGATTATCATGATGACCTGGGCAAAGTGAAAACAGCCTGGGGCGCTCTGAATGTAGGAGTCAATTTCAAAGTGTTGCCCAATTTCTGGCTCGGACCGTCCTACACCTTCTCCAGTTCACAGTTCAAGCACAGCGATATCGATCTATACTATCATGTCATCATGCTCAACGGCCGATATGACTACTACAAGAACAGAATGGTGACAATGTATGCCCACGTAGGACTCGGCGTTGACATAACCCACATGGATCTCCCCAACGACACACGCAATAAGGGTTATTTCGCCTATCACATCGCCCCGATCGGTGTCGATGTTCCTCTGAGCCGTTCGTTCACCCTCTTCGGTGAAGTCGGATTCGGTGCACAAGGATTGCTTCAGGTCGGCGGCCGTGTCAACTTCTAAAGGATAAAGCCATGAACGACAGAATATCCTACGAAGAAAAGAAAGAGCTTCCCGACTCAGTGTTCGGACTTCCTGAACGACGGGAATATCCTATGCCTGACGCCGCACACGTCAGAGCGGCCGAAGCTTACTTCCGTTATTGTCCCGAGGATCTGAAGCCGAAACTGGCCCGCGCCATTCTCGATCGCGCGCAGGAATTCGGTGTCAATGTGGAAAGTCCCGAGATTCTTTCCTACGCCGGACAATAATCAGCAGATTACGAAAACTTTTTAACATTCCCCCCGTCGGTTTTTATCCGGCAGGGGGATTTTGCGTTGGCCGATTGACTGAAAAATCGTAACTTTGCACGACAAAACTCCATAGACCCAAACCATAAAATCAAAGCTACATATGAATATAGCAATCGTTGGCGCAAGCGGCGCCGTTGGACAAGAATTTCTCCGTGTGCTCGAAGAACAGAATTTCCCCATCGAGAACCTGAAACTGTTTGGTTCGGCCAGAAGTGCCGGACGGACCTACGAATTCCGCGGCAAGGAATATAAGGTTCAGGAACTGACCCACAATGCCGACGATTTCAAGGATATAGACATAGCTTTCACATCGGCCGGCGCAGGAGTGTCAAAGGAATACGCCCCTGTCATCACCGCCCACGGCGCTCTAATGATTGACAATTCGAGCGCGTTCCGCATGGACGAGGACGTCCCTCTGGTCGTCCCGGAAGTAAACGGCGACGACGCCTTCAACACTCCGCGCAACATAATAGCCAACCCTAACTGTACGACAATACAGATGGTCGTGGCGCTTAAACCGATCAACGACCTCAACCCGATAAAGCGTGTCCACGTAGCTACCTATCAGGCCGCAAGCGGCGCCGGCGCCGCAGCCATGGACGAGCTTGTCAAGCAGTATGAGCAGATTCGCAACGGCGAAGAGGTGACAATCGAAAAATTCGCCTACCAGCTTGCCTACAATGTCATTCCTCAGGTTGACATCTTCATGCCCGACGGCTACACCAAAGAGGAGATGAAGATGTTTAACGAGACCCGCAAGATCATGCACTCGCCTGACATCAAGGTCAGCGCCACCTGCGTTCGCGTCCCCGTCATGCGCGCTCACAGCGAGGCCGTCTGGGTAGAGACCGAAAGTCCTCTCGAACTCGAGGATGTCAGAAAAGCTTTCGGCAATGCCGAAGGGCTGGTTGTAGTCGATAATCCTTCAGAGAAAAAATATCCCATGCCACTCCACAGCGCCGGTTGCGATCCCGTCTATGTCGGACGCCTCCGCAAAGATCTTGCCGACCCCAACGGCCTGACATTCTGGATTGTCGGCGATCAGATAAAAAAGGGCGCCGCGCTGAACGCAGTTCAGATCGCGCAGTATATACTCGCCCACAAGAAATAAATCCGCCAACTCTCCCTCCGCAGATATGACAGCAGCCATGGCCATTCCGGCCACACACCCTCTTGTATCGTCGCCGGTGCTCATCTTCCTGATAGTGCTGGCGGTGATTCTTCTCGTGCCATTGCTGCTCAACAAGATTAAGGTGCCCCATGTCATCGGCATGATTCTCGCCGGAATGGCGTTGGGGCCTTATGGATTCAACGTGCTCGCCCGCGACATGAGTTTCGAGGTTTTCGGGCAGGTCGGACTGCTTTATCTTATGTTCCTGGCGGGTGTGGAGATCGACATGTATCACCTCAAGCGAAATCTGCGACGGGGTGTTGTCTTCGGCATGTTCACCTTTCTGGTTCCGCTGGCCATTGGAGCGCTCTCGAGTGTGGTATTCCTTAAATTCGACTTGCTGACATCGATGTTGCTGGCATCGATGTTCGCCTCCCACACTCTGCTCGCTTATCCTGTGGTGTCGCGCTTCGGACTGACCACAAACCGGGCCGTCGTCATAGCCATTGCGGGGACCATCTTTACCGTCCTCGGCTCCCTGATGGTGCTTGCGGGCGCCGTCAGCGTGGCCCGCGACGGCAATTTCAGCGCCGTCACCATTCTCCGGCTTGCGGGCGGACTGATTCTCTACTGTATAATAGGTGTCTATGCCTATCCGCGTCTGACCCGCTGGTTTTTCCGGCGCTACAACGACTCCATAGCCCAGTTCGTCTATATCCTCGCCATGGTGTTCCTGGCGGCGGAAACAGCCGTGTGGATTGGAATAGAAGGCGTGTTCGGCGCATTCTTCGCCGGTATCGTCCTCAACCGGTTCATCCCGGCCCGTTCCCCCCTGATGGGGCGAATAGAGTTTGTCGGCAATGCACTTTTTATCCCCTATTTCCTTATTGGTGTCGGGATGCTTATCAACGTGAAGGCTCTTTTCGCCGGATGGGATTCGCTCTACGTCGCCCTCGTGATGAGCATTACGGCCATGGCCGGAAAATGGCTCGCCGCTTTCTTCACCCAGAAAACTTTCAGAATGCTTCCGGTTGAACGTTCCATGATGTATCAGCTCTCTAACGCCCACACGGCCGTGGCGCTCGCTGTGGTCACCATAGGCTACAGAATGGACATCTTCAACGAAGCGGTGCTTGACGGAACGGTGGTCATGATTCTCGTGACCTGCACCGTCTCCTCCATAGGCACGGCCCGCGCCGCCCAGCGGCTGAAGCTCATGACCATGTCAGACACTCCCGCGATCGATCCCGAGCAGGCCAAGGAAGAAAAAGAGAAAATCAACACCCTCATTCCCATTGTCAATCCGCTGACTGCTCCGGAGCTGGTGAATCTGGCTCTAATGATCCACAACGTGAAGCCCGGCGGTCACAACCGTTTCTATGCGCTTCATGTCAGGAACGACAACTCGGCTTCTTCCCGTTCGCTGGGAGAGCGCTCTCTCGATGTGGCCGAGCAGACGGCCGCAAGCATAGATGTTCCTCTCCAGACCATAGAGCGCTATGACCTGAACTTCATCACCGGCGTACTGAACACCATGGAGGAACGTGACATAAACGAGGTTGTCATCGGCCTCCACCGCCGCACCACCGTTGCCGACTCTTTCTTCGGAGAAAAATTAACCCGTCTGCTCAAATCGACCTACAGGATGATTGTCATATCGCGTTGCTATATCCCGGTCAACACGGCCAGGCGCGTCGTGGTGGCGGTGCCTGACAAAGCCGAGTTCGAGACGGGATTCGTGCGCTGGGTCAAATGCATCGGAAATCTCGGGCAGCAGCTCGGATGCCGCACGGTATTCTTCACTTCCGAGGCAACGCGCGACGCCATAGAAGCCGTGCTTAAACAGCGGCGCTTCAACATACGCCACGATTACCGGATAATGGACACATGGGACGATATTGTACTTCTCGCAAACAAAATCATCGACGATGACATTTTCGTCGTCGTATGCGCCCGCACCACTTCCGTTTCCTACAATTCAGGCATGGCTTCGCTGCCTGAGTTCCTTCAGAAATATTTCGCCCACAACAATCTGATCGCCATCTATCCCGAGCAGTTCGGCGCCGAGGCAGTGGTTCCGACCACGATGGGCGATGCCATCAATGCCGATGTGGAGATGATGCCGTCGGCCGTCTGGATAAAGATCACGCTCTACATCCGCAGACTTCACGAACTGAAACGCCGCATATTCAACGGCAAGAACCATCCCCGGAAACTCGATCTCTGAAAACGATACCCACAAAAAAAAGGGCCCGCGGAAAACCGCAGGCCCGAATCTTCTATAATCTATCTTATCTTGCGATCGGCTTATTCAGCTTTGCCGTTTGAGCCGAGCACGTTTTCGATCTTGTGCTTGTAGAGACGTTCCATTTCGTCGCGGGCCGGACCGAGGTATTTGCGGGGGTCGAATTCACCCGGTTTGTCATGGAATACCTTACGGATAGCGGCTGTCATGGCGAGACGGCTGTCAGAGTCGATGTTGATCTTGCAGACAGCGCTCTTGGCTGCTTTGCGGAGTTCCTCTTCGGGGATACCGATTGCATCGGGAAGCTTGCCGCCGTACTCGTTGATGATGTCAACATATTCCTGGGGAACAGAGCTTGATCCGTGGAGCACGATGGGGAAGCCGGGGAGTTTCTCCATAACTGCGTCAAGCACGTCGAATGCCAAGGGAGGGGGAACGAGCTTGCCGGTCTTCGGGTCGCGGGTGCACTGCTCGGGAGTGAACTTGTAGGCACCATGGGAAGTACCGATAGAGATAGCGAGAGAGTCGCAGCCTGTGCGGGTTGCGAAGTCGATAACCTCTTCGGGGTCGGTGTAGGTGTGGTGGTCAGAAGAAACCTCGTCCTCAACGCCGGCGAGCACGCCGAGTTCACCTTCGACAGTCACGTCATACTGGTGAGCGTAGTCAACGACTTTCTTTGTGAGAGCCACGTTTTCCTCATAGGGAAGATGAGAACCGTCGATCATCACTGAAGAGAAACCGTTGTCGATGCAGGATTTGCAGAGTTCGAAGCTGTCACCATGGTCGAGATGGAGGCAGATCTGGGGATGTTCCCAGCCGAGTTCCTTGGCGTAAGCCACAGCACCCTGTGCCATGTAGCGGAGCAGAGTAGCGTTGGCGTAGTTGCGGGCGCCTTTGGAAACCTGAAGGATAACGGGAGATTTTTCTTCAGCAGCGGCTTTGATGATAGCCTGCAGCTGCTCCATGTTGTTGAAGTTGAAAGCAGGGATGGCATATCCGCCCTTGATTGCCTTGGCAAACATCTCGCGGGTGTTGACCAAGCCTAATTCTTTGTAACTTACCATAGGTTATGAATATATTTTTGATTAAGAAAGTATTTCCAGTGCAAATATAACAAAATTTCGCCGATAAACCGCATGGTGAAAAGCTCATTTTAAGAGTTTATTTAATATCTCTAAGATTCTTTTCACCACCGCGTGGGGCCGGAGAGAATCATTTGCGCAGATGAACGTAGGCGTTGACCGCTCCGACAAGCAGCGCGCCCCCTATGATATTGCCTATAGTGGCCGGAACGAGATTGTCGGCGACAAACTGCCAGACGGTAACATCGGCGCCTTCCATCATGCCGAGGGGAATGAAAAACATATTGGCTATGCAGTGCTCATATCCGAGAGCCACAAACGCCATGACCGGCAGAAAACATCCGAGGGCCTTCTCCAGCAGGGTGTGGCCGGCAAGGGCGAGCCACACTGCAAGACATACGCACCAGTTGGCGCCGATGCCCTTGACCAGACAGACCATCCATGGGAGCGAACACTTCGCTTCGGCGATCCCTATGATCGCCGAATGATACGGGTCAGCCTTGGTAAGCCCGGCATAATACACCAGAAGCCACGTAAACAGAAGGGCGCCGGCGAAATTGGCCATATAGACCATTGTCCAGTTGGAAGCTATTTTCTTCCATCCGTAATGGCCTTTCATGCAGGCCGGCACCAGCAGTGCGTTGTTTCCGGTGAAAAGTTCAGCTCCGAGCACAACAACGAGAATAAGGCCTATTGGAAAGACAAGACCGCTCATGAGTTTCTGCATCGCGGGGTTGCCCGAGGTTATCTCCGGAAAGCCGAACCCGACGATCAGCGACAGAACGCCGCCGAATGCGATGAATGCGCCTGCCTGAATCGCCTGGACTGCGACCCGCCATGCAGGCATCGACGTTTTGTTTTTTCCGACGGCAAGAGTGAAGTCCGTGATCTCCTTGGGTGTTCTGATATCCATAAAATGAATGTTTTTTCGGTTTCAGTCACAAAATTACTCATTTTTCCCGCAAACAACAAGCCGGCGCCCCCTCTAAGGGACACCGGCAGGCAATATCATCGTTTATGTTGTTCTATGTGACGGACCGATTATTTCTTGTCCTTGATTTTTTCGAGCTGTCGCTCAATCGCTTCCAGGCAGAGGTCTATTCCTTCCTCGAAAGTATCGGCGGTCTTGGTCGCCACCTGTTCTCCATCGTGAGGCACGATCACCTTTACACGGGTCTCTTTGTTCATGGCGGTTTCGGGTTTGACCACTCTCAGTACAACATCGATATAATCTATCGTAGGAAAGCGACGCATCAGCTTGTCGGCTTTTTTGTTAACGAACTGGGTGAGTTTCTCACTAACATCGAAATGGATGCCTTGAATTCTTACTTCCATGGTTATCCTCCTTTGTTTTGTGCACGTGGATGTGCGAGTTGATAATTTTGTTTTAATTCACGAAATGATATATGTGTATATACCTGTGTGGTCGAGAGTGACTGATGTCCGAGGAGCTGCTGCACCGAAGCGAGCCGCGCCCCGTTGTTAAGAAGATCCGTGGCGAATGAATGGCGCATCACGTGGGGACTCATCCTGGATGCGTGGACATTCTCCTCCATGGCCCGGTGAACTATGTTATAGACCAGTTTTCGGTAAAGCGGTTCGCCGGACGGCCTGACAAAGAACGATTCGCAGCGAGGCCCTGCTGTGGCCTCACGCACTCGCCGGTAATCGTCGATCAAATCAGAGAGCTCTGTCCCGAAAGGAACTATACGCTCTTTATTACGCTTTCCGAGCACTTTTAGTTCACCCTTGACCGTATCGACATCGGCATCTTTAAGGCCCGTCAGTTCCGAGCAGCGCAGCCCGGTGGAATAGAACATATCGAGAATCAGCGCGTTACGCAGATCTGTAAAATCACCGGACTCCGCTCTGCTCTCCATCGCGTCGATCATGGCCATAGTCTCTTCCTGCCGGACATATACCGGCAGCTGACGCTTCTGACGGGGAATCACGAGCTCCGCCGCCGGATTGTCGCCCATTCCGTGGACACGCATCATGTAACGGAAAAATGCCCGGAGCGCCTGAACCTTTCTGCGCACAGTCCTGGCCGATGCGCCTTCACGCGACAGACTGGCCAGCCAAAGACGCAGATCTGACACCGATGTACTCTCGGGACGCAACTCATACCGGCCCCCGGAGGTGGCATACTCCTCCCACTGGCGGAGATCGCGGCCGTATGCTTCGACTGTCAGGGCCGACAATCCGAGTTCGTTGCTCATATATTTCAGAAACGCATCTATCATGGTCATGTGTGCGCCGGGCCTTTTATGGCATCCCGAATGTTCGCAGCCGCAAGTTAAGACCTTTTCCCGACAATTCCAAATTCCGCCCGTTCTTTTTCATCTGTTTTACAACAGCTGTTCCGACATCTGACCGCAGACAGAGAATAAAATTCCGTATAAAAAATTGCAAAGATATGGATTAACATACTCTTTATTGAAATTATTTGATTAAATTTGAGGATTAAAACCAACAAAGTACATCCGTATAATCAAAATCTACATGAAAACTTATCCTAAGATTGGAATTCGCCCCACCATTGACGGTCGTCAGGGTGGAGTTCGTGAAAGCCTCGAAGGCAAGACAATGGCACTCGCGCAGGCAGTGGCCGATCTCATCACCAAAAATCTCCGCTATCCTGACGGCACTCCCGTTCAGTGTGTCATCGCCGACAGCACCATAGGCCGTGTGGCCGAAACAGCCGCATGTGCCGAAAAATTCGAAAGAGAAGGCGTTGGAGCTACTATTACCGTCACCTCATGCTGGTGCTACGGCGCGGAAACCATGGACATGAACCCCTACTGGCCCAAGGCTGTCTGGGGCTTCAACGGAACGGAGCGACCCGGAGCCGTCTATCTGGCCGCCGTGCTCGCCGCACATGCCCAGAAAGGACTGCCCGCATTCGGAATCTACGGTCATGACGTGCAGGATCTGGACGACAATACCATTCCCGCCGACGTTGCCGAAAAGCTCCTCCGCTTCGCCCGCGCCGCTGTCGCCGTCGCTTGCATGCGTGGCCAGAGCTACCTCTCAATCGGCTCAATGTGCATGGGTATAGCCGGCTCGATCGTCGATCCGAATTTCTTCCAGGAATATCTCGGAATGCGCAACGAAAGCATCGACGAGACCGAAATCCTGCGCCGCATGGATGAGGGCATCTATGACCACGAAGAATTCAAGAAGGCCATGGAATGGACCGAAAAATATTGCAAGATCAACGAAGGCGATGACTTCAAGAACCGTCCCGAAAAGCGCAAGACACGCGAGGAAAAAGACGCCGACTGGGAATTTATCGTGAAGATGACCCTCATTGTCCGCGACCTCATGAAGGGCAATCCCAAACTCAAGGAAATGGGATTCAAGGAAGAATCTCTGGGCCACCACGCCATTGCCGCCGGATTCCAGGGACAGCGCCAGTGGACCGACTGGAAGCCAAACGGCGACTACACCGAAGCCCTCATGAACACTTCCTTTGACTGGAACGGCATTCGCGAAGCTTTCGTGCTTGCCACCGAAAACGACGCATGCAACGGCATCGCGATGCTCTTCGGCCATCTTCTGACAGGCATGGGCCAGATGTTCTCCGATGTCCGCACATACTGGAGTCCCGAAGCAGTGAAACGTGTCACCGGCAAAGAGCTCACCGGACGCGCTTCCGGAGGTATCATCCACCTCATCAATTCCGGTGCCACAACTCTTGACGCCACCGGCGCAAGCGTCAACGCACAGGGCGAACCCTGCATGAAACCCTCATGGGAAATGACCGAGACCGACGTGGAGAACTGCCTGAAGGCAACCACATGGTATCCCGCAGACCGCGACTATTTCCGCGGCGGCGGCTTCTCGTCAAACTTCCTGACCAAGGGCGGAATGCCTGTCACCATGATGCGCCTCAACCTCGTCAAAGGCCTCGGACCGGTTCTCCAGCTCGCCGAAGGCTGGACCGTTGACATCGACCCGGAAATCAACGCCATTCTCGACAAACGCACCGACCCGACATGGCCTACCACATGGTTCGTGCCCCGTCTCTGCGACAAACCCGCATTCAAGGATGTCTATTCAGTCATGAACAACTGGGGTGCAAACCACGGCGCAATCTCCTACGGACACATCGGCCGCGACCTCATCACTCTCGCTTCAATCCTCCGTATCCCCGTCTGCATGCACAACATACCTGACGACGACATATTCCGTCCCTCGGCTTGGAACGCTTTCGGCATGGAAAAAGAAGGCTCCGACTTCCGCGCATGCAAGAACTACGGTCCTATCTACAAATAATCTAACCTCTGAATAAAATGAACGAAATCACTCAAGAACAGATAGAGGAATTTGTCAGACAGGCACGTCGAGTCGGCGACCACGGTCTGACAATCTGCTCGAGCGGCAATCTTTCATGGCGCATCGGCGACAAGGTGCTTCTCTCAGGCACCGGCTCATGGGTGCCAGAACTCACCCCCGACCGCGTGGCTGTCGTAAGCCTCGCCGACGGGACATCGCTCAACGGCGTACGACCCACCATGGAATCGACATTCCATCTGGGAGTTCTTCGCGAGCGTCCTGAAATCAACGTCGTTCTCCATTTCCAGAGCCCCTACGCCACCTGTCTGGCTTGCCGCAAGGATCTGCCCGAGACGCTCAACTTCACCGCAGAAGTCCCCCTCCATGTGGGAGACACCATTCCGGCCATCCCCTTCCTGCGTCCCGGCTCCAAGGAGCTGGCCGAGGCTGTGGTGGCCGCGATGAAAGACCACAACTCCATCCTTCTGAAGAAGCACGGACAGGTAACCTGCGGAAAGGACTTCAACCAGGCTCTCGAGCGCGCCATGTTCTTCGAAATGGCAGCCCACATCGCCGTTGTCAACGGAAGCAACATCGATCCGCTGACCCCGGCCGAGATTGACTCTCTGGAAGAATATTTCCTCGGCAAAAAACATTAAGGCATGAAGACCGCAACTTTTCTCGCGGTTGACTTCGGAGCCGGGAGTGGCCGCGTGATCGCGGGCACTCTCAGCCCCGAGGGTCAGCTGACATTCAAGGAGATCCACCGTTTTTCCAATTCTCCGGAAAAGCGCGGCGGACTCATGCGGTGGGATTTCGCCCGTCTGCATTCCGAGATGCGCGCCGGTCTGAAGAAAGCCGCCCGGGAGTGTGACGGCATAGTCGGAATAGGAGTCGATACGTGGGGCGTTGACTTCGGGCTTATCGGGCCTGAGGGTCAGCTCGTGGAGGACCCAATCTGCTATCGCGAGACGGTCTGGGAACCGATGATCTCAAAGCTCGAGACACTCGTGAGCCCCGAAAGCCTGTATGCCAGGTGCGGACTCCAGCCCATGGCCATAAACTCCATCTACCGCCTTATGTGGATGGCCGGAGAAGGCGTGGATTTCTCTGACAAAAAAATTCTTTTCATGCCCGATCTCTTCAACTACTTCCTGACCGGAGTGGCCGTCAACGAATACACCATGGCCTCCACCTCAGGCCTTCTCGTGGCCGAAGAACGCAACTGGAACCATCCGCTCATGCGTAAGGCCGGAGTTCCTTTCGCCTCCCTGTGCCCCGTGGTGAAACCGGGCCACAATCTGGGCCCCGTGACCTCCGAAGTGGCCCGTGACCTCGGATTGCCCGAAACGGCAAGCGTGATCGCCGTTGGCGCCCACGACACGGCCAGCGCAGCTGCTGTCGTTCGTTTCGACGGCGACACCGCCTTCCTCAGCTCCGGCACATGGTCGCTTCTCGGAATCTCGCTCGACGAGCCCGTGACCACCGAAACGGCCCGTCTGTCAGGATATGCCAACGAAGGAGGAACCGAAGGAATCCTCTTCCTGCAGAACATAACCGGAATGTGGATTCTCCAGCAGCTCATGGGCCGCTGGAAAGAGCAGGGCAAGACCTACGATTTCCCCACTCTCATCCACATGGCTGAAGAAGCTTCCATCGACACCGTGTTCGACGTGGATTGCCCCGAATTCGCGGCCGCCGGCGATATGGACACAGTCATCAGAGAGCATTGCCGCGCCCGCGGGCTCACTGTGCCGCAGACCGACGGCGAAACCGTCAGAGTCCTCCTCCAGTCGCTCGCCGCGCGCTATGCCCGCGCGCTCCGCGACCTCGAGAGCGTTACCGGCAAAGCAATGAAGAAGCTCCAGATCATTGGAGGCGGCTCACGCAATGCGCTTCTCAACCGTCTGACCGAGGAAGCCACCGGGCTTGAAGTGGTGGCAGGGCCTGCCGAAGCGACCGCCATAGGCAATATCCTGACCCAGATCAAAGCCCTGGGTTATCCCGCTCCAAAGGAGATAATCGAAAATTTCTAAAACGACATTCTAACTCTCCGGAACCGGCTGGGGCCGCGACCGGCTCCCCGCCGCGTTTCCGGAACAATCATTATCATTGAATTTGACGCCATGAATAAATTACGGGCACCGCTCATAGACAAGCGCTACAAAGTCACCTTTGTGCTCATCACCATCCTCTTCGCGCTCTGGGGCTTCGCCAACGACATCACCAATCCCATGGTTGCCGCTTTTCAGACTGTTATGGAAATTTCGGCGACCAAAGCATCTATGGTGCAGTTTGCTTTCTACGGAGGATATGCCACAATGGCCATTCCCGCCGCTCTGTTCATTCGCCGCTACAGTTTCAAGAAAGGAATCATACTCGGTCTGGCGCTTTACGCGCTCGGAGCGTTTCTCTTCATTCCGGCCGCACAGTGGCAGATGTTCTCATTTTTCTGCATTTCCCTCTATATTCTGACATTCGGCCTCGCCTTTCTCGAGACTACCGCCAATCCGTTCATTCTCTCTCTCGGCGACCGCGAGACAGCCACACGCCGACTGAACTTCTCCCAGTCGTTCAATCCTATGGGTTCGCTGATGGGCATGTTCGTGGCCTCGCAGATCGTTCTGCCCAACCTGATCTCCGACAGGCGCGACGCTGCAGGTCAGATTATTTTCGGCACCCTCTCCGAAGCGGAGAAAGCCCAGATCCGTCTTCATGACCTTGCCGTCATACGCGACCCCTACGTGGCCATCGGCCTCATAGTGCTGGTGATGCTTGTCATCATCGCTCTCACCAAGATGCCCAACGTTGACCATAGCGGGCCTAAGGTCAGATCGAGCGAGACACTCCGCCGCCTATGGGCCAACAAACGCTACCGCTTCGGGGTGGTCAGCCAGGTTTTCTATGTGGCCGCTCAGATCATGGTCTGGACTTTCATAATCCAGTATGCCGACAACCTCGGCATCTCCAAGGCCACGGCCCAGAACTATAACATCTGCGCCATGTGCATGTTCCTCGGCTTCCGCTTCCTCGGCACCTATTCCATGAAATGGATTCCCGCCCCGCGTCTGCTTGCCGTCTTCGGCATCCTGGCGTCGCTCTGCATCATCGGCGCCATTTCCATAGTAGGTTTCGGAGGGCTCGTCTGTCTCGTCGCAACCAGCGCCTTCATGTCCATCATGTTCCCGAGCATCTACGGCATAGCCCTCGAAAACGTGGAGGAACGCGACGCCTCGCTCGGAGCTGCATTCCTCGTCATGGCAATCGTGGGCGGTGCGCTCATGCCTCCTCTCCAGGGCATGATCATCGACATGAAGACCATAGCAGCCATGCCGGCCGTCAACGTCTCGTTCGTGCTTCCCCTCGTCTGCTTCATCGTGGTCAGCATCTTCGGCTTCTACACTTCGGCCCGTCGCAGCTGATCCGCTCTTCGTCAACGAAACATACCCTCATCCCGGAAGGCCACTCACTTCCGGGATTTTTTGTGTGGCTCATCTTAGCCAGTCGATGTAGTTTTCCGGAGTGATGACAGCCGTTTCTCCCACGGGATAAGCCTCAATAAATGCCCTCGGGAACCTGACATTGCTTTTCTTTGGATTCCATTTCATTTCAAATAAAAGCATTTCCCCGTCTCTTTCTTCTATGAAATCAACCTCCTGCTGCGCGGTCGATCTCCAGAAATAATAGTTCTGATGAGCTCCGCGATAAGCATTGTATTTCATGCGCTCCATTATGAAAAAATTCTCCCATAAAGACCCTATGTCGATCCTGACTTCCACGGGTGAGAAATTATGCAGTATCGCATTTCTGATTCCGGTATCATAAAAATAGATTTTTTTCCCTTTTTTCAGCTCATTACGGAGATTTCGGCTTAACCCGTTGAGAATCTTCACTACATAGGACTTTTCGAGAAGATCGACGTACTTTTCAACCGTTTTAGGGTCTGACCCGACGGTTTGTGCCAGCTCATTATATGACACCTCACTTCCTACCTGAAGAGCAAGCGCGATCAGCAGTTTTTCAAGTAAAACCGGGCGCCTTATCCCCTCAAGATCGAGAATATCCTTATACAGATAACTCCCTGCAATCCCCGACAAAAGCTCAAGCGCATCTCCGGGGTGCGTCACTATCTCGGGATAACTTCCGTATATAAGACGTCGTTCAAGCATGTCGCGCGTATTGACAAGACCATCCGAGACCAAAAGTTCATCAGTTGAAATCGGAAACAGTTCATATTCGAACTTCCTCCCGGTCAAGGGCTCGTTTATGTTCGAACGTAAATGAAGCGATGAACTCCCGGTAACCAGAAATTGTCTGTCAGGATATTGTTCTACAAGGCGTTTTATAGTAAGTCCGATATTTTCGACTCTTTGGGCCTCGTCGATCATTATGATTCTGTTATCTCCTGTGAGAAGTGGGATCTCATTTTCCGGAATATCTTTGAGCAGGCGTCGGATTTCGGGAGAGTCACAACTGAATTCAGCATATTTCATTCCTGATTCCGAGCAGACTTTCCTGAACAGGGTTGTCTTCCCGACCTGTCTTGCACCGACCAGTATGATTGCTTTCCCTCGGAACATTCGTTCTCTCAGCTTAGGCAGTAACGCTCTATTTATCGTCTCCATATCTTATTATTTTTTGCAAAAATAATTCAAAACGGTTCCTAATCCAAAAATTTATATGTTTTTTTGGATTATGATCCAAAAATTTATATGTTTTTTTGGATTATGATCCAAAAATTTATATGTTTTTTTGGATTATGATCCAAAAAATCTATTGTTTTTTTGGATTAGGCTTTTTTAAAAGCGAAATCAATTCAGCCCATTTCGGGGCGGACCCATCCTTCAATGCCGTTGAGTTAAGGTGAATAGGCTTGACGGACATACTGCGTCGTAACCGTGCATGTAGCGCAACGGAGTACACAGTTAGAGGCGTCCCACTCTCACCGGCGTGTCGGAGGTATGGCTCACCGGTATATGCAAGCTCATTTATTACAGATTTTTTAAGCGAAACTCTTTGATTTTCGCAAAATTATCACTATATTTGTGATATAAATTTAAAAACATCTATTGCCATGAGATCCATTCCAACAAAAACCGTCGTCACCCTCTCCCTCCTACTCTCCGCTTCTATGCCCTCAACCCTTTTCGGACAGAAAACAACCGACAGCGACCTCCGCCTCGAAGTTGAAACTGCTGCCGGCAACGCCTTGAACCATTTCGACTCCTACGGCGCCTACGTCAATGCGGGTACCACGCAGAGTGTTCGCGACAGTAAGTTACGTCCCAAGGAAGAGCGTGACAGCAGTACGCTCTTTGTTATTTATGGTGTTGACATGAAATCGCCAAATTTCCTTAAAGGTGACTTCATTTGGGCCGGTGACCTGGCTCAAGACAACCATAGCGACACTGATTTTGATGGCATATCTCTCCCGATCAGCGGTGCCGCAATCGTGGTCCGCAAATCAACCATAAAGATGCTTTTTCCTGAGGCCGACCGATTTTTTATTAACGGTAAAGAAGCCACAATTGCGGAATATGAGGCCCTAAAGCCTCTTGAAATACAATGCGTCACGCGCCGAGGCAACACCCTCCTGATTAAAAAACGTTTCTACATTGATGGGACTGAAAATGTTGATGTCCAAAAAGCATCCGATGACGAAGGGAACCTCCTCCGCCGAATGTTTACCGCGGAAGATGAGGCTCTTTATAAACGCAGCAAATGATTCATTATAATGACCGTTTACTCCACCTAATCCCGGGAAACTCACCTCGCCGGGATTTTTTGATTAAATACTTATGTTTTGATTTTGTTTTACCATGAAAAAACTGCTGTTTATTTTAATTTTGTACGTCATTCCGGTTTTTATCTACGCTGGAATCCCGTCTGATTCTACTCATAATGCTATCAAAATGGGAAAAGCTACACTTATTGTGGATTTAATTTGCTTTTCTGATTCTGTTGATAGTCAAAAGAATTTGGATGAAATTTATGGTCCAATAGAGATTTTTGCCAATATTTATCCAGTTTTCAGCAAAATAGAAAATTACATTATAATCCCGATGAAGCAGGATTCAATGAGGTATTACGCTGAAATCCCCATTGAACGATTAGAGGAAATTGGAGGAATACAAGTCCATGTAAACGGAGATTGGGTTTTTGGCTCCCCGGTAGTATTAAAACAAAATGAACCTTCAGGAATAAAAATTGAAATGTATCCGTCTGATCCATCCAGACATTATTGCAAATATTACGGAGCAAGTAAGAAATATACCATGGAGGATTGGATTGCTATTGGCCAAACGGTTATTAATGCAGATTCTATGAATCCTTTTTCATATGCTCCAAAGGACAAAGATTTCTATGGTAAGTCATGGGAAGCAATAAGGAAATATCAGATTGAGACACTTTTTCCAAACTTCATAAAAGGGAGCATTGGAAATCAAGCTATTCCTGCACAAGCAAAAACTTGGCTTGAAAATTATCTTAAAATATACTTCGCGTCTCAATGTATTATCCCATATACAAGACTGGCTGAGATGGTGGATATAACCGTTGAAGAGCCCCCGATTGAATCATATTCATTTTTGGACAGCATAGACTTCTCGCCAGATATTTTTCTTTTGGGCTATCCTCTCATGACTTTACGTTACTTTTTGAATAACATACTCCGGGATATCGACGGAGGGCTGGAGGATATTGGTGAACGGCCGGTGAAGAAGTGGAAGGAATATATGGACCGAAAGCTTGCCCCGGCAATGGAGGAGAGACCGAAACTGCTCCTCGACCTGTTGGCCGGGATGTCCTACGTGCGTCAGCTCGAAGAGGAGAAGCCTTTGACGCCACTACAGATTAAAAACATCAACGAGGGATTCACCGACGACATAGGAAAGATAGTCCTTGCGCGTAACGAGGCGCTCGTTGCCCGGCTCGAGAAAAAAGAGAAGGCCGAGCTTAGGAATATGACCGACGAGGCTTTCGATCTGAAAAAATTCATCGACGAGAACTACAAGGGGCGCCCCGTTGTGGTCGATCTGTGGAACACCTGGTGCGGACCCTGCATGCAGGCCATCTCCCAGAGCGAGGAGACGAAGCAGGAGTTTGCGGGAAGCGACCTGGTGTTTCTCTACGTGGCCGACGACTCTTCGCCCGAAGACGAATGGTCACGCAAAGCCGAGGAGATCGGCTCGAAACAGGTGCGCGTAAGCACCGACACATCGGCCGCCATACTCAAGAACCACAATCTCGAAGGTTTCCCCTCATATCTCTTCTTTGACCGCGACCACAACCTCGTCCACTCACGCACAGCGTTCCCCGGCACCCGGGGATTCCGCGAGCTCCTGCTGGAACTCAATCCCCGCAAATAGCCTCCCCCTTTCACCGCCTCAATACCGAAGCGAGACGCATAAAATTTTATAATTTCGTAAAATAGCAATAACTATTTAAATAAACATTTGTTTAATTCACAAAAGTGTATTATGTTTGTGATGTCAAACAAAAGGAGAAAATCAACCCATGGACAGACAAGCACTTTTAAATTATTGTGCCGGAGAGTTGATCGCAGTCAAGATGGAGCTTGAAAAAATCGCCTTTCTGCTTCAGTCTGGTGTCAGGCCCACAAAAGAAATTAAGGAGCATCTTGACAACATGCTTGACAGAAAGAGGTTATTGGAAAAGCTGATAGAAGAGATTAAGAACAAAAAATAAAATCCGGATGGGGTTGACACCCTACAATATAAGACGAATATGAAAGAACTTATAGAACAATGGAAGCGGATGGAAACAGCCGATGATCCCAAGGCAACCGACTTCCTTAAAGAAATAACCGCCCGGGCGCAGGCCGAAGGCAAGATTCAAGAAATGAATGAAGCCATTTCATTCCTCATGGAAAGGGCCGAAAAACATCTTGCCAATATAGAGGAAAGCGTTACCGACTACACCATTCATGAACAAATGGGCGAACTCTCAGAAGCTATAAATCTGGCATATATAGCCCGTCGCTATTTCGGCAAGACGCGCCAATGGCTCTATCAAAGAGTAAAAGGCCAGATTGTGAACGGCAAGCCTGCATCCTTCACTCCCGACGAGGAGGCTCGCTTCAAGTTTGCACTGAATGAGATTGGGCTGCAGATAGCGACCGTCACACGGCGCGTATGAAAATTCTGAAACCATTCCCGTCTTTCTTTTGTCCGACTGACACAGAGCATGACTCATTCCGGTCAGTCATAATGAAAACAGGAACTTCTCAAAAAGCTTAAAGAAGCACACTGATTAGAAACAGCAGGAAAAGACAGAAAAATATTATAAGTACACCTCTTTCCTTTTGAATCTATCAACTGATTTTTTACCTTTGCAAAAATCAATCATCTTGCAATCCGACACTAAATTAATAACCTTAAAGACCATGAAAAAACTATTGCTACTCTGTTTAATATACATTATCCCTGCTATCGCCTCAGCGACCAATCTACCGGATAAATCAAATAATGCCATAAAATTGGGTAAAGCCCAACTTTTTGTCGATCTCATCTGCTTCGCGGATCCGGAGGACCTGGAATATAAATCAAAAAGCTTAGATGAGATTTATGGACCATTTGAGATTTACGCAAATACCATTCCTCTATTTAATAAAGAAAATGACGTCATATCAATTCCTTTGAAAAGGGACTCAATGAGATATTATGCCGAAGTGCCGGTAGAAAGGCTGGAGGAAATTGGAGGAATAGAGATCTATTTTAATGGCGAAAGCGTTGGAGGATGTCCGGTGGTATTTAAACAAAATGAACCTACAGGATTACAGATTGAATTATCTTTATCAGATCCCACTCAAAACTATGTAAGATATTACGGTGCTTCCGGAGATTATACAATGGAGGATTGGAGAAATATAAGCCATGCCATAGTGAACGCCCTAAGCGTCAATCCGTTTATGTTCTATCCCAAGGACAGAAGCGTATATAAGAGTTCGTGGCGCGATGTTGTTAAAATACAGACTGACTCAATATGGCCCGCTTTTTTAAAAAAAGCCTTAATTGATGTACAAATACCCCTGCATGCAGTTGACTGGGTGACGAACAGCCTGAAGATGCGTTTCGCATCGCAATGCGTCATGCCTTACGTTGAACGTGCAAAGGTCTATGACATCATAGTGGATGAACCGCCAATTGAAGCATACGATTTTCTGGGCAGCATAGATTATAACCCCGACGTGTTTCTTTTAGCATATCCGCTTTCACCGCAGCGCCTGTTCATCAGCAATATCATGCGTTTTATCGACGGAGGGCTGGAGGATATTGGTGAACGGCCGGTGAAGGAGTGGAAGGAATATATGGACCGAAAACTTGCCCCGGCAATGGAGGAGAGACCGAAACTGCTCCTCGACCTGTTGGCCGGGATGTCCTACGTGCGTCAGCTCGAAGAGGAGAAGCCTTTGACGCCACTACAGATTAAAAACATCAACGAGGGATTCACCGACGACATAGGAAAGATAGTCCTTGCGCGTAACGAGGCGCTCGTTGCCCGGCTCGAGAAAAAAGAGAAGGCCGAGCTTAGGAATATGACCGACGAGGCTTTCGATCTGAAAAAATTCATCGACGAGAACTACAAGGGGCGCCCCGTTGTGGTCGATCTGTGGAACACCTGGTGCGGACCCTGCATGCAGGCCATCTCCCAGAGCGAGGAGACGAAGCAGGAGTTTGCGGGAAGCGACCTGGTGTTTCTCTACGTGGCCGACGACTCTTCGCCCGAAGACGAATGGTCACGCAAAGCCGAGGAGATCGGCTCGAAACAGGTGCGCGTAAGCACCGACACATCGGCCGCCATACTCAAGAGCCACAATCTCGAAGGGTTCCCCTCATATCTCTTCTTTGACCGCGACCACAACCTGATCCACTCACGCACAGCGTTCCCCGGCACCCGGCGATTCCGCGAGCTCCTGCTGGAAATCAATCCCCGCAAATAGCCTCCCCCCTTCAACTCCCTTCTACCTAAACGGGAGAGTTAGGCATTGTTAAAAGAAACGTCCCTACGTTGGGGATTTGAGCTGTTTTGCTTAATTTTGCATGACGGGAAATGACGTGCGGTTAGCGCCAAAGGCGTCGCCGGACGATTTTTTCCGTAGCAGTCTCACTCAACAAATTAACATTTTAAGAATAAAAGATAATGGCAAACTGGTTTGAATGTAAAGTAAGATACGATAAAATGATGGAAAACGGCGTGGTGAAAAAGGTCAACGAACCTTATCTCATCGACGCCCTTTCGTTTACGGAAGCTGAGGCACGCATCATCAAGGAACAGACTCCTTTCATTTCGGGAGATTTCTCAGTCAGCGCGGTGAAACGCACCAAAATTTCGGAGATTTTCCGCGATGACCGCGCCGACAAATGGTATCTCGTCAAGGTGGCGTTCATCACCATCGACGAGAAGAGCGGCGCCGAGAAACGCTCGGTTAGCCAGATGCTGGTAGCCGGCAACGAATTCAAGGATGCTTTCGACAATTTCATGGAAGGCATGAAAGGCACTCTTGGCGATTTCGAGATCGTTTCGATCGCCGAGACACCAATCATGGATGTTTATGACGCCGAATTAGGCAACCTCCCCGAAAACAACGGATAAAGAAGATGGAACCGATAGGCACACGGCTTGAAAAGATACGCGCTACTCTGCCCCAAGGGGTGAGCCTTGTCGCTGTTTCGAAATTTCACCCTGCGGAGGCCGTTCTCGAGGCCTACGCTGCAGGCCAGAGGCTTTTCGGAGAGAGCCGCGCCCAGGAGCTGACGGCCAAGGCCGCGACACTTCCCGCCGACATCCGCTGGCACTTCATCGGCCATCTCCAGACGAACAAGGTCAAGCCCGTGGTAGCCGCCGCTTCTCTGATAGAAAGCATCGATTCGGAGAGACTGCTCATGGCCGTTGACCGCGAGGCTGAGCGGCAGGGAAAGCGCATGGACGTTCTGCTTCAGGTCCATGTGGCCCGCGAGGAGACCAAATTCGGTTTCTCTCCCGAAGAGCTTCTGGACCTTATACGGCGAAGAGTGTTCGAGAACCTGAAGGCGGTCCATATCTGCGGACTCATGGCCATGGCATCCAACACCGACGACACGGATCGCGTCAGAGATGACTTCATGAAGGTCGCAGCCCTGCGCGACGAAGTCATGAGAATCGCTCCCGACCTTAGAGGCTTCGACATTCTCAGCATGGGCATGAGCCACGACTACATGACGGCAATAGAATGCGGATCGAACATGGTCCGCGTCGGGACGGCTATTTTCGGCGAACGGGTCTGAACCAACCGCGATGACAACCCATTTAATGACGGACCTTACGGCCCGTCATTTCTTTTTGTAATATTTCACCCAATCGACCTCCATTTCGACCGGGAGATCAGCGGGATCAACCTCTCCTACCCACTGTCCGCCGAGCTGCATGTCGATCAGGAGATACTGGGGAATGTAGAAAGGGAACTGCCCGTCGGCGCCGCCGTTGATCTTGGGATATGTCAGAGTGGGCTGACCGTTGATGTGGAACACGATGCTGTCGGGAAGGATATCCACTCCATAGACGTTCCAGCCCTCGCGGTCAATCGGATAGGTTCCTCCCTGGGGAGGATTGGCTGTCCGGCCGAGATTCTGCGTATAGTTGGAGTGTACGGTCTGATAGGCGACATGGTTGTTGTTGAGACGCTCCATAATGTCGAGTTCTCCGCCCATGGGCCATTCATATTTCTCATGCTCGTAGGGCAGCAGCCATACGGCAGGCCACGCGCCCTTGGCTCCGTGAAGCCGCACACGCACCTCGAAGCGGCCCGGCTCAAAGGCTTTCTTGTCCTTGGTCCATATTCCGCCCGTCAGATAAGGTGCCGGATCCACTGATGTGTCGGGATTCACTATTCCCTTCAGGATGAGCAATCCGTCGCGGAATTCATAGCATGAGTCGTTTTTCGACTGCGTGTTCTGCCAGTCGGGCTTTCCGCGGTCAGTCTTGCTCCAGACGGCTGTGTCAAGCACGCCTGAATCGAAATCTTCGGTCCACACGAGTTCCCACTCCGGTTTCTCGGCACACAAAGGGATCAGAACGGTGACGGCCACAAAAGCCATCGCCATTGAAAACAGCTTTCTCATAAATTTTTATCGGATATATACTGATGAATATTCTGCATTGCGTAACAAAGAGAAAACACCCCGCCGACACGCATTGTTCGGCGGGGTGTTAATTATTTCAGACTGACGGGCGTCCGTCAGGATTTAGAGACGATTGAGTCGGCTATGATCTCTGCATCGAGAGCCTCGGGATCAAGCAGGCCTGAAAGGTCGTCTTTCGAGCCAACGACTATGCGGTCATACTCGCGCAGACCCGTACCGGCAGGGATAAGCTTGCCGCAGATCACATTTTCCTTCATGCCCTCGAGGTAGTCGGTCTTGCCGTTGATGGCAGCCTCGTTGAGCACCTTGGTGGTTTCCTGGAAGGATGCGGCGGAGATGAACGAACCGGTCTGGAGAGCGGCGCGGGTAATACCCTGAAGGATCTGCTCGGAAGTGGCCGGCATAGCGTCGCGGACAACGATCTGACGGAGGTCGCGGCGTTTCAGGGCCGAATTCTCGTCGCGGAGCTTACGGGCAGTGATGATCATACCCGGCTTGACATTTTCGCTGTCTCCGGCGTCGGTAACCACCTTCTTGCCCCAGATGCGGTCGTTCTCATCAAGGAACGCGCGTTTATCGACAACCTGCTGTTCGAGGAAACATGTGTCACCCGGATCGATGATGTTGACTTTGCGCATCATCTGACGGACGATTACCTCGAAGTGCTTGTCATTGATCTTCACACCCTGCATGCGATAGACATCCTGGACTTCGTTGACGATGTATTCCTGGACGGCTGTCGGACCCATGATGTTGAGGATGTCGGCGGGTGTGATGGCTCCTGCCGAAAGCGGAGTTCCGGCACGCACGTAGTCATTCTCCTGCACGAGCAGCTGTTTCGAAAGCGGAACGAGATATTTCTTGACCTCACCGAGACGCGAAGTGACGGAGATCTCGCGGTTACCGCGTTTCACCTTTCCGTAGGTCACCTCACCGTCGATTTCAGCGACGACAGCGGGGTTACTCGGGTTACGCGCCTCGAAGAGCTCGGTTACACGGGGCAGACCACCGGTGATGTCACCCGCACCGCCCGAAGAGGAACGGGGGATCTTGACGAATATATCGCCCGGCTTGACCTCGGCGCCTTCGTCGAGCATCAGGTGAGCGCCCACAGGGAGCGACACTGTCTTGACGATCTGTCCGTTGCCATCGACAATGTCGGCCTCGGCAACTTTCGTACGGTCCTTGGACTCGATGATGATCTTTTCATGCAGACCTGACTGTTCGTCGGTCTCCACGCGATATGTAACGTTCTCTATGAGGTTAACATACTGGATCTTTCCGGCGTTTTCGCTGACAATGACGGCGTTGAAGGGGTCCCATTCGCAGATCACATCACCTTTCTTGACGGTCGCTCCGTTGTCGAAGTAGAGTTTCGAACCGTAAGGGATGTTGGCGGTGGTATAGATCATCTTGGTATTGGGATCTACGATACGCATTTCGGCCATTCGTCCGATAACGACTTCGACGTTGCGGCCCTTGGCATCCACTTCGTCGGTCTTTACCTGGCGGAGTTCCTCGATTTCGAGGATACCGTCGTAACGCGAGGTTACGGAAGATACGGCCGCGATATTCGAGGCGACACCACCGACGTGGAACGTACGGAGCGTAAGCTGAGTACCCGGCTCACCGATTGACTGAGCGGCGATGACGCCGACAGCCTCGCCTTTCTGGACAAGGCGGTTGGTTGCGAGGTTTCGGCCATAGCACTTGGCGCATACGCCGCGCTTGCTCTCGCAAGTGAGGACCGAACGGATCTCGACCGATTCGATCGGCGAGGCGTCGATGCGGTCGGCAGCGGCATCATTGATTTCGTCGCCGGCTGCAACGATGAGTTCGCCGGAAACGGGATCATATACGTCATGGACGGAAACGCGTCCGAGGATTCGTTCGCCGAGCGAGGCCACGACTTCGTCGTTCTTCTTGATCTCGGTGCATACGAGGCCGCGGAGAGTTCCGCAGTCTTCCTCGCGGATGATGACGTCGTGGGCAACATCGACAAGACGACGGGTCAGATAACCGGCGTCGGCTGTCTTCAAGGCGGTGTCGGCAAGACCCTTGCGGGCACCGTGGGTCGAGATGAAGTACTCGAGCACCGAAAGGCCCTCCTTGAAGTTCGCGAGAATCGGGTTTTCGATGATCTGACCGCCTTCGGCACCGCTCTTCTGGGGCTTGGCCATAAGACCGCGCATACCTGAGAGCTGACGGATCTGGTCTTTCGAACCACGGGCTCCTGAATCGAGCATCATGAAGACAGGATTGAATCCCTGCTGGTCGGCGGAAATCTGCTTCATGAGGGTGTCGGCCAGACGGGCGTTGACATGTGTCCAGATATCGATGATCTGGTTGTAGCGCTCGTTGTTGGTGATGAATCCCATTGCATAGTTGTTCATCACTTCCTGCACCTGTTCGTAGCCTTCGCGCACGTATTCCTCCTTTTCGGGCGGGATAATCACGTCGCCGAGGTTGAACGACAGGCCTCCGCGGAAGGCCATGTAGTAACCGAGGTTCTTGATGTCGTCAAGGAACTGGGCCGAACGAGGGATACCGCATTTCTTGATGACTTTCGATATGATTGTACGCAACGATTTCTTCGAAAGAATTTCGTTGACGTAACCGATTTCTTTGGGAACATACTGGTTGACGAGCACACGTCCTACGGAGGTGTTTTCAACCAGATGTTTGATGGGATTGCCGTTTTCGTCGATGTCGTCAACAACGATCGAAACCGGAGCGTGGAGAGTCACGCGGCCTTCGTTGTAGGCGATCTGAGCCTCTTCGGGACCGTAGAATTTCAGTCCTTCGCCGAGGTCACCCTTACGGAGTTTGGTTATGTAGTAGAGACCGAGCACCATGTCCTGCGAAGGCACGGTGATAGGAGCGCCGTTGGCAGGGTTGAGGATGTTGTGAGAGCCGAGCATGAGGAGCTGGGCCTCGAGAACGGCCTCATTGCCGAGAGGCAAGTGGACCGCCATCTGGTCACCGTCGAAGTCGGCGTTGAATGCCGTACATGCGAGCGGATGGAGCTGGATGGCCTTTCCTTCGATCATCTTGGGCTGGAAGGCCTGGATGCCGAGACGGTGAAGTGTCGGGGCACGGTTGAGAAGGACTGGATGACCTTTCATCACGTGTTCGAGGATATCCCATACCACAGGTTCCTTTCGGTCAACTATTTTCTTTGCCGACTTGACGGTCTTCACTATGCCGCGTTCGATGAGCTTGCGGATAACGAAGGGCTTGTAAAGTTCGGCAGCCATATTCTTGGGAATACCGCACTCGTGCATTTTGAGCTCGGGACCGACAACGATAACCGAACGAGCCGAATAATCGACACGCTTACCGAGAAGGTTCTGACGGAAACGTCCCTGCTTACCTTTAAGCGAGTCGGAGAGCGACTTGAGAGGACGGTTGGCTTCTGTCTTGACAGCCGACGACTTGCGGGAATTGTCGAGAAGTGAATCCACGGCTTCCTGAAGCATGCGCTTCTCGTTGCGGAGAATCACCTCGGGAGCCTTGATCTCGATCAGACGCTTGAGTCGGTTGTTGCGGATGATTACGCGACGATATAGGTCGTTGAGGTCGGAGGTGGCAAAACGGCCGCCATCAAGAGGGACGAGAGGACGCAATTCGGGCGGAATAACGGGAACAGCCTGAAGAATCATCCACTCGGGTTTGTTGCGGTTTCGCGACGCACGGAACGACTCGACTACCTGCAGACGCTTGAGAGCCTCGGTCTTGCGCTGCTGCGAACCGTCCTTGTCGGCCTGGTCGCGCAGCTGATAAGAGAGGCTGTCGAGATCAAGACGCTGGAGGAGGTCATAGATGGCCTCGGCGCCCATCTTGGCGATGAACTTGTTGGGGTCTGAGTCATCGAGCATGCGGTTCTCCTTGGGAAGATTATCGACGATGTCGAAATATTCCTCTTCGGTCAGAAGCTGCAGGGGCTCGACCTGAAGATCAGGTTTGAGAAGGCCCTTGTCTTTTGCGTCGGGATCCTTGAGATCATCCTTGAGAGCTGCTCCGGGCTGGATAACGACGTAGCGCTCGTAGTAGATTATAGCGTCAAGCTTCTTTGAAGGAAGTCCGAGCAGATAGCCTATCTTGTTGGGGAGAGAGCGGAAATACCAGATGTGGGCTACGGGAACGACGAGCTTGATGTGGCCCATGCGTTCGCGACGCACTTTCTTTTCCGTCACCTCGACACCGCATCGGTCGCAGACAATACCTTTGTAACGGATGCGCTTATACTTTCCGCAATGACATTCATAGTCCTTGACGGGACCGAAAATGCGTTCGCAGAACAGACCGTCACGTTCAGGTTTGTAGGTGCGGTAGTTGATTGTCTCGGGCTTCAGCACCTCTCCGCTTGACTTCTCGAGGATTTCCTCGGGAGAAGCCAGGCCGATGGTGATTTTTGAGAAGCCGGTTTTGGTTTTATTTTCTTTTCTAAAAGCCATATATGATTTGACTGTTTTTGTCGGAAAGTATGAGAGATTAATCGAGAGTGATGCTCAGGCCGAGACCGCGGAGCTCATGGAGAAGCACGTTGAGTGATTCAGGCATTCCGGCAGGGGGCATCGCATCGCCTTTGACAATAGCCTCGTAGGCTTTTGAACGTCCGGTGACGTCGTCGCTCTTGATTGTCAGGATCTCCTGGAGGACATGGCTTGCGCCGAACGCCTCGAGAGCCCAAACCTCCATTTCACCGAATCGCTGACCTCCGAACTGGGCTTTACCGCCGAGAGGCTGCTGGGTGATGAGCGAGTACGGACCGATCGAACGGGCGTGCATCTTGTCTTCGACCATGTGGCCGAGCTTAAGCATGTAGATGACGCCGACAGTTGCGGGCTGGTCGAAACGTTCGCCGGTACCACCGTCGTAAAGATAGGTCTTGCCGTAGCGCGGAAGTCCGGCCTTGTCGGTCCAGGCGTTGAGGTCGTCGAGAGTGGCACCGTCGAAAATCGGAGTTGCGAATTTCTCGCCGAGCTCGCGTCCGGCCCAGCCGAGAACGGTCTCGAATATCTGTCCGAGGTTCATACGCGAAGGCACACCCAGAGGGTTGAGGACGATATCGACTGGAGTACCGTCGGCAAGGAACGGCATGTCTTCCTGGCGCACGATGCGGCTCACGATACCTTTGTTACCGTGGCGTCCGGCCATCTTGTCACCGACGCTTATCTTACGTTTCTTGGCCACATAGACCTTCGCCATCTGCATGATTCCCGAAGGCAGGTCATCGCCTATGGAGATGTCGTTTTTCTTGCGGCGGAGTTCTGTCTCTATCTCCTTGTACTTGCGCAGGTAGTTGACAATACAGTCGCGGATAAGATCATTCTTATGGACATCGGCTGTCCATTTGCTGAGATTGATAGTGTCGAAATCGATTTCGCGCAATATTGCGGGAGTGAATTTCGCACCCTTGGCAACAACATCTGAACCGAGGAAGTCCTTCACGCCCTGCGAGGTCAGACCGTCGGTAAGAGTCATGAGCTTATCGACAAGCAGATTCTTGAGCGATTCGAGCTTTTCTTCATATTCCTCGTCGAGCTTCGGAAGAAGGGCGTTGGCGCTCTGGCCTCTCTTCTTCTTGGTGGCGCGGGAGAAAAGGTTGGTTCCGATGACAACGCCCTTGAGCGAGGGAGAAGCCTTCAGAGAAGCGTCCTTCACATCGCCGGCCTTGTCGCCGAAGATGGCGCGGAGAAGTTTTTCCTCAGGAGTGGGATCGCTTTCACCTTTAGGAGTGATCTTACCGATCATAATGTCACCGGGCACTACGTGGGCTCCGACACGGATTATACCGCGTTCGTCAAGATCCTTCGTGGCATCCTCGCTGACATTGGGGATATCCGAGGTCAGCTCTTCCATGCCTCGTTTTGTCTCGCGGACTTCGAGCGAATATTCGTCAACATGGACAGAGGTAAGTATATCTTCGCGGACCATGCGCTCGTTGAGCACGATGGCGTCCTCGTAGTTATATCCTTTCCAGGGCATGAACGCGACTTTCAGGTTGCGGCCGAGGGCAAGCTCGCCGTTCTCGGTGGAGTAACCTTCTGTCAGGATCATTCCGGCGGTCACGCGCTGTCCCTTGTGACAGATGGGTCGCAGGTCTATCGTAGTGCTCTGGTTGGTCTTGCGGAATTTCGGGATGTGGTATTCCTTGACTGCATCCTCAAATGCAACGAATTCCTCGTCCTCGGTGCGGTCATAGCGGATGCGGATGACGGTTGCGTCAACGAATTCGATGACACCGTCGCCTTCGGCGGTTACCTGAGTGCGGCTGTCGCGGATGAGCTGGCCTTCGAGACCGGTTCCGACGATAGGCGACTCGCTTCTCAGCAGAGGCACTGCCTGGCGCATCATGTTCGATCCCATGAGGGCGCGGTTGGCGTCGTCATGCTCGAGGAAGGGGATGAGCGATGCAGCTATAGATGCTATCTGAGTCGGCGACACATCCATGAGTTCCACCTGATCGGGAGCCACGATAGGGAAGTCGGCATCAAGACGGGCCTTCACGCGGTCGCGCACGAAAGTGCCGTCATCGTTAAGCGGAGCGTTGCCCTGCGCGATGACCTTGCCTTCTTCAATCTCGGCGGTCAGATAGGTGATCTCGTCGTTATTGAGGTTGACCTTGGAATCGGTGACTTTTCTGTAGGGCGTCTCGATAAATCCGAGGTCATTTATCTTCGCATATACGCACAGCGATGAGATAAGACCGATGTTAGGACCTTCAGGGGTCTCGATCGGGCAGAGACGGCCATAGTGGGTATAGTGAACGTCACGCACTTCGAATCCGGCACGCTCACGGCTAAGACCGCCGGGGCCGAGGGCCGACATACGGCGCTTGTGGGTCATTTCTGCCAGAGGGTTAGTCTGGTCCATGAACTGCGACAGCGCGTTGGTGCCGAAGAAAGTGTTGATGACGGATGAGATTGTTTTGGCATTGATCAGATCGATGGGGGTGAAGACCTCGTTGTCACGTACATTCATACGCTCGCGTATGGTGCGCGACATGCGGGCGAGACCCACGCCGAACTGGTTGTAGAGCTGTTCGCCGACAGTGCGTACGCGGCGGTTGCTCAGGTGGTCGATGTCATCGACCACGGTCTTCGAGTTGATAAGCTCGATGAGATACTTGATGATGGCGATGATATCTTCCTTTGTGAGGACTTTCACCTCGGGAGAAGTGGTCAGGCCGAGTTTCTTGTTGATGCGGTAACGGCCCACATCGCCCAAGTCATAGCGCTTCTCGGAGAAGAACAGGTTGGTGATGACCTCGCGGGCGCTTGCATCATCCGGCGGCTCGGCGTTGCGGAGCTGTCTGTAGATATACTGGATGGCCTCTTTCTCCGAGTTGGTGGTATCTTTCTGAAGTGTATTGAAGATAATTGAGTAATCGCTTGCGTTCACGTCCTCTTTGTGGAGAAGGATAGTCTGAGCACCTGACTCGAGAATCAGAGGAATATCCTCCTCGGTCAGCACCTTCTCGCGGTCGATGAGCACTTCGTTACGGTCGATGGAGACAACCTCGCCGGTGTCTTCGTCAACGAAGTCCTCAACCCATGTCTTCAGAAGACGTGCGGCAAATTTACGGCCCACGCATTTCTTGAGGTTCGTCTTGTTGACCTTGACTTCCTCTGCAAGACCGAATATCTCGATGATGTCCTTGTCGCTTTCAAGACCGATCGCGCGAAGAAGAGTCGTCACGGGAAGTTTCTTCTTGCGGTCGATATAGGCATACATGACGTTGTTGATGTCAGTGGCGAACTCAATCCAGCTTCCGCGGAACGGTATGATACGGGCGGAATAAAGTATCGTTCCGTTGGCATGGGTGCTCTGTCCGAAGAATACACCGGGTGAACGGTGGAGCTGAGAGACCACGACGCGTTCGGCGCCATTGATTATGAACGTGCCCTTCTCGGTCATGTAGGGAATGAGTCCGAGATAGACATCCTGGATCACCGTAGCAAAATCCTCATGGTCAGGGTCGGTACAATACAATTTCAATTTCGCCTTCAGCGGAACGCTGTAGGTCATGCCTCTTTCCAGACATTCCTCTATCGAATAGCGTGGCGGGTCTATGTAATAGTCGAGGAATTCCAGAACAAAATTGTTGCGTGTGTCCGCAATGGGGAAATTCTCGGCAAAAACTTTATATAGGCCCTCGTTATTCCTTTTTTCAGGAGGAGTGTCGAGCTGCAGAAAGTCTCTGAAGGACTTCAGCTGAACCTCAAGAAAGTCAGGATAAGGAACCGGATTCTTAACCGATGCAAAATTTACACGGGGTTTAACTGTGGTAACTGACATCAAAAAACTTTACAATTAAAGGTAAAACGTGAACTCAAATAAATAATAAACACAAGAGGTTAAGTGGAGGCAATCCCTGCCCCACTTAACCTATAATCCTGATAATCAGGGTGATTATTTAAGTTCGACTTCAGCGCCGGCTTCTTCGAGCTCTTTCTTCAAGCCCTCAGCATCGGCTTTGGGAAGGCCTTCCTTAACAACAGAGGGAGCGCCGTCAACCAATTCTTTGGCTTCCTTCAGGCCGAGACCGGTCTGAGCCTTAACTACTTTTACGACGTTCAGCTTGCTTGCGCCGGCTGACTTGAGGACAACATCGAATGAAGTTTTCTCTTCAGCGGCGGGTGCACCTGCAGCGGGACCAGCGGCAACTGCTACAGCAGCAGCGGCGGGTTCGATGCCATATTCGTCCTTGAGGATCTGAGCAAGTTCGTTTACTTCCTTAACGGTGAGGTTAACAAGTTGTTCTGCAAAAGCTTTTAAATCTGCCATTTTAGTATTTGTTTATTGTTTATTTACTGATTTGTTGATTAGGGTACTGGTTGAGAAGAGGGGTATCGGGAACGGTAATCCTGAAGACTATCAGTCCTCTTTTTTCGAAAGGGTTTCGAGAATACCGTGGATGGTTCCGCCAGCGCTCTGAAGGGCTGAAACGACATTCTTGGCGGGCGATTGCAGAAGAGCGACCACGTCTGCGATAAGTTCGTTCTTGCTCTTGATTGTGGCAAGAGTGTCGAGCTGATCGGCGCCGAAATAAACTGTCTCTTCAACGTAGGCAGCCTTAAGCGCGGGGAGCACGTCATCTTTCTTCACGAAGTCCTTGATGAGTTTCGCAGGTGCGTTTGCAACGTGCGTGCACATCAGTGAGGTAGGACCAGCCAGGGCGGGATACAGTTCGGAGAAATCTCCGTCGAGCTGCTCGAGAGCCTTGTGGAGGAGAGTGTTCTTCACCACGATGAGCTTGACCTCAGCCTTTGCGCAGGCGCGACGAAGCTCTGAAGTCTTTTCGGCGTTAAGGCCGGCGGTCTCGACGAGGTAGAAGTTGGGATACTCCTTTAAAGTCTCGGCAATCTTGTTGATGATTATTGCTTTATCTTCTTTTCTCATGTTGCTGCAATTTTTAGTGGTGATTAGTCATCGATGGTTTTAGCGTCGACTTTCACACCCGGGCTCATGGTGCTTGAAAGATAAATGCTCTTGATATATGTACCCTTGGCCGTTGCGGGTTTGAGTTTGATCAGGGTGTTGATGAATTCGCGGGCGTTCTCCTTCATCTGGGCCGGGGTAAAGCTTACCTTGCCGATGGAAGAGTGAACGATACCGTTTTTGTCAACCTTGAAGTCGATCTTACCTTTCTTGACCTCTTCAACAGCTTTTGCGACATCGTTTGTCACAGTGCCGCTCTTGGGGTTAGGCATGAGGCCGCGGGGACCGAGAATACGTCCGAGCGCTCCGATCTTGCCCATGATGGCAGGCTGAGTGATGATGACATCAACGTCAGTCCAGCCGCCCTTGATCTTGTCGATATACTCGTCAAGACCAACGTAGTCAGCGCCGGCAGCCTTGGCTGCGGCTTCAGCGTCAGGGTTGCAGAGCACAAGCACCTTAACCTGCTTACCGGTACCGTGGGGGAGCGTTACCACGCCACGCACCATCTGGTTAGCTTTACGAGGGTCAACGCCAAGGCGTACGTCGATATCGAGTGAAGAATCGAATTTGGTGAAGGTGATTTCCTTTACCTTTTCGGCAGCTTCAGCGAGAGTGTACGCTTTCCCAGCTTCAATCTTCTCGAGGGCCAACTTTTGATTTTTTGTAAGTTTACTCATGATTTAATTGAAGTTTATCAGTTATTTTCAGGGAATGTACCTTTGACGGTGATACCCATACTTCTGGCTGTACCAGCGACCATACGCATTGCGGATTCAACGGTGAAGCAATTCAAGTCAGGCATTTTGTCTTCAGCGATTGCCTTTACCTGATCCCAGGTAATTTCGGCCACCTTCTTGCGGTTAGGCTGAGCCGAGCCGCTCTTGATTTTGGTAGCTTCGAGCAACTGGACGGCTACCGGAGGAGTCTTTACGACGAAATCAAAGCTCTTGTCCGTGTAATAGGTGATTACTACGGGAAGAACCTTGCCGGCTTTGTCCTGAGTGCGGGCATTGAACTGCTTGCAAAATTCCATGATGTTGATGCCCTTGGAACCCAGAGCGGGACCAACTGGAGGCGATGGATTTGCTGCTCCACCCTTAATCTGCAATTTGATTTGTCCAGCAATTTCTTTAGCCATTGTTCAATCTTAATTTTAGATATTGGTGTTGATGTTTGAGGCTTGCCCTTTCCAAAACGAAAGCGCCGATGCGTAACCAAGGGCGCCGCCACGGAAGAGCGTCACACTCGCTCTACTTGCGAATTTTCCAACTCCAGAGGAGTCTTGCGGCCAAAAATCTTGACCATGACCTTCAGTTTCTTCTTCTCGCGATCGACTTCTTCGATCTCGCCGGTGAAGCCGTTGAAGGCGCCGACAATGACCTTGACAGTCTCTCCGACCAGATAGTCGTTGAGAGAATCGACGGTCACGTCAGCCATTTCGTCGGCCATACCGAGCATTCTCTGCACTTCACTCTGGCGAAGTGTCTCGGGGCGCGAGTTGTTGCTCTTGCCGCGGAGAAAGTCGATGACGTTGGTTGTGTTGCGTAACTGATGCTCTACTTCGCCATGAAGGATAGCCTCGATGAAAACGTAGCCGCTGTAAAGGTTTTTCTCTTTGATAGCCTTCTTGCCGCCACGAACAGTGAGAACTTTTTCTGTGGGAATGAGCACCTGAAACAGGTATTTGCCAAGATCAGTGTTACGCATCTGCGCTTCCAACACTTCTTTTACCTTGGCTTCTTTACCGGATATGGCACGCAACACGTACCAAGCTTTCTTTTCTTCAGCCATTGTTTTTGCAGAGTTTACGAAAAGCTTCGTGATTGAGGGTTTTGGTCAGCGGATTATTTGAACCAGGATGGGATGGAATAGATTATGTCGCCCATAAAGAAGCTACAAACCTTGTCCATGCAGAATATTATCGCGGCGATAATAATGGAAGCAATCAGCACGATAACAGCGCTTTTGACAACCTGGCCTTTTGTTGGCCAAGAAGTCTTGTACCGCAACTCGGTATAAGACTCCTCAATATCCGTAAGTAATTTTAATTTTTTCATGTTCAATCTTTGGGCACGGGAAGAGAGGCTCGAACTCCCGACACCTGGTTTTGGAGACCAGTGCTCTACCGACTGAGCTATTCCCGTGTATTGAAAGCCGCCGGGTCGTTTCCATTGTCGCGGACCGTTGCCGCGGCGGCTTTTGTTCTATCTAACTAATCTTCGGTTGGATTAGTCGAGGATTTCGGTGATCTGACCGGAACCTACTGTGCGGCCACCTTCACGGATAGCGAAGCGAAGACCCTTGTCGCAAGCTACGGGGTTGATAAGATCAACGATGATTTCCACGTGGTCACCCGGCATTACCATTTCAACGCCTTCGGGAAGAGTGATCTCACCGGTCACGTCAAGTGTGCGGATGTAGAACTGGGGACGGTAGTGGTTGTGGAACGGAGTGTGACGACCACCTTCTTCTTTCTTCAGGATATAAACCGAAGCTTTGAATTTGCTGTGGGGTTTAACAACACCCGGATGGCAGATTACCATACCACGTTTGATATCTTTCTTGTCGATACCGCGGAGAAGAAGACCCACATTGTCACCTGCTTCACCCTGATCGAGAAGTTTGCGGAACATTTCAACGCCGGTAACAACTGACTTCATGTCAGCGCCAAGACCCATGATCTGAACTTCGTCACCAACTTTGACAACACCTGTTTCGATACGGCCGGTAGCTACGGTACCACGACCGGTGATCGAGAACACGTCCTCAACAGGCATCAGGAAGGGTTTGTCGATATCGCGCGGAGGCAGGGGGATCCAAGTATCTACAGCGTCCATGAGCTCAACGACTTTTTCTTCCCACTGGGGTTCGCCGTTAAGAGCGCCGAGGGCAGAGCCGCGGATGATAGGAGTGTTGTCTCCGTCGTAGTCGTATGATGAAAGAAGGTCACGCATTTCCATCTCAACGAGTTCGAACATTTCCTCGTCGTCAACCATGTCACACTTGTTCAGGAAGACAACGATACGGGGAACGTTCACCTGACGGGCGAGAAGGATGTGCTCGCGGGTCTGGGGCATAGGACCGTCGGTTGCAGCAACCACGATGATAGCACCGTCCATCTGAGCGGCACCGGTAACCATGTTCTTCACGTAGTCAGCGTGTCCCGGGCAGTCAACGTGAGCGTAGTGACGGTTTGCAGTCTCATACTCAACGTGAGCGGTATTGATTGTGATACCACGTTCCTTTTCCTCGGGAGCGTTGTCGATCTGGTCGAACGACTTCACTTCAGAAAGACCTTTCTTTGCGAGAACGGTGGTGATAGCGGCAGTAAGGGTAGTTTTGCCGTGGTCAACGTGACCGATAGTACCGATGTTTACATGCGGTTTGGTTCTTTCGAATTTCTCTTTAGCCATAACTTTTGCTATTTGATATTGTTGTTAGATGTTTCTTTTTTCAGCCAAGATGCCACGGTAGAGCAAGGCACTATCGGGGCTGTCAAGGAATAAAAATGGAGCCGATGGCGGGATTTGAACCCGCGACCTCTTCCTTACCAAGGAAGTGCTCTACCCCTGAGCTACATTGGCGTCACAATAGAGCGGAAGACGAGGCTCAAACTCGCGACCCTCAGCTTGGAAGGCTGATGCTCTATCAACTGAGCTACTTCCGCGAAAAATATGTGTGGGCGAAGATGGATTCGAACCACCGAAGGTAAAAACCAGCAGATTTACAGTCTGCCCCATTTGGCCACTCTGGTATTCGCCCTTGTTTTTTCAGTTCTCATTCCGGACTCTTCCGGCGAGTTTTCTTTTGGAGCCTCTTGTCGGATTCGAACCAACGACCCCGAGATTACAAATCACGTGCTCTGGCCAACTGAGCTAAAGAGGCGGGTCTTTCTGTTTGCCTGATTGCCTTGCGGCCTCAAAAGCGATGCAAAGTTATGACTATTTTTTTATTCCACCAAACTTTTCGCTCTTTTTTTAGTTGATTTTTTACGCCTTTTTACAACCCCATGAATGATAACACTCTTGTTTAAAATCATTTAGCCACTAATTTTACAACAAAAAAAGATTTGGAAGCAGATCATCCCGACTGATGCCGACGGCTTCATCTCTTCACTGTGTGATGCAGAATCTCATGACCGTTTCCGTTTTTCACCGACAATTCCAGGCTATGGCCGTCGGCCGACGCCTCGATGACATCGACGTTACTGTTGATGATCACCGGAAATTTCGCTCCACTTTCCTTTCCGGGCTGCACAAACAGATGACGGTGCAGATGACCGCATACCATGACATCCACCCCCGCCTCATTCAATATAGGCATAAACATGCGTTGCGCGTGGAGCTGCCCATGCCATGTATCGCCGAAAGGCGGCACATGAAGCAACACGACCTTGTAGGGGGAAGAACGGAACTCTTCCGTCGCCACGACTTCTTTCAGCCAACGCGCTTCATCTTCCCTGTAACGGTCCATCCGGTTCAGCCCGAAATATTCGATATCACTGTCCGGTTTATCCTCTCCTCCGTCCATCACAATAAAGAACACCGGGCCCTGGCGGAACGTATAGTAAGGCATACCGGTTGAGGCCGGAAAATATTCCGGATAGCGGGCGGCCATCACTCCGCGCCCCTCATGATTGCCGCGCACCATATAAAAAGGAACCTCCGACGCAAACATATCTACAGCTTTATTTATAAAGCCGTCAACGACCTGCCGCTCGGTGTCCATGTGGCTCACCATATCGCCGTTGAAAACCACGAAATCGGTTTCACCCCGGCGAACGTCTTTCAGAAGCCGCCCCATTCTGGCCGTATCGGCATGAATATCATTGACCACGCTGAACCGGATCGATGTCTTGGCAGGATCGACGGTCGTAAACCGCAACGGCTCTTTCTGATATACGCGCGTTGACGCCACTACACCATAACTGACCTGATAGGTCTTTTCTTCCGTCACTTCCTGCGAGAAAACGCGGTAACGATAAGTGGTGCCCGGAGTCAGGCCATCGACCTTCACGCGATGGAGCGTACCTATGACTTTACGTCCGAGATGAGTCTGATAGAACTTGGGGCGCTCCTCGGCATAGAAATGCAACGTGTCGTCGGGTGCGGTCTCGACCCAGGAAACCGACCGTTTGTCGGTACCCCACACAATCACGGCCTCATTCTCGCCCACCTGTTGGAGATAAGGACCGAAAGTTATTCTCACAGCTTGCGCCGACACAGCGCCGGCGACCAGCAGAATAAATGCCAGAAAACGGAAATGGCTCATAGCAGGATATAATGTGATGATTTTTGAGCACCAAAATTAGTAAAAATCTACATTTCATGCAATTTTTTGGACGAAGGCCTGCAAACGGCCGTCATTCATTTTCAATTTTCGGCGAATAATTACTATATTTGCGTTGCATTATGCGGTATTAAGAATTCAAATTAACAAAAAACATCATACACATGAAAACTGAAGAGATTAACGCGCGCATCCAGGCACTTCGCGACGTGATGCAGCAGGAAGGCGTTGACGCCGTTATTATACCACAAACCGACCCCCATCAGGGCGAATACCTTGCCGATCACTGGCAGGTGCGCCGCTGGCTCTCAGGCTTCACCGGTTCGGCCGGAGATCTGGTTGTGACACGCACAAAAGCTTTCGTCTGGGCCGATTCCCGTTACTGGCTGCAGGCGGCCGCACAGCTCAAAGACACCTGCATCGGCGTCATGGAAGACGGCAAGCCCGAAGTTCCGTCTATTGCGGCATACCTTTCTTCAAACCTTCCCGGAGGAGCCACTGTAGGCATCGACGGCATGGTATTTTCCGTCAACTCAGCCGAAACCCTTGAAAAAACGCTCGCCAGAAACGGAATCAGCCTGCGCGTCGATTTCGACCCGGCCGACCTCGTATGGCTTGACCGGCCCTCGCTCCCTAAGGACAAGATCTTCCTCCACGAAGAAAAGCACTCCGGCGAAAGCGCCAAGTCAAAAATCAGCCGCGTCATGGAAAATGTCAACGCTGAAGGCGCCGGCGCAACATTCATCTCCGATCTCGCCGAGATCGCATGGACCCTCAATCTCCGTTCGAGCGACGTCGAATGCAATCCGGTGGTGACAGCGTTCCTCTATCTCTCGCCCGAAAATTCGACACTTTTCGTGGACACCGACAAGCTCACTCCCGAGGTCGAGAGCTATCTCGCAAATTGCGGAGTCAGCACGCGTCCCTACACTGACGTGAAACAATTCCTCGCCTCGCTCCCCTCCCAGACCAAAGTTCTCGTCAGCGCCGGACAGACAGGCATAGCACTGCGCACGATTCTCGGCGATCGCGCCGTCATCAGCGGCTCGCCCGTCGCAATGCTGAAAGCCGTCAAGAACGACACCCAGATCAAAGGTGTGCGCAACGCGATGATCCGCGACGGTGTGGCTCTCGTCCACTCTTTCATGGAAATCGAACGCCGCATGGCCGAAGATATCCCCACAACGGAAATCGACATCGCCGACATCCTGCTGAAAAACCGCTCGGCACAGCCCCTTTTCTTCGACCTTAGCTTCGACACCATCGCCGGTTTCGGCCCCCACGGAGCGATTGTCCATTACTCGGCTACCCCCGCCACAAATGCAACGCTTAAACCCGACAATCTTCTTCTCGTTGATTCCGGCGCAAACTATCTCGACGGCACGACCGACATAACCCGCACCATATCGCTCGGCAATCCCACAAACGCGCAGCGCCATGACTTCACCCTCGTCATGAAGGGACATATAGCTCTTGCGACCGCCATTTTCCCCGAAGGGACCCGTGGCGCCCAGCTCGACGTCCTCGCCCGCATAAACCTCTGGAAAGAAGGCCTTAGCTATCTTCACGGCACTGGCCACGGCGTAGGCCACTTCCTGAATGTCCACGAAGGGCCGCAGAGCATACGCCTCAACGACACCCTCGCTCCCATGACACCGGGAATGATCACTTCCGACGAACCGGGCCTCTACCGCGAAGGACAGTATGGAATACGCTGCGAGAACCTCATACTGACCACCGACGCCTTCACCACTGAATTCGGCCGTTTCTACAGATTTGAGGCCCTCACCCTCTTCCCCTTCGACATCTCTCTGTTTGATGTCAATCTGATGACCGATGCCGAAATCGACTGGGTTAACGAATATCACGCGACCGTCTGCGAACGCATCCTCCCGGCTCTCGACGCCGAAGCTCAGGCTTGGCTCATAAACAAGACCCGCAAACTAACCAGATAAACCGACACAGACAATGGCTCTAATCATACCAGTCAGAGGTTTTACGCCCGTAGTTGGCAAAGACACCTTCCTGGCCGAAAACGCCACCCTTGTAGGTGATGTGACTCTCGGTGAAGGCTGTAGCGTCTGGTTCAACACCGTTTTGCGCGGCGATGTGAACACGATAACCATTGGAGACCGGGTCAACATTCAGGATGGCTCGGTGCTCCACACCCTCTACCAGAAATCAACCATAGAGATCGGCAACGATGTCTCCATCGGCCACAACGTCACTCTCCACGGATGCAAGATACATGACCTCGCCCTCATCGGAATGGGGGCCGTGGTCATGGACGACGCCGTGGTGGGTGAGGGCGCTCTCGTGGCCGCCGGCTCCGTGGTCCTTTCCCGAACTCAGATCGGGCCTAACGAACTGTGGGGCGGCGCGCCTGCCAAATTCATCAAAATGGTCGATCCGGCCACAGCCCGCGAACTGAACCAGAAAATAGCCCGCAACTACCTGATGTACTCCACCTGGTACACACAGAAGCCGGAAGAACAATCCTGAGTCTCTGAAACATCACCCAAGACTCTCACATTTCATGAAAAGATACATCATCACATTTCTGCTTGTCACATTCGTCGGTTATCTGATCGCCGAGGCCGCTCCCAAGCCAAAACATGTCGTTTTCATCGGACTTGACGGCTGGGCCGCAAACACCTATGACCAGTCGGAGATGCCCTTCGTGAAGAAACTTGCGGCGGAAGGAGCCTTCACCAAGGAAAAACGCTCGGTTCTCCCCTCATCAAGCGCCGTCAACTGGGCTTCGATCTTCATGGGCGCGGGACCGGAAGTCCACGGTTATCTCAACTGGGGATCAAAAACGCCGGAACTCAACCAGCCAACAGATGCCGTAAAAACCAACGGCATCTTCCCGACCGTTTTCCAGCTTGCGCGCCTCCAGCATCCGAAAGCCGACATTGCGCTCTTCGCAGAATGGGACGGCATAAAGCATCTCGTTGACACACTGTCGTTCAGCCATTTCGAGCAGACAGTACCAGAGGCCACCGCAGCCCGGGCAGGCGAATATCTCAAGGCTGTGCGTCCGGAGCTCACTGCCATCGTATTTGACCGCCCTGACCATCCGGGCCACGACAACGGCTGGGGATCTCCCGAATACTACGCCATGATGACGCGCCTCGACAACTCCATCGCTGAAATTTTCAAGGCTCTTGAAAAAGCCGGAATGATCGATGACACCATGGTGATCATCACGGCCGACCACGGAGGCAAAGGTACCGGCCACGGAGGCACCTCCATGTCAGAGATGCAGTCACCTCTTATTATATGGGGGAAAGGTGTTCAGCGGGCCACGACCATCACCGATATGGTAGTCTCCTACGACATCGCGCCCACCATAGCCCGGGCCCTCGGACTCAAAACTCCCTCCTGCTGGCGCGGACGCGCCGTCACTCAGGCCCTCAGATAAGCCACCGGTACAACTGTCGGGCATAGCTGTTTTTTCGAATTTTCATGCAATAACTCTTGACACAGGGGACAAAATGTATTAACTTTGCACGAAATTTCGGATAATAGCGCTAATGAAAGGCAGTTCCAGACATCGCAGGCATTTCGACGGATCGCGGCTTATTACGATCATAAGCGTCGCCATGGTGTTGCTTGTCATGGGGATAACGGTTATTCTCGGCATAGGCACACATCAGGCCGGACGGCTTGTGCGCTCCAATGTTGGATTCGTAGCCGTCGTCAATCCCTCTTTCGGACAAAAATCTCTCGACAGCGTGCGCACTGCCCTCAACAATGCCCCCTATGTCAGCGAAATAACCACACGCACCGCCGAAGAGGTTCTCAAACGCTGGGAGGAACTTATGGGTCCCGAAGAGCTTATCGACATAAACCCCTTTCTTCCGGAATACGATGTGACTGTCAAACCTGAATGGGCCAAGCCTGACAGTCTCAGAAAAATCGCGGCTGAACTCGACAGGATAAGCTGTGTCGATCACATTCAGCTTCAGGCCGACATCGCCGCCGAGATAAACCATTCGGTAAGCTCCGTCTTCCTGCTTCTCCTGATGGTGGGGATAGCATTGCTGATAATCTCCGTGGTGCTCATCTCCAACACCGTAAAGCTCCAGATTCATTCACAGCGCTTTATCATCCACACCCAGCAATACGTCGGAGCTACGGCCCGCTACATAGTCGCGCCTTATGTCAGGCGTGCCGCGCTCAACGGCCTTCTTGCGGCAATCATAGCAGCTGCCGCGCTGACCGCGCTCGTATTTTACGCCGGCGCTATCGACCCGGTGGTACCCCATATAATAAGCGGCTGGGCCGTTGCGGTAACGGTCGCTTTCATAGTGATTGTTGGAGTGGTCCTGTGTGCGCTGACCGCGCATATCGCGGCTATGAAATACATCCACCGAAGCTATGACGAAATTTTCAACTGACGAAAATGAACTGAATCCGAACATTTACGATATATAATATATTAACAGAGGGCCTCCGTTGGCCGGGGAATGTCGGGGAGAAACCGGCTCTACCCTGTGAAAACGGCTGACGCCCGCAAAAAAGACAGACTTCTAAAAATGGCAAAAACTCCGACGAAAAATACCGCCGATCCCGCCTCAGGCACGGATTCCGCTATCCGGCGCGAAGACCATTCGCAGCTTCCCCTGGTAAAAAAGAACTTCATCCTCATGGCAATAGCCGCCCTGATGATAGTAATCGGCTTCGCCCTGACTTCGGGAGGAGCTTCGGCCGATCCTACCCAGTTCAACCCTGAAATTTTCTCAACCAGAAGAATCGTGATAGGTCCCAATATAGCGTTCCTCGGCTTCATATTCATGGGCGTTGGCATAATGTGGCCTTGCAAGAAAAAGTGAGACAATTTCCCCAAACAGACAATCAGAAAACACTTACATAGAAAATGGACTGGTTAGACGCCCTCATTCTGGGCATTGTACAAGGACTTTCCGAATATCTGCCCATCAGCTCGAGCGGACATCTTGAAATAATGCGCAGCCTTCTGGGTATGGATCTCGAAGGAGCGGAAGCGCTTGAAATGATCGTAGCATTGCATGTTGCCACTGTTTTAAGCACAATCGTGGTTCTCTGGCGCGAATTCGTGCCGCTCTGCACCTCGTTCTTCACTTTCAGGCGTGACGAGAACACGGTGTATGTCCTGAAAATACTTGTATCCTGTATTCCGATAGCGATTATCGGCCTCTGTTTCAAGGACACTATCGACAACTTCTTCGGAGGATCACTCTCCACGGTTGGAATCTGTCTGCTCATAACGGCGTTGCTCCTCGCTTTCGCCTATTATTTCCGCGGTCGCAAGGGCCACGGTGCCGACAGCGCAGCGACTATTCTTCCGAAAGAACACCCCATAACCTATCGCGACGCCTTCATTATCGGATGCGCCCAGGCTCTCGCCACTCTCCCCGGCCTCAGCCGTTCCGGCTCCACGATCGCCACCGGACTTCTGCTCGGCGACCGCCGCGCCGACATTGCGCAGTTCTCATTCTTCATGGTCATCATACCCATCCTCGGCCAGGCGCTCCTTGACTGCGTGCATATCCTGGACGGCACTTCTGCCGCCAACGCAATAGGCCTTCTGCCTCTGCTTGTCGGATTCATCGCGGCATTCGTTGTCGGATGTTTCGCCTGCAAATGGATGATCAATCTCGTCAAACGCGGAAAACTCGTCTGGTTCGCCGTTTATTGCGCCATCGTAGGTCTGCTTTGCATTTTCTGCTAATCCCATCCGCCATCAACGACGTTTTTTAATGGATTTTCTTACAGGAGAAACCCTATACATCGACAAGCCTCTGGGCTGGACATCGTTTGACGTGGTCAAACGCGTGCGCGGAATGCTCACCCGCCGCTACGCTCTGAAAAAAATGAAAGTGGGCCATGCCGGCACCCTCGACCCTCTGGCAACCGGAGTGATGATAGTTGTGACAGGCCGCTCCACCAAGCTGATCGAGACCCTCCAGCAGGGGGTAAAGGAGTATGTGGCCACGATTGCCCTCGGAGCCACCACCCCGTCGTTCGACCTCGAGACGGAAATAGACGCCACTTATCCTACAGCCCACATTACCCGCGAGAAAGTCGAAGAGGTTCTGTCTCGTTTCACAGGCCGCATCGAGCAGGTACCCCCTCAATATTCCGCATGCAAGATCGACGGCCGCAGAGCCTACGATATGGCCCGTAAAGGAAAAGTCGCCGATCTCGCTCCGAAAGTTCTTGTCATAGACACGCTCGAACTTCTCGACTTTTCGCCTGAAAGCATAACCGTAAGGGTTGTGTGCAGCAAAGGCACCTATATACGCGCGCTGGCGCGAGACATCGGCAGCGCTCTGGAATCCGGAGGACATCTGACCGCGCTGCGGCGCACAAGAGTCGGAGACGCCGCGATAGCCGACTGTCTCACCCCCGATCAACTGACGGAATTCCTCCGTATTGTCCCGATAGAGCGGCCGGCAGATGAGGCGCTGGTTCCTGAAAAGCTAAAAAATTGTAACTTCACGCTATTGTAATAGAACACAAATGAAATTATCCCAATTCAAGTTTCATCTCCCCGAAGAGCTGATCGCTCAACACCCCGTGCCTCAGCGCGATGAATCGCGAATGATGGTCATCCATCGCAAAACGGGCGAAATCGAACACAAGGTGTTCAGAGAAATAATAAATTATTTTGACGAGGGAGACGTGATGGTATTCAACGATACCAAGGTTTTCCCCGCCCGGCTCTATGGTTACAAGGAAAAGACCGGAGCGAAGATCGAAGTTTTCCTCCTTCGTGAGCTTAACGCTGAAAACAAGCTATGGGACGTCCTCGTGGAGCCGGCCCGCAAGATCAGGATAGGGAACAAGCTCTATTTCGGCAAAGATGAATCGATGGTGGCGGAAGTCATCGACAACACCACTTCCCGCGGGCGCACCCTGCGTTTCCTCTATGACGGTCCTCATGACGAATTCAAGAAAGAGCTGTTCAGCCTCGGACAGCCCCCGCTTCCCCACTATATAATGCGTGAGCCCGAGGAACTTGACATTGAACGCTATCAGACCATATATGCCGAGAAGGAAGGAGCCGTCGTTGCCCCGGCTGCCGGACTCCATTTCAGCCGCGAATTGATGAAACGGCTTGAGATCAAAGGCATTCATCAGGCATTCCTGACCGTCCACAGCGGCCTCGGTAACTTCCGTGAGATCGATGTGGAAGACCTCACGAAGCACCGCATGGATTCCGAGCAGATGGAAGTGGACGAGCCTCTTGTCGAGCTCGTCAACGGAGTCAAGGACGCAGGTCACCGCGTATGCGCCATCGGAACATCCGTATTACGTGGCATAGCAAGCGCCGGAAGCATGGGCGGACACATGAAGACCTACTCCGGATGGACCAACAAGTTCATCTTCCCGCCCTACGATTTCACCGTGACCGACGCCCTGCTCAGTAATTTCCACCTCCCCTACTCCACCATGCTCATGATGGTGGCTGCATTCGGAGGATATGAGACCGTCATGCACGCCTACAATGTGGCCGTCAAGGAAAAATACCGCTTCGGCGCCTATGGCGACGCAATGCTGATCGTCTGACAGAATTCCCTCGGCCAAGTCATGTCAAGCGAATACCGGACCATAGCAAATGACAGTGAAGCGGTCATCCGCGAAAAGATGAGCCGCTTCATCGCTTTCGCCCATCCGGTTCGTTCCGCTGCCGAAGCCAAGGACTGGATCGCTTCGATTGCCTCGAAATATCACGACGCCCGTCATGTCTGCTGGGCCTACATGCTCGGAGCGGAAAGTTCAGAATTCCAGTGGTCTGACAATGGGGAACCTTCCGGCACGGCCGGAAAGCCCATCCTCGGACAGATTCGCTCGAAAGAGCTCTCGAATGTCGCCATAGCGGTCGTACGCTATTTCGGAGGAATCAAACTCGGAACATCCGGCCTTATCGCAGCCTACCGCGAGGCTGCTCGGCAGGCTCTTGACGGAGCCGAAATAAAAACAGCCTACGAGACTGACTCGGTCAGTTTCACTTTTCCCTACCTGTCAATGAATTCGGTCATGCGCATGGTGCGCGATTCAGGGGCCGCGATACTCTCTCAAGAATTCGACAATGTCTGCACCATGACCCTTGAGATGCGCGCGGACCGCATCGATGAACTCACGCGGCGCATAACCGAAATAGACGGAACCTCAATACAAACCAATCCACTCCAATGAACGATATACTCAAATCCATTTCCAATGATCCTGACGGCCTGCTCACATACGAGTTCATGGCAAACAACATAGAGACAATAGAGGATCAGATGCCGGCTCTCGTAGAGAATATGATCAGAGTCGATGCCCACGGTCAGTTCTCCGTGTCGGCCGCACGCTATCTGCATGCCATAGATGCCGGGAAATATTCCGCCGAAATCGACCGGCTCATTTCAGCTGCCATCGACAAAGACCGCGAACGTGTCTATATAGGCTCTCTCCTGACCGACATCTGGGGTCCCGACTATATGGACAAGGCTTCCGAACTTGCCGCCGCTGACAACAATTTCCGCCGTATCTACAAACGTCTCTATCCTGCAGGAATAATCTGATCATGAAAAGAAGATTTATTGCATTACTCACGGTCATCCTGACGGGAGTGACGGCATTATACGCTCAGAATAGGGACATTCTTGTCGAGATGAAAACGACCGAAGGCACCGTTGTGCTCCGTCTTTTCGGCGACACGCCTCAGCATCAGGCCAACTTCGTGAAGCTGGCCCGGGAGGGTTATTACGACGGTCTTCTGTTTCACCGCGTCATTGACCGCTTCATGGTCCAGGCGGGTGACCCCGATTCAAGAAACGCAGCAAAAGGCGCCCTGCTCGGCTCCGGCAGTCCCGACTACACGATTCCGGCCGAGATAACCTATCCCCGTCATTTTCACAAACGAGGAGCTCTGGCGGCCGCACGCGAAGGTGACGAGACCAATCCTGAATGGAGATCAAGCGGATCACAGTTCTACATCGTGACCGGCCGCAGATACACCCCCGTCGAGCTCGACCGTCTGGAAATGAAAATCATGAAGGCCCAGAAAGGCGACGGACTGAAAGGGTTCACTCCGGAAATAATCGAAGAATATACCACAAATGGCGGCGCGGCCCATCTGGATGCCTCCTACACCGTGTTCGGCCAGGTAGAAAAGGGTTACGACATCATTGACAGAATCCAGAAAACGGATGTCGATGAAAACAACCGTCCCGTCGAAGACATCAAGATTATCTCCATGAAAGTTCTCGAAGAGGCCGGCCAGTGATCGAATACAGCATCCACACACTCCCTAACGGGCTCCGGATTGTCCATAATTACGATCCTTCCACCTGTCACGTTGTCCTCGACACGCTCTACAACGTCGGAGCACGCGATGAATCGCCGGAGTTGACCGGAATGGCCCATCTCTTCGAGCATCTCATGTTCGGAGGTTCGGTCAATGTCCCTGACTTCGACGGAGCAGTGGAAACCGCCGGAGGAACCGACAACGCATGGACCTCAAACGATTTCACCAATTTCTATACCGTGGTGCCGGCAGCCAATGTCGAGACAGCCTTCTGGGTGGAAAGCGACCGCATGCTCTCGCTTGCGTTCACTCCCGAGTCCCTCGAGGTTCAGCGGAAAGTGGTCATGGAGGAATTCAAGCAGACATGCCTCAACCGGCCATACGGCGATATGGCTCATCGTCTGCGGCGCCTCCTCTACACAACCCATCCCTACCGCTGGCCAACTATAGGCAAGGAACTCGCCCATATTGACAAGGTCACCCTCCGCGATGTGCGCGATTTCTTTTTCAGCCACTACGCCCCAAACAATGCCGTGCTTGCCGTCAGCGGCCCCGTGGATGAAAGCCGCGTGCTGCAACTTTCTGAAAAATGGTACGGCGATATTCCCCGGCGCGACATAGCCCCGCGCATCAATCTTCCTGAACCTCCGATAACCGAGGCGCGCCGCGAGACGGTGGAATGTGACGTCCCGCAGACCCGCATCACCATAGCGATGCTGATGGACGCCGCCGATGACCCCGACTACCGCGTGGCTGACCTCATCACCGACATTCTCGCCTCCGGGCAGTCTGCCCGGTTCAATCGCGATCTGGTGATGGGATCCGACATTTTCACCGCTGCCGATGCCGGAATCTCGGGAAGCGAGGAACAGGGATTCATCAGATTCGCCGGAGCGCTTCGTTCAAACGATCCCGCTTCGCTCGAAAAAGCCGAACGGATGATATGGCGCCAACTTGACCGTCTGCGATCTGAAGACGTTGCCGAACATGAATTGCAGCGTGCGCTGAACCGTTTCGAAAGCAACCGCACATTCTCTCAGATCAATTATCTGAACCGCGCGTCGCAACTTGCGCGCAGCGTAATGACCGGACGCGACATCAACTCTGAAACCGTTCTTTACCGACAGATCACCCCCGCCGACATACGCCGGGTTGCCTCCCGACTTTTCAGGCCCTCGGGTTCAGCCACTCTGATCTATCGCCCGCGCACTCTCTGACTAATAGACTGACACTTTCTTCATCTCTGAGAACCATGATAAAAAAACTTCTTCTCACAGCATTTCTGACCCTGACAGCCGTAATCCCGATGGCAGCCGCGACTTCTGCGACGCGCCCCGACGGACGCGCCACCAGCACCCGCGGATTGGCGGAAAATCTGATGCGATTCCGCAGACCGATCCATGAATTCGACACGACTTTCACCCCCGAACAATACGCCTCATGGAAAAAAGGCCTTAAACAGGCCATGAAAAGGCTGATGCGTCACCCTGAAAGTCAGGATGCCGAGCCGAAAAAGATATGCAGCGCTCAACGCGACGGCTATCGCATAGAAAAATGGGAATCATATCCTCTCCCCGCGAGCGTAGTCTCATTCTATCTTCTCATTCCCGATGGAGTCGATCAATCCCATCCCGTCCCTGCTGCCCTCTGCATTCCGGGGTTCGGACAGACTAAAGAATTGCTTGCGGGAGAACGCGCCGGGAACTACACCCTCGAAGGCGCGCCCGATTCCATCACCCGACAGGCGGCCATGGCTCTCCATTATGTCCGCGAAGGCATAGTGACCGTTGCCGTGGATAATCCATCGTGCGGCGAACTCTCTGATAACGGATATCCTGATTACGCCACATCATCACGCTTCCTGCTCGAAACCGGATGGAGTTATCTCGGGCTTGCATCCTGGCAGGACAAGGTTATACTCGACTGGATGAAAACGCAGCCTTTCATACGTCCTGACCGCATCATAGCCAGCGGATTCTCGCTCGGGACCGAACCATTGATGGTGCTCGGAGCGCTCGATGACTCCATCTATGCCTTCGTATATAACGACTTCCTTTGCCGCACCCGTGAACGTGCCCTCGTGATGAATAAACCCGATGCTAAAGGCAACCGTCCTTTCCCCAATGGCGACGAACACCTGATTCCTGAATTTCTCACTCTTTTCGATTTTCCAGACATTGTGGCCGCACTGGCGCCACGCCCCGTGATATGTACCGAAGGGGGCATGGACCGCGACTTCGACATTATCGCAAAAGCTTTTGCCAAAGCCGGAGTCCCGGAAAATTTTGAATATCATCACTATGCTAAATATGCCGATCCCGCCATGCGTCAGTATCTCGACTCATTGCCCTCCGGAATCGACCGAACGGAATTTTTCCGTCTTGTCAATTGCGACTCACCCCGCCACTATCTCAAGCTCGAGTGGATTCTCCCCTGGCTGCGCAAACGGATCGAAGAATAGATGTCGTCATTACACGGGATAACCTAACAGGTTCAGTATAAGAGGCGACAACAAAGCCGTGAGCAACCCGTTGAGAGTCAGACCGAGCGAGGAGAAGGCTCCGTAACGGTCGCTGCGTTCCATCGCCGCCGACGTGCCTATCGCGTGGGCCGCCGTCCCCATCGAGAGACCTCCCGCAATCGGGCTCTTGACCCTTCCTAACTTTATTATGCGGAATCCCGCCATACCGCCGAAGATACCCGTGCAGACCACCACCGCCGCAGTCAGCGCCGGAATACCGCCGATCGAAGCGGAAACCTCCATCGCTATAGGAGTCGTGACGGCTTTGGGAGCCAGCGACATGACAACCGTCTGTGAAGCGCCCAACAATTCTGCGACAACAACCACCGAGATGATGCCGGCAACGCACCCCGCCATCTCCGCTATGAGCAGCGGTAGCATCTGGCGGCGGATTGCACCGAGTTGCTTGTAAAGCGGCACGCCCAGCGCCACGACTGCCGGCTTAAGCCAGAAATCTATGTAATCGCCGCCGGCCTTATAGTCCGCGTAATCCACCCCCGTAGCCATGAGAAAACAGATCAGCACCGTAATGGAGACCAGTATGGGGTTGAGAAGCTTGATCCCCGTCCGACGCTGAAGATAGCATGACAGCAAAAAGACTATGAAAGTCAGAGCTATCAGAAAAACCTTGCTTGTAAGAAATTCCATAGCGGTCGTGATCAGGACTGTTTGTGAACATTATGATGCTGACGCATGCGGCGCCGGACAATCTGATGGACATGGCCCGTGACAATCATTATGACGGCCGTACTCACCACCATCGCTCCCACAATCGGAAGCCACTCCGAGGCGAGAAGTCCCAGGCAGCTCATAAGGCCTACTCCCGCCGGCACGAAAAAGAATCCGAGATTATGAACGAGGAAATCGGCCATCTTCTCAACCTGGTTAAGCTTGACAACTCCGAACTGAAGCGACATTGCAAGCAACAGCATTCCTATTATACTTGACGGAACGGTAACCCCCGTCAGCCAGACCGTTAGCTCACCGAGAGCTAAAAAGGCGAAGAGAACTCCGCACTGCAAAATCATATTCATGACAGACTGTTTTATTTCAATCGACAAAAGTACATAAAAAAAGCGATTGCCGCTTCATAAAATCCACCCTCGTTTTTAGAAACAGGCGCCTTCTCCCTCCAAATCCTCTCTAACTTTGCGGCAACTCATAAAACCATATAAAAAAATCTCCACGGAGTACGCGGAGATATAGGTGATAACACCTTCGGCATTTAGCCTTATTGTGGTAAGATGTAAATTACTGCAAATTAAAGTATTTATTTTTGAATATCCAAACTTTTTCATAAATTAGCTGAAAATAATTTTTTCCCTCAGATAATAAATCATATCCATCATGGCTCAAAAAATTTTAGGATTGGATTTAGGCACTAACTCCATAGGCTGGGCGATTATCAGCCGAGACGATGACGCTACTTGCCGCTTACTTCATTATGGGTCCCATATTTTTCAGGAAGGAGTTGCCAGAGAAAAAGGCAATGAAAAGCCTTGCGTTGAAAAACGAACTTCCTCACGGGCCAGCCGCAGACATTATGACCGCAGGCGTCTCCACAAAATCCAGCTCCTCAATATTCTGATCGAACTGGAAATGTGCCCATATCTGAGTGAAGAAGCGCTGAACGATTGGCGTTATAAACGCATTTATCCTCTCAACGAAGAATTCATTCAGTGGCAGCGCACCGATGACAAAATCAATAAGAACCCCTACTATGACCGTTACCTCGCCCTCACTTCTAAATTGGATCTCTCCACTAAAAAAGACCGTTATATACTCGGGCGCGCTCTTTATCATCTCTGTCAGCGGCGAGGCTTTTTAAGCAATAGGAAGGATGCGACTCAGGCATCGGACGGTCCGGTAAAGAACGGCATCAATGATCTCACAGAAGCCATGGAAAAGGCAGGATGCCGCTATCTCGGCGAGTATTTCTACAAGCTCTATGGTGAACACAAGAAGATCCGCACAACCTATACAGACCGTTTGGCTCATACGGAAAAAGAATTTTATGCCATCTGCAAGAAACAAGGATTGAGTGATGAAGAGATATTGAAATTGCATAAGGCGATATTTTACCAACGTCCTTTGAAATCACAGAAAGGCCTTGTGGGTAAATGTGTGTTCGAACCCTCCAAAAACCGTTGCCCGCTCTCCCATCCCCTTTTCGAGGAATTCCGTATGTGGGCGTTTATCAATAATATCAAGATAAAAGAGTCCGCTGACTGTGAGTTTCGGCCATTGTCGGAAAAGGAGACAGATGAAATCCTTCCGCTATTCTACCGAAAATCGAAACCGACATTTCCTTTTGAGGATATAGCTAAAAAGATAGCCGGCAAAGGCAAATATGCCTATAAGGACGATAAACGTGATGCAGCTTATAAATTCAACTTCAGAATGGCGACTGTAGTTTCCGGCTGTCCTGTCATAACCGGTCTCAAGGATATATTCGGCGAGGATTACCGCCGCAACATTGCCGAATGTTATGATAAAGCTGACGGAAAAAACCTTGAAGAGATACTCAACGACATCTGGCATGTGCTTTATTTCTTTGACCGCGATGACAAGATGGAGCAATGGGCTGTCAGCCATTTGCAGCTGAATGAGGAAGATGCCGAGAAACTAACGAAAATCAAAGTGCCTCAAGGCTATGCGTCCTTGAGTCTGTGTGCCATCAAGAAAATTCTTCCGTTCCTGAAAGCCGGAATGCGCTATGACGAAGCTGTGTTTGTGGCGAATCTCGATAAAGTTCTGCCGGATAATATCAGAAACAACCCGGAAGCGAGAAAGGATGTCATTCTTTCCGTTTGTGATACTGTAGCCAACTTTGCAGAGAATCCCCTCAACAAGACCATCACAAAAGAACAGGCCGTCAAGGGGATCCTGGAGGACATCCCCGATATAGATTTCGGAAAACTTGATTTGCTCTATCACCCTTCACGCACTGAGGTTTATCCCGAAGCAACCATGAATTCCAAAGGAGAACTTCGGTTAGGATCGCCACGCACTTCATCCATTCGGAACCCCATGGCCATGCGGGCACTTTTCCGTCTTCGCCATCTGATAAATCAACTGTTGGAGGAAAGAAAAATTGACAGGACTACGACCATAAACATCGAACTTGCCCGCGAACTCAACGACGCGAATATGCGTAAAGCCATCGAACGTTATCAGCGGGAGAAGGAGAAAATCAACAAAGAATCCATCGAGAAAATCAAAAAGCTCTACCAGGAAGCTACTGGAAATGAAATTGAACCGACGGATGACGAAATTCTCAAATTCCGGCTCTGGGAAGAACAGGAACATATCTGTCTCTATACCGGCGAACAGATTTCAATCACTGAATTTATCGGGGTCAATCCCAAGTACGATATCGAACATACCGTTCCCCGGTCGCTTGGAGGCGACAGCGCTCAGACCAACCTGACGCTCTGCAACTCGGTTTATAACCGTCAGATCAAAAGGAGTTTTCTCCCCTCGCAGCTCTCTGATCATGAAACCATTCTTCAACGAATCGAGACTCTTGGCTGGGACAAGGAAATTGAGAGGCTCGCAAATGAGATTGCCCGTTTGAAAACCTCAATGGCCTCTACCAAAGACGCTAAAGACAGCATCATCCAGAAACGTCACTATCTTAAGATGCACCTGAATTTTTGGCGAGACAAAGTCCGTGGCTTCAAATTAACGGAAGTTCCCGAAGGTTTCTCGCGCCGTCAGGGAGTTGACACAGGCATAATCGGCAAATATGCACGTGAATATTTAAGAACCCTTTTCCGCAGTGAAGACCGCCAGATATTCCTTGTCAAAGGTTCGACCACTGCTGAATTCCGCAAATTGTGGGGACTTCAGGATGAATATGCAAAGAAGGAGCGCATCAACCACTGTCATCACACCATCGACGCCATTGTAGTCGCTTGTATAGGCAGAAGCGAATATCAGCGTTGGGCAAAATATCACACAGAGCGCGAGAATTATGAATTAGGCTCCGGTTCCAAACCCGATTTCAGGAAACCGTGGCCAACATTCACTGAGGATTTAAAATCATTGGATGAAAAGATTCTTGTCTCCCACAACGTTTCCTACTCCACTTTCAACCAGACGAAAAAACGCCTCAAACGCCGGGGAAAGATTATACGTAATTCCAAGGGTGATCCTGTTTATGAAAAAGGCGATTCCGTCAGAGGTGCGCTTCATCAGGAAACTTATTATGGCGCAATAAATCGGGAAGGTACTATAAAATATGTTTTGCGGCGTTCTCTCTCTGACTTGGCTGAAAAAGACATCAAAAATATTGTCGATCCTGCTGTAAGAGAGAAGGTGGAACTTGCGGTTAAAGAACGAGGTTTTAAAAATCTCCTCTCCGAGCCGGTCTGGATGAACAGAGAGAAAGGAATAGAGATCAAAAAAGTAAGGATTTTCACTCCATCTGTAACCAATCCCATTCATCTCAAACCGCTTCGCGATGAATCGCGTCATCCCTATAAACGGTTCGTTAATGTGGCGAATGACTCCAACTATTGCCTATGCATTTATGAAGGGAACATAACGGGCAAGAAAACCAAACGGTCATTCGAGCTCATCAATCTTCTTGAAGCAGCGCGAAGACATAAATCCGGCGATGATCTCTATCCGCTATCCGACAAAGACGGACTGCCGCTTAAATGGAAATTGCGCGTGGGTGACATGGTGCTTTTCTATGAAAAAAAGCCCAATGAACTTTATGAATGTACCAAAGAAGATCTCGTTAAAAGACTTTATAAGATATCGGGATTAAGTATTAATCCCACAGGTTCAGGATATGGAGTTATAACATTACGTTATCATAAAGAAGCAAGACCCTCCACAGACAGCATTGCAAAAAATATAAATGGTGCATGGAAATCGGGAGAAAATATCAGACCGGGGATTATTCAGCTTCACACTCAATTCAACGCCATCGTCGAAGGTGAGGATTTCATTCTGACTCCGACAGGTGAAATTCATTTTCTCCATCCGTTATGCTGAAACGTTCCGTCGTCATAACTTCGCAGGCTCGGCTTTCGCTGCGTAATTGTCAGCTTATCATTGAGAAGAAAGATGATGGCTCAAAGACATCTGTCCCTATAGAAGATCTCTCAACCGTCCTAATAGAGAACCAACAGGTTGAAATAACCATTCCATTGCTTAATGCTCTCACTGCTGAAAATGTCGCGGTTATATTTTGCGATAACTCCCACGTTCCTGCATCATATCTTGCGCCCCTGGAATCAAACAGTTTGCAGGGTGAGCGGTTTAGGCAACAGATAGAGGCGGGAGCGCCTGTCAAAAAATCGGCGTGGCGCCAACTCATAGAGGCAAAAATCGAAAATCAAAGCCGTCTGTTGCTTAAGCTGTCAAAAGATGGAGATATGTTGAAGCCCTATTATCGCAATGTTAAAAGCGATGATGCCGACAATAAAGAGGGGCGTGCTGCACGCATCTATTGGCGTGAATTGTTCGGTCCCGGCTTCTCGCGTTTGCGAAATGGCGTAGAACCTAATTCTTTACTGAATTATGGCTACTCAATTTTGCGTGCGGCTACCGTCAGAAGTATCATCGGAGCGGGAATGCTTCCCCTTTTTGGAATTCACCACAGGAATCGATACAATGCTTTTCCATTGGCCGATGACATCATGGAACCATACCGCCCTTATGTAGATGAAATCGTATTCAGTCTCTATCAGAACGATTACCGAGAGTTAGACACTAAAGCAAAAGTAGATTTGATTAATGTCATATATACCGATGTGATCATTGATGATAACACCCATCCCTTGAATATCGCCATAGGAATTACCTGTACCTCAATATTGAAAATGCTGGCCGGGAAATGTAAAACACTTCGCCTCCCTAAATTTCAATAGATATGAGTTTTGACAGATTAAACGCATATAGAGTGATGTGGCTTTTTGTGTTCTTCGATTTACCGGTAACAACAAAGAAACAGCGCAAAGAAGCAACCCGGTTCCGTAAATCTCTTGAAAAAGATGGATTCACAATGATGCAGTTTTCAGTCTATACACGGTTTTGCGGGTCAAAAGAAAGCATGGAAGCCCACATTAAAAGAGTCAAAGTATTGATTCCTGAACTTGGAAAGACCTCGATTCTAAAAGTTACTGATAAACAATATGGAGAAATTATCAACTTTTGGGGTAAAGAGAAGAAAAAACTGCCGAATGCCCCATATCAGTTGGAATTATTTTAGTAAATTTGCTTCATAAATAGTGTTTTACATCACACTTCCGCATTATATCTCAAAAAACCAATAGTCAAAATAGGTTGTAAAAGCCTGTCATTTAAGGCATAAAAACGGTGCGGTTGTGGTTTGATGTAAATTTTAAATAGATTACAACGGGTCAGAGACATTGTTCGATACTCCGTCGTTGTGGTTTGATGTAAATTTTAAATAGATTACAACCAATTTTTCTTACTTTGTTCAGACATAGGGTTGTGGTTTGATGTAAATTTTAAATAGATTACAACTAGAAACCGGAGCCTACCTTCAGAATCATAGTTGTGGTTTGATGTAAATTTTAAATAGATTACAACCTATCCTCCAGAGTATCGCGAGAGGTTAAAGTTGTGGTTTGATGTAAATTTTAAATAGATTACAACTTTTCTTACTTTTTTCAGACATAGGGAAAAGTTGTGGTTTGATGTAAATTTTAAATAGATTACAACAGTTCAAAAATATTAAAACCAAAACGATTAGTTGTGGTTTGATGTAAATTTTAAATAGATTACAACTGAAGATACGATCTGTTATATCGGGCCTGAGTTGTGGTTTGATGTAAATTTTAAATAGATTACAACTGTGTGAAGATAATTGTGTAATGAAGCTAGTTGTGGTTTGATGTAAATTTTAAATAGATTACAACATCTGGCCTTCTTTGATAGATTACCTGATTGTTGTGGTTTGATGTAAATTTTAAATAGATTACAACTGTGCATGAGTTGGTAGCCTGGAGATCCTGGTTGTGGTTTGATGTAAATTTTAAATAGATTACAACATCAAAACAGGAAAAACGAGGATCACGTTGGTTGTGGTTTGATGTAAATTTTAAATAGATTACAACCAAAACGATTATAACATATATCATCCGCACGTTGTGGTTTGATGTAAATTTTAAATAGATTACAACAATTGGGCTTAGCAGACGTGAAAATGTCCTGTTGTGGTTTGATGTAAATTTTAAATAGATTACAACAATTGGGCTTAGCAGACGTGAAAATGTCCTGTTGTGGTTTGATGTAAATTTTAAATAGATTACAACATTGCGGGGTGATTTACTAGCTCGCACCTCGTTGTGGTTTGATGTAAATTTTAAATAGATTACAACATTTCAATGTTATTTATGTTACGCAGAAAAGTTGTGGTTTGATGTAAATTTTAAATAGATTACAACAGATGCGCGCGCACGCGCATAGCGTTTACTGTTGTGGTTTGATGTAAATTTTAAATAGATTACAACCCTCTTTTCAGCGTCAGAAACAGCTTATAGGTTGTGGTTTGATGTAAATTTTAAATAGATTACAACAAAAGGGTAAATAAACGAGAGCAAATATAGGTTGTGGTTTGATGTAAATTTTAAATAGATTACAACCAAGTTGTAGATCTGCTGCGGATAGAGAGGTTGTGGTTTGATGTAAATTTTAAATAGATTACAACGAGCCGGAAGGATGTTGTCAAGGTTGTATGTTGTGGTTTGATGTAAATTTTAAATAGATTACAACTTTTCCATGAAGTCTCGCTATGATCTTGAGTTGTGGTTTGATGTAAATTTTAAATAGATTACAACGGTGAAATAGTCTCTGATAAGAGGATTATTGTTGTGGTTTGATGTAAATTTTAAATAGATTACAACGACATACCAGAAATCTATCTTCTCATCAAAGTTGTGGTTTGATGTAAATTTTAAATAGATTACAACAGCTATACCGGCAACGGCATTATCCGCAAGGTTGTGGTTTGATGTAAATTTTAAATAGATTACAACGTGGGAACACATGCACCATCACACAGCTTGTTGTGGTTTGATGTAAATTACTGCAGTTTAAAGTATTTATTTTTGAATATCCAAACTTTTTCATAAATTAGCTGAAAAATAATTTTCTTTCTCACTCAGAGAATAAATCTATTTATCATGGCTCAAAAAATTTGATCCCTCGAAATAATCCAATCACATGTTTATGAAAACAAGAGCTATTTTTTTAGCAACTGCTGTAATGGCGTTTAGTTCCTGTGCTAACGCCGGAACACGCCAATCCGAAACGTCCGGTTCAGACTTCGACTCCGTCGCAGCCTCTGAATTAGCGGATGAAGAAACGGGGATCACCGTCCCCTCCATTGAAGTTGTTAAGGACACAGCCTGTATCGTTCAGTTCCTGTTCGATTATGGGATCAATCGGCTGAAAGCGTCTCCTGACGGCAAACCCGTAATTTTCACCGTCGATTCTCTTGGCCTTGAGAATCCCGAAGGAGTGAAACATGTCGTAAAATCAGTCTCATACTATAGCCAGTTAAGGAAAGGCGACAAATATTATGATCCTGCGACCGACACCCAGAAGATTCTGAAAGAAGATACCGAAGTAATGTCCGAGGAATCACTCCCCTACACTGAAACATACGATTTTGATGCCAACGGACGGTTGATCAAATTCAAATACGAATGTTTTGAGGATGACGAACAGGTTGTTACGTTCGATTACCGGCCCGACGGATCTTTCTCCTATAAAGTTGAATTGAAAGAGAGCGATGCATTTCCCAACACCAAAGTCTATGGCCGGTGGAACGGCAAGGTCTGGGAAGAAGAAATCCTCGGATGGGACTACAGTAAGGAGCAATATAAACCCGGCGTGTCCTATGCTTTGGAAAAACAGATGGTCCACCCGGGATTTTTCACCGTGGAACCTGTAAAAGGAGGCAAGACCGAAGCTATATTGTACAGACAATCTGACGGCAGCTTCATAAGCAACCTGACCCCCGGAGAAAAAATACCTTCCGATTGGCTGAACGGAAGCGATAAAAGCAATCGGATCACCCGTGAAAACAAAGACAGCCACGGAAACAGCCTGAAGGTAAAAGAATATGATTTCCATAATAGCGCGCCCGAAACCAAATACAAAATCACGTATTGGTAACCTAAACGCCACCATGACCGCCCCTCCTCTGTGAATCCTGAAGCCGTCGGACCCGTCATTCCCGCGGACACGCCTTCTAATCTCTCCAATTGGCCCAATTCGTCTAAACGCCGCCCGGTTACTCGCTGAGGGCGCAGCGCATGGTGCCACTGGAAGATGTTATGATGCCGGACCATTCGCCGTTACTGCGCGGATGGATGCTGATTGTCAGCGGTGAGGAGCCGATAGAGCGGAAAACAAACGAATCCCCTTCCCCCGAGCCGGTCATGATTACAGTGCTGCCGTAGGCGATATCCGTATATATGCATTTCCCCCAATGTCCATTGCCGTCGGTCCGTGCCTCAAGTCTTATAGGCCACCGCTGCCCCTCGCTGTCCTCATAATAACCCGAGAAACGATAAGTGTTTGTCAAAAAAGTCTGCGCCTGCTCGGGCGCCACACTATCAAGTTCCGGATAAATATCATCGACATTCACCGTGTCTTTCCCCGTCAGGACAACTGTCAGAATCACGGCCGCTGCAACCGCGGCGGCAAGAATCCAATTCAGCAAAAGTCCATGGCGCTTCGGGGTCCTTGACTGCCGCGGTTTTGCAGCCTGCGGTTGAGTCACTTCCGTCAGATCCTCGTAGAGTTCCCCCGCATCGCGATGTCGGTCCGCCGCACGAAACGAAAGAGCGCGCATGATCACCCTGCGGAAAGAAGCATCACACTCAGCGGGCAACGATTCCTCAAGCGTTATTGCCGGTTGCTCCGACGCCCTCGCCGGCCTACGCCCCGTAAGGCAGAAAAACATTGTGGCGGCGAGGCTATAGACATCGGCCGCGGGAGAAAAACCTGTCAGGCCCTCATATTGCTCCACCGGCGAATAACCCTCGGAACAGGCATGAATCCTGACGGTTCGCGTCTCTGATCCGTCATCTCCGTAATGCCGCGACTGGCCGAAATCTATCAGCACCGGCCGGAGGCTTCCATCCTCGTCGGTGGTGACTATTATATTCGACGGCTTTATGTCGAGATGCGTGATACGGCGTGAATGAAGAAACGCCACGGCGCTGACAACGGGCGCCATCAGCGCAAGCGTCTCGGAAAGCGACAGCTGCCCGTGCTCTCTGACATAATCAAGCAGTGTCGGGCCTTCGAGATATTCCATGACATAATAGGCCGTCCCGTTGGCTCGGAACACCTCGTTGACATTCACAATGTTTCTGTTCTTCCCGGCAATTGCGCGCAACCGTTCGGCTCCGGCAACGAATTCATCCGCTGAATCCTCTCTTGTCAGTTCCTTGACGGCGACCGCACCCTGCACCCGGATATTGTCAAGCATCACGGAAGTCTTGGCTTTGTAGGTCACACCGAACCCTCCCGCGCCAAGAACCGAAGCAATCGTATATCGCAATTGGCCCGATTCAAGAACGGTGCCCGGTGTCAGTATCTTCCGTCCCGCGCTATCCATTGTCAGTCGCCCGATAACATCCACACCCCGTTACTCCTCGACCACATACCAGGTATAACCTCTGGCCGGGATTTTCACGGTCAGCTCGACGGAGTAATCCCGGTCAAGCCTGAACTCCGAAGGCTCGCCCTCCTGTTCGCGGATACGCGCCGTTTCTGTCAGTCCCGTGTAATAGAGCGGCAGTTTGATCGTACGTGTCATCTCGCAGTCCGTGGGATTGTAGAGCATGGCCAGTGCGCGTTCTTTCTCGCTGACTGAGACATGCATGATTCCGTCCCAGTCGCGCGCGTCCGGGCGCCGCAGATGTATTATGTCGCTGTTGAGGATATTGCGGTATCTCTTGTACCAGCCGATGATATCGGTGACCGTCTGCCGCGTTTCAGGCGAGTCATACAGACGGGGACCGCGATAACATGCCTGAACGCCTGCCCCATAGTTCTGGAACATAAGCGTGCGGTATTCGTAGAGATGATCCTTGAGCGGTTCGAGAGTCGCGGCAGCCCCACCGCCCTGATATTCCACAAGCGGCACGAAACTCCACAGGGCCGATGCCGGACGTTCGAATGTACAGTCATAATTGAGCTGACGCGTGTGGATGAGCTGTCGGTCACGCGGCAGCGACCAGTTGGCCTCGCGATAGCCTATTCCAACCTTTGTCGAGCCGTTGAGAAAATAAAAATCGGGCACATTCAGGTATATGCCGTTCTCACACATCCAGTGATACAGGTCGGTGACAGTGTGAAACTGGTTCCACTGCGAATCGTTGAGACCTTTGTGATATGTGTGGGAAGTTGACGCGCACACATCGCCCGGATATGATCCGTCGTGCTCGAAGCATTTCATTCCGGTCTTCTCGAAGAATGTGCGTATTTTCCGGAAATATTCATGTCCCCAGTCACTTGACAGGCATGGCGAACTGCCGAAGGTCATTCCGCCGCGTTTGCCGGTCTTCGGATTTATCACATCCACATCATCGCTGATCCAGCGGCTGGCAAGCAGGGAATAACATCCCATATCGATGCCCTTGCCGCGCGCGTAATCGACCAGCGACTTGAACTTGGCGATATTCTCCTCCGATATATCCTCGGCGTTAAGCCCTGAACCAAAACTGAGAATAATCATCTCATAGCCCGTGTCGGCACACTGATCGACAGCCGTGCGCACAACCTCAGGATCAGTCGAGGTCAGATGCATGAAAATAGGATTCTCTGTAGTCCAGGGAGCTATGGTGCGATACATGTTTCTGGTGAAGAGCCCCTTCCGCTCCCTGTCATAGCTGTCAAAAGGCATTTCATAGACACTGAATGAAGCGAACGACTCTCCGGCGCCGATTCGCCGGTCAGGCCCGATGCGGGGAGCGACCTTCAGAATACAGGGAGTCTGAAGCTGCCAGTTGCGTTGCGACGTGTAGCGCGGATCGGTAACCCATTCTTCCGTGATGTCAGTCTCTTTCTCCGTGAAAGAGCCGCCACAAGCATAATCGCTTTCCACGTGGATATTAGGCAACAGGAATGTGCGCGGATCTCCTCCGCCGGGCGATTCCGGCTCGGCCATCGCGAGGAATTCCACCCTGAAACTGTCTATGTTTATGTCTGATGAATTACCGTTGTCCACCATGAAGCGTTTGCGGATAACGGGAATGCCGTCATAGACGGCGACAGACAGACGCAGACGCACATCGCTGAGTTCTTTGTCGCCGCGCATGATGAATGTTATTTCCTGTCCCGTCGGAGCTTTCTTGTTGAGTGCCCAGCGGCCTCGGGCCCATCTGATATCTTCTTTTACAGGACTGATCTCGAAATCCTCGACAATGAACGACTGTGGAATCGTCACCATCGAATCGATCCATTCATCCCTTATGTAGGCCCTTTCAGGCTGACCTTCGAGCCCTCCTATGGTCCATTCCTTACCGTCAATCGTCACGGCCCCCTCACTGCTCACCGCCCGCAGCAGGCTCTCGCCCGTCATGCGATTGACAAAATCCGTGGTCGCGAGATTGGGGAAAATGCGAAACGTGCGCGAAACCATGTCATTGGCCACTATGATGCTTTTCCCGTCGGCCGAAGCATAGATTCCGGCCGATAATTTTCCCGGTGAAAGCAACCAGTCGTATGGCGTACGTTTCGATGCAGGCTCTCTCATGACCGGGAGCTTGCCTATTTTTTGCGACAGATTCTTCCTGACGCTTTCCGTCATTTCCGGGCCTTTTTCAAGCGATGCCGTCGCGACAGCCACAGGTTTTTCGCCGCTATAATCAACTGAAGGGGAAATCCAGAGCACATAATCGCCGCTCGGCCCGTCGTCAGTCGGTTCCGAGATTAGTTCGAGCATCCTGACCCCTTTAAGATCCAGATCTATATCCGCCGGCTTGTCGCCACCCCTGATCACACGGCTGCGATACAGCTCTTTACCGTCACCTTTGACAATGATAACCGCCGAACCTTTTTCAATCGTGCCGCCTTTACCGGTCACTCCGACGAAGCGGCGAATGAGCCCGTCCTTACGGAAAACCATACCGGATCCATTGACCATGGTGACTCGCTCAAGTCCGGAGAGATTCTTCGTTGCAGGACGATTGGCTATGGCCACTTTCGCGCTGAAACGCGTCGCTTTGCCATGAAGGTCTATTTTCATTGCCGAAGGGGCATGGGTACCTATCACGTCGGTAAACATCTGTTTTCCCACTAATGCGTTCTCTCCGTAAACGGATTTACCTGCAACAGCCTCGCCATAAGCCTGATTTACTTTGGAAAGGTCGAGACACGCAAGACTTATCGAATCGCCTGCATAGGCAAAAAGACCCGATATTGACAGCGTTAAAGCGAGTAATCGGCGTGATTTCATGTCGATAATGATTTAATGATATATCTTTCAGTTTAAGATCAGTGAGTACGTCCTATTCTGGCGTAAAGCGCATAGTCATCCTCAATGGAGTTGCCTATCGTCGTCAGCATGTCGCCTACAAGCGAACCGTTCATTCCTCCACGAAGAATCCTTTCGGTCATCTTTTCCGAAAGCCGGGCCCTTCCGCCCGCGAAACGCAGGGTGACTTTCGGCGCGATGAATCTCATCAGAGCCACGCTGCGCGCTATTTCATCCTCTCCGATCAGCGGAGTGTTCTCCAGCGCCGTTCCTTTGATTGGCGAGAGAATGTTGACAGGAACCGAGACGGCCCCGGCTTCGCGGGCTTCGCTGACCATCGTCAGCCGCTGACGCATATTCTCGCCCATGCCTATTATTCCTCCGCTGCATATCTCCAGTCCGGCCTCGCGGGCCCACGCTATGGTTCTGAGCTTATCCTCGTGGGTATGCGTCGAGCATAAAGAAGGAAAAAAATCCGAGGATGTCTCCAGATTGCAGTGATAGCGGCGCACGCCGGCCTCCTTCAGTCGCTTCAGTTCATCGAGCGTGAGAAGCCCCATGGAAGCGCAAAGATAGATCGGCGTATTTTCTGCCAGATGACGGTAGATAGAGCAGAACCGCTCGATGTCGCCGGGCGCTACCTTGCGGCCGCTTGTAACCAATGAGAATCTTCTGACTCCCCTCTCCGAGTTTGAACGCGCCATATCGACGGCTTCCCCGTCAGGAATTATGTCATATTCCGCTATTCCGGTATGATGACGGGCCGACTGCGCACACCATTTGCAGTCCTCGCTGCATCGGCCCGACCGAGCGTTGGCTATGGAACAGGTATCCACAGTGTCGCCACACCAGCGGCGTCTGACTTCGTCAGCCGCGTCACACAATTCATCCGTCGAATATATTCTGTCGAGTTCCAGCGCTTCCTCAACTGTTGCGGGAACTCCCCGCAAAGCCTTTTCAAGCGCTGTCTGTAAAGGATCTTTGATTTCGTTCTCTTTCATGTCGCAAAAATACAAAAAAGGAGATAATTATTGGAATTTTATGCTAAAAAATGGGGGATAAGGGATTTTTTCAATTATTCACATATCCGTTTTATGTTTCCAGTGGTTATATTTGTACGTACAATTCTAATTTCGGGATGTCACGATTCCCGCTGACATGCCGCTTCAACTCATTAACCGGAATTCAAATCAATATGTCCCGTTCACGCAGTCTCATCTTGATACTTGTAGCCATGACGGCAATTTTCGACGCAACCGCCATGACAGTTTCGCTTGATTCATGCCGCGCAATGGCATTGTCAAACAACAAAAATCTTCGCATGCGTGCTGAAGCCGTTAAAAAAGCCGGATACCAGAAAGACGAGGCTTTCGCCGCCTATCTGCCCGCTATCGATTTCACCGGAGGATACACCTATAACCAGAAAAAAATATCCGTTTTCGGTGAAGACCAGCATCTGCCGGTCGGCACTTTCGACATAGCGACCAAAAGCTACCAGTACAGCCCGGCACGCAACCCCCTGACCGGAGAGCCGCTCAAGACTCCTGACGGGCAGTATATTCCCGAAACAACGGCCCTGATTCCGAAAGAGGCCATGGAATACGACGTGCATAACGTGTTTTTCGGAGCTGTCACCCTGACGCAGCCAATATACATGGGCGGCAAGATCGTGGCAATGAACAAAATAACGCATTATGCCGAGGATCTCGCGATGGCAATGCACAACAGTGCGGCGCAGGACGTGATCTATGCGGTTGACGCCGCCTACTGGCAGGTTGTCTCCCTTAAGGCCAAGCAGAAACTTGCAAGAAGTTTCGTCAATCTTCTCGACACCCTCCACAGCAATGTCGAGAAGATGGTTCAGCAGGGTGTTGCTACCAGAAGCGATCTGCTGACTGTCGATGTGAAACTCAACCAGGCCAATGTGGATCTGACGAAAGTTGACAACGGTCTGGTCCTGTCGCGCATGGCTCTCGCCCAGATATGCGGCCTTCCCGTCAACACCCCCATGATCCTCGCCGACGAGGACGTAGAGCTGGCTGCCCCGGCGGCGCCGGTGGCCAAAAGCTACAACATGCAGGATGTCTATTCGCGCCGTCAGGACCTGCGGGCTCTTGAACTCGGAATAAACATCTACGCCCAGCAGGAAAACGTGGCCAAGTCCGACATGTTGCCGAAACTTGCGCTTGTAGGCGCCTATTCCTTCTCCAATCCCAACATGTTCAACGGATTCCAGAAACGTTTCTCAGGCAATTTCTCCGTCGGGGCCGTACTGACAATTCCCCTCTGGCACTGGGGCGGCAACTACAACAAATACCGCGCGGCCAAGACTCAGACCACGATTGCGCGTCTCGAGCTTGAAAATGCGAAGGAGATGATAGACCTTCAGGTCAGTCAGGCCGCATTCAAGGCCCAGGAGGCCGTGAAAACCTACGACATGACTCTCTCCAATCTCACAAAGGCAAACGAAAACCTGCGCCAGGCCACCATCGGGTTCCGCGAAGGAGTCATGACAACCGACAATGTCATGGAGGCTCAGACCGCCTGGCTCAAAGCTAACTCGGAGAAGGTTGATGCAATGATCGACGTACACCTCTGCGATGTCTATCTCTCCAAAGTCCTCGGGACTCTTCCCTATCCTACAGATTACTGATCCATCACCGACAATAAACAAAGTCTCACAGATAAAAACTTACATCAATCATGGCAGATACAGATAAAACCAAACCACAGGACCGCAACGAATCACGCGTTGTCATGATATCGCTCGTGTTAGTCATCGTGATTGTCGCCGTCATAGCTCTCATTGGACTCTTCCTGCTGAAGAAACCGGCCGAGATCATCGAGGGACAGGCGGAAGCCACATCAGTGCGTGTCTCCGGGAAACTGCCCGGACGCGTGACGGAAATCTTCGTCAAGGAAGGCGACATGGTCCACAAAGGCGACACTCTGATCCATATCCATTCGTCGCTTGCCGAAGCCAAGCTTCTTCAGGCTACTGAAATGAAGAAAGCCGCAGCCGCCCAGAACCTTAAAATCGACAAAGGCACCCGCCGCCAGATTGTCCAGGGCGCACGCGACCTCGTGGCACAGGCAGCCGCCGCGCGCGAGATTGCCCAGAAAACCTACGACCGCATGCAGAACCTTTACAACGAAGGCGTCATCTCGGCTCAGAAACGCGATGAGGCAAAAGCCGCCTTCGACGCTGCCGTTGCGGGCGAAAAAGCCGCGCAGAGTCAGCTCAATCTTGCAATCGAGGGCGCCCAGCCGGAAGATAAGGTCAGCGCTGAGGCAATGGTCGGAGTGGCCCAAGGAGGAATCGACGAAGTCGATGCTTTGCTCGAGGACCAGTATCTCGTGGCTCCTTGTGACGGACAGATCGACCAGATATATCCCGAGCCGGGAGAGCTTGTGTCACTCGGAACTCCGTTGATGAATCTGCTGAAGGTTTCTGACAAATGGGTGACTTTCAACGTGCGCGAAGAACTGTTGCCTGAATTCAAGCTCGGTTCCAAAATCAAAGTCATGATCCCCGCCATGAACAAGCAGGAAGCCGAAATGGAAGTCTATTATGTGCGTGACATGGGTTCTTACGCAACATGGCGCGCCACAAAAAGCACCGGCGAATGGGACAGCCGCACCTTTGAAATCAAAGCGCGTCCGACCAAACCGCTTAACGACCTCCGTCCGGGCATGACGGTTGTTTTCCGCGACTGACACAACTCACCACTTGTAAATTATTCAGCTAATCCTCATCTCTTCCCTCAACAATATTCCCGTTAATATTAATCAGCAAAAGTTTTGTCTTTCCGATTTCTCATACAAGCCATCAGGGACGGCTTTCACAATCTGACCTCCCGACGCGTCTATCTGACTCTGCTGATAGCGGTGCCGCTGCTCTTCACGCTTTTCTTCATCAACCTGATGGATGAAGGCGTTGCGGTCAAAGTTCCTTCAAGCGTGGTCGATCTGGACAATTCCTCTCTGTCGCGCGATGTCATCCGCAATCTGGGGTCGTCGGAACTTGTGGATATAGTCGCCAAAGACGAGTCTTACCACAAGGCCATGGAAAAAGTGCGTTCCGGCAAGACATACGGCTTTTTCATGATTCCCGAGAATTTCCAGCGTGACGCCATCTCGGGCCGCACTCCCACCATCACCTATTACTGCAATCTGACATATTTCGTGCCGGGCACAATGATGTTCAAAGGATTCAAGACAACGGCCGTAACCACAGCCGGAGGTTTGGTGCAGACAAATCTTGTGAGCCGCGGACTGACCGAAAACTTCGCCATGGCCACCATCCAGCCTGTGGTTGTCCAGCAACAGTCGCCCGGCAACCCGTGGATGAACTACAACTATTATCTGACCGACTCCTTCGTCCCCGGAATAATCTGCCTCGTGGTGGCGTTGGTGACAGCCTATTCGATCTGCGACGAGATAAAACGCCGCAACTCGCGCCGGTGGCTTGAACGGTCAGGCAATTCGGTAGTGATCGCTCTCGCAGGCAAACTGATTCCGCAAGGCATAGTGGGAGTCGCCGTCGGACTCGCATGTCAGGGCATAATGTACGGGTTCAATCATTTTCCCATGAACTGCTCCGTCTGGCACATGATATGGGCCATGGTGCTGATGGTATTCGCATCCCAGGCTTTCGCCGTCACTGTCTGCTGTCTGATAACGAATCTCCGTCTGGCTGTCAGCATCTGTTCGCTGACCGGAATCCTCGCTTTCTCCCTTGCAGCCTTCTCCTTCCCGGTCGATGCGATGTATCCGCCGATAGGAATATTCAGCTACATCCTTCCTGTCAGATATTATTTCCTGATCTACATTGACCAGGCTCTGAACGGAATTCCGCTCTACTATTCGCGCTATTACTACATAGCCCTGATAATATTCCTGCTTGTACCTCTGGGACTGCTCTGGAGGCTCAAGAAACGGCTTGAGGCAGAAGTGTATATTCCCTGATTCCCTAAAAGAACATCCGTATGAAACGTTTTTTCTCCAACATATACCGAGGGTTTGCAAACCTCGCCGCCGTGTGGCAACGGGAATTCTACCTCATTTTCCACGATGCCGGCGTGTTGCTCTTTTTCTTTTTCCTGACATTCGCCTATCCGGTGATATATACCATCATATACAATCCGGAAGTACTCGAGAACATTCCGATCGCGGTCGTTGACAAAGACCGTAGTGTACAGAGCCGCGAACTCACCCGCATGATTGACGCTACCCAGGGCATGGAAGTGTTCAATACAGTTCCTAACATGCAGGACGCACGGCAGCTGATGAACGAGAAAAAGGTTTACGGTATTCTGGAGATTCCGGCCGATTACGGAAAGAAACTCGCCCGCAATGAACAGGGTGTCGTGACATTTTATTCCGAAATGTCGCTGCTGCTGCGGTTCAGGACATTCGTAAGCGCCCTGACCGACGTCCAGCTTGCAGCCGGCACCAAGGTGCGTCAGGGTACGGTAGATATGCTCGGACTACCTGCGGAGGGTATGAACAAGATGCCTGTCGATTCCGAGGCGATCATGCTGGGCGACCCGACTCAAGGTTTCGCATCCTTCATCATTCCGGGCATTCTGATCCTCATCCTGCAGCAAAGCATGGTGTTGGGTGTCACAATGCTTGCGGGAGGCTCGAAAGAGAGGCGTCGCCGCTTCGGTGGAATAGACCCGGAGAGCGTCAATGCCGGTCCTCTGACCACGATATGGGGAAAGACGCTATGTTATGTCATCCTTTATATTCCCGTCTGCGTCTATGTCCTCGATATCGTTCCGCTGATGTTCAACCTGCCTCATATCGGCGACATCCGGCAGATGATGCTGTTCGTTGTACCGATGCTTTTCGCCTCGGCGTTTTTCGGGCAGACACTGAGTGTCTTCGTGACCGAACGCGAGTCCTCGATGCTGGTGATCGTGTTCACTTCCGTGGTCTTTCTGTTCCTTTCAGGCCTGACATGGCCGCGATATGCCATGAATGACCTCTGGCTCTGGATCGGTGACGCTATTCCGGCCACATGGGGTGTCGAAGGTTTCATCCGCATGAACTCCAACGGCTCCCCGCTCTGGGAAGAGAGCCATCCCTATACAATGCTCTGGGTTCTTGCCGCAATATATATGACCACAGCCTATTTCATCACCCGCTACACCCTCCCGAATCGTCGGCGCCCGGTTGTGGCGAAGTGACGGCAGTTTCCGTAATCTCTATGTTTATTTCTTCTTTCTCTCAGGATTGGCCGGGAACCAGCCGCGCGCCACTCTGACCTCCTGCTCGTTTATTTCCCTGAAGCTCCAGAAACAAGAGAAGGCAAGCACGCCGAAAATCACCGACAAAAAGAGATCGGTAACGATAACCGAGAGCACGCATGCCAGAATTCCGGCAATAATGAACCACCAGCGGCAGCCCACTCCGAAATAATAGTGACATTTGATCACAATCGGATGAAACACGCCGATGATAAGAAACGTGCAAAGGCCTATCGCAAGCCCCAGTAACCTGTATTCTTCCAAAAATTCCGTCATAATCCTATTGTATTTTTCTAATCTCACCAGCCGCCGGTAGCGCCGCCGCCCCCGAAGGATCCTCCCCCGAACGAACCGCCGCCGAATCCACCTCCGCCGCCGAGACCTCCGCCACCACCGCCCGGAATGATCATGACGGCTGGCGCCGCAAGTTTCGCTATGGTATATGGTATGCGGCTCTGCTTCTTACAGTTATAGCAAAAATATGTTTTTTCGCCGATTCCCTCACGCTCCGTGGTCGGTTTTCTGATCATTCTCGTTCCGGTCAGCTGACACGCGCGGGCGCCGCAATTGGGACAAGGTATCATGTTTGACTTCTTGTTAACGAAAGGAATGACATCCGTCTCTCCGCAATTGCGACAGAGCCACACGTCGTAATCGACGGAGTTGAGCTGTTCCTCCGTGTCCTGCGCCGGAGTGAGATACTCGTTGTCGGTCTCCTCGTCAAGCTTTTCCATCTTGTGTCCGCAGTTCGGACACTTTCGCGCGTGATTCCTGAGACGGTTCATCAGAAAAACGCAGAGAAGATAGGCCGGCAGCGGAATACCTAAACCGAGAAAACATAAAAAGAGGTTGACCGGCTTCAGGTTATTCAGTTTCTCATAACGCAAGACATCTTCCTGTCCGCGGGAGGAAACATAACTATAGACCACGAGGAACATCATGACAACCAACATGGCGACACCACATTTCAGCATGAATGAGAAGAAATCGAAACTTTCTTCCGTCTGTCGGGCATTGGACGGCTGTCGCGAGGCTATCTCCGCCGCATTCTCCGGATTCTCGAGAATCCGGCAGACCGCACCTGTGGCGGCCAGTAATCCGCTGTCATAATCACCTTCCTTGAAAAACGGAATGGCATAACCCTGGATGATCCGGTTGCAGACGATATCGGGAAGAACCCCTTCAAGGCCGTAGCCGGGAGCTATGGTCATGCGGCGGCGATCGGTTATGAGCAGAATCACCACTCCGTTGTCCTTGTCGGCTTTCCCCACGCCCCACTTCTGACCGAGTTCCACGGCGTAGGTAATCGGTTCATACCGATCAGGAATATCTTTCAGCGCAACCACTATAGGCTCTGCCGTTGACACCTGCCATGCCCGGTGCAGAATCATATCGAGCGAATCGACACACTCCTGCGAAAGAATCCCGTCAGGATTGCTGACAAATCTGGTGCTGTCCTTCAGATGCACGTTAGGGACTTCATCTATCTCGGTGCTGGAACTCCACGCCGTAAAAGGGACAATCAGGAATAACAGCAGTATTTTCAGTAATCTCATAATTTTCCAATATTTACAAAAGATCAATGGGCTTCGAGCCAGTTCTTGCCGGTTCCGACCGAAACCTCAAGGGCAACACGGCCATGATAGGCGTTCTCCATTTTTTCAACAACCAGTCCGGTGAGTTCGTCGAGCTCTTCGGGGACCACATTGAAAATCAACTCGTCATGGACCTGCATGATCATTCTCGAGCGCAATCCGCGCCGTTGCATATCGTCATATATGTCGATCATGGCGATCTTGATTATGTCGGCGGCCGATCCCTGAAGAGGAGCGTTGATGGCGTTGCGTTCGGCATATCCGCGCACGGTCGCCGAACGGCTGTCGATATCGGGAAGAAAACGTTTGCGGCCCTTGACTGTCGAGACATAGCGTTTCTCCTTGGCCATGGCGATGCTGCGGTCCATATAGTCTTTCACGCCCGGATATGTGCGGAAATAGCCGGCGATGAGGTCTTTGGCGTCCCCGCGCGGAATTCCGAGACGTTCCGAGAGACCGAAGGCCGATATGCCGTATATTATGCCGAAATTGGCCGTCTTGGCATGGCGCCTTTCATCGTCGGTCACATCCTCGATGGACTTGCGGTAGATTTTGGCTGCTGTGGCGCGATGGATGTCGGCGCCCGAAAGAAACGCGTCGATCATGTCGGGATCGCCCGAGAGATCAGCCATCAGCCGCAATTCTATCTGGGAATAGTCGGCCGACAGGAGAATATCGCCCGGATCGGGAATAAAGGCGCGGCGGATCTCCCGGCCGTCATCCGTGCGCACCGGTATATTCTGCAGATTCGGATTAGCCGATGATATGCGCCCCGTGGCTGTAACAGTCTGGTTATAGGATGTATGTATCTTTCCCGTTCGCGGATTGACAAGAGCCGGCAATGCATTGATATATGTGGCGAGGAGCTTGCGCAAAGCCCTTATGCGCATTATCAGATCAACTATCTCGTAACTGCCGCGGTATTTTTCAAGAGTTTCTTCAGTGGTGGAGAAAGATCCTTTTTTCGTGCGCTTGGCCTTAGGCGCTATTTTAAGCCGCTCGAAAAGCACTTCGCCCACCTGCATGGGCGACGCGATGTTGAATCGCGAGCCGGCTATTTCAAACACGCGCTCCTCCATAGCGTTCAGGCGTGCGGTATAGGCCTCCGAAAGTTTTGCGAGTTCGGCCACATCAACCCTCACGCCCGTCCATTCCATCTCGGCGAGCACCTTGACAAGAGGGAGTTCTATGTCATTGAGCAGCGGCAGCAGTTCCTGCGAGTCGATCTCACTGAGAAGCACCGGGCGCAAGCGGCGTGCTATGACAGCCCGTTCGCAAGCTCTGAGAAATACAGCCTGACTGTCTGTCAGATCCTTTACGGCAGGCAGCATCTCGTAATTCAGATAGGCCATCGAGAGCTTCTCCACGTCATGTTTCATTTCCGGCGCGAGAAGATAATGGGCTACGCCCGTATCGAAATATCGGTTGATCATTCTGATTCCGCGACGTGCCAGAAGCAGATAGTCACGTTTTATGTCACAGCTCACGGCAAGTGGCGCCCCCTCTTCAAAGAGGGGCGCGATCATTGCCTCCAGTTCACCGTGGTTATCGCCGTCGAGTGGTATGTATGTCGCCGACTGGTCATCACAAGCCACCGCTATGCCTTTTATGCGGGCGGTCATCGCATCCTGCCCCTCAGCCATGACGGATATGCCTGTTTCCTTGCAGCGGCCAACCTGTTCTATGACAGCTGCCGCCTCGGCTACGCTTCCCGTCATCCTGAAGGAATAGCCGGTTGTGGCCAGCGACTCCGAGGCAAGCCCGAGACTCTGCGGCTGCCCGGCGCTATCTTCAGGCAAATCGAAAAGCGACCCGGTGGCAGGAGCAGCCTTAGGTTTGTCAGCTGACGCCGACTTGGATTTTCCGGCACCCGAGAGCGCAGGCTGTGTCTGCATCAGGCGGTTTATGAAAGTGCGGAACTCCAGCTGCCTATAGACTTCAAGCAATCTTTCGATATCGGTCTCTTTTCTCAGCAGGGATTCCGGATTGACATCTCCCAGCGGGACTTCTGTATTGATAGTCACGAGCCACTTGGACATGCGGATCTGGTCGGCATTGTCCTCGATTTTCTTCTTGATGGCGCCCTTAAGTTCTCCTGCGTGCTCAAGCAGATTTTCCACGGAACCCCATTCCGAAATAAGCTTGACAGCAGTTTTCTCTCCGACACCCGGGCACCCGGGCACATTGTCGCTCGCATCGCCCTCGAGCGCGAGGAGGTCTATGATCTGACGCGGAGTCGTGACTCCGTAGCGCGCACAGACTTCTTCGGGGCCGCGCACCTCGAAGCCTTCGCCCTTCAGCGCCGGCCGGTACATGAACACCCGGTCAGTCACGAGCTGACCGTAATCCTTGTCGGGGGTCATCATATAGGTGACGAATCCTTCGGCCTGGGCCATGCGCGACAAGGTTCCTATAACATCGTCGGCCTCATAACCGGGAATCTCTATGGCCGGAATCCTGTATGCGGCCAGAATCTCCTTGATGAAAGGGATGGAAGCAGTTATATCCTCCGGCTGTTTATCGCGCTGGGCCTTGTACTCGGGATATTCGTCATGACGGAAAGTCGCACCGCCGGCCGGGTCGAAACAGACGGCGATGTGTGTTGGATTCTCCTTTCGCAGAATCTCGTCAAGAGTATTGCAGAAACCGAATATCGCCGATGTGTTGAAGCCCCCCGATGTCACTCTGGGAGAACGGATGAGGGCATAGTAGGCACGATATATCAGCGCGTATGCGTCAAGCAGAAAAAGGCGTCTTTGGTCTGGGGTTGTTTCCATAGGTTTGGGCGAAAGAGCATTTTAAAGTATAAAATTACGAAATTATTATGATTGTTGGCTATGTTAACCGAGTTTTTTGTAAATTTGCAGCTGATTTAGCCTAAAAAATGACTCCTATAGAATCCATACGCCAATCAATAGCCCCGGAATTAGATCTTCTGAATTCAAGAATAAAGGAAACTCTCGCTTCCTCCAATGACCTGATGAACCGTGTTGTTGACGGATATCTGACAGTCAAGGGCAAGCAGATACGCCCCATTCTCGTTATTCTGACGGCTAAACTGTTCGGGACTGTGAATGAACGCACGATTTCGGCAGCCGCCGCAGTGGAGATGTTGCACAACGCCACACTCATTCATGACGATGTTGTTGACGAATCCAAAATACGCCGTTCGCAGCCGACAGTAAATTCTCTATGGGACAACCAGATTGCAGTCCTCGTCGGTGACTTTTTCGTTTCCAACGCGCTGCAGCAGGCTGTGGCCACAGGCGATCTGAGAATCGTCGATGCCCTCGGTCATCTCGGCAAAGTGCTTTCGCTCGGAGAGGTGGATCAGATATACAACGCACGCTATCATTGTCTTGACGAAAAAGCCTATTTCAACATCATTTCCTACAAGACCGCGTCACTTTTCGTCAGCTGCATCAAGATGGGCGCTTATTCCGTTGGCGCTGACGGAGAGAAACTTAAGGAGATGGAACGTTTTGCCGAACTGCTCGGACTCTGCTTCCAGATACGCGATGATATTTTCGACTACTATTCCGACCAGAATGAGATAGGTAAGCCGACAGGCAACGATCTTCGCGAAGGGAAAATCACCCTTCCGCTGCTCTATGCGCTCAACCGCACTGAACTTCCCGACCATGATTCCATGCTCGAGCTGTCAAAGAAAGAGATCCTCGAAGAGGAGGAGATCGCCACACTGATTGAATTCGCTAAAGCCTCGGGCGGCATTGATTACGCATACGCTACCATGGAACGCCTGCGCGACGAAGCCTCGGCGATTCTCGACCGGTTCCCGGCTTCGGAAACAGTCGATGCGCTCCGTTCGATTTTCACCTACATCATCACGCGCCGCCATTGAGGCGCACGCGTTTCCTGAAAAAATTTGAAATTCCGTGTCAGCAGTCAGGATCCAGCCCGGCAGCTGTCATAGCCTCGCGCCGCTCGACGCAGGTCGCACAGACTCCACAGTGTTTTTCACCTCCCTTGTAGCAGGAATATGTCAGCGAATAATCCACACCCAGTTCCCGTCCGCGACAGGCGATGGCTGCCTTTGTCAGATTCGTATATGGAGCGTCAAGTCGGATGCCCTTATAGGTTCCTGCGGCGATGGCCTGCGACATGGCCTCGATGAAACCGGGACGACAATCGGGATAAATGGCATGGTCACCACCGTGATTGGCTATCATCACTGCAGAAAGGCCCCGGCTTTCGGCAAGTCCAGCCGCTATTGAAAGCATGATGCCGTTGCGAAATGGGACTACGGTCGAATGCATGTTGTTTTCCCCGTAATTGCCCTCGGGCACCGCATCGGCGCCTCTCAGCAACGAGCTTTCGAAATATTCTCCCATGAAAGCGAGATCGATCTCCACTAACTCTATGCCCAGACGACGGCAATTCTCACGCGCGCATGCCGCTTCACGCGCATTGTGGTTTGCGCCATAGCTGAAATTCACAGCCAGCCCTATCCGTGACGCATATTCATAAAGCATGGTTGTAGAATCCATGCCACCCGAAAGCACAAGTAAAGAATCTTTTTCCATAATAATATGTCAGCGAAGCTGTGGTTTAGTCTATCGTGGTTCTGAACGCGGCCATCATGCGGTCGTGGACCATCTGCTGATGCTCCTCGTCGCCGTAGTTTGCGAAAGGATAGATCGAGATGCCTCCGCGCGGAGTGAAAAGTCCTATAACCTCCAGATAGCGTGGATCCATCAGTTTCACGAGGTCCTTCATTATGATGTTGATGCAGTCCTCATGGAAGTCACCATGATTGCGGAAGCTGAAAAGATAGAGTTTCAGGCTCTTGCTCTCGACCATGAGAGAGCGCGGGATGTAATTTATTATTATCTTCGCGAAATCGGGCTGCCCCGTCTTCGGGCAGAGAGATGTGAACTCGGGGCAATTGAAAGTCACGAGATATTCGTTGTCAGGATGTTTGTTTACGAATGTCTCCAGAATTGCAGGACTGTATTCGGTGGGGTATTTGACTCCGGTGTTCCCCAGCAGTGTGACCCCGTCAAGCTGTTCTTCCGTTCTCATCATTCAAATTTTTTCAGTTCTACATAAAGCTTAAGTATCGAGCGGGCATAGCGGTTGTTAGCCGCCCAGCGTCCTGCGAGATCGGCCCAGGTTGGCGCTATCCCGCGGCTTACGAGCCTGAAACGCGGATCGACAAGTCTTTCGCCTCGCGGAAGGGGATTCTTGCAGGCGTAGGCATAAAGATGCTGGATCTGAGCCGTAACACCCTCTTCCACCGAGGCAAACGAGTGGCCGCGCTCACCGAGGCGAACCACTCCGAGGCCGCAGTAATTATGCTGTTCAGGTGTCACCTTAGTGCCCCCCGTGAAGCGGAACCAACCCGTCTCGACTATTCCCTGACAAAGCGCTATGTCGCCGGGGATTCCATAGCGTTGCCCGACGGTTATGTAAGCGCGCGCAATGGATATGTCGAAATCAGGATTATGGCGCGAGACGAACCGGAACAGGCGGTCAGCGTCCACCACGGCAGTCTCCCCGAGAATGGGGCGCCCCATAAGATATTCTATGTATTGTTCCGCCGATTCAAACATGGCATCCTCCTCGCGGCAGACTGCCTCACTGTAATCCGGAATCTCTTCCGGCCAGTAATCCGCGGCTGCCGTGTCGGCCACCTCCGTTTTTTTTGCATCGCCGGCGCCCTCAGCCTCCAATGGCTGAAATAAGAAAACCGTTGTTATTAGCAGGAGAAGAAATCTCATTGCGTCAGCGGTTAAATCTTAGCTCCTTGCCTCCGTTTCTGGAGAAAAGCACTCCGAAACGATAGGCCGGTTGCCCGTTGACCAGAGTCATCTCAACCTTGTTGCTGACAGTCAGACCGCTCAACGGAGTCCATCCGCATTTGCTCAAGGCCCAGGCATCGGTAATCGTGTATGGCTCGCAGTCATTGTCAACAAGCACCAGATCCGCATAATATCCCGGCCGTATGAATCCGCGCCGGTCTATGTCATATATTATTGCGGGATTATGACACATCTTCTCGACAATAACAGGAATTTCAAACATTCCTTCCTCAGCCATCTGAAGCATCAGTGTGAGCGAGAACTGTATGAGCGGCATCCCGGACACCGCTGTCAGTGCCGTGCCGCGTTTTTCCTCAAGGAGATGAGGCGCATGATCGGTGGCTATGGTATCGATCAGTCCGTTGTTGACGGCATTCCGGAGCGCCTCTCTGTCAGCGGGACGTTTTATGGCCGGATTACACTTTATACGTGCGCCGAGCATCGGATACTGCTCGTCGGAAAAAGCGAGATATTGCGGACATGTCTCTGCCGTGATCAGTTTGCCTTCTGGCGAACCCGGCTCAAGGAGCGTCAGTTCGTCGGCTGTCGAAATATGAAGTATGTGAAGACGATGGTTCATCTTGCGCGCAGTCTCCACCGCCTTGCGCGAGGCGGAGTAACAGACGGCATGGTTGCGTATCACCGGATGAAACTCCATCTCGAGCTCCTCGCCGTAACGCTCGACAACAGCTTTGCGGTTGGCGCGCAGAAGCTCCTCGTCCTCGGCGTGGACAGCCATGAGCGCAGGCACCTCAGCCATTATACGCTCCATCATATCGGTCGAATCCACAAGCATTCCGCCGGTGGAAGAGCCCATGAACAGCTTAACGCCCGCACAGCGGGTATAGTCCACCGCCTTCAGCTGGTCGAGATTGTCGTTGGCCGCTCCGATAAAGAATCCGTAGTTGGCCGCGCTGACCTCCGACGCATGCCTCAGTTTCTCCTCAAGTGCGGCGACAGTGACTGTGGCCGGTTTTGTATTCGGCATGTCGATGAATGAAGTGACGCCTCCGGCAACGGCAGCGCGGCTCTCGCTCTCCATATCGGCTTTATGGGTCAGACCGGGATCGCGGAAATGGACATGGGTGTCTATGACTCCTGGAAGCAACAGATGCTGTTTCGCATCGATGGCCTCGGCGCCGTCGAAAAGCGACTGATCAGGCTCTCCACGGCCCACCGCGGCAATAAATTCACCGTCAACGACAACATATCCCAGATAAGATTCGCCTTCGTTGACAATCGTGGCGTTGTGGATCAATATTTTCCGCTCATCCATTTTTACGGGGATATTTTCTGAACCAACTTGATATTTTCAGCCTCATCACACCGAGGAAGGCCTCTCCGAAGATTCCTCCCGACATTTTGCTCGTTCCGAGCACCCGGTTGACGAATACGATCGGCACTTCAACAATTTTAAATCCGCATTTCTCGGCCGTGAATTTCATCTCAATCTGGAATGCATAGCCCTTGAACCGAATTTTGTCAAGTTCTATCGTCTCGAGTACGCGGCGGCGGTAGCATACGAACCCGGCGGTGGTGTCATGCACGTCAAGGCCTGTCACCATGCGCACATAGACCGATGCGTAATATGACATTATCACACGCCCCATGGGCCAGTTGACCACATTCACTCCGGTCACGTAACGCGACCCGACGGCAACATCCGCGCCCTCGCGGCTGACTGCCTTGTAAAGATCGGGCAAAGAATCGGGATTATGGGAAAAATCCGCATCCATCTCGAAGATGTACTCATACTGGGGATGGTCAAGCGCCCATTTGAAACCGGCTATGTAGGCCGTTCCGAGTCCGAGTTTTCCCTTTCGCTCCACCAGATGGATGCGTCCGGGATGTTCTTCCATTTTGGCACGCACGATTCCGGCCGTCCCGTCGGGCGAACCGTCATCAATGATGAGCACGTCCATCGCAACCGGTTGCCGGAGCACAGCCTCTATTATGGCGGCGACGTTTTCTTTTTCGTTATAGGTAGGTATGATGACCACACTGTCAGAAGCCGACAGTGTGGTGTCCTTTGTGTCTTTTTTTACAATATCTTCATCCATAAGCGGCGAATCTTTCAGAATTTATAGGAGACACCTGCGAGACCTCCGATACCCTCCGAGGGCAGAGCACCCACCAGAGTGTGACGGTGATTAAGCAGATTCTCGACATTCGCAAAAATGCTCAACTGCGGGGTCAGACGGTAAAGAGCGCCGACCGACAGCGAGTTGACCGATCCGAGCGACATCTCCTGAAGGCCGTCGCGTGTGGGATCAGGCGCAAACATCGAAGCGCCGAAAGTGCGGCGTGACCCGCGGTAATTCCAGCCCAGCTTTATGTCGAGGGGCTCTATGGGGGTCACACGCAGTTTTGCCTCCGCAACACGTTTGGCCCTGTCGCGCCACAGATAGAATCCGCGGTCATGTTTCTGCGGAGCCATCTCGAAGCTGACGGAAGCATCCAGAAGATTGCGATACTGATATCCGAAGCCTGCATGGAATCTGTAGCCCTTCATGTCAAGCGTCTCGAAAGCCACGTAACGGTCATTGAGAGTCACGGGCATCAGCCAGTCGTCGGCAATGGCATACGCGGCCGAGATCTCGGAATAGAATCCGCGCCACAGACCTATTGTCACTCCGACCTCACCTGCGAGAGGCACATGGGAATTGGAATAGGCAAGATTCGGCAATCCGTAATATGTGACGTCGAAAAGCGATCCGAGCGTATTCTGACGCACCCCGCCGTTAGCCTTGACGTAAAGCGCCACGAACTGGCTCGGGCGCCAGGTGGCCTGAGCCTCGGGGGCAACGTGGAAAACCTTTCCGCAATTGAATGTGAAATCAAGATTGGCCCCCAGATCGAGCACGAGATTTTTCCAGTTGAATCTGTAGAACGGACGGACCGAGAGCAGACTGTGGGAGAGAGAACCGAGGGGTTCGAAAACCTCCACATTATAGATGTCGGTCGCCGACATGAGAGCGCCGGCATGACGCCCGTAGGAAAGATGGGAGAAATCCACTTCTATTCCGGCGAGATCCGCGCCCCACACTTTTGCCGAAGCAAAAAGACGGGCCGAGAGATGATTCTCGCGGACGGGATCATAGGGAGAATCCTTCAGCAGCAGAGAACCCGAGGTGGGCGGAGTCGGCTGTTCCGGAGAAGAAAGAGCCACGGCGTTGCCGTAACCGAAAAGGCCGTAATTGGCTCCGATTCCGCAATTCCAGATTCCGGTGGTCATCGACCAGAGTCCCTGGACATTGAGACGATGCACGTTCTGATTACGCATTCCTTCATAGTAAGGAGTGTTGAATCTGGCGAAAGTATAATCGACTCCCAGATCGAGATAGGAGTCACGTCCGACAGCGCTGTGGAGCGCGCCTCCTACAGTAACCACATTGCGGCGCAGGCGCACGCTTTCTTTCGGATCGGCATTCTCGGGCTGCCAAGGGAGGTCGCCGCGATAGCTCGATCCGTCATACTGCATCCATCCGTTGAGACGCACGCGGTCGTTGTCGATAAATTTGTAGCCTGCGGCCGCTCCCATATTGATCATGGGCAGATAGCCGGCGGCCGCATAGCCTCGGTAGGGCGAACGATAGATGGTGTCGGCGTAAGCGGCAGGCGCCAGTGAGGGGATAGAGGCCGGAACGCCGACACGTATCTGACGCAATCCGTAGGTCAGCTTGCTCACCGGGAGCGGAGGCATGACCACCGTGGGGTTGATATTCAGCCTGACTGCATCGGAAGGATTGATCTCTTCGTGATGCTTTACGGTTATCTCCTTTTTAAGATTCTCCTGATGAGCCACGGTTATCTCTTTTTTCAGGTCTTCCTTGGCTGCAGGCTTCTGGGCCGAGAGGAAGTTCGTTCCGGAAAGAGCCGCGGCAACCAGCAGTGCGACTGCCGATCTTCTGCGGATGTCTGTCATATCTTTGATGTGGATTATGGACATGGTAAATATGGAATTTATCGACTGAGACGTTCGTTGATCATGAGGAATATGTCTTCGTCAGTGTCAGGGTAATTGTTCTTGAGGCTCTTCAGATATTCGTTTGCCTCGAAGGTCTTGCCTTGTTTACGCAGTGCGTCGGAAAGCACGATGAACGCCCTCGCGAGCCAGTAGTTGTGGGGAGTGCCGGCGTTTATGAGCGCATCGGCCGTCTGGCGTGCCTTCTCGGTCTCGCCGTTGTCAAGCATAGACTGGGCCATGTAAACAGAGCTCTTGGCGCCATAGACATCGCTCGGGGTTTCGGCGAGTTCGCTCCATATCTTGTAAGCTCCTTTGTGGTCGCCCTTGGCATCAAGTGCTTCCGCACGACTGAAATATACCTCCTCAAGGTCTGTGATGCCGGGTGCCGAGGTTGAAAGGATCTTGTCGGCGACGGTGAGCAGATCGTCATAGCGGTGCAGATCGCTGTTGGCGCGGAGAAGTCCCATGCGGGCGTCGTTGAGGGTTCGTGCCGACGACGCGCGGTTCTCGAGCTCGGTATATGTCTTGAGTGCCACTTCCGTCTTGCCGAGATTCAGTTCGTTGTCGCCCTTGAGAAGCAGAGCGTCCTCTGCGACATCGGCATCGGGATAAACCGTCAGGATTCGTGTTATATAGTCGATGGCCGTATCCGAATCTCCGTTGTTTGAGGCGGCCTCCGCAAGATAGTAGAGAGCCTGAGGCTCATAAACACCGTTGGGATAGTCGCGCATATAATCGGTAAGCTTGCCGGTTCGCTGATTGTCGATATAATCCGTTTCGGCTGCCTGGAACGCTGCGGCGTCAAGAGTCGAAGCATCGAGCTGAGGCGCGTTGGGAACCGAGGCGAGGAATGAGGCGAAGTCAGGCAGCAGACCGTCTTCGGCATATATCTGCTTAAGGTCCTCGACCGCCGTAGTCGCTTCCTCGCTTGTCGGGTAGCGGCGGATCAGATCCTTGTAGGCGGTTATTGCGCCGGCCCTGTCATTCTGGTTGAGACGGGTGACAGCCAGCTGAAGGAGAGCGTTGCGGCCCTGGGTGGTCGAAGGATATGTCGCGGCAAGGGTGGTATATGTGTCGATCGCGTCGGCGGTCTGCCCCATGGCCAGGAATGTCTGTGCTTTCTCAAGCATGGCCGAGGGGACGAGAGCTGACTCGGGGAAGCGCTTAATCATGTCGTCCATAGCGTCGATCAGGGCGGCATTGTTACCCTGACGTCCTTTCATGAGGGCGGCCTGATAGAGAGCGTAGTCACCGGCCTGGGGATTAGCTTCGTATGCACTGCTATAGACAGTGGCGGCTTCACCCGGACGGTCCTGATAGTAGAGACAGTCGGCCAGACGGTTAAGCGCGTCGGACTTCAAGGCCTTTGTGACATCGGAGGCGTCGGCGACACGGCGGAAATCCTTCATGGCGTCCTCCCAGCGGCTCTGACGGAAACGGGTGTATCCGAGATTGTAGTAGGCGAGTGTGCGGTTGGCGTCGCCGGCGGGAGCCACATTGAGATAATCCAGATAGCTCTGGGCTGCTTCGGCGAGCTGTCCGGCTTCCAGACGTGCGTTTCCAAGCCACAGCAAAGCCTGACGGTGAATGTCGGAGCTGGCGCCGGAAACGGCAGCCGACTGCCGCAGATAATCGATTGCCTTCGAGTAGCGGCCCGACTGATATTCGCGGGTGCCGAGCATGAACAGCACGCGCTGACGGGCGGCCGTCATGTTGGCCGACGGATTGGGGGTCGAGTTGATGATGCGCAGAGCGCTTTCATAATCATTGTCGCTCATGAAGCCGGTCACGAGATTCTGACGTATGTCCTCGGCGTAGCGCGAACGGGGATACTTGCTCAGGAACTCTTCCATCATGCTGACGGATTTACCGAAAGGCACGCGGCCACCGTTGACGCGAGCCACGATATAATTATAGAAGGCCTCTTCGGCCACACGGTCGTCATAGTTGTCGCGATACGCCTTTTCGAAAGCCATCAGGGCACCGTCGGTGTTGCCCTCTTTGACGTAGGCCTGACCGAGGTAGAGACAAGCGCTCTGCCCCATGGCGTCGGGGATATCGGTAGCCTGACTCAGCATGTCGGCTGCCGCGGAATAATTGCCGGCGTTATACTCGCTGACACCGAGGATGTAGTAGGCTGTGGGGCGCACATCGGCAGTCTCCGCCACATAATCCTTGAGGTATTTGACCGCAGCTGTCTCGTCGCCGAGATTGTAGAGCGACTCACCCGTTATGCGGTTCATTTCGGGACGGAACTGTGCCACGCAGTCGCCCTCAAGCACTTTGCGCGCAATGGAGAGAGCCTGCGAATAATCCTTGTCCATGAAACAGATCTGCGCTATGTAGTAGTCGGCGGCAGTTCCCGGTTCGCGCGAAGTATCGACTTTGCGGAAATAAGCCATCGACAGATCATAGTTGCGCTCGAGATATGCCAGATAGCCGAGATAGAAATTGGCGGCGTTGCCATACTGCTTAGTCGTTGTCAGCCGGCTGAAGATCTCGCGAGAACGGCTGTTGTCGCCAAGAAGCATCAGAGAATAAGCCTCGCGGTAAAGCATATCGTCGCGCCGGTCATCGGTCAGCGATTCCGGGCTGACGGAAAGATAAGCCTGAAGGGCCTCAGTGTAAGAGCCTCGGGTGAAATAATAATCGCCTATCGCGGCGGTCACGTCACTGCAGCGGGGACTCTGGGGATAGCGCAGCCTGAAATCCTCAAGCATCGCGAGGGCTTCGTCATCGCCGAAGTAAAGAGTGGCCATAGCCATATAATACTGGGCCTCCTCCTGCTGGGCTATCTCGGGATCGAGATTGCGCACCTGCAGAAGCTGGTCAAGGCATCCTTCATAATTCTTGTCATGATACATGGCGACACCACGGGCCATATATCCCGCGGCGGTAGCGCTGTTTATTTGCGCCTGAGCCACGCCGCCGGTCAGAGCGGCAGCTGCAACGGCACTGATTACGATTCGTCGTTTCATCGTGTGATTCAGGATAAATTTGCCACAAATTTACATAGAATTTATTATCCCCGCTACATTTCCGGACCACATTTTTTCACTTCGCTCCACTTTCCTTCACATATCGGCCCGCATTCCGGCATCAAAACAGTTCCGCGCTCCAAAAATAAAGAGATGAATTGGGTAGCTTTCACGGATTTTCAGTAAATTTGCGGAAGTTTCCCGTAGCAGGGACTGTTCAAAACAAAGAAACCAAGTTCAATGAAACACGATATAGCATATCTGCGGTGGCCGCTGATACTTCTGACCGCACTGTTCATAGCAGCCTGCGCAAGCATGGGACGCCCGGGAGGAGGGCCCACCGACACCGAGCCGCCCGTTTTCGTGAGAAGCAATCCCGCGCCGGGGGCGTTGAATGTCAATCGCGACCGAATATCGCTCTATTTCAACGAGAACGTCGAGGTAGAGGATCCGCTTAATCAGGTCGTCATCTCGCCGGCCCAGAAAAACGTGGCCAAAGTCACAGGCGTGGGCCATGGAGTGACGGTCCAGCTTCAGGATACTCTGATTCCCAACACCACCTACACCATAGATTTCACAAACAGCATCAAGGACCTCAACGAAGGAAATGTGCTCGAGGGATTCTCGTTCGCGTTTTCCACGGGCGACGTACTCGACTCCCTCTGCATCTCGGGCATGGTCTTTGCGGCCGAGAATCTCGAACCGGCCCAGTCGATGCTCGTCGGAGTCCACTCCAACCTCTCTGACACGGCCCTGACCAAACTCCCCTTCGAACGCATAACGCGTACTAACCAGTACGGGCAGTTCACCATCCGAAATCTCAAACCGGGCCGATACAGAATTTTTGCCGTCAACGACATAAACCGCGACAACCGGTGGGACCGCTCGGAGGACATAGCGGTGTTTCCCGGCATAATCGAGCCGACAAGCAAACGCGTGATGCACACCGACACTGTCTTCAGGCCCAACGGCGAAATAGACTCGGTGTTTACCCACGAAATAACCGAGTTTTATCCCAACGACCTGCTGCTGACATGGTTCAACGTCAACTATAAATCGCAGTATCTTTCCAAAAACGAACGCAAGGAACGCAACAAGATTTATTTCGAGATGGGCGCCCCGAGCGACACCCTCCCCGAGCTACATTTCGTCGGGGGACCATACGACGGCGAGGATTTCACGTTGAGGACCATGCTCGAAGCCTCCCCTACCCGCGACACACTGACCTACTGGATAGCTGATTCCGATGTAATCATGATGGATTCCATAAGGATCGCCGCCCGCTATCTGAAGACCGACACGCTTGACAACCTTTCATGGACAACCGACACGCTGAATTTCAACATGCGTGCCGAAAGGAAGAAAAAGGATAACAAAAAGAAAAAAGAGGAATCGGACTCCGTTTCCGCTCCGAAAATCGAACTGCTCAGAATCAACTCCTCCATGAGCAATCAGGCCGACATTTTTTCGCGTCTCGTCCTGGAATCGACCGAACCGATCAGATCGTTCGACGCAAAAGGAGTGCATTTCGAGATGATGCCGCCGAAAGACACCCTCTGGACGCCGATCGACCCTCCGGAATTCAGGCAGCCCGACCCCTACAGCCCGCGAAAACTGACCGCCGACTATAAATGGGATTACGACACGAAATACCGGCTGACGATTGACTCGCTCTCCATCGTCGGAATTTACGACCACCATAACGGACCCTTCAAGGCCGAATTCAACATCAAGCCCGAAAGCGACTATGGCAATATAACCTTCACCGTCACCGGAACAGGCGACGAACCGGCTTTCATCCAGTTGCTCTCGCAGCAGGATGCGCCGGTGAGAACCGTAAAGGTCACGGACGGCAAAGCGGAATTCAACGATGTGACCCCCGCCGCCTATTACGCGCGGCTCATCCTTGACCGCAACGGTAACGGCAAGTGGGACACCGGATCGGTCACTGATTCGGTGGCGCCGGAGGACGTGTTCTATTTCCCGAAAAAAATCAATCTGAAAAAGAACTGGGATGTCAACCAGAGCTGGGACATATTCGAAACTCCGGTAGATCTCCAGAAACCGAACGAGATAAAGAAAAACAAACCCAAGACCAAGCGCAACCAGGACCGCAACGCGGATGAAGAAGAGGAAGACCAGTATTACGACGAGTTCGGCAATCCGGCCGTTGACCCCGACGATCCCTTCGGCAAGCGCAAAAACAACCGAAACTATAACCGAAACAACCGCAACAACAGCACCCGCAACGGCCTGCCGGGCATAAACGGCTTTGGCGGCGGAACTCTGCGGACAAGATAGAAAGACTCTGAGACAAATGGCAAACGAAGAAAAAACAACCGGATTCCGCCCTCTGACACCCGAACCGACCCTGCGACGGCTCCCATGGTATCTGGCCTATGTCAGCCTTTTGCGTTCGCGCGGAGTCGAGTTCGTTTCTTCGACCACGATAAGCAAAGAGATTAACGTCGATTCCTCGCAGATCGCAAAAGACCTTTCCGTGCTCTCGATAAAGGGAAAAACGCGCATCGGCTACGAAGTCGAGGCGCTTGAGATGGCCATAAAGGATTTCCTCGGGTTCACATCCAGCCACCGCGCCGTCATGATGGGCGTAGGCTCACTGGGCATGGCGCTTATAGCCGACCGCGGCCTGCAGCGCTTCGGCCTTGACGTCGTGGCCGGATTCGACACCGACCCGTCGATCATAGGCCTGACCATCAAAGGAGTGCCCGTGTTCGGCATTTCCGAGCTGAAAAAACGCCGCGAAGCCTACAACGCCGACATCGGGATACTTGCCGTCCCCGTCGAGCAGGCTCAGAGCGCGGCCGATCTGCTGGTGGATGCCGGCGTGCACGCCCTCTGGAACTTCACTCCGTTCCGCATCAGCGTCAAACCGGGAATCGTCATAGAGAACACGTCGATTTATGCCAATCTGGCCGTGATGTATAGCCGCCTGTCGGCCTTAGACCAAGGAAAATGAAAATAATTCTGTGTGACCGCTACAACAGTCGTTTTGAAGTCATTGCCGATTCGGCTCTGACCCTTCCGGGACGTCCAACATTCATCCCCGACATTCCGGAAGCTGAATCATGGGAACTCCAACCGATGGCAGCCGTCAGAATTTCCCGACTGGGCAAAAGCGTGTCGGCGAAATTCGCCCGCCGTTATTCCGACGCCTTCACTCTCGCCGCAAGGCTCATGCCGCTCGACGCCTCAGGAATGCCGCTCGACGGAATCGCTTCGCTGATCGACTTCGGAGTGCCCCTCGGAGAATGGTCAGCACTTCCCGAAGATGCCGACCCTGAAATAACGTTTGGCTGCGAGACAGCGACGCTCCGCGGTTTTCTGCAATCGGCCGCCGACGCTACAGTCGCCGTGAGCCGCTGCGCCACAATAAAGATGGGCGACATCCTCCTGCTCCCGCTGCCCCTGAAAGCCGTGGAAGCACGCGCCGGAGAGGAAATCACCGGCTCGGCCGACGGCACCCGGCTCCTTCACGTGCGCCTGAAATAATCCGTCAGAGGAAGATATTGCGCCCTATTGTCCAGAGGACAATCACGACAATCAGACAGATCACAGCCGCCTGCCCGGTCAGCGCGCGGTTAAGCCTCGGATAGCGGTCACGGAAAAACTCCGAAAAGAGCAGAAGAGCGACGACCGGAGCCATGCACAGGAGGAAAGCGTTGTAATGCCATGCGGCGGCCACGTCGCCGTGGAGCAGAGCGTGGAGAGCGCGCTGCGACCCGCAGCCCGGACACTGCCATCCGGTGATGACATAGACCGGACAGCGCGGAAATATGAACCGCGAGGGATCAAAAAGCCAATAGACCGCTGTCAGGAACAGACCGACTGCGGCCACTATGGCGCCGGCAACGAGACGTCTGCGCCGCCGAGGGATCATACAAGGGAAAGAATGGCCTGAAACGGGAAAGCCACGATTCCCGCCGTTATGGCGATTATAAGCCACATCTCGGCCTTTTCCGAAGCCTGCCGGGCGCCCTCGTAATTGCCCTGGTCATAGAGCGGGGTCACCTTGGCCGCATAGACTACCGCGATGATGCCGAACAGAAGACAGCAGCATATTATCGAGACGATGCTCCATGCAAGATATGTCGGCGGTTTGGGAGGCCGCAGGGAGGGATTGTTCCACACCGGAGGGGCGGGTGGTGGAGGCGGAGGTGGCAATGGTCGCGATGGCGCGGCGCTCTCCTCCGGGACCGCGGGCACCTCGTCGGCGGAAGCGGCGAACAGATCGGCGAGTTCCGGGACATCGAATGCCTTCACCCATGACGTCAATCCGTTATGCCAGACGTAGGAGTCCTCGCGCAACGGCATCTTCCTGATCTCTTCAAGAGTCAGAGGACCGAATTTCTGACGGTCGATTACTGCCCAGTAGTTCATATAGACGGCTTCGGGTTAACGGGGATTCTCAGAAAAACTTGGTTTCCTCGCCGAGAATGTCGGAAAGAAGATTGTTGGCCAGACGGCTCGCGCCTATGCGGAAATACTCGTTGTCAAGCCATTTCTCGCCGAGTATCTCCTTGACGAGCGTATAGTAGCCGAGAGCCTCCTCGGTGGTAGAGACACCGCCCGCCGGCTTGAATCCCACCATGGTTCCGGTGGCTTCGTAATACTCCTTTATGCACTGACACATGACGTAAGCCGCCTCGAGCGACGCGCCCGGATAGCCCTTGCCGGTCGAGGTCTTTATGAAGTCGGCGCCCGAATACATCGCCAGCACGGAAGCGGCGCGTATATTCTCGGCGGTCTTCAGCGCTCCCGTCTCGAGGATGACCTTCAGATGGGCATGGCGGCACGAATGCTTTATCTCGGAAATCTCGTCGCACACTTCCTCCCAGTCTCCGTCAAGAAAATCGCCTACGTTCATGACGATGTCGATCTCGTCGGCACCGCCCTCCACGGCAAGCGCCGTCTCGGCGATCTTGACCTCGGGGAAAGTCTGCGAAGAAGGGAAGCCGCCCGACACGCAGGCGATGTTCACCTCGCTGACATCAAGAACAGTCCTGACGACCGGCGAGAAACAGGGATAGACGCAGATTGCGGCAACCGGCGGAAGCTCGGGATGCTGCTCCTCGAAATCGTTGACCCTTTCGGTGAACCGGGCTACGGAAGAAGGCGAATCGGTAGCGTTCAGAGTTGTCAGGTCGATGCAGTTGAAAAGCAGCTTCAGGACCTCGGGAGTGCGGTTTGCCTCCAGATTCTTCTCGATTATGCGTTTCACCTCGGCGGAGACGAAAGCGTCGTCCGTGGTCACTCCGCTTTTGGCCACTTGTTCATGATATTTGTCAGTCATATTATCAATATTTTTTGTCGGTTTTCTTAGGATTGTCACGATGTCGGGCTGTATCGCGCACGGTTTTCTTCTCGATGTTGCGCCCTACGGCTGCGGTCAGGTCGGTCCCCGTCTGATTGGCCAGAGCGGCGACGACCCAGAGAATGTCGGCCAGCTCGTCGCCAAGATCGGGGCGCGGCGCCCCTTCGCGCCAGGTCTGCTCGCCATATTCGCGGGCCATTATGCGGGCAACCTCGCCCACCTCCTCGGTCAGTATGGCCATGTTGGTCAGCGGAGCGTAATATCCGTGGCCCACGGTGTCGATCCATTCATTGACAAGCCGCTGGAAATCCTTCAGTGTTATGTCGCCGGAAGTTTCTGCCATCATTCTCGCAATTTTGAATCGATTATTATGGTCACCGGGCCGTCATTGACCAGCGCGACCTGCATGTCTGCTCCGAAAACGCCTTTCTTGACCCGACGGTTCAGACGCTCGAAGAGAATTTCGCAATATTCGTCATACAGAGCCGTCGCAAGCACGTGACCGGCGGCGCGTATATAGCTCGGGCGGTTCCCTTTGCGGGTCGAGGCAGTCAGGGTGAACTGGCTGACGGCGAGTATCTCGCCTTCCACATCTGTGACCGAACGGTTCATGACGCCGGCCTCGTCAGGAAAAATCCTGAGTGCCGCCGTCTTGTCGGCAAGCCAGCGGGCATCGGCGGGAGTGTCCCCCTCCTCTACGCCAACCAGCACGAGAAGACCGCGCCCTATGGCGCTGTGGAGCGTCCCCCCTATGCTCACGGACGCATCGCTGACTCTCTGAATGACTATTCTCATTCCAAATGTAATTAATCTGAGTTACAAAGTTAGGGATTTGACGCGATTAAAGCAATTTTTTTGAAAATAATAGCCCGGACTTTCACAAATCCGGGCTATCGTATAGATATGTCTGTTGGATGGCTTCTTTTACCAATTTATCTATGACCTAACCTTTATTTTAAAATCTACCATCTAAAAAACATATTGTTCAAAACGGGCAATTGATCAATATCCGTACATTTCCAGCTCTGACATAGAGAAGAAATGGATTCCATTTGCCTGATCTGCCAGAGTCCAGTATTCTTCTATACGGAACACGCTCTGCGGAGTAGATAATTCCGCCGAAACCGTGGACCATTCAGCCTTACCATATTTCAATCCGTCTGTATCCCATCCATACATTTTGTAGAATTCCAAATTATCATTTGAAGTTCCGGTATAAAGATAGAAATAGAGCAGAGAATTATTAGCATTGTTATGACGGTTGCAGTACCTGATCCATACCTTTGAATAGGTCTCGGGGAGAGTTACCTGAATGTAATGCTTCTCGTTTATCGTGGAGCTCCACAAAGAGTGGAAGAATGTCTCTACGTTTCCGTCCAGCAGGTTAGCGATCGGGCCTTCAGACGGCTCCTGTGCATTTGTCGAAAGCATTGCTGCCGTTATCGGAATTCTCGGCATTGTCACCACGATCCATCCGGTTGTTACGTTAGATTCAATACCGTCAACGCTTATTCCTGTAATGCGCAAAGGAAGAACAGAATTCAGCGCGGTGAATTTTGAGAAATCGACATTTAACTTAATATCAACCGAAGATGAGCCGTTAGGCAAGGTGAAAGATGTGTTGCCGGTCAAAGCCGAAGCATCTACAGCCTCATATTGGGTTCCGTTCAACATATTGCACTGTGAAACCACAGTCGTATCCACTTCAACTTCAAAGTTAATATCCCATGAGTTCTGAATGGGAAGAGTTACGGTAGCCGTTATCTCTCCACCACGACTGCCTGCGATGATCTGGCTTGCGAAGGAAAGGGTCGGTTCGCTGTAGGTCGGAAGGATGAACGATTCGCTACCGTAGCTGTTGACTGATGCGTCAGAGCTTTCGAGAACCACGGGCACAACGGGGCTGTAGAGCGAGCCGTCGAAGGTTTCCATGAATGTGCCGAGCGCGTCAGCGTTGATGAAAACTTCAACTTCCTTATAGGTCTCGTTGGGAGCGAACTTGATTTCGGCGGATGTTGTCTGTCCGTCGGCCGAGAATGAATAGCAGTCGGCGGGAAGCATCGCGTAGGGTTTTCCCGATTCTGCCTGATAGGTGGTGAACTCCTCGGAGGTCATCGCGCGCAGTGTCGCGGTGGCTGCCTCTTCGGTGTGTCCGCCCTTCATGACAACGAATTTGTGGCCGACCTTGTCGTCGGTCGAATAGACGCTCAGAGGATTTTCGCCGGCGTCCTTGATCATAACCACTTTGGCGTATTCCTCGGGGTATATGTCATAATTTTCAGAACATGACTGACCCGAAAGCATCAGCGCGAGCAGTGTCGATCCAATATATATTTTTTTCATGAATGTCAATTGTTTTAAATGTGATATATATTATCAGAAACCGGGGTTCTGCACAAGCTGAGGATTGGCATACACGTCACCGTACTGAATCGGATAGAGATAGAGTTTGTTGGCCCAGGTGTAGTTGTAGGGCAGACGGGTGGGCTGGTTGAATTCCTCGAACGAGGGATTCTCCTTGGCGAGGGCGTTAAGACCCATGCGCTTGCCGAGACCGAGATATTTGTCACCCTCCACATAGCGGCGGATGTCGAAGTAGCGTTTGCCTTCAGCGAAGAATTCGCAGATGCGCTCGTTCTTAACCCAGTCGAGAAGCGACATTCCACCGGCACCGATCATCGATGCGGTCAGAGGCTTGGCGCCTGCACGCTCGCGGATCACGTTGACATCGCGGATAGCCTCGTCGGTCATTCCGAGCTGAGCTTCGCATTCGGCGCGGATCAGGTAGAGCTCGGCCAGACGGATGACTGCTCGAGAGGGAGCAACATAACCTACGTAGGTGTTGGTCTTGGCGATCTGCATCACCGGCGGCATGAATTTCTGGGTCATAAAGCCGGTCACGCTGTTGTCGCGGGTCGAGGTGTTGTAGCCCTGGAGATCCTTGTCGAGCATATTGAGACGCACGGGTTCGCCGTCCTTGATGCGGAGCGAATAGTCGCCGCCGTCGAAACCTATCCATGCGTAGAAACGAGGTTCGCGGCCTACGCAGAGATTGATGATGCGGTCGCGGTCAGCGCCGTCGGCGCCGAGACCGGCGCTCTTGTACCAGTCGCTTTCAGGAGTGAAGTCGGTGTCGTTCTCGGGAAGAAGACCGTTTTCGGTCAGGAAGTGGGTTACGGCGAAGAGAGTGGGGTTATGGCCTGAGTAGCCGGAGAGCATGTTTCCGTTGTTGAGCTGCATGATTTTCTTGGGGAAACAAGCAAACCACTGGGTTGTCAGCGCGTCCGGAATGGTCGTCATGATGGCCTCGCGGTTGCCTTCGTTCTCGCAGGCATAGTGGAGATAGCGCATGCGGAGCACGGCAGCCTTGAATTCATCGCTGGCACCGCCCGGAATATACAAGTCGTCAAGATTGATATTGGCGTTGATATACTCGTTGCCTCGGTAGATGGCGCGGTCGCCCTGGTTCTCGGCCCAGTTGATGGCCTCGTTGGCGGCGGCGTAGGCGCGGTTCCACTTGGAAGCGTCGTAGGTATGGCTGATCAGTTCCTGACCGTAGCCCGGAGTCTCCCAGTTGGTATTCTTGAAATCGGGATAGGGGAAAGAACCGTTATAGAGGGGCGAAGCTGCAAGCAGAAGCACTTTGGCCTTGATGGCCTTGCAGATTGTCGAAGTCATACGTCCCATGTAGGCTACGTCGCGCTTTGCGGGGAGGTCTGCCGCAGCCTCGTCGAGCTGGTTGACGATCCAGTCAACGCAGTAGTCGAAGTGGTAGCGGCCGGGGAAGGAGCTCTGGGGAGCGTCGAGGGGAAGTTTCTCCTCGAGAATGGCGATCGGGCCGTAGCGGCGGAGGATTACGAAGTGGTAGTAAGCCATGAGGGCTTTCATCTCCGCGCGCCACTCGCGATCGGTTGCGGCGTCGATCACACCGCGCTCAAGGATCTGACACTCGTCCATCTTCTGGAGGAAGAGCAGGCACTGGCCTATACCGTTGTAGTTGTGACCCCAGTAGTCGGGAGCGTTCTGCGACGAAAGAGTGTTCAGGAGGATACGTGCGGCCGAACCGTCGGAAGCCCATGCATGTGGGTTGAGGATATCGTCGGCCGTGGTGTTTATTTCCGAAAGGTAGTTTCCATAGGGGAGTTCGCCCACGCTGTTGTTTTTCGAGAAAGCGTAACAGCTGTAGAGGAAGCCGAGAGCGTTCTCATAGTTCTCCATAGCGTCATCGACATCGACCTGTTCCGGCGGAACGATGTCGAGGTAGTTGCACGCCACGGTTCCTCCGAGAAGCCCCATGACTCCGGCGCAGAGAAGCAGTCGGTTGAATATATTTCTGATTTTCATGATTTTCGTTTGTTAAGAGGATTAAAGATTGAACTGAACACCGACAGTGACGGTCTTCTGCAGAGGATAGGAGTTCCAGCGGGTCAACTCCGGATCCCAGTACTTGAAGGATGAGAAGTTCAGGAGGTTGTTGCCGGATACATAGACGCGTCCGAGGGGGAACGACCATCCGAGCTCGACGTTGCGCAGACGCAGGAAGGAACCTGAGCGCATCCAGTGGGTGGAGGCGACGGTGTTGTTGGCCACGTCGGTTACCTGGATACCCATGAGCGGGAATTCGGCGTCGAAGTTGCCGCGGTCGGGATCGAAGTAGCTCTCGGCAATTGCGGAGAGGACGTTACGCGGGGCGTTGCCCGGAGTCTGCTGGAAGGGGAAGATCTGGTTGTTGACGCCGTCCATCTGTGCGCCGGTCAGGAGAAGGGTGCGCTTCGCGGAGCCGGTGAAGAAGAAGCCGAAGTCAAACTTGCGCCAGTTGATTGTTCCGCCGAAACCATACTGGAGGCGGGGAACGGAACCGTATTCGGAGATCATGGTCTGGTCATCCTGGTTGATCTGGCCGTCGCCGTTGAGGTCGCGGTACTTGATATCGCCGACCTTAACCTGCGAACCGAGGTTCTGCACGGGGCTGTTGTCGATCTCTTCCTGAGTCTGGAAGTAGCCTTCGGCAATGTAACCGCGGGTGTGGTTCAGAGGAAGTCCGGTCTGATACTGCCATGCGTAGGGATAGTTGAGTTCGTCGGCGTTGACCAGTTTGTTCTTGTTGTAGGTGAAGTTTCCGGTCACGCTGATCGAAGTCTCCGAGTTGAGAGCCTTGGTGTAGGTGAGGCTGCCTTCGAAACCTTTGTTCTCGGCGCGGCCCACTGCGGCGTAAGGCATCATGTCGCCGTAGCCGAGCATTGCGGGCCATGACTGACGCTGCATGAACATGTCGTAGCGTTTGTCGTGGAAGTAGTCGAAGGTAAGGTTAAGTTCGCGGAAGAGGTGGATATCGACACCGACGTCGAGCTTCTTCACCTTTTCCCATCCGAGGTTGCGCACACCGTAGTAGGTTATCTGCGGACCGCCGAGCGAAGCGCCCCATCCTGCGCCACCGCCGGCACCGGGTTGCCACGTAAGGCCGTTCAGATTGTTACCTGCGATCTGGTCGTAGTAGAGGAAGTATGATCCGTTAGGTTTGACAAGGTCGTCGGAACCTACGAGACCGTAAGATCCGCGGACTTTGAGGTAGGAAACCACATTGGAGAGGGGTTCCCAGAATTTTTCGTTGCTGATTACCCAGCCGATAGAACCTGCGGGGAAGAAGCCGAAGCGGTAGCCCTTGGCGAGACGCTCGGTTCCGTTGTAACCGAAGTTGAACTCGAAAAGGTAGCGGTGGTCGTAGTCGTAGGTCACACGGCCCGATACGCCCTGGTTACGGTTAGGCAGGATGGTCGCGTTGCGGTATTCGCGCATGCGGTAGAGCACCATTGCCGAAACATCGTGGAGGTCGAAGCGACGGCTGTAGTTGAGGTTGGCCTGCATCTCGAAGGTGTTGTCGGAAACATTGTAGAGATCCGACTCGGAGATGTAGTTGGTTCCGATGTCACCGCGCTGAAGGTCGAACACGGGGTTCTGCCAGTCGTTGTAGTCAACGGTGGTTGCGGGCATATATGTATAAGGAGAGATCGAACGGGCATAATATTTCTGAGCCCAGCTCTTGAAGTTCACCCAGCCCTGGAATTTGAGGCCCTTGGTGATGAAGTCGAGGGTCTGGTCGATCTTCATGACGGTGTTGACCGTGTTCTGGTTGCTCTGATAGAGCGAGGTGGTCATCTGAGCCCAGGGGTTATCGAGATATACACCGCCGGCAAGCTCGTATGTACCGTAGAGAATGTGGTCATAGCCGTCGCGTGCGGGATAGGTCACGGGGAAGAGGGTCGGGTTGTACTGAAGCACATAGTTGAACAGATCGGTCGCGCCGATATTCGGACGGGTGTTCTGGCGGATCTGTGCGTTCATGTTCATTGACACGGTCGTGGTCGGTGTCAGCTTGTAGGCGATGTTGCTCTGGAAGGTGTAGTTGTAGTTCTGGATGTTGTTGTTCCAGGAGTAGAGCTTCTTTGTGCGGTAGTGGCCGTTCTCGTGGAGAACCTCGAGAGCCATGTAATATTTCACCTTGCTGCCGCCGCCCGAAACGTTGATGCTGGCTTTCTGGCGCGTAGCCATCTTCTTGAAGAGGGTTTCGCCCCAGTCAACGTCGGGATAGAGATAGGGGTTCTCGCCCGAGCGCGTGCGGTCGATCTGTTCCTGGCTGTAACGCAGCGCTTCGGCGGGAGTGCGGCCGTACTGGGCTTTGTTGTAAAGCTCCATGTATGTAGCACCGTCAACAAACTCGGGCATCTTGTTGAGGATGTTGAAGGCGTTCTCGACCTGAATGTTGATGTTTGTCTTCGAGTTGTATTCACCGCCCTTGGTGGTGATGATCATAACACCGTTGGCACCGCGCGCACCGTAGATTGCGGTTGCGGAGGCGTCCTTCAGCACTGAGAAGCTCGAGATGTTTTCAGCCGGGATGTAGTTGAGGTCGCTGGCCGAGATCTCGACGTCGTCGAGAAGAATCAGCGGGGTAGCGCTCTTTCCGGCGAAGTTGGAGATACCGCGGATGTAGAATTCGGCGCCTGAACCGGGCTGACCGGAGGTGTTGTTGGCATAGACGCCCGCAAACTTACCGGCGAGGTTGGTGGTCAGAGTCGAGCTTGACATCTTGAGGTCATCGCCTTTCACAGAGGAGATGGCACCGGTCACCGACACTTTTTTCTGAGTACCCGCACCGACGACCACGATTTCGTTGAGCGAGTTTCCTGCAGGCTTCATCGCGATGCGTATGGTCGCGAGGTCTGCGATGTTCACTTCCTGTTTCTCGTAGCCCACGTAAGTGACCACAAGTTTAGGATTTTTAAGATTGCTTCTGAACTTGATGGTGAATTCTCCGTCAATATTCGTGGCGACAGTGCTTTTGGGATCGCCGACGACCTGCACGGTAGCTCCGAGGAGCGGTTCATCATTCTCATTGTCAACGACAACTCCGGTCACAGTACGTGTCGTTTCTGGAGCGGGAGCGGCAGATGGTGGAGCGACTGACGCCTTAGCCGTCGATTTCACCCCCCCCTCCGACGCAAACGCCTGATTCATAGGGCAATAGCCCACAGACAACAGACTGATTAGCGTCAGTGTGGTTCTGAGTCTTTTACTCATAATGATAATTAGTTTAATGGTTAAAGATTGGTTCTAATTTTAGGTAATTGTTATTGTTTTGGATGGAACAGTTCAGTTTTGTGATTTGTGATTCTTTTTAAGGATAATGATTGGCTTTTAGATAATTTTTTTGAATTTCCGGAGAGCTTCTTGAAAAATCGGTGCAATTTAGCAAGAAAGTTTAATTCGCACAAAAAAATCCAAAATTTAAGATTTTACAATGGCTAATCTTAACCTTTATTAACTAAAGGCTGCTTTTATCGATTAAAAAACGCCCGATTTCCCGTAGCTGACCCGGGAGTGGGGAAAGGGATAAAACTTTCGGCTTCCGAGCCGCTCCGAAATGTCTGATCTATGGGGTTGAGTGAAGTTGAAAAGGGTTGATGGACAAGCCCGCAGAGCGTGCAACAAGTAACCGTGTATGAAGCGTAGCGGAGTGCACGGACAAAGACGGCCCAATATCCTCGGCGTCCCCCGCAGGGATGCCTCAGTGGTTGATGCTATGTCCTGTACCACAGAATCGTCCCTCCGCGACTCAATTATCATGTATCATGCCTATCCGACCACTCCGCGTTGCTCCATGGCCGGTTACTTTCAGCACGCCCTGACGGGCTCCGAGGGGGAAAAACTTGATTGGCCTTAACTCAACCGCATTGAAATGTTTGATTGAACTGATTTGACGAGAATAAAACAATCTCTATTAAGATTAATTAATGGAATATATTTTCTACAGGAAATCCTTTTTTTTTTAATTTTGAAGATTCTCTTGAAATAGCGGAATTTATTTCCCGCAAAAGAGATTGAATTCAAATACATCATCAATCACCTCTAAAGTCTGACCGACATGAAACGCATTTCTGTTTTAGCCCTGTTCTTATTATTGTTCGCCACCGTCATGCAATCTGCCGACAAACAGAAGTGCATTATCCTGAATTCGCCACTGATTAATAAAAAAATACTTCCTTCAGTGGAATCCACTTTGAAAAATTTCGGTATTTCTGTTGAAACATATACTGTTTCTGCGAGTAATATCAATCAAATGGCGGACTCTCTTATGAGAGTATATTCTAATAAGAAAGTCGGAATACTCGGATTAGGAGTTCCCGGAGGAATAGCGGCGGCAAAAATTGTTTCCGGAATGTCTGATCCGTCATATCTCGTCTTGATTTCCGCTCTTGGGGTTAGCGGAGAGAAATACCATGATCGTCTTTTGATGAGTTCTTTTTATGTGATTGACGGAGATGGAAAGAATCTATTACAGTTAAGACCTATGATTGATTCCTTGATTTCGGGACAAAGTACATCTTCTGATGACATCTTGCAATATAAGCCGGAGGATATACTTCCGTCTGTCAAGTGTCCGGTATTTGCCCTTTCCGGTGTTAATGATTCATCTATAGATTGGTTTGAAAATCTCTCCAATATGCACAAACTAATCCCGACCGCATCCGAAAGCGTATTCAAAGCTTATCCTGAAACAGGCTATATGCTGCAATCAATTGAAAAATATATGCCGATACTTTTGATTGGAAGCTATTGCGAAGAAGCGCTTCCTGAAGCCAATAAGGAGGCGATTCAGGACATCTGCAGTTGGATCGCAAATTTGAAGAAAGAATGATCGGAGGGGTACGTTGGAAGTATCAATAATGTTGAGTCAAGAAAGAAGCTCTGGATGAACAAGCCCGCAGGGCGTGCAACAAGTAACCGTGTATGAAGCGTAGCGGAGTGCACGGACAAAGACGGCCCAATTTTCAGCATGCCCTGACGGGCTCCGAGGGGGAAAAACTTGATTGTCCTTAACTCAACCGCATTGATTGGGAGCCGGCACTGTTTTGAGTTCCCGGCTCAGGAGTTGTCGCGTTTCTTTCCGGCAAGCATGCCGCAGGCAGCCATTATGTCCTCGCCGCGCGATGCGCGGATGGTGGCTGTGATTCCAAGCTCGTTGAGACGGTCGCGGAACGCCACCATGCGCGCTTCGGGCGCCGTGTGCAGCGGCGAGCCGGGGATTGCGTGGAAGCGTATCAGATTGACCCGGCAATGTATTCCACGCAGGAGGCGTGCAAGCGCCTCGGCATGGCGCATGTCATCGTTGAGACCCTCCCACATTATATATTCAACGGAGAAACGCCGCTGATGCGACCAGTCGTATCGGCGGACGAGAGCAAGCACATCGGCCGCTGCCCAGGCGCGCTGAACGGGCATGAGGCCCTCGCGCTCGGGAGCGAACGGCGAATGAAGGCTTAGAGCGATATGGACCTTGGTGGTTTCGATCAGGTCGCGCAAGGCGGGAATGTTGCCTATGGTGGAGACTGTTATTCTCTTCGGACTCCATGCGAGACCCCAGGGGGCGGTCAGAATCCCGATGACCTCCTTGACGGCCGAAAGATTGTCGGTGGGCTCGCCCATGCCCATGAACACCACATTGGTCAGAGCCTCGCTTTCATCGACCGACAGGATCTGGTTGATTATCTGCGCCGCTGTCAGCTGGCCATGAAAACCCTGACGCCCCGTCATGCAGAAGGTGCAGCCCATACGGCATCCGGCCTGTGAACTGATGCAGAGCGTGGCGCGGTCGGCATCGGGAATCATGACGGCCTCCACATCGCGGTCACCTACTCCGCGGAAAAGATATTTTGCCGTTCCGTCGGAGGAAAGAGTGCGCAGAAGGGGGAGTTCGCGGCCTGTCGCGTAGTTCTCTTCGAGCCGCAGACGCCCGGCGGCGGGGATGTCGGTCATTGCGCCGATGTCAGTCACCCGCTTCTGATAGAGCCAGCGGGCCATCTGTCCGGCCGCAAAAGGACGCAGCCCGATCTCGGCGGCCACGCCGCGGAGCTGTTCGAGAGTCATGCCGATAAGAGGGGTCTTCATTTCGATTATGTTTATAATTGAGAGTCAGAAATTTAAACAAGGGGCAGCAACGGGCCGACGTCGTCCAACGGCTCCCTGCGGAGCAGGGCGTGAACGGCGGCCGACGTCTTTTGCAGCCCTGAATGCAAAAGTAATATTTTTTCGGGAAAACCGAAATGTTAAATTTCGTATTTAGAATTTTTAAAAACTTTTTACAATAATCTCATTGCCATTCAACGAATTATGAGTAATTTTGCACCACTTACCGAAGAAAATCAGATATCACAAACGGCCGAACACAGGCAAAACAACTTCCAGCTTTATTTGATTTTTTACGTGACACCGGGCCTCAGAGGTCCGATATGTTTTCCGTTTCCGGTAGGGATTGCGGTGAAAACCGCCACATGTCTGAGATACAATGTTTGTTAGACAATAATATACTTGAATTTTGGTTATGAGGGAGGTGCGCTTCTGTGAAGAAGTGCATCTCGTTTTTTATGCCATTATCTCCGCTATGCGGGCAAGTTCCTCGGTAGAGAACACGGCAGCGGCGACCGCGCGTAGATTGTCTGCAAGCTGGCCCACAGAACTGCAGCCCACGATAACCGACGTCACCCTCTGATCGTTCAGCACCCACGAAAGCGCCATCTGCGCCATGGACTGTCCGCGCGAAACGGCTATTTCATTGAGCCGACGCACCTTCTCCACGATTTCGGGCGTTATCTTCGAGGCGGTCAGGTGGGAACCACGGGCGGCACGCGAGCCGGCGGGAATACCGTCGAGATAGCGGCCCGTCAGCACTCCTTCGGCGAGGGGTGAGAAGGCGATGAACCCGCAGCCGGCAGCACTTACCTCGTCAAGGGTTCCGTCAGTAGCCACGCGCCGGTCAGCCAGATTGTAGCGGTCCTGGAAAAGCAGACAGGGCACATCGCGGCGTCTCAGATAGTCAAAGGCCCTCGCAGCGACCTCGGCAGGCCAGCGCGAGATTCCGGCATAGAGCGCTTTTCCCTGACGGACAATATCGACCAGCGCCTGAAGAGTTTCCTCTTCGGGAGTCGAAGGATCATAGCGATGGGAATAGAATACGTCGAAATACTCCAGCCCGGTGCGCCGAAGGCTCTGATCGACGGACGTCATGAGATATTTTCTCGAGCCCCAGTTGCCGTAGGGGCCGGGCCACATGTCGTAACCGGCTTTGGAAGCTATGAAAAGCTCGTCGCGATATGGAAAAAGCGATTTGCGCATGACGTAGCCGAAGGTCTCCTCCGCAGTCCCGTAGCCGGGTCCGTAATTGTTGGCAAGGTCTATGGAAACCACGCCGTGGTCAAGCGCGTAGTGCAACATCTCCTTGCTTCGCTGCAAGGGAGAGGTCTCGCCGAAATTCTGCCACATCCCGAGCGAGATGCGCGGAAGCAGGATGCCGCTGCGGCCGCAACGCGCATATTTCATTCCGCATTCGTAGCGGTCATCAGCCGCTCTATAGACCGGTTCTATCATAAGACGGGGTATTATATGTTGAACTGATTTAAACTTATTGCAATTTAACATTTCGAGTATGATTCCGAGATGGTTTCGACCTTTTTGAAAGAGCAATGGGGTTCCATTGTGATTGAAAAAAGGGAAGAAAGCGGCCGGAATCCTGCCGAAAGGATAAAGCCGAAGGTTTTCGTCAGTTCTGAATTAACATTTTGAAATAAGTTTAAATCAGTTCATTTTTCTCTCGATTCGCAAAGTTACAAATTAGTCACGATTTTTCGCTACATTTGCATCATGTTAAAGATTGAAAAATGCGACAAGGAATAACGGAGCCGCCCGGGCGAGCCCTGAAAGGGGTGACAGTGCGCGAAGAATCACGCGATGAATTCGGAGCGATAAGAGAAATCGTAGAATCGGCTTTCAGGTCGGCGGAGCACACCGACGGAGACGAGCACAACCTCGTTGACCGGCTCCGTGCCGCGCCGGAATACATCCCGGAACTGTCACTCGTAGCCATTAGGGACGGAAAGCCGATAGGCCATGTCATGCTGTCAAAAATCATGATCGGAGAGACTGAAGCGGTCGCCCTCGCTCCCCTCGCTGTCATTCCGTCACATCAAAACAGAGGAATGGCCGACGGCTTATAGAAGAAGCCCATCGCGGAGCAAAAAGAATGGGATTCAAATGCTGCGTGGTCTTAGGCTCACCCGGCTATTATTTCAAGTCAGGATACATTACCGCCTCGCGATTCGGCATCAGGGCACCCTTCGACGTCACGGACGAATATTACATGGTCTGCCCTCTGACACTCTCCCCCGAGACACTCCCCTCAGGCCTCGTCAGCTATTCCCCCGCCTTCGGCCTCTAAATCCAATCCGGCTTGTCGGTCAATATAATGACCTTATCATTTTGATGATTCAAGGATTTGGATTATCTCCGATTTTAATATGGGTATATGATTAATCACGAGCGCCCATACTAAATCTTCTCTAAGACTATCATATCCGTGAATCAGATAATTTCGCGTGTTAACAATTCTACGTGCAGAGGTAATCGGTATTTCAGGACATGTCTTCAGAATACGATTCATAGCTTCACCGATAATGGCGATTTCCCATTGTACTGCACTTCGGAAGCAAATATCCTCGCAAAAAGTCTTAAATTCCTTAGGTCGAGAATTACAGAATAGTTCAATATTAGAAATGGATTTCATAATGTCTTCAAGACATTTTCGAATCGAATCATCCATAAATCAACTTTTTTGTATTGTTTAGCTCCGCGCGGAAATAATTGTTTCGTATGGCAGTCTCATCAACCAGATCAACTTTACGGCCTAACAGGGCCTGCAGTTCTTCAATGAAGTCAAAGAAAGTGACAAATAAATCCTGAATCTGGTCATAATGGAAGACAACAGAGAAATCCACATCGCTCCTATCATTGAAACGGGGTGTAAGTATTGAGCCGAAAACCCATAGCTTTGCGACCTTATATTTTTTACATAAGGCCACAATCTTGTCGATATTCATCTCTATCAGCTTCATACAAATGCAAATATACTCAATCTTATCGGATATAACAAAAAAGCGAACCCGGATTACGTTCCGGCTTATCAAAACAGAGGAATCGGCCGACGGCTTATAGAAGAAGCCCATCGCAGAGCAAAAAAAATGGGATTCAAATGCTGCGTGGTCTTAGGTTCACCGGCCTATTATTCGCAATCAGGCTACATCACGGCCTCTCGATTCGGCATCAGGGCGTCCTTCGACGTTCCCGATGAATATTATATGGTCAGCCCTCTGACTCTCTCCCCCGAGGCACTCCCCTCAGGCCTCGTCAGCTATTCCCCCGCCTTCGGCCTCTAAATATTACTGACGTAATCAGTCTTATCAAAGAAACCGTTGAATGACAAATCCTCGTCAAGATCAGGCCAGTGCAGCCCGAAATACGACACCTTGTAATTGCTGCGTTGCTTCTCGGAAGCTGCAGCCAAACGTGGATAATCGGAAAACATTTCCTTGGCCTGACGTTCGTCTTTAAGCTGCAGCCAAACGGCGGAGTCTGTCAACCAAATCCGCGCTATGTCGTTCTTATTTATCATTTGGATCCTTTCTTAAAATATTCATGCCAGCGTTCTATGATTATATCTTTATTCTCTTCCAATATGGATTCGATCATTTTTATCTCATTCTTTTTAAACCCATAATTATCTGTTAGTTCAAGGGTTTCCACATTGAATTTTGCTTCTGAAAAAGAACCGATAGCCAAAAAGAATAAACAGAGTGGGCATGCTGGAATAATTAATATGATTTATGCAAATATACGATTATTTTTTTCGCTGTCCAAATGTTTATAAGAAGTATAAGACAAGAAAAAAGCGAACCCGGATTACGCTCCGGATTCGCTGTTGGTGGAGTATAGCGGACTCGAACCGCTCACCTCGACACTGCCAGTGTCGCGCTCTAGCCAGATGAGCTAATACCCCATTAGGTATGATTTGCATGGCAAAGTTATCAGCTTTTTTTGAATTAGACAAGAATTGCGGGCATTTTTTGTAATTTTGCAGCTGAAAAATCATTTAAGACGTTGAAAGCGATGAAATTTTTAACCATTATATTCGCCGGAGTCCTGCTTTGGTCATGCGGTCACAGCGCCGCAAGCCAGAAACCGAGTAGGGACACGGCCGAAATCATTACGGCCGCCGACTCAATCGCCGATCCTTCGCGCGACACCGTGAGCCTCACGATAGCGTTCGTGGGCGACGTCATGATGGGTACCACTTTCCCCGACTCAATCCACGGTTCGCACCTGCCGCCAAACGGGGGCCGCAATCTGTTTGCCGACGCCGACAGCATCCTCCGGAGTGTCGATATTGCGGGTGGCAATCTCGAAGGCAGTTTTCTGAATGGTCCGGGCCAGCGCCGCAAGATGCGCAATCCCAAGACTTACTACATATTCCGCATGCCGCCGGAATATGTGGACAATCTCGTCAATGCCGGATTCGACTTCATGGGAATCGCCAACAACCACATCAACGACTTCGGACATCCGGGCCGCAAATCGACCATGGCGACTCTGCGCGGTGCAGGTTTGCCGCCCGTGGGCCTGAAGGGCGTATGCGAGACGGCGATAATAGAGCGCAAGGGACTGAAGATAGGCGTCACTCAGTTCGGCCACGGAGCCAACAATCTTGACGTAACGAATCTCGCAGAATTGCGCCGGGTGGTCAAGGAACTGAGAGAGAAGGCCGACATAGTGGTCGTTTCGTTTCACGGAGGGGCCGAAGGAAAGGATCAGACCCATGTTCCCCACCGTCAGGAAAGTTTTGTCGGCGAAAACCGAGGGAATGTCGAAGCTTTCGCACATGCGGCGGTTGATGCCGGCGCCGACGTTGTGTTCGGCCACGGCCCACATGTCCCGCGGGCCGCAGAGCTATATAAGGACAGAATAATTTTCTACAGTCTCGGCAATTTCTGCACGCCCTACCGCGTGAGCATTGCGGACGTATCAGGCTATGCTCCGCTGGCAGAAGTACGCGTGGACGGTTCGGGACGGTTCCTTGACGGAAAAATCCACTCATTCATTCAGCAACGTGGCATTGGCCCTCGCCGCGACCGTGCCAACAATGCGGCCCGGCTCATGAAACGTCTGTCGGCCGAGGATTTTCCCTCGTCACCGCTTGTCATATCAGCCGACGGTCGGCTTACACGTTAGAAACGAGCCCGCTCAGCGACGTTTCAGGGAAGAGATGTTGAAACGCGACGAAAGCCCCTGCAGCTTCTTGAAATAGGCGTGGTCTTCCGTGTCGAATCCGTTGGAATAATTGCGGAAACGCTCTATGTCGTTTTCATTCAATCGATAGACTCCTTTTGCGATCATCGGACGGCGAGCAATCATGTTGTGGAGTTCGATAGCCGCACGCTGTCGGTCGGCGACGCGGATAACGGCAACGTTCTTTCCTCCTTCGCGCGGTTCCTCTCTCTTCAGGCGCAAAGCGTATCCGGCGCCGACACGCACAAGCACCACATATCCCTCGGCATTATTTCGGTCATACTCGAGTTTTTCGCGCGCATATTCCTCATTGAACCTGCCGACGACCGCGTCAAAATCCGCACCTGCAAGAGTGCGAGAAACAACATACTTATCATAAAGAAGACGAAAAGCATCGAGAGTGGCGAGAGTGTCGCCGCTGGCGCTATGCATGCCTTCTTCGCCGAAACTGACGCCCATGTTCCCGACCACTGTCGCAAGGCTGACACCCTGAAACAGATCGAGGCCATTGTCGCGGCCATAGTTTATCCAGAACCAGTTGCGCAACTCGATGACCGGTTTTTCATCAATACCGGCGACTCCCTGCGCCTTCAGATGAAATATATCGTTTTCCACAGCGAAACCGCCGATGTGGGATGCTGCATCAATAAGCCGCTGGACTGCCGGCAACTCTGCGGAAAACGCAGGAGCGTCAGCCACCATATCGGGGGTGATATGGTGGACTGACGAATCCCATTCAGTATAACGGACCGGCTTGAAAAGGCTGTGATAGATTTCCTCCCGTTCGAAAGAATAGATTGAAAGCTCTATCAGCTCGTCGCCCTCAACGAATTCCGCATCAAGAAAAATCGCTGTCTTCATTCTCAGAAATTGGAGACCTCAAAATCAAACTCCTTGCCGGAGGCATTGGTGAATGTTCCCGAAACCGAGATGAACGGTTCGCCGCCGTAGGCAATAGTTCCCGTACCCCAGCTGTATTCGCAGTCAAAAGTTCCGGTCACCTTACCGCCGACAGTCTCCGTCATTGTGAATCCGTCATACTCGGTGTCCCCTTTGAATTTACCTTTAAGCCTGATTTTATTTGCAGCGCCTTTTGATTTGTAGTAATACCATCCGGTCACGGTCTGTTTCTCGTTATCGAACGAAAGTTTCATTTTGATCTTGTACTTTCCTATCGCTCCTTCCATCACGGGCAGATTGGTTGTCTGCGCGCTGACTTCGAAAGACAAAGGCATTACGAGAAGAAACAGGAGAGACAATGTGGCTAATAATTTTTTCATATTCGCTTACCGGTTGGTGATGTCGGAGATGTTGAAGTTGCCCGAAAGAGGCTGCACCTGGATCTTACCGCCGAGCACGTCGAAGAGGAATGTGCGGATGCGCTCTGTTGACAGATTCGAAGGACGCCCCGAAGCATCGGGACCGAGATCGTAGGTACGCAGCAGCTGCGGACCGAGAGCGGCCGCTGTCAGCAGGAAATGATTCTGGAATTTATCCGTATCGAGCAGATCGGCGGCAAGCACTTTACCGACAACTGAATAGCTGCGCAATGTCTTGGTCACCTCCTCGTCGGCAAGCGTCGATCGGAGTTCATCGATATTGAGGTCAATCTCTATCGCTCCCGAATCGGGCGCCTGCGGCAGCCCCTTGAATAGATCGCCCAGATCGGCGAGGCTCAGATTTATGAGGCGCGTCCCCTCGGCTTTTATGAGCGGTTCTATCGAGAATGCTGTCGGCAACAGAAGATAGTTGATTCCGGAAATACGCACGGCGGGCGCGTTGAATGTCCCGACCATGGAAGAGCGTATCTCTATTTCCTGAGTGGCGAAAACGCCCCCTATAACGACGCAATTCGTCAGGACAATCTCATCGGCGTAAATGCTCCCCGCAACAAAGGCATTCGTCAGTTCGACGCTCTTGGCGTTTATATCGGCGTGGAAATTAATTACCGGCGCCGCACCGCGCGACACGACGGAATTGGCCGAGCCGACCGATTTGCGGAAATTGATCGTTCCGGTAGCGTCGTTGGCCACATAAAGCTCATTCTGGGCAAAGGCAGCCCCCTGGACATCTATGTCGCCTTTGCGCACTTCGATGCGGTGACCGTAAATAGGGCCTTCGACCACGGTGTCGCCCTTGAATATTATATTGCGGTTCAGTTCCGAAGTCCGCTCCGGAAGTATGGAGCTGTGAACCAGATTGTCTTCAAGAAGTATGTCGGTTCCGTTGATGCGGATTTCTTTTAGTTCTTTCATCAGAGAGTCTTGATTGATTGGTTGAAAAATTTGTTTAGATAAGCCTTGACGCGGCGGTCATGCTCCGAGTCCGACGGAAAAGCCTGAGCCACGGTGCGCGTATATTCTTTTCCTATCTTTTCGCGCGTGGCTGGATCCATCTCATGCCACGGTCGGCGCATCAGGTCGCCAGTCATTCGGCGGCGAGCACTGTTGGGGACTACCGAAGGCTTGAAAAGCGTTGTCTTCATCTCCGAACGGTTTTCTCCGTCCAATGCTTCTGACACGCAGACAGGCACATAATAGTGACGCTCTTCATCGTCATCATAGAGCGAGCGGTTGATGACATTGCGGTTTTCCTGCTGATAAACGAGATAGCCGTTGGCCCTGTGTATGGCGTCGAGCGCCCGTTTCTTAGCCATTGAGGCAAGCAACTGGCTCTGTACCCGTGCGTTTTCTCCCGAAGAGACGGAAGCCACGCCCACGCTTTCAGAAGCGAGAGCCCGGTTGGCGCACTCTTTCGTCTGTTCCTCCAGCTTAAACGACGCCCGGTCAAGTTCAAACACGCGGTGCTGGAGCTCGGTGTTCAGATCTGTGAACACCTTGGTGTATCGTTCGCAGAGCCTGCCGTAATCGGTCTCCATCTGGCGCCGCTTATCGCGACATCGCCGTGCCATTTCGTTAAGATGCAGCAAAGTGGCATCGACCTGACTCTTCAGCTCGGCTATCTGCTGCGAAAGCTCCGATTTGACCGTCGAGAAGAAACCTGAAATAATGGTCTTGGAAATCTTTCGTGAATTCTCGGCTATAGAGGCGGCATGGGCCGTCTTCGTAGCCACTACCGAACCGGTCAGCGCACCGATATGTTTGCCGCAGTCATTCACGGAGTCATCGAAGTCATCGGTGTCAACATGGATGTTGACATAGACTGTCTCCTCGGCCACGCCGCTGTAGTGGACCGTGACATCGCCCTTGGAAGCGTAGCCGCTGTAAGGGATCTGAATGAGCTGGGAATAAGTCTTAGTGTAACTCATGATGCATCATCGGCTTTGAAGGGTTTGAAACGAAGTGCCCGAGAAAAGGCGCGCCATTGTCTCCTTGACGCGTGGCGACGCATCGAATTTCGCCATAAGCGAATTGAAACTCTCGCGGACGCGCGGATCGACCGGAGCCGGATATTGAGTCCACGGAAGCCGGATGTCAGTCATGGTCAATGAATTGGTTATTGTCTGACAGGAACGTTCCGAAAGCTTTGAGCGCGACATGACTATGTGCTGCAGCGAGCCTTCGTCGCGACCGGCCACTCCCTCCCAGATTATCACCGGAATATATTCGGCTTTCTCGGGCTGGTCGATGCCATGGTTTATCAGTACTTTAGCAGTCAATATTTTCTGTTCGCCGAGACCTGTCAGAAATGTCTTCATGACCTCGAGCAAATGGGCCGCACGATGTTTCAGGTTCGAGGCCATGATCTTCTGGGAGGTGGAAAGAGACTCTGTCTGCGAAACGGGGACTGTAGCCGTCAGCTGCTTGCCGCGGTTCTCGATAGTGTCGATCTCCGTCACCGCAAACTTGAACGCGGCCTTGTCAAGCTCATATACACGCCGCCGCAGAGCGCGGTTCAGGGTCCCGAACAGTTTGGAATATCGCGCTGTCAGCAGACCGTAGTCATGCTCCATGCGGGTTCTTATTCCCGTGAGCTGGCGCCGCTGCTGGTTAAGCTGCATCAGCGTGGCATCCACATCGCTTTTCCATTTGGCTATCTTCTGCGAGAGCTGCGAATGCATCAGTGCGTAAAAACCTCGGTTGACATTGGCGCAGACATCATCGGCCGCATCCTTCTGGGCTTTGCAGACAGCCGTCTGCATGGCCACGACCGCCGTAGTGGTTCCGTCAACATGGGCTGAAACTTTGTCGATCTCTCTCGCCATCGGAGAGGTATCGACCAGACAATCTATCGTAGCCATGGCTTATTCGGGATTAGAGGGTTGGTTCTCGTTGTCGTTTTGCGCATTGTCGGCGGCAGCCTCGGCTCCGGTGGCGCGAGCCATGTTCTCCATCTCGCACAGCGACGCGAGAGCTTCGCGGGCTATGGCCGGCAGATTCAGGGCCATGTGCTCGTAGGCTATATCCTCGACCTTGGGCTGCGGGGGCAGGTTGGATGATTTGGCGAAGAGCGGATTGACATTGGCAAGAGGCTGACGGCGGCTGTCGAGCGAATGTATCTCGTTGGCGGCCACGGCGGCTTCGTTGGAATGTCCGTCGCGAAGCTTGGCGTCGTAATACTCCACGTGTCCGAACTCCTCGGCGCGGCGTCCTATGTCTTCCTGAAGACGCTCCATGTATTCCTCGAACTCAAGCTGCACGCGCTCGAACTCCTGCGACTGCAACTGGAAAGCCGCCAGCGACTCTTCGGTATTGGTGACAGTCTCCACGACAGTATTCTCCAGATTCTCGCCGCCAACCCTCATCGAATCCTCGGTCTTCTGCAGCGAAGCGAGTGTATTGAAGGCGGCCACATAGTTGCGCAGGCTTTCCTGCATCAGATTTATGATATCGGAACTTTCGGCGCGGTTCGCGCGATAGAAAGCGTCGGTGTCCTGATGCCATTTGTTGAGATAGGATATTTTCTGATCCTTTATGCCGTTGTAGATTTTCAGGCGCTCTATGCGGTTTTCGGCCATCAGATTCTGCACCACGGGCGCCATGATCTCCTCTATTATCTGATGCACGCCGAAAGGCATAGCGCTGACATTTCCGTCCTCCGAAGTCCACATGCCCGACATGAGGTTGAATTTCATGCGGGAACTCTGGCGCAGATTGAACGGCTCATAGTCCTCCACGTCCTGCGAATAATCGAACTTCTCGTTGCGTATGCGTTCGATCTCGTCATATTCCAGAATCGGAGAATAGTGGTTGTAGGGTGCTTTGAGAATCTGATAGAGCAGGCGGTTAGACTCGAAGACAACCTTGTCAACCGAAGCTACCTTGAGAGCGGAAATGGCCTGCACGGAGATTGCCATCGTTGACATGAGGGACTTGATGACATCCTCAAACTGCTGGGTCTCGTTGGAAAGAGAATCCTTAAGCTGGTTAAGCTCACGGAACCGGTTGATGCGCTCAGCATAGCGTTCCGCATTGAAAACGTTAAGCACCGGAGCGCCTTCCGGCACTTTATCCGTAGCATATTCCCCGATAAAGTTGAGATACTCGCTGCCTCTTTCCACGAGCGGAAGCGACACTGAAACCGTATCGACATCCTCCATGCAATAGGAAACCGTGCGCAGCGAACGTTCGAGCGCTCCGAGATAGTCGTGTTCCTGCACTTCCTGGATGGAAGTGGAATATTCATCCGTCTCGAGAGTCTCCGTATCCTGAGAAGTCTCTATGAGCGGAGCCTCGGTCGAGAGTGTGTCGATCTTCTTTATAGTCTCTGCAAGAAGCTCGTTCTGGCGAGGTATCTGAAGCGAGACCTCGCTGTCAGGCACATCGCCGGTAAAATCAACCATGAAGCTCTTGTCTTCATATTTCACACGGTCGGCAACAGGCACGTATGCGACCCCGAGCTTATCTATTCTGTAATCGCGGAAAATGTCGGCATGGGCCTTCTCGGCATCCGCGATCCGGCCGTCGATCTCCTCGATCTTCTTGGTGAATTCGCTTTTCTTCACAAAAGCCATGAAGAAGAGGATGATGGTCAGATACCAGTACCACGTCTTCGATAGTTTCTCTTCATAGACGGCACGTTCGGCACGCAACTCCTCGATGTCGGCTTCGAGGCGTTCTTCTTCTGTCACAATTCTGTCGGCCGCCGTCTTGTAATAATTAAAAAGAATCCTGGCCTGGTCCTGATAAATGTTACCGGACGTTGGGAAAATTTTTCCTTCCATGGTAAAGATGTATGATTTGAGGATTAAAATTTAGCGTGAATAAATGGATTTGCGCTCTTTAAGCAATTGGCGGCATGCCATGAAACAGCGGTCAATCTCTTCGGCGTTGACCTCGAAATCGCCGCAAAGAGAGTTTATGCGGATAATCTCGTTGCTGAGCATCCCTTCGACTTTAGTGGCTTCAGGATTGTTGCACGGCGACAGGAAACGCAGCTGCGAGCTGATGTCGGCCACATCGCTTTTGAAACCGGCCGGCAGCCCCGACGATATGGCTACGGTGCGCTCGAGATCGCGCATGTCTCCGCGAAGTCTGTCAAGGTCGCTGACCATCTGGCGCTGTTCATTGAAGACCTCGACCGTCTTGGCGCTCATACGCGAGCCGGCTATCAGCGCGAGGAGAAGGATGAAGGCAAGAACAATCTGAGCCATGAGCTGATAGTTGAACTCGACGTCGTTATATTGCATGCCGATCATAAGGCCTATGGCCGCAACGGAATATACTATCACTGACACCCAGCTGAGGCCGAGAATGCTCACGTCGCGGCCGGCCTTGTCGTCAAGATCGACCATAGGCCTGACCGAACGGAAAAAGAGAAGGACATAGGTCAGAGTCGCCACTCCCAGATCCAGCCAGAAAATATCTCGGGCCAGATTATCGAGGAGAAGGAAAAAACAGAGAATAAGGATTATCTCGCCTATGGCGAAAACAATCCAGCTGATGGGGCTGATTTTTTTCATGGTGTCGGATCAGGAACGTCTGTTGCCGCATTTCGGGCAGAATTTAACATTAGGCGGGAATGGAGCGCCGCAACGGGTGCACACGTCGGAAGAGGCCACGCGCTGTCCGCAGTTTCCGCAGAAAACAGTGCCGGGAGCCAGAGGCGCGTTGCAGTGGGGGCAGGTTGCGCCGCCGGGGGTGCCTCCGAGCTGCGCGCCGCAGCTGACACAGCGCCGGGCATGGGGATTGTTGTCGGTGCCGCATTGCGGACACGGGTTGTATTTGTTGCCGCAGTTGGGGCAGAAGCTCGATGTCGAGGGATATTTCTTGCCGCAGTTGGAGCAATAGACCATTTTTACGCCCTGCTGAGGCGCCTGCTGGCAGAATCCCTGGTTCTGCTGGCCGAATCCCTGCTGAGGAGTGAAACTCTGCTGTTGAGCGCCGAATCCGGGCGATGACTGCGAACCGCCGAAGGTCGGCTGATTATATTGTGGTGCCATCATGTCGGAAGCCACGCCGCCTCCCTGGCCCTGGCGGTTGCCGCCTCCCATCATTCCGTTCATCATGTTTATGGCCATGATGCCTCCGAGGAGACTGCCGTCACCTCCGGCGCCGCCGAAAGCGCCTGTCATGCCGGAGATGGCATTGTTGGCCGTGTCAAACATCTGTTCCTGTTGCCAGCTGTGGCCGGTGATCGACATTGTGCTCTGTTTGGCGATGGCTTCGCGGATGCTTTTGCCGTCAGGAGCCGAGTCGTCTATGTCTATTTCGTTGATGTAGAATTTCGTCAGTTCCAGACCGAGTTCCGACCAGAAAGGCGCCATCTGCTGTCGCAGATAATCCGACATCTGATCGAGATATGCTGCAACCTGTTTGAAGCCGACACGATTCTGTATCATGAACTTTACGATTGTCGATTTGGCCTTGGATGTAAACTCGCCGCGCGACTGCTCGGTCATGTCCTCCTGAGTGAACAGATGGCGGGTGCCGACGAAATTTACCAGAAATTTCTCGGTATCCGTGATTTTCAGGCCATACTGGCCCGAAGCGAAAAGAGGAATCTGGGTGTTGTAATCGACATCATGGATCGGCAGGCGGGTTATGCGCCAGTCAATGTTGAACACCTGGACTTTGTTGACATACCATATTTCGGCCGTGAAAGGATTCTTGCCGCCGAACGGCAGCCCGAAAAGGCTGCGGAGAATAGGCAGATTCTCGGTGTTGAGTGTGTGTTTGCCGGGCCCGAACTTGCCCATCAGCTGTCCCTTGGAGAACAGCACGGCTTCCTGCGACTCAGAGACGAGCAGCTGCGTGTAGGTGCTCAGATTGGTCTCGGGAAAGCGGTAGGCGTAGATGGTCGGTCCTCCTTGAGGCTGCCATCTCACTAAATCTATTATTGCCATTGCTTTACGGATATTGATTGGTTGTTACTGTTTGTTCTTTTATATGACAATGCCCCGCCATGTCGGTAGCGAGGCCGGGAAGAGGTTCAAAGGTAACGGTCCTCGTTGCGGAGCTGAACGTCGGTCAGCATGACTTTTATATGCTGCTCGTCGCTCTTCGGACAGATCAGAAGCACATCGCCAGCATCGGCAACAATGCAGTCATGCATCCCGTTAACAACGACAAGCTTTCCTTCAGGCGCCAGAAATATATTGCCTGTGGAATTGTAGGCTATGACATTGGCGTGTCCGTAAGCGTTGTCGTTGGAATCCTTGCGGGAATTCTCGTAGAGAGAGCCCCATGTCCCGAGATCGCTCCATCCGAAATTCACGCATTCGACATACACATTGTCGGCCTTTTCCATGACCGCGAAATCGATTGAAATAGACGGGCATCCTCCGAAATTCGCGTCGATGAAAGCGCGTTCGCGAGGCGTTCCGAAATCGTCGATACCCGCATCGAAGACACTCGCGAGATCCGGAGCATACCTGCGGATGGCCTGACGGATAGACTTGACTGACCAAAGGAAAATTCCCGCATTCCAGAAAAACTCGCCGGTGTCAATGAATACCTGGGCCAGCTCCTTGTCCGGTTTTTCCGTAAAGGTCTTCACTTTCATCAGACCCGGCTCAACCTCCTTGCCTATCTGTATGTAGCCGTAACCGGTTTCCGGTCGCGTGGGATTTATTCCGAGAGTCAGCAATGCGTCGTGGCGTTCCACGAAATCGAATCCGCGGCGCACACACTGTTCGAAAACATTGTCACGGGTTATCAGGTGATCGCTCGGAGTCACTATCATCGATGCTTCGGGATCGAGCGCGGCTATATGATAGGCTGCCCACGCTATGCAGGGAGCCGTGTTGCGCCGGTCAGGCTCCAGAAGAATCCTCTCCTCCGCAATTTCCGGCAGCTGTTCCCTGACCATATCCACATAACGGCGATTGGTTACAACAAGAATATTTTCAGGACGCACGACGGGCAATATCCTGTCATAGCACATCTGCAGCAGCGAACGGCCGGTTCCGAAAAAATCCAGAAACTGTTTCGGCTTGTCGGTACGGCTGTAGGGCCAGAAACGGCTACCGATTCCTCCGCACATTATGACGCAATATCTGTGGGTATCAGAAGGTGTTAAGATCATCTTTTTCGGTTGATTGATTATCGTGTGGCTAAGATACGCTTTTTGACGCTAATTTCCAAACCAATGCGCTTCAAATCGTCCAAACCCGCAAGCTCTCACTCCATCCTGCAGGAAAAGTCATCCTTCATCCTTTTCCGGCCGACACTCCGGCGTATGCGCCCATATAGCAAGCAAGCCGCCGTTCCGGTGTCCGGATCAGGCGACTTGCTGTAAATATCAATACGTTATGGGTAAAGGAAGAATGTGCTTTCAGTCATCGTAGATGTCCAGAGCCATGTAGTGCTGATACGGATGGTCGCATCCGGGGCACACTTCGGGAGGAGTAGTTCCTTCATGAATGTATCCGCAGACAAGGCACTGCCATTTTATCGGATGCTCGCGTTTCCAGACCGTTCCGTTCTCGATCTGATGGATGTAGCGCTCGAATCTGCGGCGGTGGTGCATCTCCACGGTGGCTATAGCGCGGAAATGCGAGGCTATATCATCGAAACCTTCTTTCTCGGCGACTTTGGCGGCCTCGGCATAGAATTCGTAACCTTCGCTCTTTTCCTCCTCAGCGGCGATCTTCAGGTTTTCGAGAGTGGAACCGATTACACCTGCGTCATATTTTCCGGAGACCTCAACCTGTCCTCCTTCAAGCATCTTGAAGAAGACCTTGGCATGGTGCATTTCATTATCAGCCGTTTCCTCAAAAATTTTCTGAATAGGGAAATACTGTTCTTTCTGGGCAGCCTGTGCGTAGAACATATAGCGCGTGTAAGCCGTAGATTCGGCTATGTAGGAAGCTACGAGGAGCTTTTCGGTCTGTGTGCCTTTGATGCTTTTCTTTGCCATAGTAGTGTTGTTTTTTTGTCAGTAAATAATAAACGCCTGACATATAAAAAAGTTTATCACCGCTTGAATCACAAAAAAGACACGGCTCCTTTCCGCTCAGAAGATCTGGAAAGGAGCCGGTATGAGATATGTATGTCAGACTACGTGTTATTCCCGTCCGGGTGAATCAGGGCCTGTGGATGAGCCCACGGGCTGCAGCATGTAAAGGCGCGTATATTTGTAACCGCCCAGATCAAGAAGCTGCGCGTCGGCAGTCATGCGCTTCTGGAAATCTGCGAAATCTTTCTTTTCCTGGGGCGTCCATCCCGCTTCGGCTATGGCGATGAGACGTGGCAGCGCCAGATATTCCATATAATCCGGATCGCTGACATGCTCGGTCCAAAAAGTTCCCTGTACTCCGAGGCAGTTGTCTTTTGAACCTACGGCTGTAGTGAAAGGAACGGTAGTGTATGTGCGTTTCACGTCATCGTTTCCGGGGCCTGCACCGGGAGCGGCGTCACGGCTCTGGCGACGGTTGATGTAGTACGGACCGATAGGAGTGAAGATGGCGCCGAGGCCGTTGGAAGTCGCTTTTTTCACAGCCTGAGGCACTCCTACCCAGCAGAACACCGTAGCGTCGATATTCTTCAGCATGGCGCTGTCAGCTCCCTCTTCGGTCAGAGCCTCGTTCCAGACGTAGAGCTTCTTACCGTGTTTGGCGGCGCGGTCGGCCATCTGCTTGATGAAACGGTTCTGGAGCTGACGCGGATTCTTCATGCCCTCTTTCTCCATAAGCGCGCGACAGTCGGCATTGTTCTCCCAGGCGACAGTCGGACATTCGTCACCGCCTATGTGGATATAAGGATAAGGAAAAAGCTCCGCGAGCTGATCGATCACGTCCTCGCCGAGTTTGACCGCTGCGGGATTGGCAACATTCAGCACGTCGCGTGAAACACCGCCGTGATCCCACACCTTGCGGTCGGCCTTAGGATCGCAGCTCAATTCGGGATAAGCCACCATGGCAGCCACGAAATGGCCCGGCATATCCACTTCGGGCACCACTTCTATATGCAGTTTCTTAGCATAATCCACAATGTCCTTTATCTCTTCCTTCGTATAGCTGTAGGGGCCGTAAGGCTTGCCGGCCTTATACTGCTTTTTAGCGCGGTAGTCGGTGATGACCACGTCGGGAGCCGTGGCGCCGACAGTTGTCAGAAGGGGATATTTGTCCATCGGCAGACGCCATCCCTGGTCGTCAGTCAGATGCCAGTGGAAACGGTTGAGCTTGTAATAGCTCATCACGTCGAGCATACGCTTTATCTCATCGGCCGTGAAAAAGTGACGGCTGACATCGAGCATGAATCCGCGATAACCGTAGGCCGGACGGTCCTGAATGGAAACCACCGGCAGCTCATAGCTTTTCTGACGGGGATAATTGGTGCCGGCCATAACGTTGGCAGGCAATATCTTTTTGATTGTCTGAAGACCGTAGAAAAGGCCGGCGGGGCTCGAAGCCTCAAGAACGATGCCTTTTGCGGTGACATCGAGGTTATAGCCTTCGGTTGCGATCTCTTTATTAAGGCGCACGGTCATACGGCCGTTCTTTCCCTCCCCGATTCCAAGACCGGTTGACTTATTGAAATCGGAGATGAATTTCGTCACTTCCGACTGCATTTCCGGCGTCAGGCCCTGAGCGGTTATTTTCATCCCGGCGGGAATTCTGAACACACCCGTCCCGACGGTCATATTGGCCGGAGCAGGAGTCAGATTCACGAACTGTTCGGAGTGACAGACGACAGTCGTCAGTATAGCCACCGCCAAAAGCAGAAATAGTTTTTTCATGATTGTGTCGATTGAGTTTGGCTAAAGATTAATGGATTGTTAAATTTCTACAAAGTTAACTTTTTATACCGTAATCTCCAACCTTTTATTTCTTTTTCAGAAATTAATCGTTAATTTTGGGCAGTAAACAGGTGTAAGAGGTTGTTTAAAAACAAATGTGAAAGCTGGAGTCCATTCTCCGGAGGTGGATTTCGAAATGAATTGAAGGAGTAATGCTGTAGCATTATGACTGAAATTCAGCACGAAAGACGCCCGGGAGAATGGATGCGAAGAAGCATTTTAAACAACCGCAAAACCGAAATTTAAATGTATAAAAAAGAAAAATTGTGTTACCATAAGTCGCATGGATGCCTTTTTGGCTCCCCTGTCCCTAATCTTCAGTCACAGTGCCACAGCACTGCTCCTTCAGATTATGAACAGGTTAGTTCAAAAATCCATCCACTCCGGCTTCACATTTGTTATTAAACAACCTCTTAATCACAAGTCAATGGGAAAAACAGGTATTCTGATTGTTGCCGCAGCCATGACCGTCGCCTCCCTGCCGGGCAATGCCAGGGAAAAGTGCAAAGTAAGAGTCTCTCTCGCCGACACCACCACAAACGAAATCGTCATAACGCGCTCCGGCGAGGATCCGGCCAAAAGTCCTTACCGCATGAAAGCGGGTGCAGCCCCCATGGAATGTGAGATAGAAACAGATGAAATAGAAGAATTCCAGATATATGACTGGGGAGAGATTCAGGAAAAAGGCTCCACCACGCGGGTGGGAAACTTTTTCGTTGAGGACGGTGCGGTCATCGACGCTCGAGTTTCGGGTTCAGCAATCGATTTGACCTCCACAGGAAAAGAATTCAACAAGTGGACCGACGTCGAGAAAATCGCGCGGGAAAAGTTCGGCGACAGAGCGCAGGAAATAGAGAATCTTCCCGACAGCCTCCGTCAGCAGGCATGGAACGATATGATTAAGGAATACCGTAAATGGCAGCTGGAATACTATGCGACACATCCGATGCTCGGGTTTCTCATAGAGCTGAACAACCGCCTGAAATCTTTCCTCATCATCGACTCTTCGGTGAAAGAGATGCTGGAGATATATCATGACAAAGGATATGACAGAATCTACCCGTCACATTCGGTTCATGCCTCCATTGCCAAGGGAGAAAAAGCCGGTTACCAGATGATGGGCGGAAAATACAATGCCTACGACGCCCTCACTCTTGACGGCGACACTGTCAGCTCCACCGACTATGTGAAAACCGGACGGCTGACACTCGTGATATGCTGGGCCACATGGTGCCGTCCCTGCCGAAAAGAAGCGATGGATATAATTCCGCTCTACAACCGATATCATGAAAAAGGTCTTGACGCCCTCGGCCTCGCGCGGGAGTTCAAGACGGCCGATGACGCGAAAAACGTAGTGGAAACCGACAAGCATCCGTGGCCGACGCTCATAGACCTTGACGACAGATTCGGAATATTTCCCAAACACGGAGTGGCGAGCACCGGCCTGTTCCTTGTCGGCGATGACGGAAAGATCCTGGTTTCGTCCTATTCCATCGATGACATAAAGAACGAACTTGAGAAAAGGCTCTGAACCTGCAACCTCACCGACGCGTTATTTTCAATGTAAAACATAACATTGAGAATAATGAGCGAACTAACCATAATCAACAGTCTGCTCGGAGCCTCAGGCGCCGACCGCGCAGTTGAAAAGCCGTCGCTGACCGACAGTCCCGTAATGGCGACTGCCCTCGTTTCCGACATTCCGGCTGCATTCGGCTCGGGCAACATAGGGCGTCTGGGCGTCAACATCATAGCCAACCGTCTTCTCGCTGCGGGAGCCGATCCCCGCTATCTTGGCGCCACTCTCACAATTGACTCCGACACTCCGAAGGATCTGATCGAAAGCGTTGCCCTCGGCATGCGTGACGCGGCCGTGGAGGCGGAAATGGAATGGACCGCCGTAGAAGAGCGGATCATATCGTCGGGACCTTCCACAGGAATAAACCTCTCCGTTTTCGGGATAGGCCAACGCATGACCAACGTGACCTCCCGTTTCTCATGTCCGCGAAAAGGCGACAGGATTATAGTGACGGGGCCGGTCGCAGCCACCGGCGCCGCCATCGAAGGTGCCGGCCGGGGCGTGGAGGTACTGACCGAAAGCGACGGCATGGTGCTGACCGACGTGATGCGCGCCGTTTATGTCCATGATCCGGATCTTTCCGCCGTATATTATCCTCTTTACGGAATAAACCGCGCATTGGCCACACTTGACGTGGAGGCCGACATTGAGATCCCTTCGGTGCCGGTTGACGAAGTTGTGGCAGGCGCCTGTGACATCATGGGTCTCGATCCTCTGGACCTGATGACGGCCGGCGTCATGCTTCTGACTGTCAGTCCGGCCGACAGCGCCGGTGTCCTCGAGGCGGTGCGCCGCTATTACGGAGGCACACGCGCCGCCGTAATAGGCACCGTCCGATAGTCTCCGGTGAAACGGACCGCTTCAATTGATTTGCAACTCTCCGTCGCAACAGCTATCTTTGCATGATAAAACAAGATTATCCCGCATGAAAGATTTGATCATAGAGAATGAGAGTTCCGAACGCGCGGTGCTCGTGGGCCTCATCACTCCGCAACAGAGCGAAGAGAAAGCAAACGAATATCTCGACGAGCTCGCTTTTCTGGCCGACACGGCCGGAGCGGTCACCGAGCGCCGGTTTCTCCAGAGAATGAATCAGGCCGATTCCCGTACGTTCGTCGGTAAAGGAAAACTCGAGGAAATACGCCAATATGTCGAAGACAACGAGATCGGCATGGCTATTTTCGATGACGACCTCACCGCAAAACAGGTTGCCAACATAGAGAAAGAGCTGAAAGTCAAGATTCTCGACCGCACAAGCCTGATCCTTGACATATTCGCCAAAAGAGCCCAGACTGCCAATGCCAAGACACAGGTTGAGCTTGCCCAATATCAGTATCTTCTGCCGCGCCTGACCAGAATGTGGACTCACCTTGAGCGTCAGCGGGGCGGTATCGGCATGCGCGGGCCCGGCGAGACTCAGATCGAGACCGACCGACGGATTATCCTCGACAAGATATCGCGACTGAAAGCCGAGCTGCGCGACATCGACAAGCAGAAAGCCGTCCAGAGGAAAAACCGCGGCAAACTGACCCGCGTGGCTCTCGTCGGCTACACCAATGTCGGCAAATCGACTCTGATGAATCTCCTGAGCAAGAGCGACGTCTTCGCCGAAAACAAACTCTTCGCAACGCTTGACACCACGGTGCGCAAAGTGGTCATAGACAATCTGCCTTTCCTTCTGAGCGACACGGTCGGATTCATCCGCAAACTTCCGACTCATCTGATCGAATCGTTCAAATCGACGCTCGATGAAGTCAGGGAAGCCGACGTACTTGTCCATGTGGTCGATATCTCACACCCCAACTTCGAGGAACAGATAGAGGTCGTGAACCGCACGCTCGCCGAGGTCTGCGACGGGGCCGACAAGCCCATGATCATGGTATTCAACAAGATTGACGCCTTCACGTATAAGCCTAAAGATCCCGATGACCTGACACCGTTCTCGCGCGAGAACATCCCCCTGGAGGAACTCGAGCACACCTGGATGGGACGACTCGGCGACAACGCGGTATTCATCTCCGCAAAAAAAGGGATCGGTATAGATAAACTCAAACATCTCCTCTATGAAAAAGCAAAACAGATCCATCTTACCCGTTTCCCCTATAATGACTTCCTTTACCAAAACTATGACGAATCGGATTTCACGGAGACGGAATGAAACATCAAACCGCATTAAAGACATGGATTCAAAATCGTTACACCGGCGCCTCGCCATGCTGTTCGTGGGACTTGTATCGGCTTTGGCCATGCACGTTTCCGCAGCGGATTCGAAGGTGACCAAAACCACTTTCACCTACAGCGTAAGCCCGGAACTGAAACTTGACCGCTACGAGACCGCATCCGACAGTTCACGGGGCCGTCGCCCCGCTATCATCTTCGCATTCGGAGGCGGATTCACCCACGGAACGCGCGATGACGCACGCTATCTCGACTATTTCAACTTCATGGCCCGTCAAGGCTATGTTGTCGTTTCAATAGATTACCGCACTACGTTGGCCGGCTTCAACCCCTCGGCCCCGAAAGCCCTCAACCGATTCGGCGAGGCGCTTGTATCGGCCATTAAGACAGCCACTGCCGATTACCTCACAGCCACTGCATTCGTCATTGCCCACAGTGACGAATGGAACATAAATCCCTCCATGATAATCGCCTCGGGGTCAAGCGCAGGCGCGATTACAGCCCTTCAGGCCGAATACACTCTCGTGACGGATCGCCCTGCGGCTTTTCCTCCGCAGTTCAACTATGCGGCCGCGGTCACATTTGCAGGCGCGATTCTTTCGCAAGGGGCGCCGACGATTGCCGACAATCTCTGTCCCGTGATGCTTTTTCAGGGCGACGCCGACCGGCAGGTTCCCTATAACAGTCTTGTGCTTGGACCTATTGGCCTGTACGGATCGGAATACATAGCTACCGCCGTCAGAAACGGAGGAGGAGCCGGTGCATTCTGGACGGAGCTCGGCGCAGGTCATGAAATAGCCCTGAGCCCTATGGAAAACAACCTTTATGACATAGCCGGGTTCCTTAACCATGTACTTTCAGGCTCACGCAAGGAATTTTCATGGACAACCGTGACCCTCCCCGGACGCGGAGCCTATCAGAAAGATTTCTCAATCAAGGACTACATAAAAGCCAATATGCCGGAGTGAACATGACTGCTTTCCTTTCCTTCCTCTTGTTTCTTTCCTCATGGTGTCACGCAGAAGCGGATACCGACACTGACATGGCTGTTGCCGATTCGGTGGCCGAACTGCCCCTGCCTGAAATTCCGGCCACGCTACGCACCCCGCGCGAACGTGCCGCATACCTGATGGAACATTTCTGGGACTCCCTCGACCCTGCCGACACAGCGCGGCTTCACGACAGCCGGTTCATGGAACAGAATTTTGTCAACTTCGTAAATCTGTATCAGCACGCCGACTCCGCGCGCTGGCATGAACCGACACTTTCCTTCCTCACCAGAGTTACAGCCGACCCCCGGACGCGCGCGCTGATCTATGAACTGATCGAAATGTACCTCTCCGACCCGCAGTCGCCTGTCAGATCCGACGATGTCTATATCGAATTCCTCTCGCAGTGGACACGGCTCCCGGGTCTCGACACCTACGAGCTTGAAGAACCCCGCTACAGACTTGCGGCTGCCCTGAAAAACCGCCCGGGCACTATTGCCGCGGATTTCGATTTCATCACACGCCACGGCAACGCCACGAGTCTTTACTCCCAGCCCGGGGTTCCCACCCTACTTCTGTTGTATGACCCCGACTGCGAACACTGCATGGAAGTCATAGCGAAACTCAGAAACGACGAAACGCTGGCATATCTCATTGAGAAAGACCGGATAAAAGTCGTGGCCGTGTGTGTTGAAGGCGACAGGGATCTGTGGAGCCGCACGGAAAAAGCTATGCCCCGGGAATGGACGGTAGGAGTCGATGACTCGGGAATTCTTGACAACGAGCTCTATGACATCCCCGAGTTGCCCGGAATATATCTGCTTGACAGCGACAGAAAAGTGATTTTACGCGATCCCGTTTTGGAAAAGCTGCAGGAGGCGCTCGCCGGCTTATGACATAAAACGGCTTTTTTTAAAGCTGCGCAGCCGCATTCCATATTCCGTCTGATTTTTATTTTGTGAAAGTCAGGCGGATTTTCGTTGTTTATTGCAATATTTATTATTAAATTTGCTTCGCTTAACAGTCTTACCTTAGTTATCATGACAAAAACATCCAACCAAAGCACTTATTATCCCTGGGTAGTCGTTGGCTTACTCTGGGTGGTGGCGCTCCTGAATTATATGGACCGCCAGATGCTCTCCACAATGCAAAGCAACATAGCCCTGGACATTCCTGCCTTACGTAACGCCGAGGCGTTCGGCGCTCTGATGGCGATTTTCCTCTGGGTCTATGGCATATCGAGCCCGTTCTCCGGAGCCGTCGCCGACCGCATAAGCCGTAAGTGGCTGATCGTAGGATCTCTGGGCGTATGGTCCGGCGTGACATACGCCATGGGACTTTGCGACGATTTCCACGAACTCATGTGGCTCAGAGGAATCATGGGAATCTCCGAGGCTCTCTACATACCCTCAGCCCTCTCGCTGATCGCCGATTATTTCACAGGCAAAGGGCGCTCTCTCGCAATCGGTCTCCACATGACCGGTCTCTATTGCGGACAGGCTCTCGGCGGATTCGGTTCTCTCGTGGCTTCAACCTGGTCATGGCAGGAAACATTCCACTGGTTCGGTATAATCGGTGTCGCTTACGCCGTAATTCTCATATTCCTCCTCCATGAAAAGAGCGGCCACGGAACCATGAAGGCTACGGCCTCCGGCAAAAACGCCCGCACCCCCAACAAGGAATCGGTCATCCGCTCCTTCGCCGTCGTATTTTCCACTATGGCATTCTGGGTCATCCTCTTCTTCTTCGCAAGCAGCTCCATACCCGGATGGGCAACCAAAAACTGGCTCCCCACTCTTTTCCACGACAATCTCAACCTGAGCATGGAATGGGCAGGCCCGATGGCAACGCTGACAATCGCAGTCTCGAGCTTCATCGGAGTTATGGTCGGAGGCCCCATAAGCGACCGCTGGGTCAGGAAAAATGTCAAAGGACGAATATACACGAGCGCCATCGGTCTGGCCATGATGATTCCCGCACTGGTGTTCATCGGTCTGGCCCACAACGCATGGCTCTCGATCCTCGCCGGACTCTTCTTCGGTATCGGCTACGGAATGTTCGACGCCAACAACATGCCTATCCTCTGCCAGTTCGTTTCCTCGCGCCAGCGCGCAATGGCCTACGGCTTCATGAACTCTCTCGGAGTAATCATGGGTGCGATAACCACTCAGCTGCTCGGTTCGCTCGCTGAATCGGTGGGTCTCGGAATGTGCTTCGCCCTCATGGGTGGAATTCTCCTGATTGCCCTCGCCCTTCAGCTCACTCTTCTCAAGCCTAAATATGACGACAAGGACATGGAGACAGAAGCTTCGTCAGCGACAAACGAGGCTGCTGAAACCGCAACAGTCTGATCCCTCTCCTCAGTCAACATTAAAAAGATTACTTTAATTACATGCTTCATACAACAATGGAATTCGAAAAAATCAAAGGTCTGATCGACGCTCCTTTTACTCCGTTTCATGAAAACGGCGACATCAATGTAGAACCGATTCCCCAGTATTGCAACATGCTTGTTGCCAACGGGATGAAAGGTGTTTTTATCAACGGCTCTTCAGGCGAGGGCTACATGCTCACACCCGATGAGCGCAAAGCCATAGCCGAAGCCTGGGTCAAAGCCGCTCCCGAAGGATTCAAGGTGATTGTCCACGTGGGCAGCTGCTGCGCCCGTGAAAGCCGCGAACTCGCCCGTCACGCAGCCGAAATCGGTGCATGGGGCATCGGAGCGATGGCTCCCCCCTTCCCCAAAATCAACCGCGTTGAGGAACTCGTGAAATATATCGAATATATCGCCGCAGGCGCTCCTGAACTTCCCTTCTACTATTATCATATCCCCGCATTCAACGGCGCATATCTCCCCATGATCAAGCTTCTGGAGGAAGTTGACGGCCGCGTACCCAACTTCGCAGGCATAAAATACACCTACGAAAGCATCTACGAATACAACCAGTGCCGCCTCTACAAGAACGGCAAGTTCGACATGCTCCACGGCCAGGACGAAACCATCCTTCCCTCTCTCGCCATGGGAGGCGCTCAGGGCGGCATCGGAGGTACCACCAACTACAACGGCCGCGAACTCAACGCCATCATCGAATGTTGGAACAACGGTGATCTCGAAGGTGCGCGTGAACATCAGAACTACGCCCAGGAGGTCATCAACGTAATCTGCCACTATCGCGGCAACATCGTTGCCGGAAAACGGATAATGAAACTCATAGGTCTTGACCTCGGTCCCAACCGTGTTCCGTTCCAGAACATGACTGACGAGGAAGAAGAGGCGATGCGTGCTGAACTTGATGCAATAGATTTCTTCTGCCGCTGCAACAAACTATAGAAATATGAGATTCCGACATCTGATTTTTGCGGCTCTCCTCCTTCTGGGGGTGAGCCTGCATGCTAAAATAAAGGTAGCTTGCGTAGGTAACAGCATAACGTTCGGACTAACTTTGCCCGACTCCACCCGCGAAGCCTTGTCCTATCCCGGACGTCTGCAGACTATGCTCGGCGATAACTACGAGGTGGGTAATTTCGGGCACTCCGGATCGACGCTCATGCGCCACGGACACCGACCTTATTTCAACGTCCCGGAATTCAAGGAAGCGCTGGCAATGGATGCCGACATTGTGGTCATCCACCTCGGCATCAACGACACCGATCCCCGCGACTGGCCCGAGTATGGTGATGAATTCGTGACCGACTACAACGCTCTGATCGACAGTCTGCGCGCGGGACGTCCCGACCGCAGGATCATCATCGCGCGTCTGACTCCGATCGTGGCCCGTCATCCGCGGTTCCGCACCGGAACACGCGACTGGCGTCTGCTCGAACAGAAAGCCATCGAGGATGTGGCCCGTATCAACAACGTGGAGCTGATTGACTTCGACGCCCCGTTGCGTGATCGCCAGGACCTTATCCATGACGGTGTCCATCCCAATGCCGAAGGCTACAACATTCTGGCCAAAACAGTCTATGGAGCCATCACGGGCAAACATGGCGGACTGAAACTCGCCCCCTACTATCAGAGCGGCATGGTCCTCCAGCGCCACCGTCCCCTGACAATACGCGGAACCGCCGACACAGGATCGAAAATAACCCTGACCCTTGACGGCATCTCCTATTCCGCCGTAGCCGACATAGCCGGCAACTGGCAGGTCACCACAGCGCCTCTGGCCGACGGTGCCTACACCATGACCGTCACCGACGGCAAAAAGACCCTTACGCTGACCGACATCCTCGCAGGCGAAGTCTGGGTAGCCTCCGGACAGAGCAACATGGAATTTCCTCTGGCCTCTGCCGTTGGCGGAAAAGAGGCTATAGCGGCCAGCGCCGATCCCTTGCTGCGCTTCTACGACATGCGCGCCATAGCGCGCACCGACAATGTCGAATGGACCCCTCAGCAACTGGCAGCCATCGATACTCTCGGACATTATCATCCCGCCCGGTGGGCCGCTGTTACACCTGATAACGCAGGCCGTCTCTCCGCCGTGGCCTATTTCTTCGCAAAAGAGCTGCGCGACTCGCTGAAGGTGCCTGTCGGCATAATCAGCAATGCTGTTGGCGGTTCGCCTACGGAATCCTGGATCGATGTCAACACTCTCGAAGCCGAGATGCCCGAGGCTTTGATCAACTGGCGCCGCAACGACTATATCCAGCCTTGGGCACAGGGCCGAGCCAACAAAAACGCCCCTGCCCCCCATCGCCATCCCTATGAGCCGAGCTATCTGTTCTCGGCCGGAATCCGTCCGCTTGGCAGCCCCGACATTGCCGGTGTCATCTGGTATCAGGGAGAATCCAACGCTCATAACACCGACCTGCATGCCAAGATGTTCCCCCTGCTTGTTGACAGCTGGCGCCGGGAATTCCGCCGTCAGGATCTCCCGTTCTGTTTCGTTCAGCTCAGCAGCATAAATCGTCCATCATGGCCTACGTTCCGCGACAGCCAGCGCCGCATGGCCGGTGAAATCGACAACGCTTATATGGCGGTCAGCTCCGACCAGGGCAATCCCACAGATGTCCATCCCCGTAACAAACGTCCCGTCGGGCTTCGCGTTGCCCGTCAGGCACTCCACAATGTCTATGGCTTCGAATCGCTCGTTCCGTCCGGTCCTGTTCCGGTGAAAGCGACAGCCGATGCCAAAGGCACAGTGACCGTAACCTTCGAAAACGCGAACGGAATGACTACCTCCGACGGGAAAGCCCCCACGCTTTTCGAACTTGCCGAGACTGAAGGAATGTATTTCCCGGCCGAAGCGACGATAGGCGACGGCGTTGTCACCGTTTCCTCCGATAAAGTCGCCCGTCCGCGTCTGGTGCGCTACGGATGGCAGCCCTACTCGACCTCAAACCTTATAAACGCCGACAGCCTGCCGGCAACGACATTCAAATTAACCATCGACAATATGAAAGATCTTTATGAAATAGAACCGGGATATGAACGCGGCGTTTCAGCCGCCTATGCCGGCCGCCTCGCCGACGGCACCATAATTGTAGCCGGCGGTTGCAATTTCCCCTGCGACGAACCGCTCGCAGCAGGAGCCCGGAAAAAATTCTACAAGGGCATCTACTCCATTGACCCGACCACTCTCGAACTGTCACGCGTCGGTTCACTGCCTCAGGCTGCCGCCTACGGAGCCTCAGTCTCTGTTCCTTCCGGAATAGTCATCATAGGCGGCACTGCCGACAACGGCAACCTGACCGAATGCATGCTCCTCACCCCGGAGATGACAGTCACTTCATTGCCCGCTCTGCCTAAATCAATCGACAATATGGCCGCTGCAGCCATCGGCAACACAATCTATGTGGCCGGCGGCAATATCGACGAGAAACCTTCCAAGGATCTCTTTGCACTCGACCTCAGCAATCCCGCCAAAGGCTGGAAAAAGCTGAAATCCATGCCCGGCAATCCGCGCGTGCAGCCTGTCATGGCCGCTGCGGATGGAAAGTTATGGCTCTGGGGCGGTTTCGCAGGACGTCATGACGGAAAAGAGCCCTCGCTCGAACTTGGAGGCCTCGTCTATGATCCCGCCAAGGACAAATGGAGCGAAATCCAGGGTCCGGCTACTCCCGAAGGCGAGAAAGTCGCTACCGGCGGAGGCGCTGCAACCACCCTTTCCGACGGACGGATCGCCGTTGCCGGCGGTGTCAACAAGGACATCTTCCTTGACGCGCTCAAGAATCAGGCTCCCGATTATCTTCTCCATCCCATAGCATGGTATCGTTTCAATCCCCGCATATTCATCTTTGACCCCGCTTCCGGCAAATGGACCGCAGGTAATCCCGACGCGATGAACGCCCGTGCGGGTGCATCCATGATAGCGGGCGACAACAACGATCTCTATCTTTTCGGAGGAGAACTGAAACCGCGCATCCGCACACCCAGAACTCTCCACGTAGTCCTTTGACACTTCAACATAAACATAGAGGAGAATGGACAAGACAATAGATCTTAGCGTGAGCAATTATGGAACGGTCCGTGACCGTTCCTATGACATCGCGCTTCTGCCTTGGGGAGCTACCGAGCCCCATAATCTGCATCTGCCCTATCTGACCGATGCAATCCTCAGCCATGACATAGCGGTTGATGCCGCCGCGATCGCACGTGACCGCTTCGGCATCAGCGCCATGGTGCTCCCCCCTATGCCTCTGGGCGCTCAGAACCCCGGTCAGCGTGAACTCACTTTCTGCATCCACTACCGCTACGACACCCAGCGCGCCGTGCTTACCGACATCGTGGCTTCGCTCCGTCATCAGGGGATGAAGAGGCTCCTGATTGTCAACGGTCATGGAGGCAACTCCTTCAAGAACATGATCCGCGACCTCGCCGTCGATATGCCCGACATGCTGATCGCGGCCGGCGAATGGTACAAGCCGGAGCCTGCAAAGGACTATTTCGATCAGCCCGGCGACCACGCCGACGAGCTTGAGACCTCTGTCATGATGCACTATCATCCCGAGCTCGTGAATCTCGCGGAAGCGGGTCACGGAGGCGACGGAGGATTCACCGGGCCCGCGCTGTCGCGTGGAGTAGCCTGGGTGCCCCGTAACTGGAGCCGCATATCCTCCGACACGGGTATCGGCGATCCATCTCTGGCCACAGCTGAGAAAGGAGCACGTTTCGCGTCAGTCTGCGCGGCCGATTTCGCTCAGGTAATCGCCGATCTCTGCGCACCCGATCTTTACGAATAATCACGCAACAATCTCATCCGATATGGAAAATTTCACCTATTGCACCCCGACGAAATATGTATTCGGCCGCGACGCCGAATCTCACGCAGCCGAAGAGTTGAAAAACATAAACATCGGCCGTGTGCTCGTGGTCTATGGAGGCGGTTCGGTTATCCGCAGCGGACTCCTCGCCCGCGTCATCTCTGTTCTTGACAATGCCGGGATATTCCATCGCGAACTCGGCGGCATACAGCCGAATCCAACCGATCCCAAAGTCAGGGAAGGAATCGGGATGTGTCGCCGTGACAAAATCGAAGGACTTCTTGCAGTGGGCGGTGGATCGGTAATCGACACGGCGAAAGCCATAGCCGCCGGCGTGCCTTACGATGGAGATTTCTGGGATTTCTGGGCCGGAAAATCCGTAATTACGGAAGCCTTGCCCGTAGGCGTCATACTGACAATTCCCGCCGCAGGAAGCGAAGGTTCCGGAAATTCCGTGATAACGCTGCTTGACGGTCTCCACAAGATCAGCCTCCGGACAGACTACTGGCTGCGCCCGAAATTCGCGTTGCTCAATCCCGAGCTGACTTTCACACTGCCTCCCGAACAGACAGCGGCAGGAATCGCCGACATGATGGCCCACATCTTCGAACGCTACTTCTCACCGACTGCCGATGTAGAGATAACCGACCGTGTGTCAGAAGGCGTCCTCAAAGCCATTATCGAGGAAGCGCCGAAAGTCATGGCCGATCCGTGCGACTATCAGGCCCGCGCCAACATAATGTGGAGCGGCACACTCGCCCATAACGGAATCTGCGGCACCGGACGTAAGGAAGACTGGGCTTCCCACGCCATGGAGCATGAGATCAGCGCCGTCTATGGAGTCACCCACGGCGCCGGACTCGCAGTCGTAATGCCTGCGTTCATGACATTCATGGCCGCACATGCGCCAGCCAAAGGCGCACAGCTTGCCCGAAGGGTCTTTGACGTCGTCGAGACCGATGACCGCAAAGCCGCGCTCGAAGGCATCGAAAGGCTGAAAACTTTCTTCGCTTCACTCGGGCTGCCCCTTACTTTCAGTCAGCTCGGAATCGAGAATCCCGACGTGGAACTCCTCGTCAGGAAACTCCATGAAAACAAAGGCGAGATTATCGGCGGCTACTATCCGCTCGGAGCGAAAGAAACCGCCGAGATATACAATCTCGCAAGATAGACGCAATAAAACGCAGTGTTTGCAGTTATATATTCATAATGAATGATATGACTACGACCACACTTCTGCGCAACATATTATCCGTGGCCGCTGTTCTGTCAGCGGCCACTTGTGTATGCGCACAGGAAAAAGATGATTTCAACCCGGTGCAGACCGGCACGAACTCACTCAACATAGCCCCTGACGCCCGGGGAGCCGCCATGGGCGACATTGGAGCGGCTACCGATCCCGACGCCAATTCACAATACTGGAATCCCTCCAAATATGCCTTCGGATACAGCAACGCCGAGATCGCAATCAACTATACACCCTGGCTCCATAAACTCGTCAATGACATTTTTCTCGCCGATATCGCCGGATACTGGAAAATAGGATCGGGCGACAACCAGGCTCTGTCAGCTTCCCTGCGATATTTCTCCCTCGGCGAAGTGACGACAAGCTATCCGGGCGACACACAGGCCTCCCAGACACTCAATCCCTATGAAATGTCGTTTGACATCGGTTACTCGCGAAAACTTTCCGAGAAATACTCGATGGGCATCGTGTTCCGTTACATATATTCCGACCTCGGATTCGCCGATTCCTACGCCGGAGACCAGTCAACCGGAGCATCGGCTTTTTCTGCCGACATCTCGGGCTACTACACGACTTATCCCATAATAGGGCGCAACGAATGTCAGTGGTCGTGGGGCTGGAACATTTCAAACATTGGAACGAAAATATCCTATAACCACGGCGACGATCCGGCGTTTCTTCCCACGAACCTGAGGCTCGGAACGACATTCACATTCCCCCTTGCCGACTACCATAACCTCTCCTTCTCGCTGGACGCTAACAAACTTCTCGTGCCGACGCGTCCACGTCTGAAAGACTTCGAAAGCGAAGACAAGACAGAGATCGAGGCCGAACGCGAATACGCCCGGGCTCTCGAGGACTGGGAAAACATGTCGCCTATTACCGGCATATTCAAATCCTTCTCCGACGCCCCCGGCGGTTTTTCGGAAGAGCTGAAAGAGATAACCTGGTCACTCGGCGCGGAATATGCCTATAACCAGCAGTTTTTCCTTCGGGCCGGCTATTTCTACCAGAATGCCATGAAAGGGAATCTCCAGTATCTTGGAATGGGTGCGGGTTTCTCGCTCAAACCGGTAAGGCTCGATGTTTCCTATATGATTGCAACCGCTCAGACATCTCCGCTCGACCAGACACTTCGCTTCACCCTGACCTTCGACATGGACGGAATTAAAGAACTCTTAGGTAAAAAATGATGACACTTCCCGACATACGTACCGGCAACGGCTTCGATGTGCATGCCTTTGCCCGTGACCGCAAACTTTTCCTCTGCGGTGTTGAAATTCCGAGCGACATGGGACTCCTCGGCCACAGCGACGCCGACGTAGCGCTCCACGCTCTATGCGACGCCCTTCTCGGCGCTGCCGCCCTCGGCGACATAGGGCGCCATTTTCCCGACACCGATCCCCGCTACAAGGGAATCGACTCGCGACTTCTGCTCCGCAACGTGATCGCGCTGCTCACCGAAAGAGGATTCTCTCTCGTAAATGCAGACATAACGATCATAGCGCAGGCCCCGAAACTGATGCCGTATATTGAGACTATGCGCGAAAGAGTGGCCGAAGACACCGGAATCGACATTTCCCGCATCAGTGTGAAAGCCACAACCACCGAACACCTCGGATTCACCGGACGCCGCGAGGGAATCGCGTCGCTCGCTTCCGTACTTATCGTGAAATCTTGACTATCGACAAATATATCAACTTTATCACCCTTTAATAATTCTATTGCCATGATCTGTCCGGACTGCGGGATGCAAAATCCCGACAATGCGACTTATTGCGATTGCTGCGGATGCAAGTTGACTCCGTCCTCCACTCCCGCAAATGCCTCTCCATCTACCCCTGCGCCGCCTCCCGCGCCATCAGCGCCGGTAGTCTCCGAACCCGCTGCCGCGCCGCCTCCCGTCTCTCCTGAAGTGGACGCTCCTTCAGCCGAAGAACCCGTAACCGCCCGACCGGCTGCTCCCGTTCCGCCCCCTCCTCCATCACCTTCGGAATATGAATATGCGGAACCGAAATCCACCCGGAGCCGGTCCGGAATCATCATAGCCTCGATCATAGGCGGCGCCATAGTGATCGGAGCGGTGATTCTCGCTCTCGGACTGATAAACCGCGACAAATCAAGCGAGGAGGACATAAATATTCCCGAAATAGAAGAAGTTGCCGAAACCGAAATTCCTGCGGGTGAAATAACCGACGAGCGTCCCGACTATCAGAGTTTCGACTGGCTTATCGACAATGTCTGCCGGATTCAGCTTGAACCCTCCGATTTTCTCGGATTATCTTCCGATGAACTCCGTCTGCTGCGCAACTCGGTATATGCGCGCCACGGACGCCGCTTCAAAGACCCGGCCCTGCAGAATTATTTCAACTCTCTTCCTTGGTATTCGCCCACACGCGACGAAGTATCCGTCTATGAGCTCTCCGAAACCGAGCGCCATAATGTCAGCGTGATTCAGAGCATGGAATAATGAGACCCGCAACGCTTCTATTCCTGCTCGGAACCGTTCTTCTGTCATGCGGCCAGCGCAACAGCGCTCCCGATGCCTCATCCATTCAGCCGGAATCAGAGAGCGCTGACACGGTGATATCGGACGCCTCCGCAAATTCCGCCGCGCTTCCGGCTCACCACGACATAGATCCCCGCGCGGCAAACCGCCTTCCCTCCGACATGAAAGCCGCCTCGCAGGCTCTTGTGGCTGCGTATCCCGACTTTATCGAACGTATAGCCGACAATCGCGTCATTTTCAACGACGGCACCTCCCTGACCTACGATGACGGCCGCGTGAAAGATTTCGGGACTCTTCTCGATGACGGCGACATAGAGGATATGTTTTTCGTCCCTTATGATCCGTCAGGCAATCAGCCCGAATATCTCCACGACGCGGGGCGATCGAGAAACGAGGCGCTTTTCAAAAAAATGTATGGTAACTCCGCCGCGGCAGTGCGCAAGAATCTCGTCAAGGTTGCCTGGTTCGGCAAGACCGTGGACTTTACGGCCATCAACGGCGCCGCCGACTCTCTGCGCAAAGTAGCTGCAGAACTTGAGCATTATCCTCAACTGAAAAAATATCTCGCATCTTCAGGCACTTTCTACTGGCGTCCTGTCCGCGGCGCTAAACGCCTCAGCGCCCACTCCTACGGCATAGCTTTCGACATAGCGGTGCCTTATTCCGACTACTGGCTCTGGAAAAACAAAAACGCCGGAGAAACCGACCGGATAGAATATGCCAACCGATTTCCTCGCGAAATAGTCGAGATTTTCCGCCGACACGGATTTATATGGGGCGGGGCATGGTACCATTTTGACACCATGCACTTTGAATTCCGTCCCGAAATCCTCCACTATTCTGACCATTACGGAAAACTTTGACTCTTGACAAACTCTCCTGACGGTATTATATTTGTAACATCATTTAAACTTCGACTCTCATGAAACATTTTTTGCTGGTTATCGCCGCAGCGCTATCCTTGAACGGGATCGCTGCCAATCATGAAAAAGAATACAGGAAAATCACCGAGAGATATGATGTTCCCGTAGAAGTGCGCGATCTTGAAAATCCGACAGCTACCGTATTCTGGCAGACTATGCTGAAAAACAACGATGCCTTACGCAAGTTTGAAAAAGACATGCGTAAAAACCGAGGGGCCGAAAAAGAGGCTTTAAACGAGCTGAAGAGGCTGTCTAAATTCTATCCCCGCTACAGCATGCTGGTTGACCGGGGCATGCAGCCTTACTGCGATTCCCTCATGCGTGAGATGGGCCTCCCGGAAACGCCGGCAAAATCCGCCATGTATATAATCTACGATCCCAAGCCGGCTGCCTTCAATGTCGCGACCGACGACGGATTTGCAATATGCGTCACGTCAGGACTCCTCGACCGTCCGGGACTGAACCGCGACATGCTCAAAGGCATCGCCGCCTACGGATATGCCCACGGCGCTCTGCAGCATGAACTGCGCAACTTCTACAAAGCGGCCAAGGACAAGCGCCGGAATCGCTGGATAGGAGCCGCTCTGGTCGTGGGAGAACTCGGACTTGCCGTGACGTCGGACTATCTTGACTACAAATACAACAACAATCCGTGGGGCTACACCGACAATTCCGTTAATATCCAGAACAACACCGTCATAGTCAACGACGCTCCCGAACAGACATCTGGCCCGACCCTCTATGCGACAATTTTCACCCCCGATCAGATCTATGAGGCAGACATCGCCGCATTTCGCTTCATGGAGGAAATGGGCAACGCCGATTCCTATATCGAAGCGCTGAAGCTGATGGGTGCCGACAACGATTCGGCCTACGCAGGCTACCCCGACCATCCCTCGACCGCCAACCGCATTGCCCTGCTCGAATTTATCCGCGAACATCCCGAAATCAGGAACACCGAAAACATCAAGATTCGCCTTAAAGGCTACTGACCTCCACATCCGGGCCGCCACAAGCGGCCCTTTTTCTTTATCTAAGGCAAGGATTGTGGCTGACGTGGCCCGGATTACAGGATTTTTTGCTATCTTTGCACATTAAATTCATGAAAATTGTCATGGCAACAAACATCTTAGAACTCAGCGAACAGGAAATAGTGCGCCGCGGCAGTCTCGACGAGATGCGCCGGCGCGGAATAGACCCCTATCCCGCCGCCGAATTTACGGTTACGGGCCATACGAAAGAAATCAAAGAGACCTTCAATGACGACGCGCCGCGCCGCGAAGTAAGCATCGCCGGACGCATCATGAGCCGACGCATCATGGGCAAGGCTTCTTTTCTGGAACTCCAGGACCCCGAGGGAAGAATACAGGTATATGTCAGCCGCGACGATCTCTGTCCCGGCGAAGACAAGGACGCCTACAATGTCGTTCTCAAAAAACTTCTTGACATCGGTGACTTCATCGGAGTAAAAGGCTATGTTTTCCGCACCCAGATGGGCGAGATAACCGTGCATGCCGAAGAGATCACCGTCCTTGCCAAGTCGCTCCGTCCCCTTCCCATCGTAAAGGTGAAGGACGGCGTCAGATATGACGCGTTCGACGATCCCGAGCTCCGCTACCGCCGCCGTTATGTGGATCTCGTGGTCAACGAGGGTGTCAAGGAGATATTCATCAAGCGCACCAAAGTCTATAACTCCATGCGCGAATTCTTCAACAGCCACGGCTACATGGAAGTCGAGACCCCCATCCTCCAGTCGATTCCCGGCGGAGCTGCCGCGCGTCCGTTCATCACTCACCACAACGCGCTCGACATTCCGCTCTATCTCCGCATAGCCGACGAACTTTATCTGAAACGTCTCATTGTGGGCGGATTTGACGGCGTCTATGAATTCTCCAAGAATTTCCGCAACGAGGGAATGGACCGCACCCACAACCCCGAGTTCACATGCATGGAGATATACGTGGCCTACAAGGACTACAACTGGATGATGGACTTCACCGAGCGCATGCTCGAGAAGATATGCCTTGACGTCAACGGCACTACCGAAGTGAAAGTCGGCGACAACGTCATATCCTTCAAAGCGCCTTTCCGCCGCGTGACAATGATCGACGCCATCAGGGAACACACCGGCATCGACATAACCGGCATGAACGAGGAGCAGCTCCGCGACGTCTGCCGCAGACTCGACATAGAGGTTGACGACTCGCTGGGCAAAGGCAAGCTCATCGACGAGATATTCGGCGAGAAATGCGAAGGCAACTATATCCAGCCGACATTCATCACCGACTATCCCATCGAGATGTCGCCGCTGACAAAGAGACACCGCGACAATCCGGAACTCACCGAACGTTTCGAGCTGATGGTCAACGGCAAGGAACTTGCCAACGCCTACTCGGAGCTGAACGACCCGATCGATCAGTATGAACGCTTTGTCGAGCAGATGCGCCTGGCTGAAAAAGGCGATGACGAAGCAATGATTATCGACGGCGATTTCATCCGTGCGCTCGAATACGGCATGCCCCCCACCTCGGGCATGGGTATCGGCATGGACCGTCTCGTCATGCTCATGACCGGGCAGACAACGATCCAGGAAGTGCTCTTCTTCCCCCAGATGCGTCCCGAAAAGAAACCCCGCCGCGACGACGCCGCCACATTCGCCAAGGTCGGTGTAGCCGAAGAATGGGTCGCTCCCCTCTACAAGCTCGGAGTGCTCACCGTCGCACAGCTTCCCGCCTATGGCTCGGCAGGCAAACTACAGCAGGATCTCTGCGGTCTCAACAAGAAATTCAAACTCGAACTGACCAATCCTTCGGTTGACGAAGTCAAGGGATGGATTGCCGCCGCCGAAACCGAGCAATGAAATCGCCTGACAAAATAGCGGTTATTGGAGGAGGCAGCTGGGCCACGGCGCTTGCGAAACTGCTTCTTGACAACTGCCCGTCGATAGTGTGGCTGATGCACCGTCAGGACCGTATCGAGGAATTTCTGAGCGAAGGTCACAATCCGGCCTATCTGACCGACGTCCTCTTCGATCTGCGCAGAATCACTTTCACCACCGACATCAACGAGGCCGCTTCCATAGCCGACATCCTCCTGCTTGCGTTGCCGTCGCCTTATTTCAAGGAGCAGATGGCACCGCTGACCGTCGATATATCGGGAAAAACGATAGTCTCCGCCATAAAGGGTATAGTTCCGGAAGACAATCTGACCGTCTCGGACTACATGGAACGCCGCTACGGAATAGCCCACTGCCGAAACCTCGTGGTCTCCGGGCCCTGTCATGCCGAAGAAGTGGCCCTCGGGCGCCGCAGCTATCTGACCGTCGGATGCGAGGACACGGAGCTTGCCGCCCGCTTCGCTTCTGCGATCTCCGGCCCGGCCCTCACCACAATAATCTCCCGCGACGTCGCAGGCATAGAATATGCGGCCGTGCTGAAGAACATCTACGCCATCTGCGCAGGCATAATCCACGGACTCGGCGCAGGCGACAACTTCCAGGCAATGCTCGTCAGCAACGCAATCCGCGAAATGAACCGTTTCGTTTCCGCGCTTGTTCCTCAGAAGCGTGACATCTGCGACTCCGTCTATCTCGGGGACCTTCTCGTGACCTCCTACTCGCGCTTCAGCCGCAACCACAACTTCGGCACCATGCTCGGGCGAGGATATTCCGTCAACACCGCACGCATGGAAATGGTGCAGACCGCCGAAGGCTACTATGCAGCCAAATGCATCCACGAGATCAACCTCGACCACGGCATAGAGATGCCTATCATGGAAGGAGTCTATGACATCCTTTACCGGAAGGTAAAGCCTTCCCGAGCCATTGCACGCATGGCCGATACTTTCAGATGAACGATAAAAACAAATAACCAAAACCCGAAATTCATGAAAGAATTAGAATTCTCAAATGCCAATGCGCTGGTCGTCGGCCACGAGCAGATCGACGCCATGCTTGACGAAGCACGTCAGTCACTCGAAAAAGTAGAGAAAGGCACCGGCGCGGGAAACGATTTTCTCGGATGGGTAAATCTCCCCTCGGAAATTTCCGCCTCGCTCATATCCGACATCAACGAAACCGCACGCAAGCTTCAGGACAAGTGTGAGGTCGTTGTCTGCATCGGCATCGGCGGCTCATATCTCGGAGCCAAGGCCGTGATCGAGGCTCTCAGCGATTCATTCGCCGCCTACCGCCACGAACCCAAGAAAACAAAAGTCGTTTTCGCCGGCCAGAATATCGGCGAGGATTATCTCTTCGAGCTTCTTGACTATCTTTCCGACAAGAAGTTCGGTATAATAGTCATCTCCAAGTCAGGAACCACTACCGAACCCGCCATCGCTTTCCGCCTGCTCAAGAACAAACTCGAAGAGCGCGTGGGCAAAGAGGGCGCAGCTGAACGCATAGTGGCCGTGACCGACGCCAGCCGCGGAGCATTGCGCCAGATGTCTGACGAAGAGGGCTACAAGACATTCGTAATTCCCGACAACGTAGGAGGCCGTTTCTCAGTGCTGACTCCCGTCGGACTGCTCCCCATCGCCGTTGCCGGATATGACATTCAGGCTCTTGTTGATGGCGCCAAGGCTATGGAGGAGACAACCCGCTCTACCGACTACGCCACAAATCCTTCGATGCTCTATGCCGCAACGCGCAACGCTCTCTATCGCGCCGGCAAAAAAATAGAGATTCTCGTGAACTTCAATCCCAAGCTCCACTATTTCGGCGAATGGTGGAAACAGCTCTACGGCGAAAGCGAAGGTAAAGACGGCAAGGGTATTTTCCCCGCAGCTGTCGATGACTCTACCGACCTCCACTCAATGGGTCAGTGGATCCAGGACGGCGAACGAACAATTTTCGAAACCGTCATCTCAGTCGCCGCTCCCGAGCATGAGACTCTCATCCCCACTGACAACGACAACCTCGACGGCCTCAACTTCCTCGCCGGCAAGCGCGTTGACCAGGTCAACAAGATGGCCGAACTCGGAACCCGCATAGCCCACATCGACGGCAACGTTCCCAATCTCCTCGTTACCGTTCCCGCGCTGCGCGAGAAATACCTCGGCGAACTCATCTATTTCTTCGAGAAAGCCTGTGGAATCTCGGGATATCTTCTCGGCGTCAATCCTTTTGACCAGCCCGGTGTGGAAGGCTACAAACGCAACATGTTCGCCCTCCTTGACAAACCCGGCTATGAAAAAGAATCAGCCGCCATCAAGGCGCGCATAGCCGACTGACAGACCGGTAACCCCTAATGAAATATCGGAGGCAACCGCCGTATAAGCGGTTGCCTCCCTTTTGTTTTCAAGGGTTTTCGGATTCAGTAATATGTAGCGAGAATGCGGGCGTCACCGGTCGCGACGGCCCGGAGGCCCAATTCGGAAATGAAGCAGTTTTCGCTGCACGCTTCGGAAAACTCGCTGTCAACTCCTTTGTAGGCTTCGGCGAGCACCTTGTCGGCAATGGCCGTCTCCATCACGCGCCTCAGGGCCGACATCTTGTTTCCGCTGCTGATATCACCGCGCAGATATATCAGGTCTCCGTCCTCGTCTTTATCGACTTCCGCGTTCATTTTCAGAGCCAGCCCCGAAATGGCGCTCTCGATCAGCAGGTCGAGGGCCGGGCGCCTGTCGGGAGTGAGAACGGGAGGACGCCGAGGATCCAGAAGATGTTTCAAGGCCGAGCGCGCCATGATGACAGCGGTTATCTCCGCTTTTGAAAGTGCTATCGTGATTTTCATTCTGTTCTGTCATTTGATTATTATAGGATAACTATTTTCCCTGACGGGGAAGAGGACGATGACGATGAGTAGCCTGCCGCTCTTTCCGCGAACGCGAGCGGAGGATGCTGTAGAGGAAAACGGCCGATTTCTCCGTCAGATAGAAACGCGGCGCTTTTCCTTCGGCGAGTACGATGGCTATTCCGTCTGACAGCGAACAGCCCCTCTTGCGCTGGAGCTCTTCAACCCGAGAATTGATGTCGAGATACATGGCGACATTACGCTTGCCTATAGCCGCCGGTCCGCGACGGCGAAGATCGCCGAGCTTTTTGCACGCCTGGCCGAAACTTACATAAAACTCCGGAGCCGGTTCGCGGGCAGCGGCCACAGCCACGTCGGCCGCCCGCAGAGGTCCGTCGTTGTTTCTGATGATGCGTCGGCAGACATTCATGAAGTCTCGGTCACGCTTTCTTTTCAGGGGATTAGGATTAATGGTGTTTTTCATGGTTGTTTTATCAGGATTAAGATAATAATCAGGTTGGGAAAGTGATCTGTTTACCTTCACAAAATTACAGTCCTTATGGGCTTCCAACGGGGCACTGCTGGATTAATAGATGTTAACGGGATTCCAATCGCCTCAGGATGAGGCTATAAGGCGGTTCCTCATCTCACGGAACGAATGGAAAGAGCTTATCATGTCGAGGATCGCCGTGGCCGACCGCTGCACCTGTGAATCGAAAAGGGCTGCTGAAACCGAGCCGTTGGCCGAGTGTCCCTGCAACGCTCCGCTGACGCCTGAAATCTGCTGGAATAGCTCCATTTGAAGGTTCAGAAGCTGATAGGCGCCTGCGTTGTCACCGTTGGCTATGACCTGACGCGGCTCCCCTTTTCCGTAATGATAGGGAATCACGCTGTTGCTCTGGGCCCAGAGCCGTCCCACCTCTTTCTCGGTCCATCCCGTGGGCAACGATTCCACAGGAACGAGAAGTGTGCCTTTGGCCGAGACTCCCATTATGTGATCCACGAGCGTTATCAGTCGATTGACAAAACGCTGCTGGTCTATGATATCCTCCACAAGCGAATGGACCTCGCCGTCGATGAGCGGATAGAATTTGACAGCGAAAGGATGTGAACCGTGGGCGTAGGGTGAATCATATTCGTCGAGCACATCCCCGTCAGGCGTAAGAAACCTGCAATGCCAGCGCAGGGTGGTGACGGGCCGAAATTCTATCTCGGTCCTTTTCGCCTTGGCTCGCGTGCGGTTCTCCTGAAGCAGCTCCTCGCGGTCCGGTTCCGGAACATGGAAATACTCGCCTGTCTCCGGGTCATGGCATCGCAACACCGACCGGCTCTCCAGAGTCCACAGTTCTATGACCCTGCAGCGCCCTGTCTCGGCATTGAAAAAATCGCGACTGACCGCATCGCCTATCGGCATTCCGCTCTCCCTCATGTTCTCCTCGGAGTAACGGCGGGTCAGCTCCACCGCATGCGCCCCTCCCGCGGGCGCGAAACGCATCAGCAGCTCGCGCAGACTCATGGAATGGAGCATACCGACCAACTCTATGTCAAGACCGCGCGGATCCGTAAAACGGTTTATGAAGAAATTCTCAGGACTGACATTGTCGATCCATACTCCCGTTCCGGCTATGCGGCATTCGGTCACCACCCTCTGGACCGCACAGCCTGAAATCAGAAACTCCTCGAGCATCCGGCAATCCAGTTCGGGCAACGAATTGCGCGCGGATACCGACTCGCTGACGGGGCACCGAGCTGCCGCAGGGTCTGACGATTCGAACGACGCGCGATAGTTGCCCACGACACATTTCACAAGCTGCCGGATCAGATTGTTGGTCAGCGGCTTCATGCCGCCGCGCTCCGCCAGCTCGCCTTCCGTCAGCCGGTTTCCCTTCGGATCAGTGGTGATGTCGCCCCACTGGCGCCCGAAAGTATAGTCCTTGCAGCGGCGCCGCCGTTCACGTAACCGGCTGCACTCGCGCCATGCCTTAAGAGCAAGTTCAAGATGTGTCATTTCATTTTGTTTTTTCAGGATGGATACTGATCATAGGCGCATGCGCCATCATCTCGCCGGTAACCCTGAAGCAGCCGCTTTCATCCTGTTCCATGACAGCCATTACTGTCACAGTCTCCGGATTTTCCGTAGCGGGATAGATTGTCAGCCGGCGGCCTGACACCAGAGCGACCGGGCGGCACAGACCTGCACGGGCAAACGGATTGGACTGCGCGTCGGCATCGTGATTTCCGGCCTCTGTCACGATAAAAGCCTCTTTCTCCCATTCGGGCGCACTGACCGCCCCAATCCTGACAATACCTTCAGGCAGCAGGAACCGGGCCGCCCCTTCAGGGGAGGCGGCCGCGGTGGGCAACGGAGATATTTCGGTCATCGGAAGACAACACAGAGGCATGTCGCGCAGCGCTTTGCTGTACCAGGCTTTTGCGTCCTCAAGCACAAGGGCGTCAATGTCGGAACCGTCACAGCGCACGGCCTCACAATCCGTGCGTGATTCGTCAAAGCCCAGGCGCTTTTTCCACAGGGCAGTCATTTCCTCTGCCGTCATTTCTGTTGTTCTCATCATCTATGATATTTCACTCCATTTCAACTCTGACATGCGCGTTGGGATGACGCAACACAAGACAACTCGCCTCGGTGGCCACGAGTGCGTCCGTGTTTCTGACGCCGCTGCTCTTCAAATCGAGATGCTCTACCTTGAAGGGAATATGGGAATACTTGGTCAGATACTGCGGATCGATTATCAGGCCGTCGTTGGCATGGTCACACTGGTCGAAGACCTCGTTGAGAACAACATATAGAGTCCCGAACTTTGAGCGCAGCTCCGTAAAATCTATACCCCAGTAAGTGACCGTATCCATAGCGCCCACGACCTTGCTGAAGCTCAGATTGTTGAGCTGCTCGATAAGGCCCGATCCCCCCATCAGCACCTTGCGGGCCGATCCGGAACAGTCGCCCGTGAATGCCGTGCGCATCATCGAGACGAGAGTCTTGTGGCTGAACCCGGAGCCCGGATAAGAGAACCGGTTTCCGGCCTGATTCCAGATGCCGCCCGTGAAAAGCACCTCGTCATAGCGGCGCGGATCGGTCAGACGCGCTTTCACTCCGAAAAGGAAGCTTTTCTCCATGCCGAGACGCATGTCCATAATGGCGACTTCCTCCTGATCCGACAGCGTCCACCCTACTTCCTTTGACGAGAGTTTCGTCAGAATGCTCTGCTCGACCTGAGCCTTGAATATCTGGCAGTAGTTTGACGACTTGACCGGAAGCGCCTCGAACTGGGGAGTCTGAACATCCAGTTCTCCCGCCGCACGGCCCATTCTGACGATTCTCGCCCCGGCGTCGCAAAGAGTAGAGCCCTCGAGTCCCGTTCCGTTCAGGCAGATGACGGTCGCGGGAGTCTCGCCGCTTCTATCTACGGCAACTACATAAAGCACGAGCGGCTCTTCGCGGTCATTCTTCACTGCGGGGAGCAGAAGAGTTTCGGTGACAGCTATGGCGTCGCTGTTCTCAGCCACGAGCCTGTAGGTGGGAAAACCGCCGTAATCGCCTCCCTGAATTTTACTTATACCCTCTTTGGCCTCGGTTTCAGGCACCTTTGCATCCACAAGATAATAATCCACTATCATCGAAGAGGCGGGACGTGCGCCGACCATACGTGAGATCTGGTCAACCGGTGTGGCCATGGGGCGCACTTTCACGACCCGGCTGTCGATTTCATTAAGCAGAAGCGCCGGCGAACCCTCGCGCACGGCGGGTGTGGTCAGCGGTCCGTCCGTCACTCTGACGGTTCCGTTTTCGTTTGTTACGACTGTGTTCGTTTCCATAGTTTTTGTTTAAAAGATTAATGATGGTTTGATTGATGACTGATTTTTGCGGGAACTCAATCCCAGACCCCGCGCGGAAGCCGGGTGAGGAAACGCGATGCGAATGTCTGACACGCGTCTCGGTCCTTTTCCGTCGCCGTTCTGACGCGCGGATTCTCCAGAAGTGCGGGACGCCCCATCATCTCCCGCGCATTCTCGTTGAGGCCTCGCAGATACCCCCTCTGCTCCGCTTCGGCCACGAGGCGCGCCACTTCTTCCGCGGAAACCGTGCCCTCTTCCGCCTCTCCGCTACGGTCTTCCGCCTCTGATGACTGTTCAGGTTCTTGCCTCTCATGTGTGGTGTCCGGCGCATTCCCGCCTCCTTCGGCCTCGAGATCGGGCCTGACTTCTTTTTCATTGTCGGATGTGTTCGATGTGTTCATGGTGATTCAGGTTTATCGGTTGGATTGTAATGCAAAATTAACTCTCCATCTCCCCCTCGACTCGCCTGTTTCTATTTTTGCAGACAGACGGCAAATATTTTTTCGTTAACTTCAATCATGAATATTAAAAAAATGTTATATCTTTGTGAACGGAACCCCGCAGCTCTCCCGCGGTGTCGCCACTTAGAGAACATCGCAAATTCACCCACCTCACCCGTGCACAAAGCATCACAATGAACTACAGCTTTTTAGATTTCCTCTGCCTCCTCGGTTCCGTCGGTCTGTTCCTCTATGGAATGAAAGTCATGAGCGAAGGCCTGCAGAAAGCGGCCGGAGACCGTCTGCGCAACATTCTCGGAGCGATGACACGCAACCGATTCACCGGAACGCTGACCGGATTCCTCATCACCGCTCTCATCCAGAGTTCCTCGGCATCGACCGTGATGGTCGTCAGTTTCGTGAATGCAGGTCTCATGACTCTGGCGCAGTCAATGGCGGTGATCATGGGTGCGAATGTCGGCACGACATTCACGGCATGGGTAATCTCGCTGTTCGGGTTCAAGGTCAACATTTCGGCTTTCGTCCTGCCGCTCATCGGCATCGCAATTCCGCTGCTCTTTTCCAAGAAGAGCCGCAGCAAATCCATCGGCGAATTCCTGATTGGATTCGGATTCCTATTCATGGGACTCGACATGATCAGCAAATATGTGCCTGATCTCCAGAGCAATCCCGAGATGTTTGCGTTCCTCCAGCAATATACGAGCATGGGATTCGGCTCCGTGGTCATCTTCATGCTCGTCGGTCTTCTGGTGACAATGGTCATCCAGTCCTCGGCCGCCACTTTCGCCATAACCCTCATCATGTGCAGCAAAGGATGGATTGACTTCGACCTCTCGTGTGCGCTGGTGCTCGGAAGCAATATCGGAACCACCATCACCCCCATTCTCGCCTCTATGAGCGGAAACGTGGCGGCAAAACGAACCGCCATGGGCCATCTGCTTTTCAACGTGCTCGGTTGCGCGTGGGTGCTCTGCGTTTTTTACCCGTTCGTGCGCCTCAACGTCGATATAACCCAATGGATGGGTCAGGGCGACCCCGAGAAACTCTCGGCTTATGTCAATGAAATCGAAAAGAAAGATCCGGAGGTCTATAACAATCTCTTCAACAACATACCGTCAGACCACCCCCGTGCCAAGGACATAACCGCGGCTCAGGTCAAAGTCGAGTCGCTGCAGCAGAGCGTATCGATCGGTCTGGCCGTGTTCCACACCGTCTTCAACCTGATCAACCTCGCCATAATGATATGGCTGACAGGATTCTACGTCAAAATCGTCGAACGGCTTGTCCCGGCCAAGCACAAAGAGGACGAGGAGTTCCAGCTCAAGTTCATTTCAGGCGGTCTGATGAACGCTGCAGAACTGAACATAGCGCAGGCCGAGAAGGAGATTGCAGTCTTCGGAGAACGAGTGGAACGAATGATCAGCATGGCGCAGACTCTGATCCACACCGACCACGACTCGGAGGAATATGCCCACCTCTTCTCGCGTCTTGAAAAATACGAGGACATCTCCGACCGCATGGAAATAGAGATCGCCCACTATCTGAACCGCTGTTCCGAAGGTCGTCTTTCAAATGAAGGAAAGCTCCACATTGCAGCCATGCTCCGAATTGTCAGCGAAATCGAAAGCATCGCCGACTGCTGTCTGGGCGCAGGAAAGATTCTGGTCCGCAAGAACCAGGCACATGTCGAGTTCACCGAAACGATATATTCCAACATCGATTCGATGTTCATTCTCGTGAAGCAGTCGATGAAACTGATGCTCCACATGCTCAAGGATCCCGAACATGCACGCGACAACGAGATTATCTCGGCCTACAACAAGGAACGCGAGATAAACAACTACAGAAACCAGCTCCGTTCAGGAAACATAGAGAATATAAACAACCGCCTCTATCCCTATCAGGCAGGTATTTATTACATGGACATGGTGGCAAATCTCGAAAAGACCGGCGACTATATCATCAACGTGGTCGATGCTGTCAAGGAACAGTTGCGAATAAAGACGGCTTAACGGCTCTGTGGCTGCCGTCATTCCATGACGGGCAGCCGTTTTCAGCAGCGTGCGACGGTTAAAAAATCGTTACAAATCCGACACAAATCATGCGTCACACTTTTATTTCTATCGTTGATTGATTATATTTGCATAGCCGATAAGAAAGCGATTTCTTCAGCGCCGGCCTCATTCATTACAATAAAGAGTTTTTGCGACTCGTTCAATGCTGTCATCTATGCAGTGCACTGCTTCTTCATCACAAGCCGGGCAATCGGGTAAGATCCTGGTTGCCGATACTGAGATTCTGATGTGCGAACTTTTGCAGCTCAGATTCGAAGAGGAGGGATTCGCCGTCACCGTGGTTCACGACGGACACGACGCCTTCCGATTGGATATTGCCGGCTTTTCACTTGTGCTCGTTGACCTGATGGACAAGCCTTACGACGGCCTCCATTTCATACATGACCTCAAAAGCAACCCCGATACCGTCGGAATACCCGTCATCATAATGTCGGCGAAAAGCTCCGAAGACAACATTGTCGATGGACTCGAAGCCGGAGCCGACGACTTCATTGCAAAGCCTTTTTCAACCCGCGAACTGATGGCCCGCGTGCGCTCCGTGCTTCGCCGCCGGAAGATGATGAACGCCCGAAGGCTGGCAAGCGTGCTCCGTTTCGGTGACCTCACGCTTGACATCGGCGCCGGAACGGCTTTCATCGATGGCATGGAAATCTCCCTGAGCCACATGGAATTCAAGTTGCTGACTATGTTCATGCGTAACCGCAATCACTTCTTCGACCGTCAGCAGATTCGCGAGGAAGTCTGGAAAAACGATTCCGACATCAGCGACAGGGCAGTCGATACGAGCATATCCCGACTGCGTAAAAAATTGTGTGATTACAGCCGTAACCTCGTAAACCGCAAGGGGTTCGGGTATGGTTTCGTAGAATGAACCCGCTCCCTTCATCTTTCAACCCCGAAGCCGTGGAAGCCGGATGCGACGAAGCCGGACGCGGATGTCTGGCAGGTCCCGTCTATGCCGCCGCAGTCATTCTGCCTGAGGGATTCTCCCATCCCTGGCTTAACGACTCGAAACAGGTCTCGGAAAAGCGGCGCAACCAGATGAGGGCGATCATAGAAAGCGAGGCTGTCAGCTGGGCAATAGGCATCGTTGACAATCACGAAATAGACAGCATCAACATTCTGCGGGCTTCTATTCTCGCCATGCACAGGGCGCTTGACGCCTTGTCGGTACGACCCGAGGAAATAATAGTTGACGGCAACCGCTTTTCGCCATATTCGACAATTCCCTGGAAGACATTCGTCAAGGGCGACGGCCGCTTCGGCAACATAGCCGCGGCCTCCATTCTCGCCAAGACTCACCGCGACGAGGAAATGCGCCGGCTTCATTCGATTTATCCGATCTACGGATGGGATGTCAACAAGGGCTACCCCACACGGGCCCACCGAGCCGCTATCGAAGCCCACGGCCCTACGGAATATCACCGCATGTCGTTCCGCCTGATCGACCGGCAGCTCACTCTCTTCTGACGCAATAAAACGGACTTTGTTTACGTTGTTAAGGGATGAACCGGTTCTCTATCCATACGCTATATCTCTGCGTGATTCTGGCTGCTCTCCTTTTTCCCCGGATCGCTTCGGCTTTTCCGGCCGACAGCTATGCCCCGGCCTCGGTCCTCGCCGAGGGGCATTGGGTCAAGGTGAGCGTCAGCGAATCGGGCATACACTTCATTCCCGCCTCTTCGTTGCGCGAGTGGGGATTCCCTTCCCCCGAGAAAGTCAGCGTTTACGGCTACGGAGGCCGGCGTCTCCCCGACCGTCTGTCGCTCTCATCCTATGTCGATGACCTGCCCCGGCTTCAGATCCGTCGCTCCCCCGAGGGAATATGGTTCTATGCCTCGGGCCCCGAGACATGGACACGCACCTCTGCCGGGAACTTCTATCATTCGCTGAATCCATTCTCTTCATTCGGATTCTATTTTCTCTCCGACTGCGAGGCGGACTCTTCCGGCCCCTCCGTCCCCGTGGAGGGCTTCGACGCCCCTTCGCCCGACCCCCAGACCACTTTCACCGAACGACTGTTTCACGAAACAGACCGCATATCCCCCGGACAGACCGGCCACCGGCTCGTGGGCGAAGATTTCCGCATTGCGCGCGAAAAAACCTTGCATTTCGATCTGCCGGGCCGCGTCGAGGACTCTCCCCTATGGCTGAGGGCCTCATTTGTCGCCGCTTCCTCCGGACGTTCGACCGTGACCTATTCCGCCAACGGACTCCCCCTCCCTCAGTCAGCAACTCTCAGTGCGGTCAGCTCCCACCTCCATGCGACCGACGCGACCATAACGGCACCATTCGAGATGTCGGGAGATAAACTGTCGCTCGGCATCCTCTTCGCCACTCAGGGCGTCACTACGCTCGCGGCTCTCGACGCCGTTTCCGTCAATTATTGCCGACGCATCGGCCTGACCGGAGGCTACCTGCATTTCACTGCCGGAAATTCCTCCGTGGTTCTTTCCGGAGGCGGGGAAGCGACAACCGTCTGGGACGTGACCGACCCGCTCCACATCCATGCCCTGAAAACCGTCGCCTCTCCCGGAGGAATAGCTTGGAAAAACACCTATTCGGGCCAGAGGCTATATGCCGCCTGGAACGACGGAGCGGCTCTGCCCGTCCCCCGCTTTGTGGCGACTGTCAGGAATCAGAATCTTCATGGGGTGCGGGAAAGCCCCGACATGGTTATAATCTCTCCCCGCGACTGGCTCGGTGAAGCGAGCCGGCTTGCTGAATTCCATCGCTCCGGAGATGAGCCCCTGGAGGTGCTCGTCGTTTGTCAGGATGACATTTTCAACGAATTCGCCTCCGGCGCCCCTGATGTCAACGCGTTGCGGAGATTTTTGAAAATGCTCTATGACCGGGGAAATGAAAGCGGCCGTCCCCTGCGTTATGCGCTTCTCTTCGGTCGCGCCACGTTCGACAACCGTTGCCTGACAGCTGAAATGCAGGCGCTCGGCGAACCGTTCATCCCGACATGGCAGACCGACGATGGTCTCTCCGTCACATCATCGTTTACAACCGACGACATCCTCGCCATGCTTGAGGACGATTCTGGCGCCAATCTCGCATCCTCCATGCTCTCGATAGCCGTGGGACGCGCCCCGGTCCACAATCTGTCCGACGCTCGCACGTTCGTGGATAAGGTCATCGAATACTCCCGGACTCCCTCAGCCCCCGCCGACTGGAGGAACCACGTGGTCATGATGGCCGACAACGGCGATTCCGGCGTTTTCATGAAAGATTCCGAACGCCAGTATGCCAATCTGCTCGCCTCATGCCCCGACCTCTTCTTCTCAAAGGTCTATATCGACGCGTTCGATGTGATTGGCGGCGAATGTGAGGGAGGACGCAAACGCCTCCACCGGCTCCTCGACGAAGGATTTCTCTGGTTGAACTATATCGGCCATGGCGACCGCGACATCCTTTCGGAGGAAAACGTGTTCACCACCCATGACATAACCCACATGTCAAACCGTCGATGGCCCGTGCTTTTCGGAGCGACATGCTCTTTCGCCATGCACGACGGAACGACCCCGTCAGGAGCCGAAACCCTACTCCTGACTCCTCGCGCGGGAACAATAGCCTCCATTGCCCCTACCCGACAGGCCATGATCTCCCACAACGGCACGATAGCCGCCGCTTTCGGGACCGAGGCATTCCGGCGCGATGACCGTGGACTGTTTCCCACCATAGGCGAAATTTGCCGCCGCGCAAAAAACAGACTTCTGACCTCCTCCTCATCCGACGCCAACCGGCAGAAACTCTATTACGTCCTTCTTGGCGATCCCGCTCTCCGGCTGGCTCTCCCCGCCTCGAAAGCGGTGCTGGAAGAGATCGACGGAACCACTGTCACTGACGAGAACCAGTGCACCGTAATGGCGCGTCAGCGGCCTCGCTTTTCCGGCACAGTCTGCGACGCCGCCGGCAACATACTGGACGATTTCAACGGAACCGTCACTATATCCCTCTTCGATGCAGAGCAATCCACCACCTCCAAGGGCGCTCCGACCGGAGGCGCAAATCCCACCCCCGGCGAGCCGGTCACCTTCGACGAGCATGGCGAAAGGCTCTATTTCGGACGCGACTCCGTGAGAAACGGACGCTTCTCCGTGGCTATCCCCATTCCGGCGGAAATAGCCCACAATTTCCGTCCCGCCACGCTCAACATGTACGCTCTCGCCGATGACGGCCGGGAAGCTTCGGGCTGTAACCGCAGCTTCTACCTCTACGGAGTCGATGACTCCGCCCTCCCCGACACCGTCGCACCCGTTATCGAATATGCCTGTCTCAACCACCCGTCATTCTCGCCTCATGAGCCTGTCAACGAAAGCCCGGTATTCATAGCCCGTGTAACCGACGACACAGCCATAAACCTCTCATCCGCAGGCATAGGCCATCAGATGTCGCTGAGAATCGACGACAACCGGAGCTTCAACGACGTGGCACTCTACTTCACCCCCGATCCCGACGGCTCCCCCTCCGGCACTGTAGCATACCCCCTCCCTGTGCTGAGTCAAGGCGTCCACATCCTCACCTTCCGCGTCTGGGACACCTCCGGAAACTCCGCCTCCGAGACTATCGACTTCATCGTCAGCAACGCAGCCGGCCCGAGAATTTTCGACATCTCAGTCGATGCAAACCCCGCCACCACCGAAGCCAACTTCCGCATTATCCACAACAGGCCTGACGCGATGCTGCGCGTGACACTCGACGTGTATAACCTTCTCGGACATCGCGTCTGGACCACATCCGTGAACGAACGGTCCGACCTCCTCGGCGCCGTTCCTATAAAATGGGATCTGACCGACATGTCCGGGCGACGGCTCCCACGAGGCATCTACATCTATCGAGCCACGATAATCGCCGACGGACGCCACACCGACTCCGCAGCACGTCGCATAGCCATCACTTCACCATGATTTTCAGCCGTGCGTAATCTTTAACCGTTGCATTTTACCGGAAAAAACGCTGAAAAACGCCCCTCTTTAATAAAAAACCCGCTCCTGATAATTGACGTTTGAATTAAAAATCGTACCTTTGCATCGAAATCACTCAAGGAAAGATGCCGGAGTGGTCGATCGGGACGGTCTCGAAAACCGTTGTACCC